>OFHP01001233.1_pt1 | contig 12501 bp, 8 predicted proteins | sample 1521651 | NCBI WGS metagenome assembly OFHP01 (sample SAMEA3504105, study PRJEB24116) | mouse gut metagenome | biome: mouse gut; feature: mouse-associated habitat; material: faeces | place: Denmark | collected 2011 | reverse complement strand
GAACCATCTTTCCGATTCCTTTGGCTTTAGGAAGCACTTGGGATGAAGCAGCGGTTGAAAAAATGGCGGAGATTTCAGCAAAAGAAGCTGCTGTTTCAGGATTACATGTAACCTTTTCACCAATGGTTGATTTAGTGCGCGATCCACGTTGGGGACGTGTCATGGAGTCAACAGGTGAAGATCCATTACTCAACAGCCGCTTAGCTGCTGCAATGGTTAGAGGTTACCAAGGAGAAAATTTAAAAGAAGACAATTGGCGAGTAGCCGCGTGCGTGAAGCACTTTGCGGCATATGGTGGTGCCTTAGCTGGTCGGGATTATAATACGGTAGATATGTCTGAACGGCAGCTAAGAGAAATGTATTTACCTGGCTATAAAGCTGGATTAGATGCGGGTGCAAAACTTGTCATGACGTCCTTCAATACAGTGGATGGGATTCCTGCTACAGGCAACCAATGGCTGTTTAGAGACGTATTACGAAATGAATTTGGATTTGAAGGGGTTGTGATTTCAGACTGGGGAGCGATTAAAGAATTAATTCCTCATGGCGTTGCCAAAGATGAAAAACAAGCGGCAGAATTGGCTATCAAAGCTGGTGTAGATATTGAAGCTGGATATAAATCAGTTGAATTAATGAAAAAACATGTTAAAGAAACAATGAGACCTGAGGTATTAGGTGGACTTGGAGGATTTGCAGGAGCATTTGATTTAAGTGCAATTAAGAATATGGAAGAACCAGTTCTTTTATCTGGAACTGATGGTTGTGGAACAAAGGTAAAACTTGCTTTCGTTATGGATAAGCATGATACGATAGGAATTGATGCTGTTGCTATGTGTGTTAATGATATTGCTTGTTCAGGAGGAGAACCACTTTTCTTCTTGGATTATATAGCATGTGGAAAAAACTATCCTGAAAAAATAGCAACTATTGTAAGTGGAGTTGCTGAAGGATGTAAACAATCAGAATGTGCTTTGGTTGGTGGAGAAACAGCAGAGCATCCAGGACTTATGCCTGAAAATGATTATGATCTTGCTGGTTTTGCAGTAGGAGTTGTTGATAAAAAAGATATTATTAATGGAGAAAATATTCAATCTGGTGATGTATTAGTAGGAATCGCTTCTAGTGGTGTTCATAGTAATGGATTTTCTCTTGTGAGAAAAGTTTTTGAGATGACAGAAGAATCATTAAATACATATTATGATGAATTAGGAAAAACATTAGGAGAAGCTTTGATTGAACCTACAAGAATCTATGTTAAAGCATTAAAAAATATAAAAAATGCTGGTGTTAAAGTCAAAGGATGTAGTCATATTACTGGTGGTGGTTTCTTTGAAAATATACCAAGAATGCTACCTGAAGGTGTGAAAGCAATTATGAAAAAGAATAGTTATGAAGTTCCAGCAATCTTTGATTTGATTGCTAAAAATGGAAATATAGCTGAAAAGATGATGTATAATACTTTTAATATGGGGTTAGGTATGGTTATTGCTTTAGCTCCTCAAGATGTTGATAAAGCTATGGCAGCTATCCAAGAAGCAGGAGATACTTGTTATGTTGTAGGAAGTATTGAAGCAGGTGATAAGGGAGTTGAATTATGCTAAAAGTAGCAGTCTTTGTTTCAGGAGGAGGAACTGATTTACAATCTATTATTGATGCTTGCCAAAATCAAGAAATCAATGCTGAGATTAAATTGGTTGTTTCTTCAAGAAAAAAAGCATATGGCTTAGAACGTGCAAGGCTAGCAGGAATTCAAGCTGAATATATAAGAGATGATGATTTATTAATTCAAAGATTACAGGAAGAAGAAATTGAATTGATTGTTTTAGCAGGATATTTAGCTATTGTTAGTGAACGTTTGATTGAATTATATCAAAATAGAATTATTAATATCCATCCTTCTTTAATTCCATCTTTTTGTGGACCTGGATTTTATGGCTTACATGTTCATGAAGCCGCTTTAAAAAGAGGGGTAAAGGTAAGTGGAGCAACTGTTCATTTAGTTTCTCCAATTGTTGATGGAGGACCAATTATTTTACAAGAGGCTGTTGATATTTCAGATTTAAAGACAGCTGAAGAGATACAAGAAAGAATTTTAGAAATTGAACATCGTATTTTACCAAAAGCAGTTGGATTATTTGCAGATCATAGAATAAAAATTGAAAATGAAAGGGTTGAAATAATATGAGAAGAGCATTAGTTTCTGTTACAAATAAAGATGGTGTTGTTGATTTTTGTAATGGGTTAGTAAAGTTAGGTTTTGAAATTGTTTCTACTGGTGGTACATTAAATAAGTTAAAAGAAGCTGGTATTGATGCTATTGCGATTGATGATGTTACAGGATTTCCTGAAATTTTAGATGGAAGAGTGAAAACTTTACATCCAAAAGTTCATGGTGGTTTATTATATAGAAGAGATGTAGAAGAACATGTTCAAACTGTTGAAGAAATGGGAATTCAACCTATTGATTTGGTTTGTGTCAATCTTTATGAATTTGAAAAAGCATTAAAAGCAGGAAAACCAATGGCTGATATGATCGAAAATATTGATATTGGTGGTCCTTCAATGATTAGAAGTGCTGCTAAAAACTTTAAAGATGTTTTGATTGTTACAGATCCTAGTGATTATCAAAATGTATTAGAAGCACTTGAAAAACATACTGATGATTATGATTTTAGACTTAATTTAGCATATAAGGCATTCAGTACAACAGGAGCATATGATGCTATGATTTCTCGTTATTTTGCAGATGTTGTAGGGGATGATTTCCCAGATACTTTAAATATTTCATTAAAGAAAGTAGAACATTTACGTTATGGTGAGAACTCTCAACAAGCTGCTAATAAATATGAAGATCCTTATGTTCAAAAATCATTATTAGATTATGAACAATTACATGGAAAAGAAATCTCATTTAATAATGTTAATGATTTATATGGTGCAGTTGCTGTTGTAAGAGAGTTTGATAATCAAATTGTAACAGCTGCTATTAAACATTCTACACCTTGTGGAGTTGCAGTTGGAAGTACAGGATATGAATCATATATGAAAGCTTATGAAGCTGATCCTCAATCTATTTTTGGAGGAATTGTTGCTGTTAATTACAAAGTAGATAAAGCAACTGCTGAAGAAATGCACAAGATTTTCTTAGAAATTGTTGCTGCCCCTGACTTTGATGAAGATGCTTTAGAGGTTTTAAAGAAAAAGAAAAATTTACGTATCTTAAAATTAAAGAATTTAGATGCAAGAGATGCAAAATATGATATTAAGTATCTTGAAGGAAAAGTTTTAGTTCAAGAATTAAATACAAAAATGATTGATGAAATGAAGGTTGTAACAAATGCTCAACCAACTCAATCTCAATTAGATGATATGGAATTTGGTATGAAGGTTGTTAAATATGTCAAATCAAATGCTATTTGTATTGTTAAAAATGGTGTTACTTTAGCAATTGGTGGTGGACAAACATCAAGAGTATGGGCATTAGAAAATGCTATTCATAATAATCCTGATAAAGATTTTAAGGATGCAGTTTTAGCTTCAGATGCATTCTTCCCATTCAATGATTGTGCTCAAGTTGCTATTGATGTTGGAATTAGGGCTATTGTACAACCAGGTGGTAGTGTGAGAGATCAAGATTCAATTGATTTATGTAATGAACATGATGTACCTATGGTCTTTAGTGGGTATAGACATTTTAGACATTAGGAGGATAAAAGTGAAAGTACTAGTTATTGGGAGTGGTGGTCGTGAACATGCGATTGCTTATGCATTAAATAAAAGTCCTAAAGTTGATGAAATTCATGCTATTCCAGGAAATCCAGGAATAGCTGAGTTTGGAATATGTCATTTAGGAAATGTTGAAGATTTAGATGGTATTTTACGTTTTGTGGAAGAAAATCATATTGATTTTACTGTTATTGGTCCAGAAGTGCCTTTATGTATGGGATTGGCTGATTTATTAGAAGAACATGGACATAAGGTTTTTGGACCTAGAAAGTTTGCTGCAACTTTAGAAGGAAGTAAAGCTTTTTCTAAAGATTTTATGGCAAGACATCATATTCCTACTGCTGCATATCAAGAAGTTAATTCTTATCAAGAAGCTATTGATGCTTTAAAAGATTTTGCTTATCCAGTGGTTGTAAAGGCAGATGGGTTAGCAGCTGGAAAAGGTGTTGTTATTTGTGAAAATGAACAAATGGCAAAAGATACACTTAAAGAAATGATGATAGATGGAAGCTTGGATGGAGCTGGAAGTAAAGTTGTATTAGAAGAATTTTTAACAGGTTTTGAATGTTCTTTACTTTGTTTTACTGATGGAAAGACAATTATTCCAATGGTCAGTGCAAAAGATCATAAACAAGTCTATGATGGAAATAAAGGACCTAATACAGGTGGTATGGGAACTGTATCACCAAATCCATTTATGCCTAGTGGAATGGATGAAATTATGAAAAAAGATATTTTAGATCCATTTATGGATGGTTTAAAAGCAGATGGTATGGATTATAGAGGTGTTGTTTTTATTGGTTTAATGATTGAAGATAACAAAGCTAAAGTTCTTGAATTTAATGTTCGCTTTGGAGATCCTGAAACACAATCTATTTTACTTCGTTTAGATAGTGATTTATTTGATATTATGTATGCTGTGTCAACAAGAACTTTAGATCAAGTAGAAGTCAAATGGAAAGATGAACATGTTGCATGTTTAGTTTTGGCTAGTGGTGGATATCCTGGAAGTTATGAAAAAGGTAAAGTAATTACAGGATTAAAAGATATTGCAGATGATATTATTGTTTTCCATGCTGGCACTTCATTTAAGGATGATCAAATTGTAACAAGTGGTGGTCGTGTATTAAATATTTGTGCATTAGGAACTTCATTAGAGGAAACAAGAGAAAAAGTTTATAAAGCTGCTGATGTGATTGGTTTTGAAGGTAAATATTATCGAAAAGACATTGGTTTAATGTAAGAGGTGAAAAGATGAATCAAGTATATCGTATATATGTAGAAAAAAGAAAAGATTATTCAGTTGAAGCTGATGAAATCTTGAGTAATGTAAAAACACAATTAAAGATTGATACATTAGAATCTTTAAGTGTTGTCAATCGTTATGATGTTCAAGGAGTATCAGAAAATGTTTTAAATCAAGGGATTCCAACTATTTTAAGTGAACCAATGGTTGATGATATTTATAGAGAAGAATATCCTATCAAAGATGCTAGAGTGTTTGCTATTGAATACTTACCTGGTCAATATGATCAAAGAGCAGATGCTTGTGAACAATGTTTTCAATTATTAACAGGAGAAAAAAATGTTAAAGTTAAATGTGCTAAATTGATTGTTTTAAAAGGGCAAATCAATGATGAAGATATGAAACGTATTCAAAATTATTTAATTAATCCTGTGGATCAACGTTTAGCTTCATTAGATAAAGTACGTGATTTAACAGAAGATGATGTTCATATAGATGCTGTACCAGTCATTGAAGGATTCATTAATTTTAGTGATGATGAATTAAAACAATATATTAAAAATAATGGTATGGCAATGAATTATGATGATTTAAAAGTTACACAAGATTATTTTAAAAATGACGAAAAAAGAGATCCTACTGAAACAGAATTAAAAGTTTTAGATACATATTGGTCTGATCATTGTCGTCATACAACATTTGCAACAATTATTACAGATTTAGATATTCAAAATGGAGCTTTTAAAGAAATATTAGAAAAAGATATTGAAGATTATAAAACATCAAGACATCTTGTTTATGGTATTGATACAAAACGTCCATTAACATTAATGGATTTAGCAACAATATCTATGAAAGAATTAAGAAAAACAGGATACTTAGATGATTTAGAAGTTTCTGAAGAAATTAATGCATGTTCAGTTGAATTAAAAATTCATACAACTGATGGAGATGAAGATTGGTTATTAATGTTCAAAAATGAAACTCATAACCATCCAACTGAAATTGAACCATTTGGTGGTGCCGCAACATGTTTAGGAGGAGCTATTCGTGATCCATTATCAGGAAGAGCTTATGTTTATCAATCAATGCGTATTACAGGAGCAGGTGATCCTAGAAAATCATTAGATGAAACATTAAAAGGAAAACTTCCTCAAAGAAAAATTTGTCAAGAAGCTGCACATGGTTTTTCGAGTTATGGAAACCAAATTGGTTTAACAACAGGTTATGTGCATGAGGTTTATGATGAAGGATATGTAGCAAAACGTATGGAAGTAGGAGCTGTTGTAGCTGCTGCTCCAAAAGAACAAGTGAAGCGTTTAGAACCATTAAAAGATCATATTGTTTTATTAATTGGAGGTAGAACAGGTCGTGATGGTATTGGAGGAGCGACTGGTTCTTCTAAATCTCATGAATTAAAAACAACAACAACTGCTGGAGCTGAAGTTCAAAAAGGAAATCCAGTAGAAGAAAGAAAAATTCAAAGATTGTTTAGAAATAAAGAAGTTTCTGAGAAAATTATTCGTTGTAATGACTTTGGTGCTGGAGGAGTCTGTGTAGCTGTTGGAGAATTGGCTCCTGGATTAAATATAAATTTAGATGCTGTTTTAAAGAAATATGAAGGATTAACAGGAACAGAATTAGCTATTTCTGAATCCCAAGAACGTATGGCTATTGTCATTGATGAAAAAGATGAAGCCTTTATGAAACAAGCTTGTATTGATGAAAATTTAGAAGTTGTGAGAGTGGCAACTGTTACTGATAATAATCGTTTAACAATGTGTTATTTAGGACAAACTGTTGTTGATATTGATAGAGCATTCCTAGATAAGAATGGAGCATCTCGTCATCAAAATATTGAAGTACAATTACCAGATTTCACTTCTACACCTTTTGATGAAATGAAACAAAATTCATTTGTTGAAACTTCAAAAGAAGTTTTAAGTCGTTTATCTGTTTGTGGACAAAAAGGACTTGTAGAAAGATTTGATTCTTCAATTGGTAATGGAACAGTTTTATCTCCATTTGGAGGAAAAACATTGAGAACAGAGACAGAAGGAATGGCTGCTTTAATTCCTGTTTTAGGAAAGGAAACAACAACATGTTCATTAATGAGTTATGGATATAGTCCACTTATTTCTAAATGGTCTCCATATCATGGGGCTATGTATGCTATTGTAGAATCAGTTGCTAAAATAGTTGCTATGGGTGGAAATTATCATACAATTCGTTTCTCATTTCAAGAATATTTTGAAAAATTATTAGATATTCCTAGTAAATGGGGAAAACCTTTTGCTGCTTTACTTGGAGCTTATCGTGTTCAATCTGAATTAAAACTTCCATCAATTGGTGGTAAAGATTCTATGTCAGGATCATTTGAAGATTTAGATGTCCCCCCAACATTAGTTTCATTTGCTATTACAGGAGCAGAGGTTGATGATGTCATGACTCCTGAATTAAAAGAAGCTAATCATACATTGGTTGAAATAATGTTACCTAAAGATCAATTTCATGTTTATGATTTTGAAGCCTTAAAGAAACAATATGATGCTGTTATGGAATTAATCAAAAACAAACAAGTTTATAGTGCTTATACTATTAAAGATGGTGGTATTATTGAAGCTGTTTATAAGATGGCATTTGGTAACGCTGTTGGTGTTGAATTAGATAAAAATTTAACATTAGAAACAATGATTGAGAAGAATTATGGAAATATTATTTTAGAAGTAGAAAATGATACTGTTGTCACATTAGAAAATACAAGAATTATTGGTCATACAAATAATACACATCATATTTCTTATAACAATGAGACATTATCACTGGATGAAGCTTATGATATTTATGAATCTATTTTAGATGATGTTTATCCAACTAAAGAAAAAGCTCCTACATCTGATATGATTGTTAAGGATTGTCATGAAAGAACAATATTACATGCTTCAAAAGTTTATGATGAAGTTAATGTTGTGATTCCAGTATTCCCAGGAACAAACTGTGAATATGATTCAAAGAGAGCTTTTGAAAAAGCAGGAGCTAAAGTTGAATTAGTATTGATTAGAAATAAGACTGAAGAAGATATTAAAAAATCAGTTGATGAATTAGAACAAGCTATTAGAAAAGCTCAAATAGTGATGTTACCTGGTGGATTTAGTGCTGGTGATGAACCAGAAGGATCTGGTAAGTTTATTGCGACAGTTCTCAGAAATCCAAAATTGAAAGATGCTATTAGTGATTTATTAGATAATAGAGAAGGTTTAATGATTGGTATTTGCAATGGATTCCAAGCATTAGTAAAATTAGGGTTATTGCCATATGGCAATATTAAGGAAATGGATAAAGATGATCCAACCTTAACTTTTAATACAATTGGACGACATTTATCACAAATGGTAGAAACAAGAATCGCTTCTGTTAAATCTCCTTGGTTAGCAAATCTTAATGTTGGTGATATTCATACAATACCAATTAGTCATGGAGAAGGAAGATTCGTTGCTCCAAAAGAAGTCATTGAAAAGTTATTTGAAAATGGACAAGTTTTTACTCAATATGTTGATAGTCAGGGACAACCTACAATGGAATCTCCATATAATCCAAATGGATCTATGATGGCTATTGAAGGTATTGTTTCATTAGATGGTCGAGTTCTTGGAAAGATGGGTCATAGTGAAAGACAAGGACAAAATAGAAACAAAAATATTTATGGAGAAATGGATCAGTTATTATTTGAAGCTGGTGTAAAATATTTTAAAGGTGGAGAATAGAATGGAAAATCAAAAATTTGAAAGTTTAACACTTTGTCCATTAGATGGACGTTATTCTGGAATCAAAGATGCATTAGGAGAATATTTCTCTGAGTATGCTTTGGTTAAATATAGAGTTTTTGTTGAAATTCAATGGTTAAAATTTTTAATTGAAAATATTGATAGTGATATTTTAAGAAAATTTGATAAAAAAGATATGAATAAAATAGAATCTATTTCTAATGATTTTAATTATGATTCATTTAAGGCTATTAAAGATATTGAAGCAACAACTCGTCATGATGTAAAAGCAGTAGAGTATTTTATTGGTAATGCTTTAAAAACAATGGGATATGATTATTTAATTAGCTTTGTTCATATTGGTTGTACTTCTGAAGATATTAATAATACATCTTATGCTTGTATGTTAAAATATGGACTTAAAGATGTTTGGGTACCTAAGGCTAAAGAATTTGCTGATGTGATTAATCAATGGGCAGTCAATCATAAAGATGATGCTATGTTAGCACATACTCATGGACAACCTGCAACACCTACAACAATAGGTAAAGAATTTAAAGTTTATGCTTATCGTTTAGCATCAAGTATAGAGAATATTGAGAATATTCAAATAAAGGCTAAATTTAATGGAGCAACTGGTAATTATAGTGCTATTTTAACTGCTTTTCCTAATGTTGATTGGCAAGCTATGGCTAAAAAATTTGTTGAAGAATATTTAGGATTAACATTTAATCCATTAACAACACAAATAGAAAGTCATGATTATACTTGTCATATTTTAGATGGTATTCGTCATTTTAATAATGTGTTGGTTGATTTTGATGTTGATATGTGGCTATACATTTCTATGGAATATTTTAAACAAATTCCTGTAAAAGGAGAAGTGGGAAGCAGTACAATGCCTCATAAGGTTAATCCAATTCGTTTTGAAAACAGTGAAGCCAATGTAGATATGTCTAATCATATTTGTATAGCATTATCTAATAAACTTCCTAAATCACGTATGCAAAGAGATTTATCTGATTCTTCTTCACAAAGAAATTTAGGTTTAGCATTTGGCTATTCATTACAAGCTATTAATGAAACTATGAATGGTTTGGCAAAGTGTGTTGTTAATAAAGATAAATTAGCAAGTGATTTAAATGAGAAGTGGGAAGTTCTTGCTGAACCAATACAAACCATGTTAAGAAAATATGGTGTACCTGATGCTTATGATACATTAAAAGCTTTAACAAGAGGTAAGAATATTTCTAAAGAAGATATTCTTCAATTTGCAGAAAGTTTAGAAATGTTATCTGATGAAGATAGGGAAACATTAGTTAATATGACACCAGCATCTTATATTGGTTTAGCTAATAAGTTGGCAGATTTGAAGTTAAAATAAAAAATGAAGAAGTTGATATGAATTCAACTTCTTTTTACTTGTATAAAAACGTTGCTAAAAGCATTGTATAAATATTTGCTTTATGCTATAATGTGTTAAAGGTTTCATCACTGTATCTCACTATAAAAAGTATTCAAATATATGAATGGGAGTGATGAAATATGAATAGTGTTTTGGATATGAATACTGACTATCTTCATAGGATTTCAAAGCTGTCTCTCTTTGATGATGATTTTATGAATATCGTCTTTCAAAATGACAAGTGTGTTCAACTTCTCTTGGATATTATCCTTGATCATGATATAAGAATCATCGATAAGGATATTCAGCATAGACTGGATAATATCAAAGGAAGAACAGCTATCATAGATATGTATATAGCAGATGATAAAGGAAGATATATAGATATAGAGATACAAAGAGAGGATAGCCAAGCCATAGGGAAAAGAGCAGGATATCATGCAAGTGCATTGAAAACGAATGTAACAGAGAAAGGGACAGAATGGAAAGAGATACCAGAAATCTATATCATCTTTATAACAGAGAATGATGTGATAGGAGAAGGACTGCCTATTTATCATATAGAGAGAAGGATAGAAGAGAATGGGAAGAAGTTTGAAGATGGGACACATATTATCTATGTGAATGGAAGAAATGAAGAAGAGACGAGACTAGGAAGACTAATGAGAGATTTGAAAAGTAAAGATCCTAGAGAGATGTATTATAAAGAATTAAGGGAGGAAGTCAGATATTATAAAGAAGAGAAGGAAGGGATAGAGAAGATGTGCAAGATATTTGAAGAAGTAGAACAACGAGGAGTAAAGATAGGAAAAGAACAAGGCAAAAAAGAAGGAATAATAATAGGGCAACAAAAAGGTATAGAGATAAATAAAGGAAATACTATAAGAAGAATGCTTGATTCAGGAAGATTTACATATGAGGATATATGTATTTCTACTGGAATTACAGAGGAAGAAATACATCTTTATATCTAGGTTATATAGAAATTGAAAAACCCTTTAGTTGATAAATTCAACTTTTGGGGTTTCATTTATTTTATATAACTATTGACTAATATAGGCAATAAGTCTTGCACCAGGACCAGCATGTGTACCAATAACAGGACCAACAAATCCATGTGATGGATTACTAAAATGGAATTCATTTTTTAAAATATCTTCAAATTTATCTAAGCCATCATCATTACCAGTATATCCAATGCAAATTGGTTCATTTAAATCAATATCACCTATTTCATGAATAATATCAATAATTTTTGAAATTGCTTTTTGTGTTCCACGTGCTTTTGAAATTAATACAAGTTTACCATCTTCTAATCCAACAATGGGTTTGAATTTTAATAAAGTTCCCATAGTTGCACTTGTTTTAGATAATCTTCCACCTTTATAAAAATATTCTAAAGTATCAACAACAGCTAAAATGTGAACACGATGTTTATATTCTTCAATGATATTAACAATTTCTTGAACACTTTTTCCTTCGTTTCTTAATTTCACTGCTTTTTCAACAATAAGTCTTAATCCTTGAGTTGCATTAAAGCTATCAATAACATAAATATTATTGTATTCAGCTAAATCTTTAGCAATACAAGCACTTTGATAAGTACCACTGACTTGACTAGATAATGTTATAACAATGATGCTATCTCCTTGATTTTTAGCATCTTCATATAAATCCAAGAAATCTTGAGGAGATGGTTGAGATGTTGTAGGAAGAACAGAACTTTTCTCTAATAATTCATAAAAGTTTGATGGTTGTAAATCAATTCTATCCTTATAATCTTTACCATCAATAATAACTTTTAATGAAACAACTTCAATCTTTAAGGTTTTAGCATATTCTATATCTATATCAGATGTAGAGTCAGTTATAATTTTAATCATTTTATATCTCTCCTTGTGTTATCATATGATGCTGAACAGTTCTTAACATTTTTTCAAGTAGTTCAACCTCATCTTTATTAAAAATATTTTCAATATCACCAAGGATTTTTTGAATGTAACGATCATTATCACGATAACATGCTAAAAATTTATTTGTTACTTCTAAATGATAAGAACGTTTATCTTCTTTTGAAACCTCTTTTATAAGATATCCTTTTTCAATCATTTGATTAATTTTATATGTTGCATTGGGTTGTGAAATCCCCATATAATTAGCATATTCTAAAATAGTAGGATGACCTAACATATAAATAATATCTAAACTGAATGCCTCTTGCATTGTTAATTCTTTAGAATTAGCACACATTGATGCATAAAAATTCATTTTAAATATGTTATAAACATCTTGAAATTCTTTTGATAACATACTGCACCTCCTTTGACGATACTTAAAATATTTTAAGTATAGTATAATAG
>OFHP01001231.1_pt1 | contig 12510 bp, 4 predicted proteins | sample 1521651 | NCBI WGS metagenome assembly OFHP01 (sample SAMEA3504105, study PRJEB24116) | mouse gut metagenome | biome: mouse gut; feature: mouse-associated habitat; material: faeces | place: Denmark | collected 2011 | reverse complement strand
CAAAGGCGGCGTTCGGCAGCGGCAACAGGAAGCTTGCCATGCCTCTGGGCGTAATACTCGGCGGCGGGCTGGGAAATTTCTGGGAACGGCTCCGCAAAGGGGCAGCAACGGATTTCCTCTACATTAAAGCAAAAAACGCGCCGGTATTCAATATTGCAGATGTCGCACTGATGGGCGGCGCGCTCTGGCTGGCAGAACGCCTCTGGAAAACAGGCGGGAACCGTTAGTTTTTTGTCCTTTTTTGCCCGGAATCCGCGTAAAATGACACATTTCGGACGCACTTACCGGCTTTTTTCGAGAGAATGATAAGAAAAAGTAATTTTTCTGTTGCCGATTTTTGCGGAGTGTAGTATAATAGGCGTAGAAAATCCTGAGATGTTCGACAACTTGCCATATTTGAACCTACATTATCGACACGGGATTCCTATATGCAGGAGATATGTCAGGCCTCAAGCTAATTCCCTTTGGGCAGAGGAAGGCAGAGTCTGCTGCTGCGGTTACCCACCTGGCTTTGGCTAGGACTCAAAATTGCAGGAAACGGCATTTTGGGTTTTTCCTAATGGATGCCGAACGGCATACAGGTATACCTCTCGGTATATTCTGAAACGTGCCGAACGGCATTTCCAAAAGATGAGTGCATAAAGATACAAAAGAACCTAAGACACAGAAGATTTTTATGCACAGAAGATAAGTCATAAATCTACAAATGACAACATACAAATGAAAGAAGCTGCTTTTTGGGCAGCTTCTTTTCCTTATGATTGCCGAACGGCAAAAAGGTATGATGACAGTGCAGGAACAAGGGAGTGGAAAGGTGAAAAATACAATAAAATTGCTGGTGATCGGATTCGGACTGGCGGGGATTATGTTTCTGGTCATATACGGCGGTTCCGGTAAACGCCGGACCTATACATATTCCGATGAATATGTGCAGCTGCAGGAACTTCCGGCGCTGCTGGATTTTTATTACTATACCGCCGAAGAATGGAAAGAAAAATTAAAAGAAGAGGATTTCGGTGAGACGGTCACGCAGGAGACGCTTGACTGGATTTTAGAACAGACATCCAGTAAAGAATATATTACATACGGAACGGAAGAGGTTTCCACTGAACGATCTTTTTTTTCGTTTGGAAGTCAGAAGAAAAGTAAATCGATCAGCAGAGCGGAGTGGAATGAATTTTATGGGAAATTACTGGATTTGCTGGATGATGAAAAAACGGTTCGACGGTCGGATGAAATTATTTTAAAACAAGAAGACGATTCTCTGGTATGTTCTTCCGGAACCTATCGTATGACGCTTTCTGACCTTGAGGTTTTGCCTATGACTGCAATGGGATTTTATATCAGAGAAGACAGGATTATAGGAATCAGCGATTTGAAAAGTAAATCGGCAGTCCTCTCGAACGTATATATACAAAAAACAGAAAATGAAACGATTTCGTTTCTGCTGAAACATGAAACGTATGAACTCAAGCTTCCGTCGGGAGAAGATTCTATGGGGGCAGGCGAAAATACGGAAGCTTTGACCGAAGAACTTTCCCTGCCGTCCGGCGAAGATACGCAGACGCCTTCGAATGAGATTTTTCTTTCGATCGGCCATGTCTGCGACCTGGTTTGGGAGGACGGTGCGATTGCAAGGGTTCTGGTAAAGGAAGATACGATACAGGGGAATCTGATTGCGGTAAACGATACGACGATAGAAATCGAAGGATACGGAGAAATCAGCCGTTCGCAGGATCTGCCGGTCTATAAAGCGTACGGAACGATAGAACAAAAAGAACTTTCGGACATTGTCATTGCCAATATGAAAGTAGAGTATGTAGTCGCCGAAGAACGCGTGGAGGCAATTCTTTTGACAGAGCCGGCGCAGATCAGCAGGATCCGCGTTCTGTTGCTGGCAGAGGACGGCAGCGCATATCATGAGGAAGTCTGGATCGGGGCGAATGCTCCTTACCAGGTCATTACAAAGAAAGGCAAAAAAAAGAAAAAAGAAGATGCGGTGGTGAAGGCGGGGAAACTGCTTGGAACAGAACAGAACAGTGTGCGTCTGAAAGCGCAGGGAAAAAACGGTCAGCTTTATTTGTGCACTGCTTCCGGGAAACGGATGTCCTACGGATATTACGGGACGCTGGAACTGCGGAAGTATCCGCAGGGATATGCGATTGTCAATGAACTGCCGATCGAACAGTATCTTTGTTCCGTGGTTCCCAGTGAGATGCCCTCGTCGTATGAGCCGGAAGCCTTAAAGGCACAGGCGGTCTGTGCAAGAAGTTATGCGTATATTCAGCTGGAGCATGGGGATTACGCTGCATTTGGCGCTCACGTAGACGATACGACAAACTATCAGGTGTACAACAAACAGGAGCGTGACGAAAAAACGACGGCAGCCGTGCTGGATACGGCGGGAACAGTGATCCGTTATCAGGGAGAAACGGCGGAGGCATACTATTTTTCGACGTCTGCAGGCGTTACGGGAAACGGAGATGCATGGCATTTGGATGAGGATCCGAAGTACGGGTATCTTTCCGGCAGCCTGGTCAAAGAGGGCGGTGGAGAAACGGATCTGTCTACGGAAGAAGCGTTTGCGGCATTTATCGCTCAGCCGGATACGGCTGCTTACGAAAACGGAAAGCCGTTTTTCCGATGGACGGCGGCGGGTGATTTTTCGTCAGAAGAAACGCAGAATAAAATGAAAGAAATCATAGTAACGAGAAAAGAAAAAACGCCGAAAGATATCTCGTTCTATAACGCAAAAGGCCGAGAGAAAAAAGATATGAACGGATTTGGAAGCCTTGTGCGCCTTGCCGTTACCGGGCGGAGTAAAAACGGCGTGATCCTGCAGTTAAAACTGGAATACGAAAACGGAAGCGTTTTGGTGGGAAATGAATATAATGTGCGTTCGCTGCTGGGAGCCGGGGTGAAGGAACTGACGCTTTCAGACGGCTCGAAGCGGGAGTCTGCGCTGCTTCCCAGTGCATATACCACGCTGATTCCGCTGGAAAACGGTACGTACCGCATGGACGGCGGCGGTTACGGGCATGGAATCGGAATGAGCCAGAACGGAGCGCAGGGAATGGCATTGGCAGGAAAAAGCTGTGGGGAAATTTTACAATTTTTCTTTCAGGATATCGAATTGACAAACGGAGACGCCAAATGATCTGGAAATGGATAAAACATGTGAAATTATTTGTAAACAAGTGCAGAAAAGATAATATCGGCGCATTCGCTGCGCAGTCGGCATTCTTTTTGCTGCTTTCCCTGATTCCGTTTTTGATGGTGTTTAGTTCTCTGCTGCAATATACGCTGGTGTCGGAAGCGGCGCTGCTTCGTTTTGTGAATGAGCTTGTACCGGAATATATCGCGCCGTTTGTTATTTCCATTATCCATGAAGTATATCATAAATCCGTGGGAATCGTGTCGGTAACAGCCGCGGCCGCCGTTTGGTCCGCCGCAAAAGGGGTTCAGCATATCGCGGCGGGGTTTAATGTGATTCACGGAGTGAACGAGACGAGAAATCTATTGGTCCGCCGTTTTTGGGCAATTGTATATACGCTGATCTTTATGCTTTCGATTGTGGCTGCGCTTGTGCTGCTGGTATTTGGCAACGGTATACGGGAACTTTTAACGGGATATGTTCCGTTTTTGGCTCAGGCGACCGATTTTTTGTTCCAGTTTCGCGGGCTGATTATGCTGTGCGGTTTCAGCTGTATGTTTACCGTGCTCTTTAAGACGCTTCCGAATCATAAAGGAATTACGGATCATAAGCTTACGTTGAAAAATCAATTTCCCGGCGCTGCTTTATGCGCGGTTTCCTGGTATCTTCTTTCGGCTGGGATTTCAGTATATCTGGACTATTTTAACGGATTTTCCATGTATGGAAGCTTAACGACGATTGTACTTGTAATGCTCTGGCTTTATTTTGGAATGTATATTATGATGCTGTGCGGAGAGATCAATATGCTGTATGGGGAGCGGATGCTGCGGAAACTTAGGTGAAAATTTTAAGGCAGAAGGTTGTGTAATCTTCTGCTTTTCTTTATAATAAAAACAGAAGGTATTTTTGACTTATGATAGGAGGGGAGGACACCATGATGTTATGGAAAAGAATGAAAAAGGCGGGGGCATGTCTTCTTTCGGCTGCTGTGCTGATCGGGACGATACAATATCCATCGCTGCAGGCTGCGGCAAAAGAGGGCAATGCGGCGCAAAGTGCCGTGGCAACTGCGTCCAGCTCGGAAGAAAGTTATGGACGGGGACCGGATAAGCTCAATGACGGGATTGCCGATGACAGCAGCAACCGATGGGCGATGGAGAATACGGGTTCTTCTGCATGGGTGCAGTATGCGTGGAGCACACCGCAGAAAATGAAGAGTTTTCGTATTATCTGGGAAAGAAGAACGGCAAAATCTTATCAGCTTGAAATATCCGACGACGGTTCGTCCTGGAGGAGGATCTCGTCTGTGCTTGAGACACCAGAGAAAACAACCGTAGAAATTACGTTAGATGAGATAAGGACGGCAAAATACCTTCGTTTACATGTCACATCCATTGACGACAGAGAAATCGACGGAATGGCGTATCAGTCCATCTCTATTCTGGAATTTGAAGTATATGGCGCAGATCTTCCCGATCCTGATGCAGAACACGCACAGCAGATCGATGCGTCTCTGACCGGAATAGATAAAATACTGGCGGATTTGGATGCTCCGGTGATAGCAAAGGGGGATCAGAAAATTTACATGCCAGAGATTGACGGCGCAGCCGTTCGGTTTTGTGCGGATTATGAACAGGTGATAGGAGAAGACGGGACGATTTATCCGCCGCTGGAAGATAAGACGGTTCGGGGATTTTATGAAATTACGTCAAAAGAGAGCAAAGAAAGTGTTAAAAGCGATGAATATACCATTGTCGTTCCTGGAGAATATGACAGTCCGGGAGAAAATAAAAAACCTGACGTCATACCTGCGCTTCAGGAATGGCATGGCGGAACAGGAAATTTTATTCTGTCACGCAAAGGAAGGATTCTTTTTGATACGCCGGAGCTTTTAAAAACGGCGGAGGAATTTTCAAGAGATTATAAAGAAATTACCGGCATGGATATTGCCGTGTCCGGCGGGAAAAAATCAGATGCCAGGCCCGGAGATTTCTGCCTGTTCCTTGCAAAAGAAGAGAGCGGACTTGGACGGGAAGGTTACAGAGCCTGCGTGTCTGCTTTTGTTGTGATAGAAGCAGAAGATGCCGTCGGCGCGTATTGGGCGACGAGAAGTATGCTGCAGATCATAAAACAGAACAAAGACAGCATTCCAAAGGGGCTGATCCGGGATTATCCCAAATATGAAGTCCGCGCTTTAAACCTGGATGTGGGGAGGAAGCCTTTTACACTGGAAGTCCTGAAGGATTTTGTGAGAAATATGGCGTGGTACAAGCTGAACAGTTTTCAGGTTCATTTAAATGACAATCTGATTTTCCTGGAAGATTATACGAATGGAACAGCAAGCGACGAGGGCAGGCAGGCTGCGATCGACCAGGCATACGCAGGCTACCGCCTAGAGTCCGGAAAAAAGAATGCTGAAGGAAAATCCGCGACTTCCGAGGATCTGGCTTATACAAAAGACGAATTTCGGAAATTTATCAAAGACAGCAGAACGGTCGGTGTGGACATCGTACCGGAAATTGATCTTCCGGCGCATGCATTGTCGTTTACCAGAGTGTTTCCGGAGTATATGTCGGAAGGATATAATGCGACACAGGCAGGATATGGAAAATACCGGTATTTGATCGATGAACTGGATATCTCAAAACAAGGCGCCGTTGCTCTTGCCAAAGAAATCTGGGCGGATTATCTGGATGGGACGGACCCGGTATTCGACCGGGAGACGACGGTACATATCGGTACGGATGAATTTTTGGGAGGCGGAGAAGAAAGCGGTGAGAATTTCCGCGTGTTTTCGGACGAACTTGTGAAATATATACAAAGCAAGGGAAGAACCGTGCGGCTTTGGGGTTCTCTGTCCAATAAAACAGGAACAACGGCCGTTGCATCCGACGGCGTAAAGGCAAATATATGGAGCAGGGATTACGGAACGGCATCCGATATGTACCGGCTGGGATTTGATCTGATCAATACGGCGGACGAGTGGCTGTATATGGTTCCGAACGGAACCGGAAACCGGGGAGCGTACGGGGACTATCTTGATGTAGAACGTTTATATGAGAATTGGGCGGTAAACTCTATGTTTGGTTATACGATTCCGGCAGGGGACGATCAGATGCTGGGCGCATGTTTTGCGATCTGGCATGACAATATCGATACCAGGGCAAACGGATATTCCCAGTACGACGCCATGCTTCGTTATCTGGATACGGCGCCTGTTTTTTCGGAAAAACTCTGGGGCGACGCTTCGGAAACATGTGAGTATGAGGCATTTGCCAAACGGGCAGTCAGCATGGGACGGGCGCCAAACACGGCGATTGGTGCAGAAAATGAGTATGTAACAAATAATATCGCAGAGTACACATTTGAAGAGACGCTGGAAAACGATTCCGGTCCCAATGATTTTTCTTTAAAAACCGCAAAAAATGCCTCGGTTGCAGATACCGGAACACAGGATGATGCCGATCGGAAAGCAATTTCTCTGGCAGGGGGCGAAAGTTATGTGGAAACGCCGTTTGATCTGATGGAACCGGGGACTGTACTGACAATGAAAGTGAAGTTAGACGCAGACGCGGACCTGGAAAGAAGCGAACAGATTCTGTGTGAATCCAAAGACGTATTTGGAACGGACGACGTGGAACGCCTTGATCGGACTGACCGGACATATGCGCTGAAAGCATCTGTCAATTACAGCGGAAACGTCGGATTTTCCAGGGAAGGCTATGGATATCTGTTTGATTACACCCTTCCCAAAGGGGAGTGGGTAGAGCTTTCGTTCCGCAGCGGCGTCAATGGTCAGGTATCTTTATCTATCAATGGGACGCTTGTAGATGAAAATCCGGATCTGTATTATAAAAATCATCCGGAAACAAAAAGAAAGGGTATCCATACGCTTTTGGTTCCGTTTGGACGCATAGGAAGCAAAACAGACAGTTTTCAGGGGCAGGTTGCAAATATTACGCTTTCCGGAACAAGGAAGCGTGGCGAGCGTCCCGCGGTTTCCAAAAACGAATTGATCGAAACACTCAAGAAATATGACGGCGCTGCGCCGGATCGTTATACGGATGCAAGCCGTACCGCGTACGAAAAGGCATATCGGCAAGCCCGAAAAGTCGCTGATTTTGCGGGCAGCACAGATGAGGATTGTGCTTATGCAGCGGAGATTTTCCAAATAGCGGAAGAAGCGCTGCACGAAAAACCGGAAGCTTACTGTCGTACGGAAGAACTGGGATCTGCGATAGAATCGGCAGAAAAAATGCTGCAAAATACGGCAGGCTGCACGAAACAGTCGATCGAGGCGCTGCAGGCAGCGGTAAAAACGGCGAAAGAGGCTCTTTTAGACCCGAACGCATCTTTAGAGGAAATTTCCCGGGTATTGACTGCATTGAGGGGAAAGACGCTGGAAAAAGAAACGGTAAAACCCGAGGAAGAAACAGAAGAAACAGTTTTTGAAGCAGGCGGGATGCGTTATGAGGTCATAAGTCCGTCGGCACGGACGGTAAAACTGGTCAGAGGAAAAGATGCCCCAAGGGTTTTTGTCCATACCGCATCTTATAAAGGCAGGCAGTATCAGGTAAAAGAGATTGCTGCCGGAGCGTTTCGAGGGTGCAAAAAAAAGCTGAAGAAGATTACGATTGGCGCCAATGTGGAAATAATCGGAACACATGCGTTTCAAGGGTGCAGGAAACTGGCAAACGTCGTGCTGAAAAAGAACGCAAAGTTAAGGAAAGTGGGTTCCGGTGCATTTCAAAAGACAGCAAAGAAAATAAAGGTGAAACTGCCAAAGAATTTGAAGAAAAATAAAAAGCTGAAACGTCAGTTGAAAAAAGCCGGGATTAAGCGCGGACTGTAGTTAGATGAATGGAAAAAACCGAAATTCTGAGAAGGATTTCGGTTTTTTTGACGAAGATTTAAATTTGCCATGTCATATTTTTCGTTAATCTATAGATAAGATGTTGAAAAGAGATATAAAAAATTGTATAATCAGTATATTCTTGTTGAAGAATAGGAAAGGAGGAGATTTATGTTTCTCAAAAAATGGAAACAAATGAGTGCATGGATGCTTACATTTGGTATTATAACAGGTTCATTACCGCTATTACCTTCGGAAGTTCATGCAACAGAGCTGGAGACGTTTGCTGCAGGACTGACGGCTCCGACCGTTGCTGCAGGGGCAGACAGTATTTTGATGCCGGAAAAGGAGGGGGCGGAAATTCGTTTTTGCGCAGATTATGAACAGATCATCGGCGAAAACGGACAAGTTTACGCTCCGCTGGAAGATAAGACGGTCAAAGGGTTTTATGAAGTTACTCAGGGTGAAGAGACGGTTCAATCCAGTGAGTTTACGGTTGAGGTACCCGGGCAGCATGCCCATGAAGAAGATGCGAACGCAAAGCCCGCAGTAATTCCTGAGCTTCAGGAGTGGCACGGAACAAAAGGTCTGTTTTATGCAGATTCTTCCAGCCGGATCGTAGTAAACGGCCAGGAACTTTTGGAAATGGCTGCTGCGTTTGCAGAGGATTACAAGGATGTTACCGGTATGCCGGTGAAAGTAGTATCCGGAACAAAAGAAGATGCCGTACTGGGTGATTATTATCTGTCGCTTAGTGAAGCGACGGAAGGCTTAGGAAAGGAAGGATATCGGATGGATATCGGTTCGACCGTTGATGTGGAGGCGGAGACTGCTGTGGGCGCATACTGGGCGACCAGGACGATTCTTCAGATCTTAAAACAGACAAACGGTACTATGCCCAAAGGTATGATCCGGGATTATCCGAAATATGAAGTACGCGGATTTAGCATCGACGTCGGCAGAAAACCTTTTACTCTGGACGCGCTGTATCAGTTTTCCGAAAATATGTCATGGTATAAAATGAACAGCCTGCAGGTACATATCAGCGATAATCTGATTTTTCTTGAGGATTATCCGGATGAAGAGACTGCGATTCGGGAAGCCTATGCGGGTTTTCGCCTGGAATCCACAAAGAAAAGCAGGGTAACGGGAAAAACGGCGACATCAGAAGACGTATATTACAGTAAGGATGATTTTCGGTCTTTTGTTCAGGAGAGCAGGATGCGCGGTGTATCCATTGTACCGGAATTTGATATGCCGGCACATGCACTGCCTTTTACAAGAGCGTTTGCAGAGATTATGTCGACGGGTGTCTCTCCCGGGAACAGATACCGGATTGACGAACTGGATTTGACACAGATGGATGCGCCGGCTGATCCGGAGAACGAGTCGGCCATGGATATTGTTAAAGATATCTGGAATGAATATTTTGAAGGGGACGATCCCGTATTTGACAAGGAGACGACGATTCATATCGGGACGGATGAATATCATGGCGTATCAGGCCAGGCGGGAATCGAATATTTCCGCAGTTTTTCGGACAGAATGATTGAGTTTATTCAGGGAACGGGAAGGACGGTCCGGATGTGGGGAAGCCTTTCCAATAAGAATGGTGAGACTCCTGTAAGATCTGAGAATGTTCAGCTGAATATCTGGAATACCGGATATGCAAATCCGAGTACGATGTATGAAATGGGATTTGATCTGATCAATACCTTAGAAGGACCCAACTATATCGTGCCTGCTGCCGGATATTATAATGACTATATCAATGCGCAGAGTATTTATACTAACTGGAAGCCGAATGTGATCGGTAACCTGACAATGAAGGCAGGTGACGATCAGATGCTGGGCGGATGTTATGCGATTTGGCATGACAGTGTGGATACCCGCGGAAACGGTATTTCCCAGTATGATTCCTTTGACCGGTTCTTTCAGGCACTTCCTGCATACGGCGCAAAACTCTGGGGCGATGCACAGGATCGAAATTTTGCGGAGTTGAAACAGGTATCGGCAAAAACCGGCACGGCTCCGGGAACGGACCTTTACGGAGAACTGGATTATATGACGTCCACCGTTTTGAATTACACATTTGATGAAACATTGTCGAAAGATTCCAGCGTTAACGGATTTGATTTAAAAGATCCGGTTAACGCAGAATTGGTAAGCGGAAGCGGGGAAGGCAAAAAAGCCCTTATGTTAAAGGGAGAGGAAAGTTATGTGGAAACACCGGAAGAACTGGATCTGATCGGTTCGGATGCTGTGTTAAAGATGAAGGTAAAAAGGGATTTGGATTCCGATGACGAGGAACAAATTCTCTGTGAATCCAAGGAAGATTTCGGAATTTACGGCACGTATGCGTTTAAGGCAGTTCAGAAGAATACCGGAAACGTAGGATACTCAAGAGAAGGATATGATTATTCGTTTGATTATACGCTTCCGAAAGATAATGAATGGCATGAACTGGAATTTCACAGCGGGCAGGAAAATACATCCTTGTATGTGGATGGGGAGCTGACGGACAATAATCCGGATATTTATTTTGCGAACCATCCGACTACGGAGTTGAGTGAAAATCTAGAAGCGAAAGGAATCCGCAAAACAGCTACCATGCTGGTTCCAATGGGACGCATCGGAAGCAGAACCAAAAGCTTTCAGGGGCAGATTGAATACGTGACGGTAAGCGGATCAAAAGAAACCTCGGGAGAATACGGAAAATTACCGTGTGACGGATGGCAGGGAAACGCGTGCAGTACGCATCGTTCCGAAGGGTCGATTGCGGCGGTATTTGACGGTAATACCGAATCGTACTGGCATCAGGACTATGATAATGACGTGAAAGGCGGCGATTCGGAAAAGGATAGTGTACATCCGGATTCCGAAGATCATTGGTTTGAAATTATACTTCCGGAAGCAAAGGAAATTGCAAAATTATCTTATCTGCCGAGGCAGAACAGTGCAAACGGACGGATTTACGAGTATAGTATTGAAGTGACGACAGATACGGACGAAATCGTGACAGTGGCGGACCATCAGAGCTGGGCAAACAATGTTTCTTTAAAAACAGCGGTATTTGAGCCGATTACGGCAAAGAAAGTGAAGCTGGTGATCCATAGGTCAGAAGGCGGCCATGCTACGATCGCAGAGCTTAGTCTTTATGAAGATTCTGATCTTGATGTCCTGAAATCCAGTTTGAGGGAAACATTGGAGCAGACAGGGAATCTGGATGAGAGTGCATATACCCAAATCAGCTGGAATGCGTTTCTGAAAGCAAAAAAAGAGGCGGAACAGATACTGGTATTTGCTGACAATATAGATCCGGAGGATTATATTTATGTCAGCGAGCAGCTTTTGGCAGCACAGGAAAAATTAGAGCCGATGGATGCTTTGACAAAAAAGAAATATCAGGCGGCTGCAGATCTAAAGAAACTTAAGGATCAGCTTTTAACAGATTTTACATCCTCTTCTGTGACGGAATGGAATCAAGTCATTGAGAAAGTGAAAGATCTTCTCGCTAAAGAAGATGCAGAAGAGCAGGAGCTTTTGGACGGATTTGCGGAACTGGAAAATACCAAAGACAGCTTAGCAGAAAAAATCTTAGAAAAAAAGAGAGAATTAAGCGCTGCGGTAGAAGCGGCGGAGAAAAAGATTATAAATACGGCAGGCTATACAAAGGCATCCGTTGAAGAATTAAAACAGGCAATCAACAATACAGACATTCCGGGCAGAAAATGTTGCAGCTTCACCATCCGCACCAATGCGGGCCTTCTCCCGGACCTGGAGCCCCTTTTTATGGAAATGAAGCAGTTTGCAGAACTGATTTCGGAAATCAGGCAAACCTGTATGCACCGCACGGTTTACAGCTGCTTATACCAAAATGAAACGGAAACGGTGAAAGCCCTGAAAGGCATCCCACTTGACCGGTACGATGAGATCGTCACCGATTGCCCTGCCGCATACCGGGAGCTGGAACATTTTCCTTCTCCTGCAGGCCTGCGCTTTTATCAGGATGAGCTGCTTGCATTGGCTAAGCTTTACAGCCTGGAAACCCATTTAAAGCAGGCCCTTTCTAAAACCGTATGGCTTTCCTGCGGCGGATATCTGGTCATTGAGCCTACTGAGGCGATGACGGTCATTGACGTGAACTCCGGGAAAGGAACCAATGTCAAAGGCAGTAAACGGAATCATTTATACTTTAATGTCAATTTAGAAGCTGCTAAGGAAATTGCAAGGCAGCTAAAATTACGGAACCTGTCCGGCATGATCATGGTGGATTTTATTAATATGGATTCCAAAGAAGAGGAGAAAAAACTTCTTCAAAGCCTGGGGAAATGGCTGGAAAACGATCCCATCAAGGCAAGGCTGGTGGACATTACGGCCCTTGGGATCGTGGAGATCACAAGGAAAAAAGAGCGAAAGCCGCTTAAGGAATATTTCAAAATATATGACGGGAAAGAAGGAACGACTCATGGAGCAGTTTAAGAACAAAAGAAAAACATCCCCG
>OFHP01001230.1_pt1 | contig 12518 bp, 6 predicted proteins | sample 1521651 | NCBI WGS metagenome assembly OFHP01 (sample SAMEA3504105, study PRJEB24116) | mouse gut metagenome | biome: mouse gut; feature: mouse-associated habitat; material: faeces | place: Denmark | collected 2011 | reverse complement strand
CCGTTCAAGAAGTTGGACTCACTATTTTATGGTTTAGCGGACAGTAATATTATTTTATCACGGTCTTGCTGCTTCCGGAGCCTTTGCGCACTATCACTACATCTCCTTTTGCGGGAACGGCGATGCGTACGCCCTGAAGACTGTAGAATTCCGTCTCCGTGTCAGTCACATCTTCAATGGTATCGATTCCTGTGTTCAATCCTCTCGTGCCTGTGACCGCGTTGCTGTAGGATGATTCTCCCTTGTCGTAGAGACTGGTCACATGATAGGTGTTCTCGACCCCGTCGGTGGCTTCCGTGTCGGAGTGTGCGGTTGTCCCGGCCGGAAGAGTGGCGATAAGTTCATGGTTGCGGTAGATGTTGTAGCCGGTGTGTACCGCCGGTTCGGTCATTGCCGTGAAGCTGAACGCGTCGAAAAGAAGCGCGTCGCCGCTCATGCTGCCGTTGAAATGGATTGCGAACCGTTTTGCAGCTGCAGGAAGCTCATAGACGCATTCCGCCCAATCGCCGTTTGTCGCGATTTTCGAGGCAAGAGTCTGGAATCCTTCCGGCTCGGCGCTTCCGTCCGACCAGAGTATCTCGAACGTGTTTGTGGCACTGTAGCTGTATGAAGTCCTTGTGAAGAACCTTATTTCCGACCCTCCTTTAATCATCGGGGAAACAATCCAGTTGTCGGTGGTGCCTCCGTAGGAATATGAAGGAGTCATGGCAAGGCATTTTTCTCCGTTATATGCGGTTACCGACGGATCCCATGAGTAATTGCCGGAGAAGTTACCGATCACCATTGCCGCAAACTTCGAGTTGCTGTTGAAGTTGTCAAGGCCTTTTTGGGCGATTCCGTCCGCATCGATGAAGACCCATCCGTTCAGGGGTTCGGTGGTGCCGTTTTCCCATGTCTCGAAACTTTCGGTTACGGGACTCGTCACGGGATCCGGGGATACCTCGGGGGCGGTCCAGCTGAGGTTCACGCCTGACTGTGTCGACTCTGCGGTCAGTCCGGTCGCTACGGCAAGGTCGTTAATGGCCACGGCAACTGCAAATTCCGTCACGTTGTCTGTGGCATCCATGTCGTTATCCATATCAAGCGTCGCGCGTAAGCAGACATCTTTGCCGGCATATTTCGGAAGAGCCGTGAAGGGAAGTGCAAGCACGGTCTCCCCGCCGGGAGCGAGCCGCACTCCTTCTGTTGCCGACACTTCATTGTCATCCGCGTAAAGAATCACGGTATAGTCGCTTTCGCTGTTCACGCCTTTGTTGGTGACAGTGACCGGAATGGTAATCTCTTCGCCGATCTCGACACTGTATGCCGTAGGTGTCCCGCTTATGGCGAGATTATGGTCGAGATAGCTGAGAATGGTGATGTTGTCAAGGAAGATCTTGTTGTATGAGCCTGCCCCGGTCCCTTTGAGGAAGAGCTGCGTATTGCCTGTCAGGGCGCCTTCGGGAATGTTGTAGGAGAATTCGGTCCAGCCTTCTTTTTCTCCCGATTTCAGGGAAACCGGTTCGCCGATAAAGCTCTCCGTTCCGCCGGAAATGAATCCCGGCTGGATGTAAGGTTCAGAGTATGCGGCCGGCTGGATGTAGACATAGAATTTAAGTATGGGGTTGACGATGGAAGAGAGGTCGAGAAGCGGAGAATAAAGTTTCAGCTCCTTTCCCGCGTCATGGGCGAAGGAGAGGCATCCGTTGTCGTTGTCCTGAGGATTGATTGCTGGATAGCTGTTGCCTGCCGATGGCATCCATTTGTTCTTTGTATCCCCTTCGACGGTCCATCCGCTGTTGTCGTAGGAGTAATTGGAGAAAGACTCTCTGAATTCCCCTTCGAGTGGTTTCCCCACAAGATATGTGGGGGAGGCGTATGCTTCCGACTGGTTGTTGCCCAGAAGTGCCGTCACTGAAAACGAGAATGCCGATTGTCCTTCCTCAGGTATTTCGGCTGTATACGTGACGGTGGTTTTGTCTGTCCTGTCGGCGATTGTCGTCGAACCGCATTTCACCGTGTAGCGTACGCCTGCGGGGAAGAACAGGGCTGTGGCGCTCGTGGCCTCCGTAACCGCATCCCAGCTGAGCGTGAAGACGTTGTCCTGTTGGGTGGCCTTGAAACCATCAGGTTTCTTCGGAGTGGTGCCGAGTCTGCTTTCGCAGCCACGCCCTCCACGCCTCCGGCTGTGCAGGTCACAGTGTAGGTGACGCGCTGTGTGGAGGCATCCACGTCGGTATAGACCACTGTGGCGCCAGGAAGGGCGCTTACGGTGGCCGCCGTCTCATTGTCGGAGCGGAGGATGTTGACTGCTACGGGTGATGTGCCGAGCGATGAGCCTCCGACAGTATGTGTGGGCAACGTTATGTCAAGGGAGGCGGTCAGCTTGTCGCCCTGCACCGTGAATGACGGTTCGCTTACCGCCGGAGCTTCCGGCATTGATGCGCCGATTCCTTCCGACACCTTGAACTCATCGAAATAGAAAGTACCCTGGTCGGCAACTCCCGTGAGGTGCAGTCCGAGATACCAGTCGCCGTCGGAGGGAACAGTTATCTTCCGCGTTACTTTCTCGAAGGAGCCGGACGTGTAGCCATATTCCGTCTGTGCGGCCACAGAAGTGACCATAGCTGCAGTCTCTGGAACGGTACCGGCCTTCCATTCCACATTATAGGTCTTTCCCGAATCGGGAATCCTGTACATGTAGGACAGCTCATATACCATTCCTGCCTTGAGGATAAGAGCGGGAGAGAAGAGCCAGTCGTCGGCACCGCTGTCGGGCGTGCCTACATAATATATACCCTTGGAATAGTTGTATCCTCCCCCGAAGTTGAGGTTGGCCTTTATCTTGTTGCCGTCGTTGTTTGCGTCGTATGCCGTGAATCTGCCGAGTCCTTCCTCGAAAGATTCGGAGAAGGGCGGCGTGAAGGAGGCCTGTCCCATCGCTGCCATGGCCATTGCGAGTGCCGGTGCGATCAATAATGTTCGTTTCATCATACTGTTTGAGGTTTTGGATTGTCAAGGGGTGTGCCGTGCGCACCTTTCAGTGTGGTCGGCACACCCCTTTGTAATGGTCTTGTGTCAGTAATTATCTTACGATTGCCTTCAGCACGCGGTTGCCTGCCTTCACCATATAGATGCCGGGCTGAACAGCCACGCGGACGTAATCGCCTGCTTCCCCGTTGAATATAACGATGCCGTTTATGTCGCATACCGTCACCTCGCATCCCGCATACAGGACTTCGATCGCGCCTTCAGTCACGTTGATCCTCATAAGGTCGCCTGCAATTCCCTCCACTGAGGAGTAATCGACGAGGGCGTTGTTGGAAAGGCAGGACTCTCCCTTGTCGAAGATGGCGGTGACATTGTAGAGAGACGGCCCCTCTGAGGCGGATTTCGGGTCGGAGTCGATATACTCGTTTTCTTCAACTATGCCGGCATTGATCTTCGTGCCGTCGCGATAGATGTTGTAGCCCCTGAATTCAAGGACGTCGGCGCTGGCGCTCTCGTATGTCACCTCATCAATGAGCAGGGCGTATGTGATCTCCGACACGCAGTTGATGGCAAAGTATCTCGCGTCCTCGGGAAGCGTGAACTCATAGCGGGTCCATTCCGATGCGGGGACTACGTTGACTTTGCCGATAGGCTTGAAATCGGCTATTTTCACTTCGTCGCCGCTGGAGTAACAGAAGAAGAACTTGTCGAGGCCGTAGTAGTCTACGACGCTGCGGGCCATGAAGGTGACAGTAGAGCCCCCCTTCACTTCGGGAGAGATCAGCCAGTCATCGTTGTTGCGCTCGGCTGCGGCGAAGCAGACTGCCATCTGGTTGCCGAGATATGGGGTCCAGAGGTCACCCTTCATATTGATTGCGGACGGGTTGAACACCTGGAAAGCCATCTGATAGCCGGCGTTTGGATATTGGTAGTCGCCCGTCTCCGAGTCACTGCTCGAGATGGTGTAAGTGAGGCTGCCGTCACCATCGAAGAGCGACCAGGAACCGAAGTTGGTGATTGTGAAGGCCTCGTACGATTCGAAGCCATCCGTTACCGTACCTCCCTTGGTCATGTCGGGTTCGCTCCAGGTGAGCAGCACCTTGCCGTCGCTCATGTTTCCTTTCAGGTCTGTCACCTTGGGGAGGTCATTACCGGGAATCTGCACGGCTATGGCCTCGGAAACATTGTTGCTTGCGTCAGCGTCGGCGCCGAAGACGATCTTTGCCTGGTAGCTGTAGTTTTTGCCGGCTTCCGTGATGGTTGGGGTGAGGGGGAACATGAATGTCATCGACTTGGCGAATGCCAGTTCTGACTCCGGTTCCATGCTCGCCACCTTCTCGCCGTCGCGGTAAAGCTCGATGCTGAAGTCATCCGTGGGGAGGATGCCGTTGTTGAATACTGTTACCTCGGCATTGCGGGTGGAGTTGACGGCAATCATCGAGGGGAGCCTGAAGCTTTCAAGCATGAGGTCATTGTCAGGCGTATCGTGCACGGTAATGTTGTCGACGTGCATGTCATAGCTTATGTAGTTGTGTGTGCGGAAGGCGATCTGGAAGTCCTTTGATCCCACGGCTTCCTTGAGAGACAGGTCGTAGCGGTACCAGCCGTTTCCGTTGATAAGCAGGATTGGTTTCTCCGTAAGGGCCTTGAATTCTCCGTCGATGTATGTCTCGACGGTCATGGTCTCGTTCTCGGTGGAGAAGCCGTTCTCTGTATCGGGATTGTAATAATGGTAGAACCAGAATGAGAGCACGGGATTCTTAAGGCCGGAGACATTGATCTTCGGGGAGATCATGCGCGCCTCCACGTTGATGTAGTCTGTGTATGCCACGAGCATTCCCCCGTCCTTGTCCTGAGGCTCGGGCTTGGGACCGCGGTCCTTGTCGTTGGGATTGTGTCTGAAGCTGAAGTATCGGCCGTAGAAACCGTTGTCGTAGGGCGAGGGGTTGATTAGGGAGATCATCCAGTCGCGTGTGGAGGTACCTTTGCCTCCTGCAAATGATTCGGCAAATTCATTCTGGTAAGCTTTTCCATAGGTGATGAAGCCCGATACGGAACCATCGCTCATTCCGGCCGAGTTGGTGGCCTGTACGATGTAGAACATGTTGCGCTGTCCGTCGGATGTGTCGATCTTGTCATCGGTGAATTCGGTTCCGGACACTCCGTCGGCTACCACCCTGCCGGAGTTGTCGGTGATGCGGTAGGTCACAGGTTCATAGGAGATCCTGCCGCCGTTGACTCCTGCTTCGGAGGCTTTCCATGTGATCCGGGCCTTGATGCCGTCGCCGGTTGTGTGGGTGACTTCGGTCACAGCCACCGGAATGTCGAGACCGGCATATATTTCGGCGGTCACGGGGTTGCCGGCTCCGTGGGAATTGGAACAGAGCAGCGTGTAGGTGGTCATTCCTGCGGGAACACCGGTGTCGGTGAAGGAGAATTCCTTGCCGGGCGCCAGATTGTCGGATGCTGTCAAGGTTTTGACTGTCACGTCACCGCGGGTGACCTTGATTTCTGTCAGGTCTGTGAGTGTCTTGTTGAAAAGGTCGGTGGATGGAGCGTTGAATCTGATCTTTACCTCCGATGGAACCTCGCCCGGGGTCACCTGCAGGTCTGTCACGGCACCGGGAGCCGACATTGACACTCCGTCCTCCACTGCCACATCGTCAAGCCAGAGCCAGAACTGTCCTTTCTGGGTCACGGCATGGAAGCCGATGTAATAGTTGCCGCTTTCGGGAACGTCAAACACGATCTCGCGTTCCTCGAACTGCTGGTTCGGTGAAACGATGTCAGTGCGTGGCATAAGTGTCTTCGTGAAGCTTTCAGGGGAATATCCTTTTCCGATCTTCACTTCAAGTGTCTCCGGATAGATACGTCCTCCCTGCGCCTTGAAGCGGAGGCGGTATGTGCGTCCCGCCTCAAGCTTGAATCCGGGAGTGATCAGCCAGTCATCGCCGGGAAGGAGAGTGTGGTATTTGTAGGCGGCACACTTCTTTTCCTCATACCATCCCCATATTCCCTCGTCGGGACGGGATTTGTCTTTGTTGTTGTCGCGCACCACGAAAGTCTTGTAGTCGTTCATGGTGTCGAATGTCTGCAGGTATGGTATGGGTGTGGGCTGTCCCATTTCGATTTCTTCGGTCTGTGCAGTAGCTCCTTCTATATTGCGGTAGCATGCCGTGATTTCATACCAGTAGCGGCGCATCAGGTCGGCGGGTACGTTGTCGGTATAGCTTGTGCCCGTTTCCTCTTCGGTGAGGACACGGTTGTCGGGCTGGCGCACGATACGGTAATATGTGAGTGCGGGATTGATGCTTCCTCCATGTTCTCCTTCGGTCGGGGCCTCCCATGTGAGCTTGACCCGGGAATCGGAAATTTTCTCCACACGGAGGTCGGATACTGCGGCCGGACCGTCGGCGCCGACATAGAAGTCGAGTCGTACGCGTTCAGATTTTCCTACGGATGGATGGGTCGCCACGAGTTCCGCATAATGTGAACCCTGCTCAAGAGAGAACTGGCGGCTTGTGGTGGCGCCCGGAGCCAGGGGCAGGGCGAAGTTGAGGGTTCCGTCAATATATCCTGTCACGGTCACGTCTCCCGAAAGGGGAGTGCCGTCGATAGCCGTGGATGGAGCGGTGAAGGTGATGTTTCCTTCGAGTGAGGCTCCTTCGAATTCGGCTTTCAGTCCGGTCACGGGCTTGAGCAGCGTGATGTTGTCGGCTCTGGGTATATACAGAGAGGACATCGATTCGTTGTCGGGATAGAGCGAGATCAGGCTTGCCGCGCCGGTAGTCGTGTCGATCTGGTAGAGTCCTGAAAGCTGGGTGCCGCGTTCGTTGGTGCTCCAATAGAGTTTGCCTGTCTCGAAGTCGAAGCAGGCGGTTCCATTGTAGATGGGATTTACGCCCGTAGCTCCCACTTCGGTCACCTCGGCGTTCATTTTGTTGATCTTGACGAGTTTTCCATCGCTGTACCGTACTCCCCAGAGCTGCCCCATGTTGTCGCATGCTAGTGCCGACATACGGGCAATAGAGCCTATGGTGACGGGATAACCGGTCTCTATGTCATAATCCACAAGGATATACGAGGTGAGAGTCAGGTCATCGGGATTGAAGGAGACTCCGTAGATCTTGTCGCCCACGGGGTCGTAGGTCATGTCGGCGGCGATTGCCTGATAGGTGTCCGGACGTAGCGCGTGCCGTTCGATCGAATAGTCGGTGAGATCCATCTCGATGAAATAGAGATATCCCAGCGCGCCTGTCATGTCCTCGTAGTAGCTGGTGAAATAGAGCTTGCCTTTGCGGTAGGTTCCGCCTCCGTTCGCACAAAGGGTATTGTGGATCGACAGGGGAGACACAGTCATCGGTGATGACGCGTTGAAGGAGTAAAGTCCCCAGGCAAGTCCGTCGGCAGAGGTGATGTCCATGGAGTTGGAGTGCGTCACTTCGCCGTAGATGGTGGTGCCGTCGCCCGTGACGGTGGCACTCTGCGCGCGTGTGTCCTCGCCGGAAGGGGCTCCGAGGGCGAGTGTAGCCGACAGCGCGACTATGGCTGTGGTCAGTAGGTGTTTCATGTTGGTTTATTTTGGAAAGTTGGTAGATTTTCTAAAGTATCGCTGTCTTGTAGGCGCTGTTCCCTATGCGGATCACGTAGACCCCTGCTTCGGGAACCTCATAACGGAACCCTGCTGCATGGCCGGAGTAGAGGAGGCGTCCTGTCAGGTCGGTTACCGTGACGGTCCGTGACGGTATGCCGTCCACTCGGATGGTGCGGCCGTCTATAGTGATTCCGGAGTTTTCGGCAGAGATGTCTCCGATGCCTGATGTGGCTGTGAGCACACCGATGATTTCCGAGGGTTTCGATCGAAGCTCGCCGTTGCTTGCCGTCACGGAATAGCCGTAGTTGGTGTCGGGATGAAGGTCGCCGATGAGGAGCGAGCATTCGCTTCCGGCATCCAGCGCTTCCATGCCTGCCACGGGGGCGAATGTCATGTTGCCGCCGTATCCTACCTTTACATTGTCTATGGAAACCGAACCCGATTCACCGCGGCGGAAAGATATCCTCACTCTTGAGGATGGAGAGGGGATGTCGGTTATCTCCACGGTGGTGCCTCCCTGGGCTGTCACGAGCGGTGAGATGGTCCTGATTTCTTTCCATTCGTCGTTTGAGAGTACGGATACCACAAGTGCCGATCCTGCGGCTACGGAGTTGGCGCGATACCAGAAACTGAGCGAACGGATGCCGGTAAGGGGCGCCGTGGTGAGGCGTGAACCTTCTGTGGTCATTCGCAGGGATGGAGTCTCGACGGCGTAGGAGGAACGACCGTCGTAGGAGGCGTCGGTTTCCCAGCCTGAAGGCAGCTCGCGTCCGGTGAAATCCGCACCGGAGGTGAATGCCTCGCCCAGTTCAAGACGGTAGAGGCTCACTTCGTATTTTCCGGCATCTGCCAGCGGGTTCCAGTTGGCTCTGAAGGAGGTGTCTGACACGTCGGATGCACTGAGCGCGGTCACTGCCATATAGTCGAGCGTGGGGGGCAGGGTGGTCACCTCCACCTCATTCGATTCAGGCGAGTAGAAACGTCCGTTGGTTACCGATACCGTATAGTAGTAGGTTGTCTCGGGCTGGAGTCCCTCCACCTTGAAATCGGTCACTTTCCCCACCTCGCGTTTGCGGAAGCCCTCCAGATAGGTGATTTCTGTCGCTTCACCGGTTGTGCTCTTGGTGTACACGCTCAGGATATATCCTGTTGCCTTGGGATTCTCTTCCCATGACGCGGTGAAGTGCGAGGTGCGTATCTCGGAAGGTTCCCTGGCGATGATGTCGCCGAAGATGTTCTCTCCTCCCTTGAATGCGAATGTGATCACGCCGTTATGCTCCATGATTCCCGTTATAGGGGAAAGCAGCGGGTTCCCGCTCCATGAACGCATGGACGGAGAGGTGTCGTCGGTGAATTCCGTCACTCCGGCGGTGCCGGGGAATGCGTCGCCGCTGCGTGAGAATTCCGACTGTTCGTTGTCAGCCTCTACAATGTCGATATGCTGCTTCTCGATATTGACGATATTTAGATTCCAGATGTCCGGCACGAAATCGATGTGCCATACGAGCATACCGTGGCCCGGGATGAATTCGTCCCACCCTTTCTGCTGGCGGTTCTCGAGGAGATAGTATTCAGATTGTTTCTCGGTGTGCAGTATGTAGACATCGTCGTATGTGCCCACCTGTGAGACGGGGTAAAGCGTGATGTTGGCGGGTTCCGACAGCACCTTTGGTTCGATCCAGCCGAGGCAGTAGCGTTCGTAGCCCGTGTGGTATGGAGGAGTGTGCGAGCCGTTGTTGTATGATCCGTGGTCCATCAGAGACCATTCTCCCGGGGTGAATGCTCCGGTATAGGTGGTGGAATACAGGTCTGGCAGCCCCATCACATGCGAGAATTCATGGCAGAACACCCCTATTCCGGCAAGTTGCTGGCCTGCGCCGTTTGAGAGCTCGTTGGAGGTGGCGTAATGGTTGATTAATTTGCCGTTCATGTGGATCTCCATGCCGAGGTCATCATGAATGTTCCATGAATGTGGCCATATCGAGTTGGCCGGACCTCCGTCCGCCTCTCCGTATCCGGCATAGAAGAAATAGATGTTGTCGACCACGCCATCATTGTCGGTGTCGTAGATGCTGAAATCCACCTTGTCACGGAGCAGGTCGACGGCATGGGGTACCATCTCGTAGGGTCGTGCGTCATCGCCCTGGGCGTTGTTTCCGCCATAGTAGCTCATGTTGTAGGGGAGTGTCACCGGGCCGTATACGTCAAACTGGGGATTGAACTGGCCTCCGGAACTTGCCATGAAGTAATCGCGGGCCGAGCCGGTGGCGCCGTAGCGGCTGAATCCCTCCTCGTTGAGCATATCGCTGAATAGTTTCTGCGGTTCGGGAAGTGAGAACTTTACATCCTGGAATTCCACAAGTACTGCGATGCACCGGGGCGAGCCTTTTGTGGGGAAGGTGTTGAGGTAAGACTCGTCGGCTATCCTCGAACTGGAGCGTCTGGCGCGTTTCCCCTTCGTCGCGGCCTCCTTTTCCTTTATGGAGAAGGGGGCCTGTTTGCTGAATGAGGTCAGGAGCGAGATCTCGTCTTCGCTTCGGTGCATTGGGTCGGTGGCTGTAAATGTCGAGGGGCGCAGACCGTTCCCGTCGGGAAGGGCATAGCGGAAGATGCCGTCATCCCCCCGCATAAGCATGTAGCCGTCCGGGCTGGTGTAGTAATGGGAGTTCTCGTCGCCGTGCAGATACACTTCCACGGTTTTGCCGCCGTTGTCGAAATGCATCGGACCCGGCTTTGCCGGAACTGCGTGAGCACTCAGGGCGAGAAGGCAGGCCGGAACCATCGTTCCGATGGTCCTTGCCAGTCGCCCGGCGGTGAGTTCTGTGGTCTTGGTCGGATTCATGTGCGGTATGTTTTTTGGTTGGTATGCAGACTTGTAGGTTCTGTTTTGTCAGAGGATTGCTACTGATGTGTGGCAAAGTTATGATAAAAATAATTTGTCGCAAATAGTATTTTTTGTTCTAAATCAATTAATTTTACATTAAGTATTCGTTCTTATAGGAAAGATGCGAAATTTTACAGGAAATTGTGCTTTTATGCATTCCTGCGTTTTGCTTTCGATCCGGAATAAAGTGTTGCATTATGATAACAGAAAGTCATAACTTCAGGACCTTGCGTCAGATACTGACGCAGCATTGCACTCCGTCAGAGGAATGTATCCGTGATTTTGAGAATGCCGCCGTGCTGTGCAGCGTCGCCAGGGGCGAGGCTGTGGTGCGTCAGGGCGAGGTGTGTGATTATTTCGTATTCAATCGGGTGGGACTCCTGCGTGTGTGCAATGTTACCGACGGGGTGGAGGATACATTGCTGTTCGGAACGTCGGGCGATGTGTTCACGTCCCTGCATTCCTATTATAATGGTGAGCCCTCGATCTTTTCGCTGATAGCTGTGGTGGATTCCGAGGTGTGGACTGTGAGTTATTACAGGATGAAAATGCTTTCGGATAAATATCCCGAGCTGGTGGTGTGGATGCGCAATCTTCTTATCGAGCAGCTTTACGGTTTCGAGAAGCGTTATGTGTTCTTCAACAACAAGACTGCCGAGGACCGTTTTCTCAACTTCCTTCGAATCAATTACGGCTCGCTCCGTCGCGCTCCGATCAAGTACATCTCGCGGATAGTGCCCTTGAAATATATAGCGCAGTATCTGAAAATAACTCCATCCACGCTATCGCGTCTGAGGAAGAAACTCGTTTCGGGAGGAGACGAATGATCTTGCCGGTGGGCAACATGGGAAGGTCCCCGCTGCCGATGACAGACATCTGATGTTGTGCCGTCCGTAAAAAAGGTCGCCGCGGATTCACATCCACAGCGACCGAGCCAATGAAAAAATTTTTCTACTATTTAACGTCAATGTATTGCGGAAAGAGAGGGATTCGAACCCCCGGAGGTGTGACCCTCGTCGGTTTTCAAGACCGATGCAATCGACCACTCTGCCATCTTTCCTCTTATGTCCTGCAAAGTTAATCAATTTTTTTCATTTTTCAAAACCGTTTTTACGGTATTTTTGTTCGCGGACTTGGATGAGTGGCGATTTTATATTATTTTTGTATAAAAGTTCCGGATAAGGTTTATTTACAGCATCTGCCGGATGGTACAAGTCTATGCATGGACAGGTTTTAAGGAACTCGCTCTTTAAGTTCGTGGCTTTGGCGCTCCTGGTGCTGATGTCACCTGCCGCATGCGTCACGGAGTCCCCCGTGGCGGAGCGGGTCATCGCTGTGGGTGAGCGCGTTCCGGAGTTCTCTGTCATTCTCGACAACGGGGAGGAATGGGCTTCGCACAACAGCGGCGGACTTCCGTCGGTGATAGCCTTTTTCCATACGGGATGCGGCGATTGCCGCAGTGAACTTCCTGAATTGCAGGAGGCTTGCCGGCAATCCGGAGACCGGGTGCGGTTCGTATGCATAGCCCGAGAGGAGGATGCCGCCGATATAGCGGCGTGGTGGAGCGACAACGGTCTCTCGCTGCCATGGTCGGCTCAGCCGGACCGCCGCGTTTACAACATGTTCGCCAACACCGGCATACCGCGGATTTTCATCATTTCCGCCGATCTGAAGATTGTGGAGGCTTTCGGTCCGGAGGATGCTCCCTCTGCAACCCGGATCCTCAACTGTCTCGGAAAATTTATATAAATATAAAGAATCAAAGAACTGACCGATTAGTCATACCGTGAAATCAAGAATAATAATGATACTGGCCGGCGTGCTGCTTGCGTTGATGTCGGCATCGGCCGCTCCGGTCCTGTCGCGTATGGTGGTGACCACGCGTGGCGGCGATACTTTTCTCTTCCCCCTCACCGCGCAGTTGTCGCTGCATACCGACGGGTCCTCCCTCCATATATCTTCGACCGACGGCTCCGCCACCCTGCGGATTGCGAATGTCGCCAATATCAGGTATGATCTCGAGCAGGAACCGGTGATGCTTCCCGGACCGATGGAGAAGCCGTTGCCGCC
>OFHP01001210.1_pt1 | contig 12666 bp, 11 predicted proteins | sample 1521651 | NCBI WGS metagenome assembly OFHP01 (sample SAMEA3504105, study PRJEB24116) | mouse gut metagenome | biome: mouse gut; feature: mouse-associated habitat; material: faeces | place: Denmark | collected 2011 | reverse complement strand
GGCGGCCCGCCACCCCTTCGCCGAGACGCAGGGAGACTGAGAAAAAAGGGCCGGAGGACGTCCCGGCCCTTTTTCCGACCCTTCCGCCTGCTCTCAAGTGTTGTGTGATGGGGCTCCTGCGTATAGAGTGGTGGAAAAACGCTCTTTACCGACAGCAGGAGACGCACGCATGTACCAGTATCAACGGTTCGCCATTCTTCTCCGCGGGGGCGGAGACATCGCCACAGGCATTGCGCTCAGGCTCTACCGCTCGGGATTCAGGCGGCTGATCATTCTGGAAACGGCCCGGCCTCTGGCCGTGCGCCGCCGCGTGGCCTTCTCCGAAGCCGTCTATGAAGGACTCTGCACCGTTGAGGGCATTTCCGCGGCGCTGGCCGCCACGCCCGACGAAATCGCCCCTCTGTGGGATGCCGGCTGCATCCCCGTGCTCGTCGATCCCGACGGCGTCTCCATCCCCCACCTGCGCCCCGAAGTCATCATTGAGGCCACTCTTGCCAAACGCAATGTAGGCGTGCGCATCACGGACGCGCCCCTCGTCATCGGGGTGGGCCCCGGCTTCACCGTGGGCAAGGATGTCCACCGCATCGTGGAAACCAACCGCGGGCATGACCTCGGCCGCGTCCTCTACTCGGGCAGCGCCGAAGCCGATACGGGCATCCCCGGCGACATCGCGGGCATGACCACCGAGCGGGTGCTGCGCGCTCCGCAGGCCGGGCTTTTCCTCACCAGCCACGACATCGGGGACCACGTGAAGGCGGGCGATCTCATCGCCACCGTGGAGGCGGACGGCCACAGCGCCGAGGTGCGTACCGTCATCGGCGGGGTCATCCGGGGCCTCCTGCGCTCGGGCACGCCCGTGGCCGACAGGGTGAAGGTGGGCGACGTGGACCCCCGCGACAACACGGCCTGCCACCACGTTTCGGACAAGGCCTTCGCCATCGGCGGCGGGGTGCTTGAGGCCATTCTCGGTCGTTTCAACCGCCCCTGCCTCATCCGCAAGGGCGTTCTGCACTGCCCTGTGGACAAGGCCGCGCTCAGCGGCTAAGATGCCGCCTCATCATTTTTTCACATCAGCCTCATGAGGAGAAGCGGCATGGCCATCGGACAATCCAAACAACGGCTGGATGCCGAAGCCAAGGTGACGGGCCGGGCCCGCTACACCGACGATCTGGGCCTCCCCGGGATGCGGCACGCCGTCTTTGTGCGCAGCAGCATCGCGCACGGCATGGTTACGGCCATCGACGCGGCCAAAGCCCTGGCGCTGCCCGGCGTGGAGGCGGTCTTCACCGCCGACGACGTGCCGGACAGCCTCTTTCCCACCGCCGGGCACCCCTATTCGATGGACCCCGCGCGCGGGGATGTGGCCGACAGGCAACTTTTGACGCGCCACGTGCGCTATTACGGCGACGAGGTGGCCGTGGTGGTGGCTCGCGACGAGCTGACGGCGCGCAAGGCCGCCGCGCTGGTCAAGGTAAGTTACGATCCGCTGCCCGTCATGACCTCGGCGGAAAGCGCCCTTGCGCCGGACGCCCCGCTCATCCAGCCCGCCGTCAATCCGAAGAGCAACCTCCTCAAAGAGCACACGCTCGAAGTCAACGGCAGGCTGGAAGAGGCCCTGTCCGAAGCCGATCTCGTCATCGAGGGCGAGTACAGCACGCCCACCATGCAGCATTGCCATCTGGAAAACCAGACGGCCTACGCCTACATGGACGACATGCGCCACATCGTCGTGGTCAGCTCGACGCAGATTCCGCACATCTGCCGCCGCGTGGTCGGGCAGGCGCTGAATATCCCGTGGTCGTCCGTGCGGGTGGTCAAGCCCTTCATCGGGGGCGGTTTCGGCAACAAGCAGGATGTGGTGCTCGAACCCATCGTCGCCTTCCTGACCCTCAAGCTCGACGGCGCGCCCGTCAGCATGGCCCTCACCCGCGAAGAGTGCATCCTGTGCACCCGCGTGCGCCATGCCTTTGCCATGAAAGCGCGCGCCGCCGTCACCCGGGACGGGAAACTCCTTGGCTACGGGCTTGACGTGCTCTCGAACACGGGCGCCTACGCCTCGCACGGGCATTCCATCGCGGCGGCGGGCGGATCGAAAATCTGCTACGTCTATCCCCATGCGACCTATCGCTTTTCCGCCAGAACCTTTTACAGCAACATCCCCGTGGGCGGGGCGTGCCGGGGCTACGGTTCCCCTCAGACGGCCTACGGCATCGAATGCCTCATGGACGACGCGGCCCGCGCGCTCGGCATGGACCCGCTGGACTTCCGCCTGAAGAACACCGGGCGTCACGGCGACCTCTCTCCCCTGAACGGGAAGCCCATCGTCACCCTCGGCATCAGCGACTGCCTCGAACAGGGCCGCGCCCTCTTCCGCTGGGACGAGCGCCGGGCCGCGTGCCGGGCCTTCAACGAAGAGGCCGCACGCACGGGAAGCCGCCTGCGCCGGGGCGTGGGCGTCTCCGCCTTCAGCTACGGCACCGCCACCTATCCCGTGAACGTGGAGCCGGGCAGCGCGCGCCTGACCCTCAATCAGGACGGCACGGTCCATCTCATGACCGGCTCCACCGAGATCGGGCAGGGCGCGGATACCGCCTTCGCCCAGATGGTTTCGGAAACGCTCGGCCTCTCCTTTGAAAACATCCATGTGATTTCCACGCAGGACACCGATGTTACGCCGTGGGACCCCGGGGCCTATGCCTCCCGTCAGACCTACACCTGCGCGCCCGCCGTGCATCAGGCGTCCGAAGAACTGCGGCGCAGGATTCTGGAGCACGCCGGGGCCATGACCGGGCATTTCCCTGCCGCGCTGACCATCGCGCCCACGCCGCAGGGCGACGCGGTCGTCTTCGTGCGCCAGCCCCAGACCGTGGCCGTCACCCTGCGCGATCTGGCGATGGATACCTTCTACGACAAGGATCGCGGCGGCCAGTTGAGCGCCGAGGCGTCGGTCAAGTCGCGGCAGAATCCCCCCTCCTTCGGGGCCTGCTTCGTTGAGGCGGAAGTGGACCTCGACCTGTGCAAGGTGACAATCCGCGACATCATCAACATCCACGACGCCGGAGTGATCATCAATCCCGCGCTGGCCACGGCGCAGGTGCACGGCGGCATGGGCATGGGCATCGGCTGGGCGCTCTATGAGGAACTGCTCATCGATCCCGAAACGGGCCGCGTGCACAACAACAACCTGCTGGACTACAAATTCCCGACCACCTGCGATCTACCGGATTTGGGCTGTGCCTTCGTGGAAACGCAGGAGCCTTCCGGGGCCTACGGCAACAAGTCGCTCGGCGAGCCGCCGCTGATCAGCCCGGCTCCGGCCCTGCGCAACGCCGTGCTCGACGCCACGGGCGTGGCCGTCAACGCCATCCCCATGACGCCCAAGCGCCTTTTCGAGGCTTTCGGCAAGGCCGGGTTGCTCAGGCACTAGGAAAGATCACGGAGAAGGCCCACCCTTCCCGGAAAAAAGAGGGCTTCTTCGGAAGCCTTCCCTTATCCTCGCGGGCCTTCATACCGGGGTTAAGGGACGACGGGAGGGTTTTCCGAGGCGGGAAGGCCGTAGACTCGTTCCCCATACGTCCCTTCCAACGAAGAACAGGTTTCATCGCACACAAAAGACGTTCCACCGCCTTGCGCGTGCCTCCCCTCAAAAACGGAGAGGGAGGCGGAAGCCGGGGGAGGCCCTTCTCCCCAACGGCCTCCCGGCGCAACCGATATTCAAAGGACGATTCATGTTCGACATACAATCCTACCAAAAAGCCGAGTCCGTGCAGGACGCCGTGCGGCTGCTCGCGGAAGACCCCGAGGCGCGGCTCATCGCCGGAGGAACGGACGTGCTCATCAAGCTGCGCGAGTTCGAGGGATTCTCGCGGCTTGTGGACATCCACGACCTCCCGGAACTGAAGCCCATCACCCGCGAGGCGGACGGCACCATCCGCGTGGGTTCCGGGGCCACCTTCACCGATATTGAGGAATCTCCCCTCGTGCGCGCCTGCATCCCCCTGCTCGGGGAGGCGGCGGCGTCCGTGGCCGGGCCGCAAATCCGCAACGTGGGCACCATCGGCGGCAACCTCTGCAACGGGGCCGTCTCCGCCGACACCTGCGCCCCGGTCCTCGCCCTGAACGGCTCTCTGAACCTGCTCGGACCGGAAGGGCCGCGCACCATCCCCGCCCTCGGCTTTCACACCGGGCCGGGCAAGGTCGCGCTCAAACCGGGCGAAGTGCTGCTTTCCATCGATTTCCGGCCCGAGGACTGGATGGGCTGGGGCGGGCATTACTACAAGTACGCCATGCGTGAAGCGATGGACATCGCCACCATCGGTTGCGCCGCCGCCGTGAAGCTTGACGGGACGACCATTTCCGGCATCCGGCTGGCCTATTCCGTCTCCGCGCCCGTGCCGGTGCGTTGCCCCGCCGCCGAAGCCGCCGCGCTGGGCCGTTCCGCCGCGCCCGACGATCTGCCCGCCACCCTCGCCGCCGTCCGCGACGCCGTGGAAGCGGACGTGAAGCCCCGCACCTCATGGCGCGCCGCCAAAGATTTCCGCCTGCACATCATCCGCACGCTGGCCGAGCGCGTCCTTGCCCGCTGCGTTGTCCGCGCCGTCAGCCTTCAGGAGGGATCATGCTGAAAACCATCCGCTGTACCGTCAACGGCAAGGCCGAAGAGCTTTCCGTGGATGTCCGCTCCTCGCTCCTTGAAGTCCTGCGCGCCGCCGGGCTCACCGGCTCCAAGCAGGGCTGCGGCGTGGGCGAATGCGGCGCGTGCACCGTGCTTGTCGACGACACACCCGTGGATTCCTGTATCTTCCTCGCGGTCTGGGCCGAGGGCAAGGCCATCCGCACCGCCGAGGGCGAAGCCAGAGGCAACCGCCTTTCCCGCGTCCAGCAGGCCTATGTGGACGCCGGTGCCGTCCAGTGCGGCTTCTGCACGCCCGGCCTCGTCATGACCACCACCGCCTTTGTGGAAAAGCACAAGGGGCAGGCTGTCAGCCGGGAGGACATCCGCCGGGGCCATGCCGGGAACCTCTGCCGCTGCACGGGCTACGACGCGATCATTGCCGCCGTGGAAAGCTGCCTCAACGATACGCCGCCGCAAAACGCCTGTGCCTGCCTGCGTAAACCGGAGGCTCCCTGCCCGCATCACGGCTAGGGGGCCATACCATCGCCGGGCGCGAAAAGCCGCCCTTTTCAGGCGGCAAGGCATCAGGCATCGGCTGAAACCGCAGCGACCTCCCGCAAGGCCTCGTTCCGCCTCGTAACCCCGCCCTCTGGAAAAGGCCCCTTTGCGGCGGGCGGATGCATGAAGGCCGGACCTCGGCCGCCCCTTTCCCTGGACTTGCCCTGTGCATGGTTTCCCATGTACAGGGATTTTCTCTTTCAGAGCTTCCGGCGTCATACCATCACTCATCGGAGAATACCCATGCCCCAGAACAACAGCCTATTGGAACGGCTTTTCAAGCTCCACGCCAAGGGAACCACCGTCAAGACGGAGATACTGGCTGGCCTGACCACCTATGTGGCCATGGCCTACATCATTTTCGTCAACCCGAACATCCTGTCGGACGCGGGCATCCCCAAGGAGGCCGCCATCGCCGCCACCATCTGGTCCGCCGTCATCGGCAGCACGGTCATGGGCCTCTGGGCCAATTTCCCCATCGCCCTTGCGCCGGGCATGGGGCTCAACGCCTTTTTCGCCTATTACGTCTGCGGCGTGCTCGGCCTGCACTGGACGGTCGCCCTCGGCGCGGTCTTCTTCTCCGGCATCGTCTTCCTGGTGCTGACTCTGACCCGCATCCGTCAAGCGCTCATCGACGCCGTGCCCATGAATCTGAAATACGCCATCGTGGTCGGCATCGGCATGTTCATCGCCTTCATCGGCCTTCAGAACGCGGGCATCGTCATCAAAAACGACGCCACACTCGTGGGCCTCGGCCACGTCACCCAGCCCGGCCCCCTGCTCTCCTGCTGCGGCCTTCTGATCACCGCCGGGCTCATGGCCCGCAACGTGCAAGGCAGCCTGATCATCGGCATCCTGACGACGACCGTTCTGTGCATGATTTTCGGCGTCTCGGCCGTGCCCACCGGCATCGACAGCATCATCAGCCTCTCCCTGCCGAGCCTTGCCCCCACGTTCATGCAGCTCGACATCCTCGGAGCCCTTGAGTACGGCATCGTTTCGATCATCTTCACCTTCACCATCGTCGAACTTTTCGACGACATGGGCAGCCTCATCGCCCTCTCGCGCAAGGCCAACCTCATGGACGAAAGGGGCCATATCGAAAATCTCGACAAGGCAATGGTGACGAACTCCCTGATTACCATCCTGAGCGGCTTCCTCGGAACGTCCACCGTCACGAACTACGTGGAAAGCGCCGCCGGCATTTCGCAGGGCGGCCGCACCGGACTGACCGCGCTTACAGTAGCCGTCCTGTTTGCCGTCTCGCTGATCTTTACCCCGCTTATCGGACTGGTGCCGCCCTTCGCCACGGCTCCCGCCCTGCTCCTCGTGGGCGCGCTCATGATAATGGAAGCAAAGCACATCGACTTCAACGATTTTACCGAAGGTTTCCCCGCCTTCATGACCATCATCATGATGCCGCTCACCTACAGCATCGCCAGCGGCTTCGGTTTCGGCTTCGTCAGCTACGCCGCCGTCAAGCTCCTCGCGGGCCGCGCCAGAGAGGTAAACCTCTTCATGTGGATCATCACGGCCCTGTTTCTCATCAATTTTGCCATGCGCAGCTAGCTTCCGCGAAAAAGACGACGCGGCAAAGCGCAGCGAAAGAGCGAAAAGAAGGGGCCACTCGGCCCCTTTCTTTTGGCCGCCAAGGGTGCGCCGCCTTGATCCGCCACGAGGGAGCGTGTAGTATTATGCCCGCAAAAACATGTATCAGACCACGACGCAACATGGCGCGCCGAAACGCAATCACAACGAGGCGGTTTGTATGCAGCTCGAAAACGATATTGCCCAACATCTGGAACAAGGGGAATTTCTGGCCCTCGCCACGGTCATAGGCCGCTCGGGGTCCGCGCCGCGCCATGCCGGGGCGCAAATGGTGGTCACGCGGGATTTCTCCGTCCTCGGCACCATCGGGGGAGGACAGGTGGAGTCGGACGTGCTGGCGGCCTGCCTCCCCGTGCGCAAAAACGGCCTGGCGCGCATCCTGCATTTTGACATGACCGGCTTTTCACCCGACGCGGACATGATCTGCGGCGGCGTGGTCGACATTCTTATCGAACGGCTGACGCCCGGCCACCTTCCCCTTTTCCGCGAAGCCGCCGCCTGCCGCGACCGGGCCGCCTTCGGGGTCTGGCTGGTGGACCTTTCCGATCCGGCCTCACCCCGCCGCACCTTCCATACGGACGCGGCCTCGCTTCCTCAGGCCGTGCTCGAACAGGTCCGCTCCAACGCCGCCGCCTGCATCGACCTCGACGGAAAGCACGTCTATGTGGAACCCTTGATGCATCAGGGCGTGGTGGTCCTCTGCGGAGGCGGCCACGTCTCCTTTGCCACGGGCAAGCTGGCCCATGAAGTCGGTTTTGAGGTCATCGCCGTCGACGACCGCGAGGAATACGCCGCGCCCACGCGCTTTCCCTTCGCCCGCGCCGTGCATGTCCTTCCCGAATTCAGGGGCTTGGCCGAAGCCTGCGGCATCGGCCCCGAACACTATATCGTCATCGCCACGCGCGGCCACAGCTACGACCGCGAATGCCTCGCGCAGGCCATGCGGACCACCGCCCATTACGTCGGCATGATCGGCAGCAAGCGCAAGCGCGACGGCATTTTCAGCTTTTTGCGTTCGGAAGGTTTCGCTGAAGCCGATTTCGGCCGCGTGCACAGCCCCATCGGGCTGGAAATCGGCGCGGAAACGCCCGAGGAAATCGCCGTGTCCATCGTCGCGGAACTCATCGCCGCCCGCCGGGGGCTGGCGTAGGGGCGGAAGCGGGGGAGAAAACGTCTTCCCCTGCTTCGTCCTAGAGCCTTTCAACGTTTCTTTTGTATGTATGCCTCCGGCGGCCGGGGCGCTGCCCCGGACCCGCCAGGGGAAATGATTTCCCCTGGACCCCTCGCAATTGGGGAGCCTACAATACTCACAGGTAATCTGCCCTAGGCTCGAAACATCTTCCATCCCCTGCTGGGCACCTTCAACCGGGCTGCGTTGCTCGTCGATATATTGATGTAAAGACTTTCGCGGCTTTTTTCATCCCGCCCCATAAGCAGGGTGAGGCATGAATTCAGGACGCCGGCCCTTCGCCCTCCGGCAGCAAAAAGGCCCTCACGTCCTCGGGACGGCAGCCACCGAAAAGGGCCTCAAGTGGAAAAGCGTTCAGCATGGGAGCCAGCCCCGCGTTGGTATAGGGCTTGCCACGCAACGCTTCCTCCAGGTCCGCCAGCGTCACCGTTGCCCCTCCATTCCCTCCGGCCATGAAAAAATCCCCGTAAAACCGGCACTGCTCCACCCGCCCCGCGCGCACGTCGAAAAGGGCTTCCAATTTGCCCCACGGGAAGCGGCGACTTTTGCGCTCGGTAAAGGGCGGCGAAGCCCCATAGGTCCAGTCCCACGTCGCGTATTTGGCATCGCGCAGGCGTGTGATGGCCGCATGGTCTTCGGGAGAAAGGTGGTACTCCTCACCGGAACGGTGCGCCATGATCGCCTCGCGCACGCAGCCCACGGTCAGGGGCGGCGCCTCGGGAGCGCGTTCCGCCAGATACGCCGCCAGATTCCCCACCCGGCTGCGCACGGAGGCGACGCCCTTGGACTTGAATTTCTCCGGGTCCACGTTAAGCGCCCGCGAAAGCACGTCCAGATCGCTGTCGACCAGAATACAGCCGTGATGCAGATAGCGCATACCCTGCCGGCAATGAGCCACGCCCGCCACCTTGCGGCCTTCCAGCAGGAGATCGTTGCGGCCCGAGAAGGCCACGGGCAGGCCGAGCTTTTGCAGGGCCTCGGCAATGGGCTTGCCCGCCTCGCTGAAGGAAGGGATGCTCCCTTCCCGGTTCAGATGATGAATGAACGTGTAGTTGAGCGTCCCGGCATCGTGATAGACCGCTCCCCCGCCCGTCATGCGGCGCACCACGGCGATGTCCCGCTCCCGCACGAAATCGGCGTTGACTTCCTGCCGCGCGTTCTGAAAGCGCCCCACCACGATGGCCGGGCTGTTCTGCCACAAAATGGCGTAGCCGGGATGTCCCGGCTCGATGCGGCTCAAAAAATATTCCTCAAGGGCGAGGTTGAAGGCCGGGTCCACGGAGGGATTGACGATCCAGAACATGGCGGACTCCATAAAAAAACTTTCATAAGGAAAAGTATCCGTTATGAAAGTTCGGGCGAGAGGGGAAACGGGGAGGAGCGATCCTCCTCCCCGATCAAGCGCTTACATGTCGCCCGTCAGAACGGGCTTGCGGGCCGCTCCGACCTCGTCCACGCGCCCCACCTTGGTACGGGTGGGCGAAGCGTGCAGGAGATCGGCGTCGGTTTCGGCCAGTTCCGCGATGGACCGCATGGCGTCGATGAAGGCGTCAAGGTCTTCCAGATTTTCCGACTCGGTGGGCTCGATCATGATCGCGCCGTGCACCACGAGCGGGAAATAGATCGTCGGCGGATGGATACCGCAATCGATCAGCCGTTTGGCGACGTCCATGGTGCTGACCCCGAAGGCCTCCTGCTTCTTGTCCGTAAACACGCACTCGTGCAGGGAAGGCTGCGGATAGGGCAGATCGTAGACGTCCTTGAGGGCCGCCTTGATGTAGTTGGCGTTGAGCACGGCCAGCTCGCTGGCGCGCTTCAGGTCCGGGCCGAGGGACTTCAGATAGGCCCACGCGCGCAGGACAACGCCGAACTGCCCCCAGAAGGGATGCAGACGCCCGATGGACTGTCCGCCCGCGTCGGTGGAGGTGTCCAGCCATTCGAGCACGCCGTCCTTCTCGACCAGCCGGGGGCCGGGCAGGAAGGGTTCAAGGGTCTTGCCCACGCAGATCGCGCCGGAACCGGGGCCGCCGCCGCCGTGCGGGGTGGAGAACGTCTTATGCAGGTTCATGTGCATGACGTCGACCCCGATGCGGCCCATGTGGGCGTAGCCCATGACGGCGTTGAGGTTCGCACCGTCGCCGTAGACCAGACCGCCGCGCTCGTGCACCAGATCGGCGATGGCCTTGATGTTCGACTCGAAAAGGCCCAGCGTGTTGGGATTGGTGATCATGATCCCGGCGCAGTCCTCGTCCATAAGCTCGGCCACGCCTTCTACGGTCAGGATGCCGTCGGGCCCGGAGGGCACCTTCACAGCCGAGAAGCCGCACAGGGCGGCGCTGGCGGGATTGGTGCCGTGCGCGGTGTCGGGGATGAGCATCTTGGTGCGCTTGTTGCCCCGCGCGCGGTGCCACGCCTGAATGAGCATGATGCCGGTCAGCTCGCCGTGCGCGCCGGCGGAAGGCTGGAGGCAGCAGGCGTCAAGTCCGGTCACGGCGCACAGCATCTCTTCGGTTTCATGCAGGACGCGCAGGGCCCCCTGCGTCGCGGCGGCGGGAAAGAGGGGATGCGCCCCGGTGAAGCCCGGCAGGGCCGCGATCTTTTCGTTGATCTTGGGGTTATACTTCATGGTGCAGGAACCGAGGGGATACATGCCCGTATCCACCCCGAAATTCCACGTGGAAAGGCGGGTGTAATGGCGCACCACGTCCAATTCCGACAGGTCGGGGAGGTTGAGGTCCGCCCGCGCCATGCCTTCCTTCTCGTAGGGAGCGGCGGGGACGTCCGATTCGGGCAGGCTCGCGCCCACGCGGCCGGGGCGGCCCTTTTCCCACAGCAGGGGTTCATTCAGCACGAGACTCGAGACCCCGGGCCAAGACTGATTGCTCATCAGGCGATCTCCTTCAGGATGGCGTCGATTTCGGCGCGGCTCCGGGTTTCGGTGACGCAGAAAAGATAGCTGTCCGCAAGCGGATACCATTTCGAGAGTTCCATGCCGAACATGACGCCCTTTTCTTCGAGCAGGCGCTTCCATTTGGCGTCGAAGCCAGCCGGGGCCTGCATGACGAACTCGTTAAAGGTCGGACCGGCATAGACGGGGCGGAAGCCGAGAGCGGCAAGACCAGCCTTGAGATATTCGGCCTTGTCGCGGTTGAGCTGCGCCACATGGCGCAGGCCCGTTCCGCCCATGCAGGCCAGATACATGGCGCAGGTCATGGCGCACAGACCCGCATTGGAGCAGATGTTGGACACGGCCTTTTCGCGGCGGATGTGCTGCTCGCGGGTGGACAGGGTGAGCACGAAGGCGCGCTTGCCCGCGTTGTCCGTGGTCTGGCCCACCAGACGGCCCGGCAGGTTGCGCATGAAGCTCTTGCGGGTGGCCATGAGGCCGAGGTAGGGGCCGCCGAACGACTGGGACAGGCCGAAGCTCTGGCCTTCGCCGCAGACGATGTCCGCGCCCTGGCTGCCCGGGCTGGCGAGGAGGCCGTAGGCCATCGCCTCGGTGAAGCCGGTAATGAGCAACCCCTTGCGGGCGTGGATCCATTCCGCCTGTTCGGAGAGGCGCTCGATGACGCCGAAGACGTTGGGCGACTGTACGATGAGCGCGGCGAGGCCCTCTTCGTCCCGGAGGTGCTCAAGGCTCGTGCCGCCCTCTTCCGTCATGGTCAGGTCGCGGACCTCAATGCCGTTGGCGTTGCAGTAGGTGTCGAGCACCGTACGGTAATGCGGGTGCAGGGCCAGCGACACGGCCACGGCGTTGCGCTTGGTCAGGCGGCAGGCCATCAGCGCGCCTTCGGCCAGCGCGGTCGCGCCGTCGTACATGGAAGCGTTGGCCACTTCCATGCCCAGCAGCCGGGCGATGAGGGTCTGGAACTCGAAGATGCCCTGCAAGGTGCCCTGGCTGATTTCCGGCTGATACGGCGTGTAGGCGGTGTAGAACTCGGAACGCCCGGCAAGGGCCGGGACCGCGGCGGGGATGTGGTGCTGGTAGCTGCCCGCGCCGATCCACGCCGAGCCCGCGGCGGGCATGGAGGCGGCCAGCGCCTCGGCCTGTGCGGTCAGTTCCCATTCGTTCACGGCGGTCAGGGGAAGGGGGCCCTCATGACGGCAGTCGGCTGGCACGGAGTCAAAGAGGTCCTCCGTCCGGGCCGCGCCGATCACGCCGAGCATCCGCGCTTCGTCTTCCGCGGTATGGGGGAAATAACGGTGCATTACAGGGTCTCCAGATGCTTTTCGTACGCGGCGGCATCCAGAAGTTCGCTCACGCCCTCGGCGGATTCGATTTCAATGATCCAGCCTTCGCCGTAGGGGTCCTGATTCACCTTTTCCGGGGCGTCCACAAGGGCCTCGTTGACGGCCTTGACGGTGCCGGCCACGGGCATGAACAGCGGGCTTACCGACTTGGTGGATTCCAGCGTGCCGAATTCCTGCCCTTTCTCAAAGGTGTCGCCCACGGACGGCAGTTCCACGTAGGTGAGATCGCCAAGCGCGTTCTGGGCGTAATCGGAGACGCCGATCTTCCAGGGAGCGGCAGTGCTAATCCATTCGTGATCTTCGGTGTAGCGCAGTTCGGCGGGAATGTTGGACATGGCGTGTTCCTCGTGCGGTTGGTTTTTATGGAATGCCTCCGGCGGCAAGGGGCTTGCCGCCCCTTGACCCCGCCCGGGGGGGGGAATGCTTCCCCCCGGACCCCCTCGGA
>OFHP01001208.1_pt1 | contig 12679 bp, 9 predicted proteins | sample 1521651 | NCBI WGS metagenome assembly OFHP01 (sample SAMEA3504105, study PRJEB24116) | mouse gut metagenome | biome: mouse gut; feature: mouse-associated habitat; material: faeces | place: Denmark | collected 2011 | reverse complement strand
TGCGCGCCGCGGCGGGCGATGTGGCCTACGGCGAGCGCACGCTCTACGCGGACGGGCAGCTTGAGGAGCGCATCGGGCACATCCGCCTGCGTCTTGGACACAACGCCTTTTTTCAGGTGAACACGCCCGCCGCCGAACTGCTCTACGCGGAGGCGGAGCGTTTTGCCGCGCTGGACACGTTTGACGGGCCCGTGCTGTGGGACGTCTACGGCGGCGTCGGGTCCATCGGGCTCTACATGGCCCGTCATGCCGGGCGCGTCGTGGGCATCGAGGCCATGCCCGGCGCGGTGCGCTGCGCCCGCGCCAACGCCCGGGCCTTGGGCGTGGAAGGCTACCGGGTGGAGCAGGGCGACGCCAGATCAGTGCTCGGGCGGCTGGCGAAAGTCGGGCCCAAACCCGACGTGGTGGTCGTGGACCCGCCCCGTGCCGGGCTCGACGCCACGGTCGTCCGCCAGCTTACGGACGCCATCCCCGCCCGCCTCGTCTGCGTTTCCTGTAATCCGGCCACGCTCGCCCGTGATGTGGCTCGGCTGGCCCCGGCCTACCGTCTTGCGGCGGCGCGGCCCGTGGACCTTTTCCCCCAGACCCCCCACGTGGAGACGGCAGCCCTGCTGGAACGCGTCTGACCGGAGGGGCCGGACAAACGCCCCGAAGACGGCGGACGCCTTGCCGGGGCGCAGGCAATCGGGAGGTATGTATGAAGGTTATCGGCATCAGCGGCAGTGCCCGCAAGGACGGAAACACGGCGCTGATCATCCGGGCCGTGTTCGAGGAACTGGAGGCGGAGGGTATCCGCACGGAGCTCGTGCAGCTCGCGGGCAAGCCAATGGACGGCTGCCGCGCCTGCTACGGCTGCAAAGGCAAGGGGGCCTGTCTCTTCAAGGATGACTTTTTCAACGACTGTTTTGCCCGGATGGTGGAGGCGGACGGTATCATCCTCGGTTCTCCCGTCTACTCGGCGGACGTCTCCGCGCTCATGAAGGCCTTTCTGGAGCGGGCCGGGGTGGTCGTGGCGACGAATCCGGGGCTGCTGCGCCGCAAGGTGGGGGCTTCGGTCGCTGCCGTGCGCCGGGGAGGGGGCCTGACCGCCGTGGACACCATGAACCATTTCCTTCTGAATAAGGAAGTGCTCGTGGTCGGTTCGACCTACTGGAATATGGTCTACGGCCGGGACGCGGGCGAGGTGCTGCTCGACGAGGAGGGCATGGCCAACATGCGCAACCTCGGCCGCAACATGGCTTGGACGCTGAAGAGGCTGCGTTGAGATTGGGGAGGGGGGAAACTTTCTCAGAAGGGGGGAGTGCCCCCACGTTTCCCTTCCCCCTTCCCCAAACCTATCCCCCTTCCCTTCAAAGATTTTCGATGCGTGGGGAGGCGGCGCTCAAGGCGTTCGTTCCGGCGGGAAGCTCGGCTCTGCGTAGTGTAAAAGCAGATGATTATAAAGTGATATGGCTTATGGGGAAGGGGGGGCGCAAAAGCGCGGCTTATGCGGCTGCCTCCGCGCATGGAACGGAAAAAGATCGTCCGCAAGCGCTGTCCGGCTTGACGCAGGAAAGGCGATTCCCTATAGACTAACCCCTTTCCCCGTGCACGGCTGGACGCAGGATTTATGGAAGTCTCAAGACAGCCGCCCAAGACCTTTCTTCGTGTATGGCTGGACGTAGGGCGGGGCAAGGAGGAACCATGCTTGCGTATGTGCAGGGCCTGTCGTTGGGGCTGGCCTATGTCGCGCCCATCGGCGTGCAGAATCTCTTCGTCATCAACGCGGGGCTGGGCCAGAGCCGGGCGAGGGCCTACCGGACGGCGCTCATCGTCATTTTTTTCGACGTAACCCTCGCTCTGGCCGGTTTTTTCGGCGTGGGCGCGCTCATTGAGCACTCCGAGTTTCTGCGCCGGGTCGTGCTGCTGGTGGGGAGCCTTGTAGTGATGTACATGGGAGCCCGGCTCATGCTTTCCCGTAACGTCGCCAATCCCGCCGTCAACGCCGACATCCCGCTTTCCCGCATCATTTTCATGGCCTGCGTGGTTACGTGGTTCAACCCGCAGGCGCTCGTGGACGTCTCGCTTCTGCTCGGCTCCTTCCGCGCCGCCCTGCCGCCCGAAGATTCCCTGCGTTTCCTTTTGGGCGTGATTTCCGCGTCCTGCCTGTGGTTCCTCACCCTGACCACGGTTTCCTCCTTTTTCAAGAACCGCTTTACGCCGCGCCTCTTGCGGATGATCAATCTCGTCTGCGGGGCGGTCATTCTCTTTTACGGCGCGAAGCTCGGCTTGTCCTTCTTGCGGATGTAGCCTCTGCGGAACGGGCTATGACGGCGCGGGGAAAGGCAGGCGGCATTTTTCCCCCGTCTATGCGGCTGCTTTCAAGGATATTGGGGCAAGGGGCTTCCTGCATGGAAAAAGCCCTGTTCCGTGTGGGGAACAGGGCTTTTGTCGTTCGGGGAAGACGGGAGCGCCGACCGGGGGCTATTCCTCTTCGGCGGGGTGGGTTTCGTCTTCGAGGGCTTCGGCGCGGCGGATGATTTCCTCAAGCTGGATGTCCGCTCCGAGCACGCCCGTGATCTCGTCGTTTTCGTCGGTGATCACGGTGGAGACGGTGATGATGAGCTGCCCCGTGACCTGCGACTGATGCACGTTCATGATATGCAGCTTGCCCGTGTGGATGGGCTCCTGGAACCATTCGCGGTTGGAGTAGTCGAAGCCGAGGGGGAAGCCCTTGTAGTTGGCCTTGTCGTAGGGCTCGCTGATGGCGATGGCCTTGGAGTGGCCCTGCACGTCGGTGACGTAGACGTACTGGATGAACGAGTAGTCGTGCACGAAGGATTCAAGCAACGCGGTGAGCGCGGCGGTATCGGCGGCCTTCTGGCACTCGTGGGAGAGGCGTTCCACCAGATGGGAGGCCAGTTCCCCGGCGATGCGCTTCATCTGGTCGAATTCGCTGTCGAAGAGTTCCGGCATGAAGCGGCGGACGAGGTTCTTGATTTCCTTGTTGGAGAAGGAGGTGTTGCGGCCTTCCTCGTAGGCGTTCATGATCTTGGCGTGAATCTGGCCCACGGCGGGATGCTTCTTGGAAACCTGCCGTTCCGGGGGCAGGTTGAATTGCTGGTTGATCCAGTAGGCCACGCCCGCGCGCCCGGCCTTGTCGTTGATGATGATCGGCACGCTGCGGTTGAGGATTTTGGTCGTATCGAAGATGTTGTAGATTTCTTCGTTCTTGGCGAGGCCATCCACGTGGATGCCCGCGCTGGTGGCGTTGAAGTCCTTGCCCGCAAAGGGGTAGTTGTCGGGGATACGGTAGTCGAGTTCCTTCTCGAAGTACTGGGCGATTTCCGTAATCACCGTGGGATCGGCGGCCTCGTCGTTGCCGGTGAGGGAAATGTAGTCGATGACCAGCGCCTCAAGCGGGGCGTTGCCCGTGCGCTCCCCGAAGCCCATCAGCGTGCCGTTGACGCCGCCGCAGCCGTAGAGCCATGCGGTTACACCGTTGACGAGCACCTTGTGGAAGTCGTTGTGGCCGTGCCATTCCAGCCACGAGCCGGGGACGCCCGCATCGTCGGTGAAGGCGCGCACGATGCGCTGCACCGAACGCGGAAGCGCCGCGCCGGGGAAGGGCACGCCGTAACCCATCGTATCGCAGAGGCGGATTTTGATGGGCATGGAGGCTTCCTGCGAGAGTTCCATGAGCTTGCGCGCGAACGGCAGGCAGAAGCCGTAGATGTCGGCGCGGGTCACGTCCTCGAAGTGGCAGCGCGGCACGATGCCCCATTCGAGCGCCTTGGTGACGACCTTGAGGTAGTCGTTCATGGCCTGTTCGCGCGTTTTACCGAGCTTGAGGAAGATATGGTAGTCGGACATGCTGGTGAGCAGGCCCACTTCGTCGAATTCCATGTCATGGGCGATTTTGAGGTCGTCCATATTGGCGCGTATCCAGCCCGTGACCCTCGGGAAGCGGTAGCCGCGGGCCCGGCACACTTCGATGGCTTTCCGGTCTTTAGGCGAATACATGAAGAATTCGGACGCCTGAATCAGGCCGCTTTTGCCGCCGAGCTTGTGCAGCAGATCGAAGATGCGCGCGATCTGTTTGACCGTGTAGGGCGGGCGGGCCTGCTGGCCGTCGCGGAAGGTGGTGTCCGTGATGAACATGGGCTCGGCCGGGCGGGGGATGAGGAAGGTGTCGTCGAATTCGATGCGGCTGATATGCGTATACGGGAAAACGTCCCGGTACAGTTCGGGCTCGGCCGGATTGTCGAGCGTCAGGGGGCGGGAAGTGTGTTTGGGATACAGCAAGCTCATGATGCGGGTCCTCCTGAAGATAAGGTGCTCTCCGTAGGAAAACGGGAGTGCTTTTCGTAGGGAAAAAGGCGCAAAAAGGGCCTTTGGAAAGCCTTCTGCCCCATTTTTTGAGCATAGCGCATTTTCACGCGAAGCAAAAGAGAATTTTCAGGGCCGGACGGAAGCAGCCTTGTGAAAAAATATTTGTATTCTGGATTGATAGGGCGGATGCCTTGCCCGGCGCCCGGGGCGTGCGGGAGCTGTCCGATTCGGGGCGGCGGGAAGGTTTCCGCGCCGTGCCGGAAAGTCCCCGGAGGGATATCGGGCAAGCGTGGGGAAGAGCGGAGGAGGGCCTTATCAGAGGAGGGGACTACGAGGATGCGCCCGACGAGCGTAGGGAAGGGGGACGTGCTGTCCCCGTGTCCGCCTGCGGGAAGGCCCTTTGCAGTCAGGTCATGCGCTACGCAAAGAGCGTCCCTCGCATCCGCTTGCGGGAAGGCCCCTTCCGTAAACGCGGGAAAGGCCCTTTTCCGCACAGGCGCTTCACGATGGGGTAAGCCCCTCCCGCGAGCGTGGGAAAGGCCGATGCGGAATACGTATCTTTTTCTGATAGAGGGCCTCCCGCAAGTGCGGGAAAGGGGACGGATTCGGGGGGGCGAGTTCTTCAAACGGGTCCCTCCCGCGAGCGCGGGAAAGGCTGATGGTGAGGTCAAGATCAGAGATGTCCATCAGGCCCCTCCCATGAGCGCGGGAAAGGTGGCGCAGGGAGCGGCACCGGCCTTGCTTCGAGCGGCGGCGCGGCGTACCGTGGGGCATCCGCGAGCAAGGGGGGAAGGATGGACGCCATTGGCATCATTGCGGAACAGCGCATTCGGGAAGCCTGCGAGCAGGGCCTGTTCGACAACCTGCCGGGTGCGGGAAAGCCTCTGGAACTGGAGGACGATTCCCACATCCCCGAAGATTTGCGCATGGCCTACAAGCTCTTGAAAAACGCGGGGTACGTCCCGGAGGAAGTGCAGGACCGCAAGGAGGCGCAGTCGCTTATGGAGGCGCTCGAAACCTGCACGGACGAACAGGAGAAGGTCCGCCAGATGAAAAAGCTCGACGTCGTGCTCGCCCGCATCCGGGCCCGCCGCCCCCGCGCCCCGATCCTCGGGGACAAGAGCCCGTATTATGGCCGGGTGGTCAGCCGCATCAGCGTGCGCAAGAAGGGATGACGTCCCGGGGCCTTTCCGGGCCGGGCGAGGGCGGTTCCATGCACCGTGAGAGGCGTGGACGCGGGGAAGTGTCTGGAAAATAGCTGGAAAAAGCCTCGCGCGTCGGGAGAGGCGTGTTCTGAGAAGCCCTGCACGAACTGCCTACGGCGGCTCTGCGCCGGAAGGGGCCGTTGGGGTTCGGAGGCGGCGGCGCGTGGGTAAAGCCCCACGGGGCTGGAAGCCTTTGCGCCGGGCCTGAGCCTTTCCCGTGGCGCTATCCCGGAAACCTGCGCTGTGGCTGGGGCCGCGTGAGGGCGCGTGCGTGTGCTCTCCTTGCTGGGCAGATACTTGTCACCGGGATCAAGGGGTGCGAGGGCGTACGGATGTTCTCCTCTCGCCTTTTTGACCGGGTCCCTGTAAAGGTACGAGGTTACGCGCGGTCGCTGGGGCTTTCCCTCCGCCTGGGGAGCGGGGCGGCGTCATCCCCCAAGAAAAAGGGCGGCTTGCGGCTTGGCCCGCATGGACCGGGCAAAGTCGCGGCAGTCGGCCTTTCCCGGCGCTCACTTCTTTTTTTCATCCTCCGGGCGCGCTTCGCTGTGGTCGAGCAGGGAGCTTACCAGCATTTCGTAAAGCCAGTGCGTATAGGTTTCCCCGCTCCAGCCGCGTTCCGGTACCAGCATCTGGTAGACGTCCCGGCTGGTCAGGCACCAGAATACGTCCAGCGCCATGCTGATGGTGATGTTTTCCTTGAGTCGCCGTTCCCGCAGCAGGAAACGGACGTGCTTTTCCTGATCGTCGCGGTGGCGGCAGCGCTGATCGTGCTGGATGCGCGCCAGTTCCGGCGTGAGCATCCCCGCGCCGCGCAGCAGATCATAGACCGGGCTTTGCGATTCGTGGACCTGAAGGACGAGCTGCGCGGTCAGCTTCAGGGCCTCGTGCACGTCGGCGGTTTCCAGCGAACGCTGGTAGATGTCGAAGGTCCGGTCCGTATGCACGGCCCGGTCCAGCAGCTCGGCCACGATGCCGTTTTTCGAGCGGAATACGGCGTACACCGTTTGCTTGGAAACGTTCGCTTCCTGCGCGATGGCCTCGATGGTTGTCTTGGCGAAGCCGCGTTCAAGGAAAAGCCGCTGTGCGGCTTCGAGGATGTTGACGCGCGTCTGGCTCGCCTGCCGTTCGCGTAGCGGCGAGGAGTACTTGCGCGCGGTGTGTTTTTCCATCTTGACAGCCACCCTTCGTGGAAGTATAGCACGTGAACGGTTAGAGCTTACTCTATCCAATTAAGTGTTGTCAAACCATGCGGGCATCCCGTGCAGACGGGGGGCTTGCATCGCTATTTGCGCGTCGGGATTCTCCCGCGCCGCACAACAGAGTGAGGTTATATGTTGAAGCATGAACGGCTGCCCTTTCGTTTTGGCGTGACCCTTTTCGCCTGCCTGATCGGGTCCCTGCCGCTTATGGGCTGCAAAGATGAAAACACGGCGGCCGGGCCGTCGGCGGCTCCCGCCGTCGAGGTGGCCGTGGACGTCGTGACGCCTCAGAAGGTGCTCTACACCACCGAGCTTGCCGGCCGCACGTCGGCGTTCCAGATTGCGGAAGTGCGTCCGCAGGTCAGCGGCATCATCCAGAAGCGCCTTTTTACGGAAGGCACGGACGTGAAGGCCGGGGATACGCTCTATCAGATCGATCCCGCGACCTATAAGGCCGATCTCGACAGCGCCAAGGCCAACCTCGCCCGGGCGGAGGCCAACGTCGCCCCGGCCCGCCTCAAGATGCAGCGCTTCAAGGACCTCGTGAATATCAGCGCCGTGAGCAAGCAGGAATACGAGGACGCGGAAGCCGCCTACAAGCAGGCGCTCGCGGACGTGGGCGTGAACAAGGCGGCGGTGGAAAACGCCCGCATCCGCCTCGATTACACCAAGGTGACGTCGCCCATTTCCGGTCGCACGGGCCGCTCTCTGGTCACGCCCGGCGCGCTGGTGACGGCCAATCAGGGGAATCCTCTGACCACCGTGCAGCAGCTTGATCCCGTTTACGTGGACGTGACGCAGTCGAGCACCGAGGTCCTGCGCCTGAAGCGCGCGCTGGAAAGCGGCACGCTCCAGCGGGCCGACGAGGGGCACGCCGCCGTGCGCCTGCTGCTGGAGGACGGCAGCGAATACGCCCACAGCGGCACGCTCCAGTTCACCGACGTCAGCGTGGACGAAAGCACCGGCATGGTGACTCTGCGCGCCATTTTCCCGAATCCCGAGCATGATCTCATGCCCGGCATGTACGTACGTGCCATCCTCAAGGAAGGCGTGGACGAGCAGGCCATCCTCCTGCCGCAGCGCGCACTTGTGCGCGACGCCAAGGGCAATGCCACCGCCTATGTGGTCAACGCCGAGAGCAAGGTCGAGGTGCGCCCGCTCAAGGTCGGCCGCACGCAGGGCAACAGCTGGGTGGTCCTTGACGGACTCAAGGCGGGGGACAAGGTCATTGTGGAGGGCATCCAGAAAATCCGTCCCGGCGCGGCTGTCCGCATCGCCGCAACCCCCGACGCGCAGGCCGCTCCTGCTCCCGAAAAGCGGTAGGTGATCCCACATGGCACGATTTTTCATCGACCGCCCCGTCTTTGCGTGGGTGATCGCCATCATCATCATGTTGGCGGGCGGCATTTCGATCATGAAGCTGCCCATTTCCCAGTACCCGTCCATCGCGCCGCCGACCATCGGCATTGAGGCGCAGTATCCCGGCGCGTCCGCTCAGACCGTGCAGGACACGGTCACGCAGGTCATCGAACAGAACATGAACGGCCTTGACTATCTGCTGTACATGTCCTCGACGAGCGACTCTTCGGGGCAGGCGCAGATCACGTTGACCTTCAGCGCCGACGCCAACCCGGACATCGCGCAGGTGCAGGTGCAGAACAAGTTGCAGCTCGCCATGCCCCTGCTGCCGCAGGAAGTGCAGCGGCAGGGCATTTCGGTCCGCAAGCGCGCCGCGAACTTCCTCAAGGTCTATGCCTTCGTGTCCGAAGACGACAGCATGGACAACGCCGACATCGCGGACTACGTGGCCACCAACCTCAAGGACCCCATCAGCCGTATCCCCGGCGTGGGCGAAGTCTCCCTTTTCGGCAGTCAGTACGGGATGCGCATCTGGCTCGATCCGCACAAGCTGCAAAGCTACAGCCTGATGCCGAGCGACGTGCTCAACGCCATCTCCGCCCAGAACGCGCAGATTTCCGCCGGTCAGCTCGGCGGCACGCCCGCCGTGCCCGGCCAGCAGATGAACCTCGCCATTGCGGTGCAGGAACGCCTGCAGACGCCCGAGCAGTTCGGCAACATCATCCTGCGCACCAACCCGGACGGCTCGCTCATCCGGGTGAAGGACGTGGCCCGCGTGGAGCTGGGGAGCGAGAGCTACTCCACGCTCAGCCGCTACAACGGGAAGGCTTCCACGGGTGTGGCGGTGAAGCTCGCCACCGGCGCGAACGCGCTGGAAACGGCGTCCAACATCGACGAGTACCTGAAGGGGGCGGAAGGCTTTTTCCCGCCCGGCCTCAAGACGGTCTACCCCTTCGACACCACCCCCTTCGTGGAGATTTCCATCCATGAAGTGGTGAAGACCCTCGGGGAAGCCGTGGTACTGGTCTTTTTGGTCATGTACCTCTTCCTCCAGAACTTCCGCGCCACCCTCATCCCGACCATCGCCGTGCCCGTGGTGCTGCTCGGCACCTTCGGCGTGCTGGCGGCCTTCGGCTATTCGATCAACACGCTGACCATGTTCGCGGTGGTGCTCGCCATTGGGCTCCTTGTGGATGACGCCATCGTCGTCGTTGAAAACGTGGAGCGCGTCATGAGCGAGGACAAGCTCTCGCCCAAAGAGGCTACCCGCAAGTCGATGGATCAGATCACCGGCGCGCTGGTCGGCATCGCCATGGTGCTTTCCGCCGTTTTCGTGCCCATGGCCTTCTTCGGCGGCTCGGTGGGCGTCATCTACCGTCAGTTCTCCGTGACCATCGTTTCGGCCATGGTGCTGTCGGTCATCGTCGCCATCGTGCTCACCCCGGCCCTCTGCGCCACCATCCTGAAGCCCCTCGGCGGGGATCACGTGCACACGCAGCACGGCTTCTTCGGCTGGTTCAACCGCTGGTTCGACGCCTCGACCCTGCGCTACCAGTCCGGGGTGGGCTACGTCATCCGGCGGGCTGGCCGCTTCATGTTCATTTACCTGCTGCTCATCGGCGGTCTGGCCCTCATGTTCAAGACCATGCCCACAGGCTTCCTGCCCGATGAGGATCAGGGGATGCTTTTTGCGCAGATTCAGTTGCCCACCGGGGCCACGCAGCAGGAGACGGCCAAGGTGCTTGAGCAGGTCGAGCGCTACTTTCTGGAAGACGAGAAGGACGCCGTGGACAGTCTCATGGGCGTGCTCGGCTTCAGCTTCGCGGGCAACGGCCAGAACATGGGCATGGCCTTCGTGCGCCTGAAGGACTGGAACCAGCGTCAGGACCCGTCTCTGAAGGTGGACGCCGTATCCAGACGGGCGATGGCCGCGTTCTCGAAAATCCGCAACGCGCAGGTTTTCGCCTTTGCGCCGCCCGCCATCATGGAACTCGGCAACGCCACGGGTTTTGACTTCCAGTTGCAGGACAAGGCCGGGCTCGGGCATGAGGCCCTCATTCAGGCCCGCAACCAGCTCCTCGGCATGGCGGCCCAGAACAGGAACCTTGTGGCCGTGCGCCCCAATGGGCAGGAAGACCAGCCCCAGTTGCGCATCGACATCGATCGTGAAAAGGCCGGGGCGCTCAGCCTGAATCTGGCGGAAATCAACTCGGCCCTGTCCACGATCTGGGGCAGCTCCTACGCGGACGACTTCCTCGACAAGGGCCGCGTGAAGAAAGTCTACGTGCAGGGCGATGCGCCTTTCCGCATGGTGCCGGAAGACATGGAAAAATGGTTCTTCCGCAACCAGAAGGGCGAAATGGTTCCCTTCTCCTCCTTCGCCTCCGCGCACTGGGAATACGCCCCGGCGCGTCTGGAACGCTACAACGGCGTGCCGTCCGTGGAAATCCTCGGTATGCCCGCGCCGGGCGTCAGTTCCGGTACGGCCATGCTCGAAATGGAAAAGCTCGCCGGGCAGTTGCCGCAGGGCATAGGCTACGAATGGACCGGCCTGTCCTATCAGGAACGGATGTCGGGCTCCCAGGCCCCCGCGCTCTTCGCGTTGTCCATTCTGGTGGTCTTCCTCTGCCTTGCCGCACTCTACGAAAGCTGGTCTGTGCCTTTTGCGGTCATCCTCGTGGTGCCGCTCGGCGTGCTTGGCGCGCTCAGCGCGGCGAACCTGCGGATGCTCTCCAACGACGTCTATTTTCAGGTGGGCCTTCTGGCGACCATCGGCCTTTCCGCCAAGAACGCCATCCTGATCGTGGAATTCGCCAAGGAGCTGCACGACAACGGCAAGGACCTCATCGCGGCGACCATCGAGGCGGCACGTATGCGCCTGCGGCCCATTCTCATGACGTCGCTGGCCTTCCTGCTCGGCATCCTGCCCCTCGCCATCAGCACGGGCGCGGGCGCGGGCGGCCAGAACGCCATCGGCACGGGCGTCATGGGCGGCACCTTTGCGGCCACGGCCCTCGGGATTTTCTACATCCCGATCTTCTTTGTGGTCGTCACGCGGGTCTTCTCGTTCCGCTGGAAATGGAAGCCGTCGAGACGCCGCGGCAAGCCCAACATCGTTGAAACCATACCGGGAGAGCCCCTGAAATGATGTCCGCTGGAAAGTATATGGCGCTCGCGTTGGCGCTGCTGCTGCCGGGCTGCTCGCTGGCCCCGAACTACGTGCGCCCGGAGGCTCCGGTAGCGCAGGCGTGGCCTGATGATTTCATGCCCGCGGGAACGGTGCTGGCGCAGCCTTCCGAGGCCGTCGCCGCTGATATCGGCTGGAAGCAGTTCTTTACCGATCCGCACTTGCAGCACCTCATCGCGCTGGCGCTGGACAACAACCGCGATCTGCGCGTCTCGGCCCTGAACATTGAGCGCGCCCGTGGCCTCTACCAGATTCAGCGGGCCGACCTCATGCCGGGCATCGAGGCGACGGGCGAATCCTCCAACAAGGGCTTGCCCGCTGATCTCTCCAGCCGCGGAGAGCGCACCGTCTCCCGGCAGGATTCGGTCATGGTGGGCATGAGCAGCTACGAGCTGGACTTTTTCGGCCGTATTCAGAGCCTGAAGGATCAGGCCCTTGAAACCTATCTCGGCACGGAAGAGGCCTACCGCAGCGCGCACATCACCCTCGTGTCCGAGGTGGCGATGGCCTATCTTACGCTGGTGGCCGATCGGGAACGCCTGACCATCGCGCAGGATACCCTCAAGAGCCAAAGGGCCTCCTATGACATGATCAAACGTCGCTTCGACGTGGGCGTGTCCTCTGAGCTTGATCTGCGGCAGGCGCAGACGAGCGTGGACACGGCCCGCGTGGACATTGCCCGCTACACCGGGCAGGTGGCGCAGGATTTGACGGCGCTCGGCGTGCTCGTGGGGACCAAGGTGACCCCCGACATGCTGCCCGCCCAGTCCCTGTCCGATCTTCCCCTGTGGCCGGAATTGCCTGTGGGCCTGCCCTCGGACGTCCTCCTGCGGCGTCCCGACATCCTTCAGGCCGAGCACGCGCTCAAGGCGGCCAATGCCAACATCGGCGCGGCGCGGGCCAACTTCTTCCCGCGCATCACCCTCACGGCGGGCATCGGCACCGCGTCGAACGATCTTTCCAACCTCTTCGACGGCGGCACGGGCATGTGGAACTTCCTGCCGCAGATACGTCTTCCGCTCTTTGAGGGCGGCCGCAACGTCGCCAATCTGCGCGTTTCGGAAGCGGACAAGAAGATCGCCGTGGCCAATTACGAGAAGACCATCCAGAACGGCTTCCGGGAAGTGGCCGACGCGCTCATCCTGCGCATTTCGCTGGCCAATCAGCTTACGGCGCAGGAATCGCTCTTCAAGGCGACCTCGGAAACCTATCGTCTGTCCGGCGAGCGTTACAATCAGGGCATCGACAGCTATCTGGCCGTCCTCGATTCGCAGCGGGCGATGTACAGCTCGCAGCTTAACCTCGTGACCGTCCGTGAAAATCGCGAACAGAACCTTATCCAGCTTTACCGCGCTTTGGGCGGGGGCTGGAAAGAGTGAGGCGTGGTGAATGATAGGAGGGGGGAGGGAGAAGCTTTC
>OFHP01001194.1_pt1 | contig 12831 bp, 13 predicted proteins | sample 1521651 | NCBI WGS metagenome assembly OFHP01 (sample SAMEA3504105, study PRJEB24116) | mouse gut metagenome | biome: mouse gut; feature: mouse-associated habitat; material: faeces | place: Denmark | collected 2011 | reverse complement strand
TTGCATGTGTTAAGCCTGCCGCTAGCGTTCATCCTGAGCCAGGATCAAACTCTCCGCTGTTAGTATCTTGTTTCCAAAATTCTTCGAATTGTTCTTTTACCGGTCCAGGATCCCTTTTCATTGCTGGAATCTTGACGGGACTTTTTTATTTGTCCCTGTACTCTTCAAACAACTTTCGCTGCTTTGTCTTGATGGCATCATGTCAATGTTCTCCTGCTGTCCCGGGGACTTCCTTTCACCTCCTGTGCCTTGCGGCTTCCCTGGTGTCGTTCCCGAAACGCGAATGCAAAATTACAGCCTTTTCTGACATTGTGCAAATCTTTTCGTCGAAAATTTTCAAAATCATGCACGATATCCGTTTATCTTGTTGATATATCGCGAATTAAAAATATGTTAATTTTTGTTTTGATTTGTTAATTCGATGTTCTGAAACATTGTTTTACACCGCACCCAGTCCTCCAAAAAAACGAGACAGAGCAAAAAAACACCGTCCGGATGCTTTTATGCATCTGCGGACGGCATTAGAGATTCCGACTCAGCCCTCCAAATTTACGTGAAGGGTCCTAATTACAATGGTCAGCGATAATCTTTCAGGAGCTCGCGAAGACGCTTGCGGGTGAAGAATATACGACTTTTCACGGTACCGAGGGGCATACTGAGACGAGAAGAGATCTCCTCATACTTGTATCCAGCCACATGCATCGAGAACGGCACACGGTAATCATCGGGGAAGCCTGCGAGAATAGCAGAAATCTCGCGGGCAGTGTAAGCTCCATCAGGGGTATCAAGACCCGAATCCTGCGGAAGATTGAGATGATAGAGGTCTTCTGTGACATCAACAACTGTATTTTCACGCACACTTTTGCGATAGTTGTTGATGAAGATATTGCGCATGATGGTAAGAATCCATCCCTTGAAATTGGTGTCCTCGGCAAACTTCCCCTCGTTGTCAAGAGCTTTAAGGGTTGTATCCTGAACCAGATCGTGCGCCTCTTCCCTATTGGTGGTGAGTTTCATCGCAAATGACATAAGATTACCCTGCATACCGATTACGGAGGATTTGAAGGAATCGTTCTTGTTCATCTGATGTAAGGATTAAAATGGGTTAGATGTGTGTGTTGACTCGCTCTTAGTTCGAAATCATTTTCACTTGTCAAAGTTACTTATTATATTTTATTCACGCAATACTTTTCTTTAAAATCAGTCATTTTTTTAAAGAATCCAAGGTAATCTTCACACTTTTGTAACAATTGAGCCGCCAATCCTTCTTTCCGCTACTTTTCGCTGTTGATCCGGTCGACTCGGACAAGTTCGATTCTGGTTGTTCCCATTCTTACGATGGTGAATTTCAGACCCGCTATTTCCAGTATGTCACCCTGTGCGGGAAGAGCCTCAAGGTTCTCGAGTATGTATCCGGCAAGCGTATGGTATTCCTCGCTCTCGCGAAGGTCGAGTCCGAACTCCTCATTGACAGCCGAGATCTCAACTCTTCCGGAAAACATGAAGGAGTTGTCGTTGACCTTTCTCGCCACGATCCTCTTATGATCATGTTCATCCTCGATCTCTCCGAAAATTTCCTCCACGAGGTCTTCGAGAGTGACAAGACCTGAAGTCCCTCCGAATTCATCCACCACGATCACAAGGCTGCGCTTGTCGGCCATCATGCGTCGCATCATCTTGTTGGCCAACATAGTCTCGGGAGTAAAGATGACCGGCTTCAGACGGCGGCGCCAGTCGGCATCCATGTTGAACAGCTCCGAAACATGTATGTAGCCCACCACATCATCGATATCCTCTTTATATACCACCACTTTTGAAAGGCCGGTGTCTATAAATTTTTTCATAAGGTCATCGCGGGAGGTGCCATCAAGGGGCACAGCCACTATCTCGTTGCGCGGGATCATGCAGTCCACTATTTCTGTATCCTTGAAATCGACAGCCCTGCGGAAGATTTTGACTTCGTTTTCCTCGGCCCTTTTGTCGACCTGCTCCTCAAACGACTGCTGGAGATAGCTGTCAAGCTCGTCGATGGTAAGCCGCTGGTCGCCGCTCTGGCCCGGGCCAAGGCCGAAAGCCTTCATCAGCCCCCTGGAAATCATCGACACCAGCCATGACACGGGATATAGAATAAGATAGATCAGATAAAGCGGAAGAGCCAGAAGACGGATCATGAAGTTCGGATTTACCCGGAAAGTAGTCTTCGGAAAAAACTCACCTGTAACAAGGATTAGCCCGGTAGAAAGGATGGTGTTGGAGACAAGTACCAATGCATCGCTTCCCTCCCCGAAAAACTGTTCGAGAGGACTGTTGACAATAGCGGAGAATGCGATACCATATATTACAAGCACCACATTGTTGCCTACAAGAAGAGTCGAGATAAACATATCCTCATGACGGGAGAACATCTTGATTATCCGGTCGACGAGTCCTCCTCTTGCGGCATCTATCTCCATCCGGACCTTGCTCGACTGCACGAAAGCTATTTCGGTACCGGAGAACAGACCGGAGAAAACTATGGCCACAAGTGTGATTATTACAGCAGGGACAAATTGGAGATCCATTGTCTTGTCTTTATTATTGCCTTATTATAGCCTTTCATTATCATAACCGGCAATCCCTGTCATTGATCCTGTCATTGATTATGTGTGTCGGTTTTTGCCGCATCGTCCTCAGGAACGGGGAATATTCCCTGAGGTTTCAGCACCCGGTACGAAGTGAGCCGTTCGTTCGATTCGAAACCGATTCCCTCCAGCACATGGGTTGCTGTCTCTATATGAATAAAGGTGTCGCTGTAGATGCGTCCCTGACGCTGGTCCCAATAAAGCCTTTCCGAAAGGAACAGATCTTGTGGAACTTTTGTCATCTCCACGTTTCCTTCAAGTCGCCAGAGGCGACGATCCCTGAAGTAGCGCGCCGAGTCGGCAGCGACCGTCGCCACCACATGGAAATAGGGATCGTATTTCTGTAGATATAGCCCTTCCGGAAAAATCCAGTACGCGGGGGTCGCCTCATCGTATACCTTCCACACCGGCGCCACAATCTTGTACTGTATCACTCCCGAGTCAGAGATAAGAGTAGAGACATTGCGGGTGGTCATAGTCGCCATTTTCATGGGGTCAAGACTCGCCGCGACATTTATCTTCTGTTCCTCCACACAAGCGGAGAGCAACAACGACACCGCAAGCGATATGGCTGATATGCGGGAGAGGGCTGAGCCGCGCGCGAATCGGCAGATCACTTGATTTTACGTTTGAAGAACCAGACCTCGTTGAAATTCACGCCGAGCGTGATATTGAAGTAATTTTCACCGATAAGCGCTACCGGTGCGGCATGCCTCCGCTTCCACTCAAGACCGAGATTGACCATGGTCTTGCCCTCGGGGGTGGGGAATCCGACTCCGCATGACACGCCGTATTCTTTCACTGAATTGCCGTTGATAAACAGATAATCGTCGGTGTAGTAAGCACCAAGACGGTAAGTCATTCGCTCGCCGTAACCTCCGCGGATCTTAGGCGTGTATTCGGCACCGGCCGCATAGCGGAGACGATTGTTGAACTTCATTCCCTGAAACACCACCACTTCAGGATGCTCCTCCATATATAAAGGAGAATATTCGCAGTCTTTCCAGCCCTGCCATGTGAAATCGGCCTCCACCATGAACCGGCCCTGGCGCTGATGGACATAGCTGATGCCGGCGCCGACGGTGTTGGGCATGTAGTATTTCCCTTTCATTTTCATGAAAGCCACCGTATCGGGGCGCGAGTCCTGAGAGGTTTCCTGGATTGTGGCCCAGGTCTTGCCGAGGAGAGTCTTCCGCGGACTCCAGGTGACACCGAGAGTGATACGGTCATTCTTGGTAATGTTCTGCGTATATTGAGCACCTACCAGGATATTCCAGTCTCGGATTTCCATCACATGCTCGAATTTGGAGCGTCCCCCTCCCTCGGGAACAGAGAACACATCGTTTGCAATTGTACCGAAATTATAACTGACGTTGAATCCGAGTGAAAATCCTTTGATTTTTCCGCTCAGACCGAGATAGAACTCGTTGATACCGCCCGATCCCTGATTCTCCATCGCGCCGTGCCGGATTTCATTTCCGAACGCATAACCGACAGAACTTAGAGGAACGAGCCCAATCGAGCCTCCCATAAACTTACTGATCGGAAACTGCATGGTTACATAGTCCACGCCGCCGCCGATCGAGTGATCACGGACAGACCCCTCCTTGCTCCAGAGCATAGACATGTCGGCGCCGAGATCGAACAGGAACGTCAGCGAATCGATTGCCGCATACGAGGCTGGATTCATCACATTGATCTGTCTGCCGGAGTTCATGGCGTAGCCTACACCTCCCATCTGCCGCTGCATGGATGTGGCCCTGTCGCCGAGAATACCGTACCCGTACATCGAATATGGAGTTGTGACGTTCTGGGCCGTCGCAGCCGCAGCCAAAACAGCCGCAGGAAGGAGAAAAAGGAGTTTTATCTTATTCATTGTCATCATAATTGTCGTTATAATTGAAGATCCGTACCAGACCGCGACCCACAAGCGCATGGTCTACATCTGCATCGATGTTTTCATCTGCGAGCAACCGTGCGAGAATATCGGCATTGCCGCCGGTAAGAATGATTTTCACATTTCCTAATCTGCGTTCCGCCATGTCGCGGATACCACGGATTTCAGCCACAAGTCCTCTGAGCACACCGGCACGTATGGCCGTGACCGTATCGTGCCCGAAATCCGGGAGTTCCCCCTCCGGATCCACGAGCGGAAGGCGGGAAGTAAATCCGTTGAGAGCCCGGAACCGGAGAGAAAGTCCCGGCGATATGTTGCCGCCGAGAAAGCGTCCGTCGGCCACAAGATCCTCCGTGACAGCTGTTCCGGCGTCCACCACCAGCACCGGCACACTGGACAACGCTCCAGCCGCCGCCGCCACTCGATCTGCACCGAGACTGCCCCGGCTGTCGTATTCCACATCCAGAGGCAACGGAGTCGACGGACAAAGTCTCAGATAACGGTTGCCGAATCCGCGTTCAAGAAAATCCTCGAGACCACGGGAGTCCTCCCCAACCCTGCAGGATACGGCACATTCCGGGACATGCCGGCGCACCATGCACTCGATATCCTGCTCCGACAACGTGCCGGAAGAATTGCATTCGAGAAGTCTTTCCCCCTCGAACACGCTCACCTTGGCGGCGGTGTTGCCTATGTCCAGCGTAAGGACTCTTTCCTTCATTCTTATACGGGACGGTTTTGTTTCGATGATATTCCTATCGTACCGAATCTTTGTGCTGCTTTCTGAGAGCGAAGACAAGCATCCATGATGAGATGATCTGTATCAAGGCCCCAGCGAGAGTGAAGAGAATAGTGTCGCGGAGTATTCCGAGCGTTATCCCGTAAGCGCCGAAGCGCGCGGAATTATAGAACCAGAAAGCGGCTCCTACACAGAAACAGACACCGGACCAGACCTCCATGCGACGAATGCGCCGCACGCGCAGACTGTCACCTGGAGCGCCGACCTTCACCAACCGCGCCACTATGTACACAACCGCGCCACCCGTGTACACCCATTTGAATATATCTCCCAGTGTGCTGTTGTCCATGCTCACAATGGGAGCTATCATGCCGACGCACACAAGAATCAGTCCCATGGTCGCCGCGGTCTCTACGATCCTGCGTCGCCGCATGAGCGCGGCATCCTGCGCAAGGCTCCTTCCTGTTTCTTCTCTCCTGCTCATTTTATGACATATACATCTTCAGTGGATTTCTGCATGCGGTATTGTTCCCTCGCAATTTTCTCAAGGTCTTCGGTGCCGGTCAGCAGCTGCTCGCGACGGTTACGATAATAGTCGGCAGAATCTTCGCATGCCTTGATCTCTTCCTGGAGGCTCTTGATTTCCTCCTGATAGCGTATGTTGTTCTTCCAGGACACATCGTCGTTGAGAAACAACATAAGCAGTATCATGCCTCCTATCAGCAACAACGCAAGGTGCGACCGTCTTCTCAGCCAGAAATTCCACTTTTTGATTTTCCTGCTCATTTCAAACTTCAAAATTAGTGATTATGCCCGACTATTCAAAATTATAAAGGATTTTTAAGGAACTTTTAGAAGCTGTTTAATAAAAAAAGTTAACTCCGGGCAGCTATGAAATAAAAAACCCGGGCCGCAGCTCGGGGAATGATTCGGGTTATGTACATTATTCTGTTTTGACTGTCTTTTAAATATCGGACGTCAATGCCTCGCTATCTGTAGTCCTTCAGAAGCCCCTGAAGGCGTTTGCGAGCGAAAAAGATTCTGCTTTTCACCGTACCGAGAGGCAACGACATTTTTTCCGCTATCTCGTTGTACTTGTATCCGGCGAGGTACATGGTGAAAGGCACCTTGTATTCATCGCTGAAATTGTTGATGGCCACCGATATCTCCTTGACAGCCACAGATCCCTCGGGAGATGTCAGACCAGACTCCTGCGATAGATTCACATGATAAAGATCCTCCGTAGTGTCGATTATCGTGGAGTTTCGCACCTGTCGCCGGTAGTTGTTTATGAAGATGTTCCGCATGATCGTGAACACCCATCCTTTGAAGTTGACATTATCGACGTATTTCGACTCGTTGTCAAGCACCTTGAGCGTGGTGTCCTGGACCAGGTCCTGGGCTGCGTCAGGATTCGATGTTAGCTGGCAGGCGAAATTGAACAGATTTCCCTGAAGTCCCAGCAATCTTTGTTTGAAAGATAATTTGTCAGTCATAGCAGTGGAATCTTAAATAAAAGTTTTTATGAACCTGTTCAGGTATGCGACATCCATTAAAGTTAGCCTATAGGTGAAACCGCCCTGTGACAGATCTACTGAACTATAACAACACTGTCGGAAAAAAGGATATGAAAATCATCAATTTTTTTATATTATTTTATGCTACAAAACACAACTCATTGAGTACAGCACACATACAAATGCCATGGATTGGCAAGGGGAATATATTCCCCCCTTTCCCGATTGGCATAAAGATCGAAGCGGAGTGCATCGGCGCGCCGTTGGCGTCGCTCGTCGGCGTCGCCAAGCGCGAAATGCATAGGAAAGAAGCGGGAGATATTGAAAGCTATGGTAATCTCAGCCGCTCCGGTGAAGTAATCGCGCCCGATGCGGGAATCTACCGGAAAAAAACAGAAGTCGATGTCAGCCCCTGAATCCGGTTTGGGAGAGGTCTCGATATAGCGGCGTATGTCGCGCAGACATGCGTGGAAGTCGCCCATGGCTTTGCGGACTTCCTGCGGACTGCTTTCGTCAAGCCATATCCATGCGTTCAGGTCACCGGCATGGAAAATGCGCATCCCGCCGCAATCCGCAATGTAGGAATTACCTGTGTCCGTTGATGGAAACGCCGCCACACGCACCGTGTCATCGCAAAAGATTTCGCCGGGACGGAGCACGGTTACAGCCGAAGGATCGGGACGCGGCCCCTTATAGACAGATGTGGGGCTGACTATGTGACGCATCCGCTTCCACACGTCGGAACTCACCACATACCTGATACGTGGAAAACGTGAGGCCCATGCGAATATGTCAGGGTTATAGTGATCCTTATGACTATGGCTCACAAGCACATATAGCGGAAGCGAGGCATCTATGCTATCAAGAAGCCGCGAAGCATCGGCAGTACCGTCAGGGCCGAGCCAGTAGTCGAACACGAATGTCGCGTCTCGCATATAGACCGCAAAGCAGTCATGCCAGACATATCTGATTGCAATCATAAACGTAAATACGCCCTCCGAGCCAACACTTTGCGGAGGTCGCTGTATATAACAACTTCAGGATACTGCAGATTGTTATAACGAATGAGTCTCTATATGGGATATTTTTACTAATTTTGCATTTCGGGCGAGACTGCGTCTCACAGAAGCCGCTGTTTCCCGAGCCGGAAGCCCTATCCGATTAAACAGTCAAGACATGATCACAGCATCGGCAAAGAAGAGAGAGAACATAGCTGAGTACCTGCTATATATGTGGCAGATCGAGGATATAATCCGCGCATACGGACTCGACATCGACAAGATCCGGGAAAACCTTGTAGACCGATACACCGACCTTTCCCTGGAACTTCGAAAGGACATGCTGGAGTGGTACGAGTCTCTTATCGACATGATGCGGAGCGAGGGAGTCGCCGCAAAGGGACACCTGCAACTTAACCGCAACACTCTCGCCGATATCGAGCAACTGCACCGCCGCCTTCTGGCCGACCCGAAGTTTGCCAACTATGCCACCGATTATTACGACACTCTGCCTCTCATAGTAGAGCTTCGGTCGAAGGCCGGTGAAAACCGCAAGGATGAGATAGAAACCTGCTTCGACGCTCTATACGGCATCCTCATGCTGAAACTGCAGAAGAAAGAAATCTCTGCCGATACCGCCCGCGCAGCGGCACGGATATCCCGATTCCTCGCTCTCCTCTCCCATTATTATAAAAAGGACTATAACAACGAGCTCTTCAACGACACCGACCCCATCACGGGGAAGTGATAAGGGCTGCGAATAATATATTAACATGAAGATATTAGTGACCGGCTGCTATGGCCAACTCGGCAATTCCCTAAGGATTGAACTTGAGAATGACCCTGAGATAGAGGCCATGTACACTGACTACGACACGCTTGACATCACCGACCGCGATGCAGTTGGCAGATGTCTCGCCGAAAACAAATTTGACTTTGTAGTGAATTGCGCCGCATACACCGCCGTAGACCGAGCCGAAACCGACGATCTGAAGGCTGCCGCGCTCAACACCGGAGCCGTTGGCAATCTCGGCGAGGCCGCCGCCAGAAACGGCACCAAGGTGATACACATCTCCACCGACTATGTGTTCTCCGGACAGGGCTGCCGCCCTTACGACGAGAAAGACGAGCCATATCCACAGGGCATCTACGGACGCACCAAGCTCGAGGGGGAGGGACTCCTCTCCTCCTTCTGTCAGGACGCAATGATTATCCGCACCGCATGGCTCTATTCGCAATTCGGCAAAAACTTCGTGAAAACAATGATGCAGCTCGCCGACACCCACGACCGCCTCACAGTGGTATGTGACCAGATCGGAACTCCCACCTTCGCCGGCGACCTTGCCAAGGCCATCCACACTATCCTGCGCCACGACCGCTGGGTGCCCGGCATTTACCATTTCACGGACGAAGGAGTGGCTTCATGGTACGATTTTTCCAAAGCCATCTTCGAACTGGCCGGCAAGAATGTTGAAGTGACGCCCGTCCCATCGTCCGAATACCCCACCCCTGCCAAACGTCCGTTCTATTCAGTACTGAGCAAAAACAAGATTAAAAAGACTTTCGGCATGGAAATCCCCTACTGGCGCGACTCGCTTAAGCGTTGTCTCGAACTTCTCGGGGAGGAAAAGAACTTCAATTAAGACAATACCAATAGAAAATGTCTGAAGAACTCAATAAAGAGATAGACCGCCGGCGCACATTCGCCATCATCTCGCATCCAGACGCGGGCAAGACCACCCTCACCGAAAAGCTGCTCCTTTTCGGCGGTGCCATCCACGTGGCCGGCGCAGTTAAAAGCAATAAGATCAAGAAGACCGCCACATCAGACTGGATGGAAATCGAGAAGCAACGCGGCATCTCGGTTGCCACCTCAGTGATGGGCTTCAATTACGGCGATTATAAAATCAATATCCTCGACACGCCTGGCCACCAGGACTTCGCCGAGGACACGTTCCGTACCCTCACAGCCGTTGACTCGGTAATAATCGTAGTCGATGTGGCCAAGGGCGTGGAGACGCAGACCCGCCGTCTGATGGAGGTGTGCCGCATGCGTAAGACGCCGGTAATCATCTTTGTCAACAAACTTGACCGCGAGGGCCGCGACCCGTTCGACATCCTTGACGAACTTGAGAAGGAACTGAAGATATCTGTGCGTCCCCTGTCATGGCCCATCAACATAGGTGCGAAATTCAAGGGAGTCTATAACATCTACGAACATGGCCTCGATCTCTTCACCCCCTCAAAGCAGACCGTGAGTGAAAGGGTAGAGATCTCGGATGTAAATTCTCCGGAGGTCGACCGTCTTGTGGGCGAGGAGGACGCGGCCAAGCTGCGTGATGACCTGGAGCTCATTGAGGGCGTATATCCGGAATTTGACTCCGCCGACTATCTCCGCGGAGAAGTGGCTCCGGTATTCTTCGGATCGGCACTCAATACATTCGGTGTCAAAGAACTGCTCGACTGCTTCGTAAAGATCGCACCCTCTCCCCGTCCGGTAGAGGCAGTGGAGCGCACTGTCTCGCCGCAGGAGGATGGATTCACCGGCTTCGTGTTCAAGATCCACGCCAACATGGACCCCAACCACCGCGACCGCATCGCCTTCATGAAGATCTGCTCGGGCACGTTCGAGCGCAATCGCAACTACCTGCACGTGCGCAGCGGCAAGCAGATGAAGTTCTCGTCGCCCACGGCTTTCATGGCCGAGAAGAAGTCGGTGATCGACACGGCATGGCCGGGCGACATCGTGGGTCTGCACGACACCGGCAACTTCAAGATCGGCGACACCTTCACCGAGGGCGAGAAACTGAAGTTCACGGGCATACCTTCGTTCGCGCCGGAACAGTTCCGCTACATCGAGAATGCCGATCCGCTGAAGTTCAAGCAGCTCGCCAAGGGCATCGACCAGCTCATGGACGAAGGCGTGGCGCAGCTCTTCACCAGCTCGCTCAACGGCCGCCGGATCATCGGCACGGTGGGCGCGTTGCAGTTCGAGGTGATTCAGTACCGTCTGGAGCACGAGTACAACGCTGCGTGCCGCTGGGAGCCGATTTCGATCTACAAGGCGTGCTGGATCGAGAGCGACGACAAGGCCGAGCTGGAGGATTTCAAGCGCCGCAAGCACACCAACATGGCGGTGGACAAACACGGCCGCGACGTCTTCCTCGCCGACACGAGCTACGCCCTGGCCCTGGCGCAGGAGAAATTCAAGAACATCCGTTTCCGCTTCACCTCGGAGTTTTAGCGCGGCGGACGGCCCGGGGGCTCCGGTTTTCGGGGCGGTGTTCCGGCAGTCGCGGCCTCCGGTGCTCGAGCGGTCCTTGCGGTCTTTTCGGTCCGTTGGCCGGGAGGCCGTGCGGCGGTCGGCTGAACGCACCGGAATGGCTGCCGCCCCCGGCGGTTTCGGCGTCCGATTTGCGGAACGCTCCCTGTGCGGGGCGTTCCGCTTTTCGTCTCCGGCCGTTCGTGCGGCCGTGAGGTGCGGATTTTGCATTCGGTGTGCGGTGTGCGCGTGCCCTTTGCGGCCGGACCGCTCCCGGACCGCTCCCGGTGCGCTGCCGCACGGCCGCCGCGGCGTGCGGATTGCGCGATCCGGTGTGCGGTGTGCGCGATGAGACGGGGTGCGGCCGAAGTATTTTCAAAAATTTTCGTAACTTTGCGACGCAACAGGAAAGTCAGTTTCAAACAATATTAAAATCATTACAGCTATGCAGATTGTAGAGATTCATGCAAGAGAGATCCTCGATTCGCGCGGTAACCCGACCGTCGAGGTGGAGGTGCGCACCGTGTCGGGCGCATTCGGCCGCGCCGCCGTGCCGAGCGGCGCATCGACCGGTGAGCACGAGGCGCTCGAACTCCGCGACGGCGACAAGGGCCGTTACCTGGGCAAGGGCGTGGAGAAGGCCGTGAAGAACGTGAACGAGGTGATCGCTCCCGCAATCATCGGCATGAACGTGGCCGATCAGGTGGGCATCGACACGGCGATGATCGAGCTCGACGGCACCAAAACCAAGTCGAACCTCGGTGCCAACGCCATTCTGGGCGTTTCGCTGGCCGTGGCACGCGCTGCGGCCGACTACTTCGGCATGCCCCTCTACCGTTACATCGGCGGCGCGAATGCCAAGACGCTGCCCGTGCCGATGATGAACATCATCAACGGCGGTTCGCACTCCGATGCCCCCATCGCATTCCAGGAGTTCATGATCCGTCCCGTGGGTGCTCCGTCGCTCAAGGAGGCCCTGCGCATGGGTGCCGAGGTGTTCCACAATCTGAAGAAAGTGCTGCACAAGCGCGGCCTCTCGACGGCCGTGGGCGACGAGGGCGGCTTCGCGCCGGCGCTCGAAGGCACGGAGGATGCCCTCGACTCGATCATCGAGGCCATCAAGGCTGCGGGTTACAAGCCGGGCCGCAAGTGCGAGGGCGGCGACGTGTCGATCGGCATGGACTGCGCTTCGTCGGAGTTCTATGCCGACGGCGTGTACGACTACTCGAAATTCGAGGGCGAGAAGGGCGCCAAGCGCTCGTCGCAGGAGCAGGTGGAGTATCTGAAGGGCCTGGTGGCCAAGTACCCCATCGACTCGATCGAGGACGGCATGTCGGAGAACGACTGGGAGGGATGGCAGCTGCTCACGCGCGAGATCGGCGACAAGTGCCAGCTCGTGGGCGACGACCTGTTCGTGACGAACGTCGATTTCCTCCGCAAGGGCATCGAGATGGGCTGCGCCAACTCGATCCTCATCAAGGTGAACCAGATCGGTTCGCTCACCGAGACCCTCGACGCGATCGAGATGGCGCACCGTGCGGGCTATACGTCGGTTACGTCGCACCGCTCGGGCGAGACCGAGGATTCGACGATCGCCGACATCGCCGTGGCGACCAACTCGGGCCAGATCAAGACCGGTTCCATGTCGCGTTCGGACCGTATGGCCAAGTACAACCAGCTGCTCCGCATCGAGGAGGAGCTGGGCGACGCCGCCCAGTACCTGGGCAAGGCCGCTTTCTTCAACCTGAAGTAAGGAAAAAGAGCACGCAGCTGGGTTGCCGCCCAGCTCCCGGGGCC
>OFHP01001186.1_pt1 | contig 12883 bp, 10 predicted proteins | sample 1521651 | NCBI WGS metagenome assembly OFHP01 (sample SAMEA3504105, study PRJEB24116) | mouse gut metagenome | biome: mouse gut; feature: mouse-associated habitat; material: faeces | place: Denmark | collected 2011 | reverse complement strand
CACAGCAGCTCCATTTACAGTAGCTGAAGGAGAAAACGAATGTCTTTCAATGGATAAATAAACTTGTGGCACATCCAAGGATTAAACAGTATGCACTTGTGAAAATGAACAAGATGATGATGTATGCTGATGAAAACAGAAAAATGATGATACGGATGTGGAAACCCGGAAGGGGCTGAGACAAAGGAGCGGGAATGAGAATACTGGAAAAAAAACTGAACCTTCTGAAAGGCGAATTAAGGAACCGGAAAGCAAGGATAATGATCATGGGCCTTGGAAGCGTCGGAAATTACCTGCTGGATTATTTACTGTCCGCGCAGGACGAGAAAATAGATGTCTGTGTGGCCGGGCGCAATGGGAAAAAAATGCTCTCCGATGTCAATATTGTAAGGGTTGCCTCCCTGATCAGGGGACAGAATAGGACACGGGTTTCCATAATTGACAATGTGGACCTGAACGATGTAGGCACAGTTGCCGACGCAATTGGTGCATACAGACCGGATATCATTGTGAACAGCAGCCGTGCCTGTCCGGGACTGAAGTACGGGAGCATTTCCTGGAACCGCATCAGGGCATATGGCATCTGGGCACCGCTCTCCATGAAATACACAAAAAATATAATGGAGGCCTATGTGCGGGCAGAATCAGATGCGGTTGTTATAACCACGTCATATCCGGATGCAGTAATTCCCTGGCTGAAATCAGGCGGGAAGGCGTATCCGGATTTTGGCAGTGGAAACATTAACCACCTCATTCCACGCATTAAGTTTGCTGCCGCGGATAGGGCGGGAATTGAGGATTACTGGAACATAGATGTCACAATGGCGGCTTCCCATTTCCATGATGTTGTGGTCAGCAGGGAGGGGCAGACCGAGGGGGTGGAAATGCTGGCCGACATCCGGTACAGGGGACAGAAAATGAATGTCGAAATGGATGAGGTCATCCGTGCCTGTAATATCCAGATGCCTGCGGACGCCAAAAGAAATATGATGAATGCCTCCAGCAATTTTGAAATTATCAGCGCCGTTCTGCGCGCTGTCTGCAGGGGGGAGAAAACAAAACTCCACTGTCCGGGTGTTTCCGGCGAAATCGGCGGGTATCCGGTCGTGATTGATGGTACGGGGGAACAGGCCAGGGCATACATCTGTGAGGATTACTTCGGGCTTGACAGCATGCGCGGAAAGAACAGGCAGTCCATTTACCTCGATGGAATAGAAGATGTCAGGAACGGAACACTTTATTACACCGATGAATTACTGGCGGGGGGAAAAAAGGCATTTGACGTGGAATTAATGAAAAGCGTATCCCTTGACAACGTGGAGGACGCATGTGACTTTCTGATAAGGAAAGTAATAGAACCGCAAATTTGAAACACCATTGGGGGCACTGTGATGAAAACTGTTTATACCTGCTTTTGCACGGACATAATTCATGAAGGGCATCTGAACATAATTCACGAGGCAAGAAAATACGGCGAGGTAACTGTGGGGGTACTGAGTGACGAGGCAAGAATCCGATTCAACAGATTTCCTGCAGTTGGATTTGAGGAACGGTTCAGGCTGGCACAGAACCTGGACGGTGTAAAAGAGGTCATTATACAGAAGGACATTATGTATGACAAGGTAATTGGTGAACTGCATCCGGATTACGTGGTTCATGGGGATAACTGGAAGGAAGGGCCGATGAAGGCCATCCGTGACAATGTGGAAGTGCTCCTTTCGGCATATGGCGGAAAAATCATAGATGTTCCCTATACATATAATGAAAATGTCAGGCGTGCAGACGCGCGGGTGAAAGAAAAACTCTCCATGCCGGAATACCGGAGGAAACGGCTGAGGCAGCTGATTAAAATCTGTCCGATTGTGAAAACCCTGGAAGTGCACAGCGGGCTGACCGGCCTGATTGCCGAGAAAACAATCGTGGAAAACCAGGGTGAGCTGGACCAGTTTGATGCCATGTGGGTCAGCTCCCTGTGTGACTCCACGGCAAAAGGGAAACCTGACATAGAACTTGTGGATATGACTTCAAGGTTCCGCACGATTGACGATGTCATGGAAGTAACAACGAAACCGGTCATATTTGATGGGGACACAGGGGGGCTGGCAGAGCATTTTGTCTACACGGTGCGCTCCCTTGAACGCATGGGGGTGTCAGCGGTCATTATAGAAGACAAGGTAGGGCTGAAGAGAAATTCCCTATTTGGAACGGAGGCCAGTCAGACACAGGACAGCATAGAACATTTCTGCGAGAAGATACAGATGGGAAAAAGGGCGCAGCTGACGGATGATTTCATGATTGTGGCCAGGATTGAGAGCCTGATTCTGGAGCAGGGAATGGATGATGCCCTGCTTCGTGCACGGGCCTATGTCGGGGCAGGCGCGGACGGCATCATGATCCACAGCAGGAAACGGGATCCGTCAGAAATCTTTGAGTTCTGTGACAGATTCAGGAGGGAGTATGACAGTGTACCGCTGGTAGTGGTGCCAACCTCTTTCGGCCAGGTGACAGAGAAAAAACTGGAAAGTCATGGTGTTAACATCGTTATATACGCAAACCAGCTTACCAGGAGTGCATTTCCTGCCATGGAGCAGACAGCGAGGGATATACTGAAGTATCACAGGGCACAGGAAGTGGAGGAACGCCTGATGCCGATTAAAGAGATTCTGACATTGATTGACGAGTTGTAACTGTCAGAACGGCCCATTTGATGAAGTTCCTTCTGATGAAAAACATGGGGAATGGGAATTTTTATAGGCAGGTGCGCCGAATCATTACTTACAACAATTGTAAATAATTTAAATCCGGATGAGTTTCCTGATATTGCTGTAATCAATTTTGGGCAGATGATAAAGAGCAGAGCAATAATTATGAAAAATGTAAGTCATAAATAATGATAAATATATTGAAAAACTCCGTGCATTTCATGAACTGAAGCTTATGGCAGATCATGAATTTGATTTGTTTGCAGAAACAGGAATGGCCATTTAAGGCCAGCGGGCCCAAAGGAGATGTGTCTTATGAAAAAAAGGGTTTTGTTTATCATATGGTCATACAGTGCAGGAGGCGGGGCGGAATCTCTTCTGACCATGATTGTGAATCACCTTAATCCGCAAAAATATGATATTGGCATACTGGAATACTGCCATGTCGGTGTTAAGGAGGAACCGGTTAACGGCAACATTACCTTTCTGGGAGCAATCACATCAAGGTCAGATCCCGAACGCAGAAAGAAGCATTACTATCTTCTAAATGAACCGGACCGAATGGTTTCAAAATATATTCCGTCCGATTACGATTTATATGTATCATTTAACTACCAGATTCCAAGTTTCCTCCTGCCGGGAGGAAAGCGCTGTATTGCCTGGATTCACAGTGACATATATGACCTTGGTGGGGAAAATGGGGAGGGTTACCTGGCACTGCAGAATGAGGCATTCAGGAAAGCCAAAAGAATTGTATCCATAAGCGACCTTACAACCCGGTCTTTAAAAGAACTCTGTCCAAAACATGCAGACAAAATAAGGGAGATATATAATGGGGTGGACATTGACAGGGTGAGACAGAAGGCCGGAGAAAACACTTGTGTTGTACTGGAACATCCCAACATTTTATTTGTTGGCAGACTGGAAAAACGCAAAAATCCGGTCAGGCTGCTGAATGTGCTGGATATCCTGCATAAAATGAAGTATCCCGTACATTTATATTTTCTGGGGCAGGGAGACCTTTCGGATGACATTGAAAAGATTTCTGCCGGGAAAGGCCTTTCGGAATATGTACATTTATTGGGGTATGTTCAAAACCCGTTTCCGGTGATTGCACAGTGTGATGTAAACTGCCTGCTGTCCCGCACGGAAGGATTCAGCATGGCTTTGCTGGAGGGGGTTTCACTGGGGAAGCCTTTTGTGTCAACTTATGTGGGGGGTGCCAAAATTCTTGCCGACGGGGAATCCTGCGGAAAGGTGGCTGAAACGGATGAACAGGCGGCAGCTGCAGTCATGTACTGGCTTAACCAGGATAAAAAGGCGGTCGAAAAAAATTGTGAAATATCAATAAACCGTTTTGGACTTACCAGTTATATTTCGCGGATAGAAACACTGTTTGACGAGGTTTTGGACGAAGCACAAGATGGGATTACTTCATACAGGTATGGCAGAAATATAGAACTTGAGGAAAAAACATATTACTACCGCTTTCCTGTGGAAAAAGTCAAAAAAGGTGAACGTCTCATTATCTATGGGGCAGGTGCCGTGGGGACAGATTACTGCACTTTTTTGCAGGAAATGAGTTTGTTTTGCACAAAAAAAGTTCATATTGTGATATATCGATACCCTTTCTATGGATATAATAATAAAAAATTGAAGGGTGTCCCATGAAAGACAACGAGATTACAATTACGGAAACGCTTGCGGATTTGTAAGCGGGCTGCAGTATGACATGATTCTGATTGCCATTGCGGACCGTATGACAGCAGAAACTGTCAGGACAGAATTGTGTAAACTGGATGTTTCACCAGATAAAATTATATGGCATATGCCGGGTTTTATTTAATAAACAGAAACAAACAAAAATATCAATGAACCATAACAGTTTCCACAAGGAGATTTTGGGGAACCCATGAAAAAAATTAGTGTTATTACACCGGTATACAGAGGAAATCATTATATTCCGGCCCTTAAGGATATGCTGGAAAGTAACTGGAAGACTGCCAATGAAGCAGAAGAAACATGTATTGAGCTGGTCCTGGTCAACGATTTTCCGTCAGAAGAACTGGACATAAACAGTTTGGACAGAAGGGGAAAGGTTTCTCTGGTTACGGTATCCAATAAACAGAACCGTGGCATCCATTTTTCAAGAGTGCAGGGACTGCTATGTTCCGGTGGTGAATATGTGGTTTTTTTGGATCAGGATGACGAAATCAGCCCGGTGTACATAAGGGAACAGCTGGCGGCGCTGGGTAGCCGGGATGCCGTGATCTGTAACGGAAAAAATTTCAGCAATTTAATCTACCGGAATGCAGAAACATTAAATCTTGCAGTTACAAAAAGTGAATACAGAAAAGGCATTAACAGAATTGTTTCACCGGGACAAGTACTGATTCGGAAATCATCCATTCCGGCAGACTGGACAAATTACATTATGGAAAAAAACGGTGCGGATGATTATTTTCTGTGGATGCTGATGTTCTGTCATAACAGAAAAATAGGAATACATGACAAAGTGCTGTACTGGCACCTGATCTCCGAGACCAATACATCAAAAAACCAGGATGAAATGAATGCATCCGTTATCGAGATGGCAGGTAAAATGAAAATGTTGGGTTATCTGTCACAAGAGGAGGAGCAGCAGATAAAAGAAAGCAGGAGACCCCCCATAATTTCTGATGAAATCGTCAGAGAAAGTTACCTGAAGGAAAAGAGGTACAAAAGAATCCTGGAACTATGGATGACATTAAGGGACCGAAACATAAAAGCTGATCATTTCCTTTTAAAAAGGAATATAAACAGGATTGCAATCTACGGCGTGGGAATACTGGGGAGACATTTATACCATGAGTTAAAAGAAACCAGAGTAAAAGTGGAGTGCTTTCTGGACCGGAATAAAAAAGCCGGCATCCCTGAAACGGAAACCTATCTTCCCGGAAGGGAACTGCAAAACATAGATGCCATAATTGTTACTCCTCTTATGGAGTATGAAGAAATAAAAATGTCGCTAAGCAATTTTTATTCCTGCATCATAATTTCAATTGAAACAATTTTGTTAAATGCTGATTGTAAACTGCTGGAAGATATAAATAAGAAATAATGATATGGCTGTATAAAAAGAAATAGAATTTTGATAATACATTATTATTTAGATCATGTGCTTCATGGAGAGAAAAGATATGCAATATGTATTATATGGAACAGGATGGGAGGCAGAAAAATTTATTTATTCTTTTCCCGAAAGAGATGCTATCAGATATTGTATTGATGGGAAGCGGGGGGTAATTTTTATGGTCTGCCTATTTATAGATTAGACAAGCTGCCTGACAATTTACATAATTATTATATTTTGGTTGCTGCCGCGTGGAACAATTATCTTGAGATTGAAAAAAGTTTAGAGAAAAGAGGATTTATCCCCTTTGAAAATTTTGTTTGGACGAGAGCATTAAACAAAAAAATATTGCTGATCAATGCAAACTGTCACGGCGAATTTTATCGGGAGTATCTATATAAGATACCTGGTTTTTTAGAAGAGTATTGTGAATTTTTTCTGCCCAGTGTTGCGGAAAACGAGGATGGGCAAATCCCGGAGAGTTGGTTGCGAAATTGTGATATCTATCTTCATCAGGACATACAGGCTGCAAATAGCAAATCGTACCGTTTGTCAGACGAATATGTATTACCGAAATTGAAAGACGGTTGTAAGGCTGTTTGTGTTCCTAATTTTGTAGGTCTTGGCAAGGCGTTCTATCCTTCGTCCATGGGTTTGAAAAAGAGTGTTTCTGTAGCGTTTGGCAGTATTTGGATGTTTGACCAGGATAGATTACTTGACAAAGGGTATGAAAAGTATCACACAATAGCCGGTATCAAAAAATTATGGCTTTCAGAGGATGCTATAGAGGAAGATGAAATCCGGAGACTTTTTCAGGATAGACTAGACAAAATGCTGCAAAGAGAAAAAAACTGGGATATTAAAGTCAGCGATATTGTTCTGAATAACTATAAAGACAAAAAATTATTTTGGGATTCCGGTCATCCGACAAATGCATTGATGCTGCCGGTGTGTGCAAGAATGGCTGTATTTTTAGGCCTGCAGGACATAGAAAATACGAATATAACATTGGAGCCAAGGCTGGATTTTGTAGAAGCTTTCGTTTTGCCATGTGTAAAAAAGGCCTTGCGTTTAAACTGGACAGAAGAGGGCACCATACGGAAAGGTGAATGGGTATTTAATAAGCTTGAGGGTAGCGAACTTACAGTGGAAGAGTATATAAGACAGTATATATGGTGGTTTAAAGGAGTATACCTGGAAGAGTAAGTACGCAGATGAGCAGGGAGAAGTTTGAAAGTTCCTTTCAAATACTGACTGGTATGCGCGCCAAAGCGCGCTAGGGGTATAAATATGAAAAATACTAAATTGCAAAATACAAAGGTTTCTTCGCTCTGCCTGTGCATCACAACATACAAAAGATGGAGAGTAATTCAGGATTTCATGGAAAAATGTGCACCGTATTATCTTGGTGCGGGGATTGATATATACGTTTATGATTCAAGCGATGATGATGATACCAAACATGTCCTGGATAAGTGGAAAGGAGAGAACAAAGAAAACGTTTATTATGTCCGGATGCCGTCAGAATTGCATGCGAATATGAAAGTATACAAAATATGGCAGTTTTATGGCTTGAAAAAGCAGTATGATTTTGTCTGGATGAGTGGGGATGCGTTACAGCTTTCCAGACGGGCAATTGAAAGTATTATGGTCAATTTAAAGCCCGAATATGATATGGTCGAACTGGATGTATTTGATGAAGATGAAATTGGAGTCAGAGTGTATGAACAGCCTGACAGGCTATTTGCTGAAAATGCATGGAAGACTACTTTGTTTGGTGTGATGATATTGAATGCACAGACATTTTTGTCTGGCATTGACTGGAACTATTATGAAGCAAAGTATTCACAGCCAAGGTTGATTCATTATTCACACGTAAGTCTTTATTTTAGCAGGGCGGTACAACTAAGTGATTTTCGATGTATGCATCTGCCTCTTGCCAGGGAGCATACAGGATCTGAGTATAAGAAAGAATCAAGTTGGAAAAAGGATACATTTGCTGTAATTTGTGAAGGCTGGGTTACAACGATAAAGAAAATGCCGGCATACTATTCGAATAGAAGAAAAGTAATGCTGGATCTGGGGATCAATTCGGTTTTCAGGGATCAATGCAATTTTCTGGATTTAAGGAGAGAAGGCATTTATAGTCTAAACGTTTTTTTGAGATATTTTTTGACCTGGGGCAGAGTGTGCAATGTTGGGTATTGGGAATTGTTTTGGATTGCTTTTTCATATAAAGTGGGAAAAAGACATATAAATCAGACATTTGTCAGCAAACTGCGCAAAATGAGGAAAAGATATAAGTTTTTGTTTTTATATGGCGCGGGTATTGTAGGAGAGCGGTATGGGAAATATTTGTCACAAAATGGGCTGGAATATGAAGGATATTTGGTGACTAAAGTTTCGGGCAATAAGGAAAAACTGAATGATCATAAAATAATGGAAATCAAGGATTTGGATAATATCGGGAAGTTTGGAATTATTGTGGCAGTATCAGACAAGCTGTCAGAAGAAGTTTTGATGCAGCTGCAGGAATGCGGCTATGGGCGGCAAGTGTATTATAGCAGTGAACTGTCTGGTTGGATCAGATATACAGATCAATTGTAATTGTGAAATATTTAAGGAGAATGCTATGCATAATATTGGGCTGCTTGACTGTACATTGAGGGATGGCGGTTATGTAAATGACTGGAAATTCGGTCACGAAAACCTTGTGAGTATCTTTGAACGGCTTGTGGATGCAGGTGTCGATATAATTGAAATAGGTTTTTTGGACGAGCGTCGTCCGTTTGATATAGACCGCAGTATTATGCCGGATACGGAATCTGCTGATAAAATATATGGTCTGCTTGATAAAAAGCAGGCAATGGTTGTGGGAATGATTGACTATGGGACTTGTGGGATCCAGAATTTGCAGCCTTGCAGGGAAAGCTGTCTGGATGGGATAAGGGTGATCTTTAAAAAGCACCTTATGTGTCAGGCAATGGAATTTTGCAGGCAGGTGCAGGTATTGGGGTACAAAGTATTCTCACAGCTGGTATCTATTACATCTTACAGTGATGAGGAACTAATGAAGCTTATAGGGCTGGTGAATGAAGTGAAACCGTATGCAGTATCCATGGTGGATACATATGGACTGCTTCATCCGGAGGATTTGCTCCATTATTACAAGATCCTCGATGAATTTGTAGATGACGGGATACAAATAGGATTTCATGCCCACAATAATTTTCAATTGGCCTATGCGAACGCACTGGCGTTTATGGAGAAAGACTCTGAACGTGATATTGTTGTGGATGGCACGCTTTATGGGATGGGTAAGAGCGCAGGTAATGCACCTCTTGAACTTCTGGGGATGCGGCTGAATGAGAAGTTCTATAAAAATTATAGAATGGAACCTATGTTGGAAGCAATTGAGGAGAGTATTTTAGACTTTTTTTCAAAAGCACCCTGGGGATATAAGATGTTTTTCTATTTAAGCGGATTAAACAAATGTCATCCCAATTATGTGACTTATTTTGAGGGAAAGAAAAATTTGTCTGTATCCAAGATAAATATGCTGCTGGAACAAGTGAAACCGCAAGAAAAAAAACTACTGTATGACAACGTGATCGCGGAAGCATTATATGAAGACTATCTTGCAGGAGAAGGCTCTGATGAGGAAGATAAACAAAAATTTCTGAATACAATTCATGGAAAAAAGCTTTTGCTGGTTGGCCCGGGTAAAAATATTCAGCTGCAGGAAAATATTGTGCAGAAATTTATCATAAAAGAAGAGCCGTTTATTATCTCCATTAACTATTTGCCTTGTGGAGTGGATCCGGATTGCATTTTTGTTACCAATGGAAAACGCTATCATGATATGACCCTGGAATTAAAAAAGGCAGATGTAAAGATATTGGCAACATCCAATGTGGAAGCCAGGTGCGGCAGTTTTGATTTTGTAGTAAATCGTGCGCCGCTTCTGGAAACAGAAGAAAGAATCATCGATAATTCGTTTCTTATGCTTGTGAAGTTTCTATGCGGACTTGGTGTGAAGGAAGTATTTTGTGCAGGCTTTGACGGATATTCTGATAAGGAAGATAACTACTGTAACCCGGCAATGGAATATTTTTTTGTGAAACAGGAGGCATCACACCTGAATTACCATATGAAAAAAAGAATTGCCGAATTCCGTAATAATATAGAGATTCATTTTATTACATATTCGGCTTATGATGCAGTGGAGGATATTAATGGGGCAGCGATTTAAGGCAGCGGTATTTGATTTGGACGGTACTTTGCTGGATACATCGGAAGGTGTGCTGGCATCTGTCAGATATACAATAGACAGATTTGGTTTTCCTACGCTTGGTGAATCGCAATTGAAAAATTTTATCGGACCTCCGATTCAGAATTCCTTTGCAATAGCTTATGGTTTGAAAGGTGAAATCTTACAGGAGATTGCATCGGTGTTCCGGGACCGGTATAAAAAATTTGATTTACTGAAGGCAGTACCTTATGAGGGAATATATGACGTTTTTCAGAAATTAGTTGAGAAAGGTATTCAGCCAGCAATAGCAACTTATAAACGTCAGGACTATGCAACAGAAATTCTGACTCATTTTGGATTCGACAAGTATACGGATATCATGTATGGTGGGGATCATGAGAATAAGATGAAGAAAAATGATATTATCCGCAATGCAGTCCGTGCAGCAGGAGTGGCAGATTTAAATGATGCGGTTATGATTGGTGACAGCGACAATGATGCCATAGGTGCAGAAATGCTGGGTGTTAGATTCATAGGGGTAACATATGGATTTGGTTTCCGGACGGAGGCAGATGTGAATAAATTCCCGAATATTGGTGCTGCAAAGAAAACAGAGGATATAGCGGGACTGATCATGGGAGGGTAGCAGGAATGAAGGTCAAGGTAGCAAAGTACATATCAGAATTTCTGGTAAAGCGTGGGATTACAGATTGTTTTATGGTTACTGGCGGAGGGGCGATGCATCTTGATGATGCCCTTGGACATCAGGAGGGGCTTCACTGTGTGTTTAACCATCATGAGCAGGCATCTGCAATTGCAGCAGAAGGATATACCAGAATGACAGGAAAAATAGCTGCTGTCTGTGTGACAAGCGGGCCCGGAGGGACAAATGCAATCACAGGAGTGCTGGGCGGATGGGTGGATTCCATTCCTATGTTTGTGATATCAGGACAGGTAAAACGGGAAACAACAACCTGGGCATATCCGGAACTGGATCTCAGGCAGTTGGGAGATCAGGAATTTGATATTATAAATTCCGTCAGTAATATGACGAAATATTGTGTTATGCTTACAAATCCGGAAGAGACAGCCTACCATTTGGAAAAAGCATTATATATGGCAATGAATGGAAGAGGGGGACCTGTCTGGCTGGATATTCCGCTGGATGTGCAGGGAGCGATGATTGAGGCGGATGATCTGATTCATTTTTATCCAGAGAAAGAGAATATGCCGGTGATTCCTTCTGTTTCAAAGGAGATGGCAAAAACCATAATTGATAAGATAAGACTGGCCAAAGCGCCGCTTATTCTTGCCGGGACAGGGATACGTTTGGGAAATGCGGAAGACGAATTTCTGAAATTGGTGAAAAAACTGCAGATTCCGGTTGTGACAGCCTGGAATGCGAATGATACATTAGAATATGAAAATCCACATTTTGCCGGAATGCCTGGAACGGTTGGTACCAGGGCAGGCAACTTCGTGGTCCAAAATTGTGATCTGCTGCTGAGTCTTGGCTGCCGCCTGAATATTCGGATGATTGGTTACAATCATTATGATTTTGCAAAAAATGCCTATAAGATTATTGTAGATATTGACCCTGAAGAACTGAAGAAACCTACAATAAAAGCTGATATGCCCATTTGTGCAGATGTAAAAGATTTGATTTTGCAGTTATTGCTTCAGGAGTACGCACCGCAGGAAGACCATACGGTTTGGAGTAAATGGTGTCGGGATCTTGTGGTGAAGTATCCTGCTGTGCTGGATACTTATCATAATAACGGAAATTCCATGATCAATCCTTATGTGTTTATAGATAAGCTGTTTTCGGAACTGGCAGCGGATGATCGCATTATCTGTGGAAATGGAAGTGCTTGTGTTATTACGTTCCAGGCAGCGAAAATCAGACAAGGTCAGCGTATGTTTACAAATTCCGGATGTGCGGCAATGGGATATGGTTTTCCGGCGGCAATAGGAGTTGCTGTGTCTGATAACAGCCGCCGTACCATATGTGTCGATGGTGATGGAAGCGTGATGATGAATCTGCAGGAGCTTGCAACGGTTGCCCACAATAAGTTGAATATTAAACTGATGATACTCAACAATAATGGATACCATTCTATACGCCAGACACAGGCAAATTTGTTTCAGCCGCCATTTGTCGGTATTGATCAGGGCAGCGGTGTAGGATTTCCGGATTTTGAAAAGCTGGCAGCTGCATTTGGCATTCCATATTTCAGGTTAGACAGTGAAAGAAACTGTGCGGAAGTTCTGAAAGCGGCATTAAATTGTGAGGGGGCATGCATCATGGAAGCAGTTGTTGATCCAGGGCAAAACTTCGAACCGAAGTCTGCATCAAGGATCTTGCCGGATGGAAGAATCACGTCCCCCTCTCTTGACGATATGTCTCCGTTTCTTGATAGGAAAGAATTTGAAGAAGTCTGTTTCAGGGGCATATAAAACCAGGGAGAACAGCTTATGGAACGTTTCAGGATAAAGAACATGGTGATTACCGGTCCCACCGGGGCAATCGGACTGGCTTTGGTCAATCGCTGTATACAGCAGGGAATAGAGGTATACGCGGTTGTAAATCCTGCATCGGCGCGTATTTCGTGCATTCCCGGGCATGATCTGGTTCATGTGATTCCATGCGACATGCATTGTCTGGAAAGGCTGGGAGAGCTTATTCCCCGGGAAATGGATGTATTTTGTCACCTGGCATGGGAATCCACGGCAGGGCCGGGAAGAAACAGCACGGATGTCCAGTGGAGAAATATCGGCGCTGCACTGGATGCAGTGGATGCCGCCGCAGTTCTGGGG
>OFHP01001185.1_pt1 | contig 12891 bp, 9 predicted proteins | sample 1521651 | NCBI WGS metagenome assembly OFHP01 (sample SAMEA3504105, study PRJEB24116) | mouse gut metagenome | biome: mouse gut; feature: mouse-associated habitat; material: faeces | place: Denmark | collected 2011 | reverse complement strand
TGTGGTTTTTGTAGTTGAGTTTTTTTTGTTTTTGTTTTTGTTTTCTTTTTTTTTCTATAATGGATTTAATTGATGGTTTTCGATATTAAACTCTCCCTGAATCATAAGAAGGAGGCCAACTAGGTCAGGATGGATTATCCTTTTGATGTATTCTCGGACTCGTTTTGAAAGGATTTTATTTAGTATTTTTGCATCGATATTCATAATGGAAATTGGAATAAAGTTTCCTTTCTTCATTAGGTTTTGTATAGTTGTAATCTTGCTTCATAGAACATATTAAATAGTGTTCCTTCTCTTTTAATTTTGCATAATAGTTTGAGGAGTATTGGTATTAGGTCTCCATGAATATCTGATAGAATTCTGAACTAAACCCATCAGACCCTGGGCTTATTTTTGGTTGGGAGACTATTAACGATTGCTTCTAATTCTTTAGGGGTGTTATGACCCACACTACAGTCTTGCCAGAAAGAATGCCCACAGGACACTCGGATCCTTCTGCAGTAAAGCTTTAATGCATCTCGAGAGATAGATGATCAGCTTCAGGACAGGAGACCCAGAGAGCAGAAAACCCCTCCCTTATATAGGCTGTGAAGTACAGTTAGAAGTATGGTTGGAGACGTGCACCACCGGAATTGTCTGCCCACCATCAGCCTGATGACGCCATTGGAGAGACAGGGCTCAGGTAATGGAAAGATACCCCGATGCCTGTGCACACTCACCACGAGCAATAGTGACAATGGTGTTGTGAGCACCATCTTGTAATGGTGGCCGTGAGGACGGCTCCTCACATCTCACCCTTTTTTTTATGTTAGAAGCAACAGGCCACACAGTATGGAGAGTGGAGATAGAGGTCAAATTCCGAGTGTGCAAGCATAGGGGCCTTACACAAAACCTCCTCCCAGGCTCGTCACCCAGAGGGGTCTTGGTCAGCTCCCCTGTCGTTTTTCCTGGGGGAAGGACACTAGGACACTCAACCTTCTTGAAAGATGACATATCTCCCAGAAAGAAGCTCAAATTAGACCACAACGCCATTCCAGTGCAGTGCTTAGCCCCAAAACTCTCCTGGGCTGTTAAAGCACACCCGCTCCAACCCATGCAGCAAGACTCGCCTCAGGGTTTTGTGGAGCTGGATGTCCAGCAACCTTATTGCTTGAGCATCATCGATATTCATATATTGGGGGAAACACCCTGCTCCAAAGCAACAAGTGCCTGGGTTACTACCATCCTGTCCCTCCTTGTTTGGGATTTAAGTTTGCAGATCATCCATAGTAGGAGCAGTACTCCACTGTACACAGCCACTCCAAACAAACCACCCCCACCCATTGCTTGAAGTAGGAGAATGCTGCAGAAATCCAGGTAGAAAATCCTTCCATCAATGACAGGTCAAGACATGTCGAATCGACTTATAAGATGGTGATCCTCAGCTCCCGGAGTGTCTGTTCAAATTCTATGGTCCAATTCTGTAACAAATAACAAGACAAAGCCTTTTACAGGTTAGCTGCTCTTGTAAAATTCTGAAATTGTAGTAAGGTGATACAGACGCTAGGCAGCTTATGTTTGCAACCCAGCTGAGGCATTTGCCAAAGAATATACACCTGCTCTTGGACCAGATCGATCCGTTGGTTTACCAACATGAGGCCTCTCTGTATCTGGGAGTTGGCCATGGTCTGGCTGTTCAGGGCCAATGTCACTCTTGCCGAAAGGTCATTTTATAGTTTGCGTTGTCTGAACCGTAGCAGACAAGGCAAGGGCCGAAACAGTGACAGAGGCAGCTACTGCTGCTGTTGCTACCAAGCCAACTATAATAGCAGAGATTCCAAAATCTCTCTTTTCTCTAAATAAGCTTAAATTCTAGAGGCTTCCACAGGAACTGGAACAAATCTAGGCACATGAGTAACCAAAGCAAAGCAATACTTAGTAGCATCCCAACACAGGGTATAGAAACTTTCATTAAGCAAGCAATCTAACTCTAATTGATTATTATTTAAACTTTTATTACTTACCACCCACAGAAAGGGGGCCAAACACAAACCGGGGTGACAGTATAATTCACCCTTTTAAATGCTTTATATTTAGTATTAGAGGAGGACCAATCGAAAGACCCCAAACCAGCACTCAAAGTGCCCTACCACTCAAAACCCATTTGGCCCTTTTCACTATATCCACCTTCAATCATGGCCATAGGTGAAAGATCGGTACAGCTCTCATTAACCCCACAAAGTAACCATTGATCAAAAGGGTTAGCATCTGCCCGATCAGGATCCATGAAGTTAAAATCATGTCCAGCAAGGATTTCATTAATCTCTACACTTACATGTGGGGAAAAGGAAAAAAAAAATCCTTCAACCACCCAAAAGGTTTTTCTGGCCTGGCACCCAGTCCAAGGAAGCATGGAGTCCTCCGAGGATCTTCCTTTACAAAAGGGTGCCATTCTGGGTTGCTGGGGCAGTGCTTTCCTGGATTTATGACTAGGCCTCCAGCCTTGGATTATCAAGGCATTGGCTATTATTTCAGAGTGGGTTCCCCAAGCAGCTGCTTTCAACCAGGCCACTGATTGATTTTATAAGGATATACACTGGCGTTGGTCTTTCAAGTCAGAGATCATTACAAAGCACAGGCTTCCTTTGAGGGAGAAGTTCTGTTTTCCATCAGAACCTGAATTTGTCCATCTAATGGTAAAAAGGCAAGTCCCAGCTCCCTATCAGTAGTAAAGAAATGTGGAAAAACTTGTGCACTGTGCATGACAGGCATGAACAGAATGCTAGACATAATACCCCAACACAATTCCCCCGATATACTAGGAACCATGATCTCCAGTAGAAGGGTCATTATCCATCGTTGTTTCCAGAATTCCCTCTTTTGTCCACATCTTCTGAAGGGGAGATCCTTCAGATGAGGCATTCTGGAACCCAAAGGGGATTGTCTTCTTCCTGTGGAAAGACACAAATAACTCCTTTGGATCTTATTAAAATAGGATGCAGGCCTCTACATTTTCCAGTTAAGACAACTTTCCATTTGATAATTTCTCTAGATCTGTTTGGTTCTGAACAGTGACGATCAGTTGCAGTGTGGCCTTGCTCATCAATATTCAAAAAATTAAGAGTAAAGAGTACCATGGAGATGTCCACTCTCAGTGTTAAGGGTAAGAGCCTCATCGACTCACCCTTTCTTTTTGATAAGGTAAGTTTTAACAGTGTGGTGGGCACGTTCCACAATGCCTTGTCCCTGTATGGCAAACCAGTTAAATAAGTTACATTCCTCTGTAGACAGAATTGTTGAAAATTTTGAGAGGTGTAGGCCAGTCCATTATCTGTTCTAAGAAATTTGGGTTGTCCCCAAGCACTCCAAGCTTCAAGGTAATGTTGAATTACATGTGAGGCTTTTTCTTAGTAGAGGGATCAGTTTTACTGCCCTCTTTTCTCTCTCCCCTTCCTTCTGAATCCCTGGGAGGGCCCTTTTTCTTAGACATGTCTTTCTTTTTTCGAGCTCCCATTCTCTCATTCTGTTAGGTTTCTGACATACTGTCCTGAACCTCTTCTAGTATTCCCTGTCCCTCCACATTGGCTGTTTGGCAGGTTTCATCCTCTAGACAGTTTTATATTAGCTTGCAAATGCCTTGGTGCCCAGGCGTAAGTCTCCCTCTTTATGCTTAAGGTCAAGGTCACTTCCTAGCTTACTACATAAGGCTACAGTTAGAGACCCCGAACAAGAATACCAGGGAGAAATGCGATCCACTTCCTTAACAAAGTTCTGCAGCGTACTGGAGGCAACCTGCCTGTAATGCAGTGATCACTGACTGTGAGGAGGCCATGATAGAGTGAGTCCCTGCTCCGATCTACACCCCATTTATAGTACTCCTTAAGCAAAGCGAAAGTAAACACAGTGCTCTGTTCCCTTGTCTACGGAAGGCTTAGAAGATACCTCAGTGCTGCCACTTATCTACGTCGGACTGACAACACCTCATTTTTCAGCACCAGCCTCGATGGACAGAATAAGAAACAGAATGAGGGCCAGGGCAACCAAGACTAGAGCTTCTACTGCCCCTTCCTAGGGTGCATCTAGATTAAGACCGAAATCAATAGGGATAAGAGGGTCACGATGAGACATACCACTCCAAACTTACCTTTTCCCTGCAGTTCTGAATCCACCCCATTTCCAGGGGTTCTCCTCAATGCCAGCGATGTTGATCCTGGCTTTATGGCACCGGATGACCTGCGCTACCATCTCGCCAGCAAGAACACATGCAGGACACTCAGATCTTTCTGCAGTAAAGCTTTAATACATCTCCAGAGATAGATGAACAGCTTCAAGACAGGAGACCCAGAGAGCAGAAAACCCCTCCCTTATATAGGTTGCAAAGTATGGTTAGAAATACGGTTGGAGACGTGAATCACCGGAATTGTCTGCCCACCATCAGCCTGATGACGCCATTGGAGAGGCAGGGCTCAGGTAATGGAAAGATACCCTGACGCCTGAGCGTACTCACCATGAGCAATGGTGACAATGGTGTTGTCAGCGCCATCTTGTATTGGTGACCGTGAGGGCGGCTCCTCACAGTGGTAGAAGTAATTACAGGGTTTCTCTGATCCTGATTTGAATTTGGTACCTGATATCTGTCTAAATAAGTGTCCATTTTATCCAGATTTTCAAGTTTTGTTGAGTACAGCCTTGAATAGTAGGATCTGATGATATTTAAAATTTACTAAATTTCTGGTGTTATTTCTCCCTTTTCATTTCTGATTTTGCTAAATTGGATACTGTTCTTGTGTTCTGTATTTAGTCTGTCTAATGGTTTATCTATCTTGTTGATTTTCTCAAAGAACAAGCTCCCAGTTTGTTTGATTATTTTTGTATTGTTCCTTTGTTTCCACTTGGTTGATTTTAGCACTGAATTTGATTACTTCCTGATTTCAACTCCTTTTGGGTGAATTTGCTTCCTTTTGTTTTATAGTGTTAAAGTGTGATATCAACCTACTCCTATATCCTCTCTCCAGTTTCTTTTTTAGAGGCATTCAGAGAGAGCTATGAGAGTCCATCTTAGGGCTATTTTCATTGTGTCCCATAACTTGCAGTATGTTGTAGCTACATTTTCATTAAACTCTAAAAAGTCTTTAATTTAGTTCTAGATTACTTCCTTGACTGTTTTGTCACTGACTAGATTTTTATACACATTCCACGTGTATGTGGGTTTTCAATTATTCATATTATTGTTGAAGATCAGCCTTAGTCTGTGGTGATCTGTTAGGAAGCATGACATTATTTCAATAATTTTATATCTGTTGAGGCATGTTTTGTGACTGAGTGTATGGTCAATTTTGGAGAAGGCATCGTGAAGTCCTGAGAAGAAGGGACATTCGTTTGTTTTAGGATAAAATGTTCTATAGATATCAACTAAATGTATTTGTTTCATAAATTCTGTGAGTTTCACCATGTATCTTTTTAGTTTTAGTTTCCAGGATCTGTCCATTAATGAGGGAGGGGTGTTGAAGTCTTCCAATATTATTGTGTGTGGTACAATGTGAGTTTTGAGCTTTACTAAAGTTTCTTTTATGAATGTGGATGTCATTGCATTTGGAGTATAAATGTTTAGATTTGGGAGTCCATCTTGGTAAATATTAACTTTAATGAATATGACGTTTCCCGCCTTGCCTATTTTAATAACTTTTGGTTGAAAGTCAATTTTATTTGATATTAGAATGGCTGCTCCACCTTATTTCTTCGGATCATTTGCTTGGAAAGTTCTTTTCCAGCCTTTTAGTCTGAGGTAATGTCTGACTTTGTCCTTGGTGTTTGTTTTTGGTATGCTGAATATTGCTTACACATCCATTTTGTTATTCTATGCCTTTTTACTGGTGAACTGAGTCCACTGATATTAAGAGATACTAAGGAAAAATTCTTGTTGCTTCCTGTTATTTTTGTTATTAGAGTTGGAATTTTGTTCATGTAGCTATCTTCTTTTAGGTTTCCTTCAAGTTTAATTTCTTGCTTTTTCTCGAGTGTAATTTCCCTCTTTATATTGAAATTGTCCCTTTATTATCGTTTGATGTGCTGGATGCATTGGAAGATATTGTGTAAATATTGTTTTGTCACAGAATACCTTGTTTTCCCAAGCTATGTTAAAAGAGTTTTGCTTCATATAGTAGTCTTGGCTGGCATTTCTGCTCTCTTACATTCTGTATGACATCTGCCCTAGATTTTCTCCTTTCATAGTCTCAGGGGAGAAGTTATGTGTAATCCTGATAGATCTTGCTTTATATATTACTTGACCATTTTCCCTTACTGCTTTTAATATTCTTTCTTTGTTTTGTGCATTTGGTGTTTTGACTATTATATGATGGCAAGATTTTTTTTTTCTGGTTCAAATAATTTGGCGTTCTGTAGGCTTCTTGTATATTCATGAGCATATCTTTATTTAAGTTAGGGAGGTTTTTTTTTCTATAATATTGGTAAAGATATTCAATGGCCCTATAATTTGGAAAACTTACTTCTCATCTATACCTATACCGAATATCATGTATGTAATTACGTCATTTCTCAAAGCTGTTTAAAAAATTCACATGGGCAGTATTTCCTGAGAAATTCAAATCATTAATACTTTATTCCCTTTTACTAATATAGCATATTATGTTTCCATTTTCTGTTGTCCATATAGTACAGAGCCCAGCATTTGACAAAGATGAGAATATATCACCTCAGGTAGAAACAGATGAAGATACGGTGTAATATTTTCAATTTTTTCCCATTTCAATAGAGTACTTCAAAAGTGGTGTTTGTGATCCCTTGACTGGAGAAGTCGATTCAGGAAAAAGAGCAATTCAGGGTCAGATGCTCTTATATGTGTAGTTCAAGACCAGATTGTGGTCCTTTAGACCTTGTGATCACAAAAACATAGCAACTAGTACAATACAACCACCTGCATGAGATGTTCCCAGATATACACACAAAGAAAAGGAGAACCATTATAAAAATAAGAGAAGGACCATTTACGAAGAAGAAGGATCTCAGCAATGGTAGTACAGTTATGAAGAAGTGCTGTGAGGTGTAAATGTATGAATTGTTTAAAGTAAATATTACAAGTTTTTTTTTGGAATTCTACCATGTATTTTATATGGATATGACATATGGTTCAAATCAAATATTATATATTCATTAAAAATAATTAAAATAATTTTCTGTGTAAAGTTTTGTGTGTGGTAGAAAAAATGTCCTATGGTGAGACTCCAACTTAAAGTGTATCTCGCAGGAAGGTAAATCCCCTAGACGTTCCCCAAGCTTGTTTTCCCTGATCTCTGAAAATACAGCTAGGAAGAAGCTCTTTGTTCTCTATAGCCAGCAAAAAGGCTTTTTGTTTCTATACTTTTCAACCAGAGATGCCTGCCTTCCTGTGCCAAGGACAAGGAGATAAAAATTTAGAAAGGACTCACGCCCCACTCCTGCCTTGTAAATTTCAACAAGAACACCAGGAAGAGAGGAACTCCCCTACAAACATTTCCCAACTCCTCCCAACTCTCCTCCCAACTCCTCCCAATTCCTCAGCTAGCTGTTAAAAGCCCCTTACTGTCACAGCTCGGTGTCAAACTCCCCTGCCCTGCTAGGCAGAGTGACTTTGTCCTCAGCCAGCTAATAGTAAAACCTCTTGCAGTTTGCATCAGTTGTGGTTTTCTCTTGGGTCATTGGGGTGCTGGCCAGCTCATCCCGGGACTTGAGAGGAGGCCCAGCTTCTGAGGTCTTACATTTGGGGGCTTCTCCACCATGATTTGTGGCCTACCCCAATTCTCAGAGACCCTGCTTGGAGGTAGGATTCTATCTTTGTCTGTATCTTTGTCTCTATCTTTTTCTATAACTTTCCTCTATCTTTGTCTCTATCTTTTTGTGCCAGCTCTGTTTGAATTCACTATTCTCCGTTTGCAGTTGTAAATGCTCGTGAGAGCAACGAACTCCCTTTTTCAGATGGAAAAGGGTTACTGACAGACATGTCAGGAGAAACCGGCTGCCACCCTTTGGGACATCCCAGGAGTTCTGAGGGAGTTCCAGGGATACCTGGAGATCTCCTATCAGTGTGCCAAGTGAGAGTGTGCTCACTCGGCTGTCTGTTTCTGTTACTGGGTGCCAAGTGAGTGTGTGATCTCTCGGCCATCTTATTGGGGCCTGGTCTTGGTTATTGTAATCTTTTTTGTGTATATATTTTTTTCCCTGTATGTGACTCTGATGATGGGACCGACTATTAACATGCCCCTTGGACTGACCCTTGATCACTCGACTGAAATTAAGACTAACACTCACATTCTCTCTGTGGATGTCTGAAATCGATTTTAGAGAACTTTCTGATCTACAGAATGGCCAGCTTTGATGATAGTTGGCCACTAGAGGGCACTCTTTGTTTGGTTCTGTTTTCAGCTCTTAAAGTTGTTTTACAGAGGGGACCAGGGTCTCAGCCAGATTGAGTGCCCTACATTCTCATCTAGAAAAATTTAGCACAGGATCCCCCCTCTCCCATCCTGTTTAAAGCCTTGGGTTAAAAAGAATAATCCAGGCTCCCCAGTCCTGGCCCTCTGCCACCCAGAGGTGAAAAAAAAGTTAAAACTGGCACAGGTTGAACTGCAGCCCTCGGTTTCTCCCAAGATCTATCCAGAGTTAGAAGAACCTCCAAAATGGCATAGCACCCCACCCCCATATTCCCAACTGGTCCCCTCCAAGAACTCTCAACAGGGTGCCACTAGATATTTGGGGAGGGACCAGTTGCTAAAGCCCAAGGCCAGCGAGCTCGAAGCCCAGAGTGACCAGATTCAACCATTGCACTGCCTTTATGTACTTATGACCCTCCTCCAGCAGGCCCCAGACAACTGCTGACCCTTCAGTAATGGCCCTTTTCCTCCTCTGAACTCTATAACTGGAAGGCAAATCACACCTCCCTTCTTTGAAAACCCCTCTAGCCTGCTAATCTAATGGAATCTCTCATATTCTCTCTTCAGCCTACTTGGGATGACTGTCAGCAGCTTTTACAGGTTCTTTCACCACAGAGGAGAAGGAGAGGATTCTGAGAGGAAAGAAAGAGCATGCTGGGGGCCAATTGACTACCAATAAAACTTCTGAATGAAATGGATGCAGCCTTCCCTCTGACATGTCCTGACAGGACTGACCATATGGAGCAATTGACAATTTTCTGCTGGGCTCTGATAATAGGACTGAAAGGAGCTGGCAGGTGCCCCACCAATTTGGCCAAGGTAAGAGAGATCCTACAAGAGAAAAAGGAGCCCCCAGCAGTGTTTTTAGAATACCTCTGAAAGGTATAGAGGTGTTACACTACCTTTGACCCTACTTCGGCGTGCCAGCAGGTGACAGGTGTCATGGCTTCCATTGGGCAGTATCCTTCTGACATTAGGAAAGGGTTACAGCGTCTAGAGAGTCCGAAAACATTATCTTTACAACATCTGTTTAAGGAGTCAGAGAAAGTGTACCATAAGAGAGAGAGTGACAAGTCAGCACCAGGGTATATTGTGCTCTGAGTCTGCAGACACGCTTAAGGTCCCCAAAAGACCCTCAATAGGATCATAAGACCTCTGGTGAATGGAACACAACCTCTGCTCCAATCCAATCTCACAGGATCTGAGACTGCATTAATTAGGGAAGCAGAAAAACTGGCCTGACAATGGTCACAAGTCCCTCTGGTCTGTGCCAGCACCTGGCCAACTTGTTGGACAGAGTCTGAGGACAGCCCCAAGGTCCTCACAGAAACATCCACGAGATCTTAAGACCTTTGTGAATGGAAAACCACTTCTGCTCCAATCCTATCATGCAGGACCTGAGACTGCATTCATTAGGGAAGCAGATAAACCGGCCTGACCAGGGTCACAAGTCCCTTCCAATCCATTACAGCACCGGGCACCTTGGGGGCAGAGTCTGTGGACACCCCAAAGGTCCCCACAGGACTCTCCATGGGATCTTAGTACCTCTAGTGAGTGGATTACAACATCTGCCAGGAGAAAGGTTCGAACACCAGATATCTGGGACCCTTCTCTGCAAGAGGAGATCTTGCCTGCAGAGAGTACTCTGAACACTCAAACTCAGGAGAAAACTAGTCTCCGAAGTCTGCTGATAGAGGCTAACATAATCACCTGACCATCGTTATGGCAACTATTAGAAAACAAAGCATTTAATTGGAGGCTTTGTTACATTTTCAGAAGATTGGTCAATCATCACGTGAGGTACCCCATCACTGGAGCAATAGAGAACTATTGATCCTTAGGCAAAAAGAGAGATTCCGCCATTGTATTGGCTTCTTGAAAACTCAAACTCATCCTTGTTGACACACCTATCCTCCAATGAAGCCACACCTTCTCGTATTCCTTCTAATCTTTAAACTCACTGCCACTTCCTGGTAATGAAATATTCATATATATGTGTCTATAGGGGATTTATTATTCAAACCACCACTTTTCCCATGGCTCGATCAGCTATTTTTTTTAAATATAACCTAAAGGGCTCCCATTTATTAAGGACTACTTATGAGCTTAGCCACAGTGATGGGCCCTCCCACATCAATCATTAGACTAGAAAATAACCCATAGACTTACCTAATGACTAAGTGATTGGAGACAGATGTTCAATTGTTCTCTCTTCTCAGGTAACTGTAGATTGTCAAGATGGGAAAAAAATAATGTTCCATCACAGTAATGTTTAACTTACTCCATAACCTACACAAACATTACTCAACACCATCTATTGCATTCTGCCCCTGCATAGACACACTTCCATGTATGGCATAAGTGAAGGGTGACTACCTCCATCAGCAAGGATACTCAATAATATGTGACATGAACTGAATATTTCCTATAGCCTCACAACCCCCACATTCTACTGTGTGTTACACTTATTGGGGGACTTGCTAATCTGTCCAATATCCTGCCACCAAAGCTATGACAAAAAAAAATCCTCATCAGGAAATCCAATGAATTTTACCTGATTTCTTTCTCCTGAGGCAACTGAGAGTTATCCCTTAATGCTTATATTAGTGTCTGATTCATCTGTAATAAACCCACTACTATTAACAGCTACATCACAGGAGGTATGACAAATACCATCTCCCATGAGTTGGCCAAGCCTTTTCAGCAGCTTTTTTGAAGTATCCTTTCTATACTAAAAAATCCATTGATTCCTTTATTTTTAAGTGTGTAATTTAATGATTTTAACACATTTTCACCTCCGTTCCATTTTCCCATCATTTTCTGCTACTTCATATGATATTGCAATCTATTAAAATATAGTAGTGAATACAGTGAAAGGACCAGTGTGTGAAGCAGCAAATTTCTTTATTTCTCAGACAACAGATACACTGCCAGAATCTTCCAGGTACAACTGCTTGGTAACTTTGTGTCTAATGTTAGCATGATTCTTCCAGAAAAAAGCTTAAAGAATTAAACCATGGTTACTCTGGACCAGACAAGTCAGTATCACTAGTGAAAAACATTCATGTAAATCATTTTCATCACTGTTACAATGTGCCTTAGCAGCAAGGAAAACAGGTCCATGGTCACAAGAGTATGAAAGAGGCATCAAGGAGCACAGTTGTCCAACTTATTAGCAGCCAGTAAGCATCAACACAGGAAGCGACCAAAGACAATAAATACCTTCCAAGACATGTTCCCAATGACCATGTTCCTTTACAAGTTTCTCACCCCTTCCATGCACACCCATCAATCAACGCATAGATTAAAGCCCTCAGTGTCCAATCACTTTTCAGATTGAGTATATTGTTCTACCTATGAACATTGTACTTCGGACCAAAACCTTCATCAAAGACCCAGGACAGACATTTCAAACCCATTTCACCACAGCATTCTTTATGCTACACAAAGTGATAGGATCTATCTGTCTCTTTAAGGGTATCTCTATCAAGCAGTTCCAAAAGGAAAATGTCCAGGTAAACAGCATCAGCACCTCCAGGAGCTTTTATAAATGTGAGTTCAAGAAGAGCGAAATTGCAATGCAATTTAAGGGTCTTTGTCCCCCATCTCTGCATCTTAAAACCATAGGGTGAACACAGAAATGTAGGTCAAAAGTGTAAATTGCACCTATACTACAACTAATTGGGATGATTTCTAGCCATCTCTACGTTCTGTCTGTTACGGAGTCCACCATGTCTGCCTCAAGGCATATTGCCTAGTGTTAAATAGTGCCAGCAGTTGATTGCAAACAACACTATGTGTTGACTTGCATGTAAAATGAGACATGTATAATATAGACATATTTGTACATACACACATACTCACAGAAAGAGGCAAGCAGTAGAGGAGCTTTGTCTTAGGAACTCTCACGGAAGAGATGGTAGAAATCTTGTAAGGCAGAGAGGTCACTGAGACACTGTATGTCTCTATCTGCACAAAATCAGGCCAGTCTGCCTTGCATCCCTAAGTGGTATGGTATCACTATCCATCATCCCCATCTGAGAATATATGGACTATTGATGAAGGATGGAGAATCAGTTTTCATCAAAGGTAAGGCTTTTGTATGTGATAGGTTTGCCATGCTCTACTGGTTTCCGCATGTCCAAGAGTTTAGGGGCAACACAATTGATTTGAATTGGGTTGTATCAAAGGGGAGAAAAGTAGACTTGAACTTGGGAGGAGGATTAAGGTGGGAATGGGTCTGGTTTTAGTCTGGGAGGAGTTATCAAGAGAATTGGAAAGTGAATTCCATCAAAAAAATTGTATGAAGTTCTCAAGGAATTAATTAATGTAGTTCTTAATATACAATGTCTTTACTGAACATATACAGACCACTTATATTTCAATCTCCTAAATAGCAACTCATTTTATAGCACTTACATTACATTAAGTGCAAAAGTAATCCAGAGATTATTTAAAATAAAGAAGGATCAGGGGATATGGCCCA
>OFHP01001183.1_pt1 | contig 12903 bp, 12 predicted proteins | sample 1521651 | NCBI WGS metagenome assembly OFHP01 (sample SAMEA3504105, study PRJEB24116) | mouse gut metagenome | biome: mouse gut; feature: mouse-associated habitat; material: faeces | place: Denmark | collected 2011 | reverse complement strand
GAAGCCCTTGAAATTCCGCAGTTTTCTGCTGGCCATGATGCTGTGCGCCCTCTGCTGCGTCCCGGCCCACGCGCTGGAGTACGACTTTGACGCCCCGGAGGACTACCTGTTCGGCCAGCCCACCAGCGATGACACCATCTACGAGTGGGAGAATCCCAACGTGGACCGGAGCAAGAACACGACCCTCGTGGCCCCTGGTTTCGGGACTCCCACCAGCTACCTCCCCGGCAGCGGCGAGTATCTCACCCCTAATACTAATTCTCAATAAAGACATTTAATAATCCATTCTCTGGCGGTAATGCTGGAAATGACGCGGTTAGATAATGAGCAGATGGTATCGCACAAGCGGTCAACAACATGTTCCAGGGTCGCAAAAACCTCGTTACGGAATCCAAGTTTACGAATTTCTTTCCAGATTTGCTCAATTGGATTCATCTCTGGTGTGTACGGTGGGATGTGAAAAAGTACGATATTTTCCGGTACTTCTAATCCTTTAGACTTATGCCATGCGGCGCCATCGCAACAAAGCAAAATAACATCATCCGCATACTGCTCAGACAACTGCTTGAGAAAAAGGTTCATACACACCGTGTTGCACTTTGGCATGACAAGAAAGCAGCTTTCGCCTGTGAGCGGTTCTATTGCTCCATAGACATAGCGGTATTCCCGTATATGGTGACAGGGAACACTTGGACGTACCCCTCTCTCGCACCAGCAGTATTTGGGCTTGTTAATACGTCCAAAGCCTGCCTCATCCTGAAACATCAATCGTATGTTCTGCTCAGGGTGGGTTCCTTTCAACTCTTGGACAGAAGCATTAATTTTTTTGAGGACGCAATCTCCTCTTCACTGGCTTTCTTAGGATGTTTGCTGCGCGGCATAACCTTACGCCATCCATGCCGGTGCAGCACACGGTAAATCTGCCCTTTGCCTACCGGATGGTCTACGGCGCGTTGGTATGCTTCCGCCATCTCCTTTGTCCCCGTCACTTTCCCTTTTTCCGCCTCCCTTTTGAACGGAGCCAGTATAGCGGCTTCTTCTTCCTCGCTCATGTTCCGGTGGTTGCCCCCATAGTGGTTACCGGAAATTGCCTCCAGTCCCTGCTCCCTATATTTTGCTACCAACTGCGTCACATAGGCCGGATGAAATCCTGTCGCTTTTGCCACATCTTCCGCCTTCTCCCCCTTTGCACGCAGTTCTAATGCCTTTCGTCTTGCCTCGGCTCTTTTATCCTTGTTTATGTTTCGGGCCTCCTGGATTGCCTTTATTTCCTCTTTGCTGAATTGATATCTTGATGCCATTTTTATCACCCCGCTTTATTCTACCTCTTCTCCTCCTGTTTTTTAATAGTTTTAAGAGAAAATAGTATCAGACGGTCATTCTTTTTTCAAGCTGCAATGTCGTTTGACAGAAACATCGTAGCAGAAAAAAGGCCACTCTCCCGTATATCCAAGAGGTAGGAAATCCGGGGCAAAAACCGGATATTTCCACGCTCTCGGAAATGTGGTAGAATGGCAGTAATATCAGGGGAGGGCGGCGCTATGTACTTGACTATACAGGAAAGATTGAAGGATTTGCGGGTGGAACGGGGGCTGACGCTGAAAGAGTTGGCGGAGCAAACGGGCCTGTCCTCGTCTGCGCTGGGCAGCTATGAGTCGGACGATACCAAGGACATCAGCCACTACGCCCTTATCAAGTTGGCGAAATTCTACGGTGTGACTGCTGACTATCTGCTGGGGTTGTCTGAAATGAAAAGTCACCCAAACGCTGATCTGGCGGACCTGCGTTTGAGTGACGGTATGATTGACGTGTTGAAAGAAGGGCGGGTGGATACCGCTCTGCTGGGGGAGTTGGTGACGCACCCGGATTTTATGAAGTTGCTGGCTGACATCAGCATCTATGTGAACGGCATCGCCGCCATGCAGATACATAACCTGAACGCCTGGGTGGAAGTGGTTCGCTCTAAGATTATCGAGGAGTACCAGTCGGAAGAGCAGGACATGGACGCGCTGTTGTCGGACGCCGTTCTTCTGCGGGAGAGGGACTACTTCACCAGCCGGGTCCATGAGGACATTGACGCCATCATGGAGGACATCCGGGAGAAGCATCGTGGCCGGAGCGAGAGCGGCCCAGAACATTCCGCGATTGCGGACTTGAAGCAGGACTTGGAGGATGTGGCAAACTTCAAGGGCAGCCGCGCCGAGGCTTGGCTGATGATGTACTGCAAACAGACACAGACCCCGTATAACAAATTGTCCGAAGAAGAAAAGCACTGGCTAATGAAGATTGCCCAAAAGTCAAAGCTGGCAAAAAGTCATGTTTCACAGAGAGGGAAGAAAAAGAGATGAGTTAAAGAGAATAGCTAATGGTCTCTCACACTTGGGCACCCCATCATGCATCGGCCCTTTTATCTTCGCTTATTCAGTCTGGCAGATGTCAATGAAAGCTACTACAAGCCATCTTCGTAGGTATCCACATTTTCAGTTTCATAAAAACTTAGGCGAATTTCAAACAAAGTATCCTCAACAGCTTGGATACACTGCGGTAAATCATTTAGGATTTCTTCTCGCCAAAAACGCAGAACTGTCCAGCCCATAGATTGAAGCTCTTGCTCTGTTTTGGTATCCCGTTCACGGGTTCGTTCGATTTTAGGAACCCAATACTCAGGATTTTTTCCTCTGAGAAGTTTTAGCTTGAGTGTATCCCAATCCTTGCCATGCCAAAACTCCGCATCACAAAAGATTGCCAATTTATACTTAGTAAAAACAATATCAGGCTTTCCGGGCAAGGTTTTCACATTTTTTCTATAGCGATACCCTTTTTGCCACAAAGCTTTACGAAGTCGCAACTCTATATCAGTATCCTTTGAATGGATAGCGCTCATTATCCTATGTGTCTGTTCATCTGTATATCGCCCCATGTTTATCCCCTCTGAAGGAAAGGCCACGCTGGCCTATAGAAGATTGCTATTCAACAATACCGATTGAGGAAAGTAAATCGCGGCATTCTGTAGGGCATTCAAGACGAACATCATCGACCAGCCAACACATAAGAATATTCCTGTCATGGAGCAAATAATCCTCAACCCACGCTTGGGCAGGTCTTTGCTGCAATACGATGCAAAGGATAGCATTCTCTGCTCCGCTTCTGTACCGGTACTCATAAAGCTGTGCAATTGCCTTTCGTATTTGGCTTAGAGTGTTCCTGGTGTTGTTCGACTTTACCTCAAAGATAAATGTCAAATCATCTGTGTTGGTACAAAGATCAATGAACGTGTTTTCATAAACCTCGTGATTGTTTAACCGCAAGAGACAAGCAAGGCAACTGAGTATTCGCGAATGCTCTCTGTTTGCTTTCTCGCGTCGAATTATAGTTTCATATGGGTCCTGTCGATTTCCAGATGGCATAAACGTTCTAATTTGGTTTGCTTCAAACACATTAAGTGCCGGAAAGGGTTGCTCTCCAATTTCAACAGTTCCAATCGGGGGCGCGTAGTACTCTATATCTCCTATATCTACATCATCCGACAAAGAGGAAAGCACATCCATTGGAAGAGATAAAGCATCATAGTATTCTCCCCATTGTGGACTTTTAATGACATCGGTAACAGCACGATTTTTATCGTTTGCAGCATAGCAGGACTCAAAAGCAGAAAAATTGTAATCCATCTCGGAGATTGTCTTTGCATAGGAATACGCTTTTTGAATGTCGGCTGCATTCAGAATCAAGCCATGCGCTGAACTTCGTTCAAAAATCCCCGTCCGCGCCATGATATGAAAATTTCGTTTGAAATTTGTTAATTCCTGTTGCACCCATGCTGGTATCGCATCGTGTGTGTAGGCAAATAAAGCATCACGAATAGCCTCTAATGAAGGAGAGAATGTGTAATTAATTGTATCATCGTTGAAAAGCATGAAAATAGTCGTGTAAGGGATAGCAATATTCTCCAATGGGATGCCACTCAATTCGTGCATGGACACGACCACACGGCAAAGAAGCCGGAGCGGATTTATACGGATATTGTTTTCAATTTCTCGAATAGTGTCGCTTTTGGCGTTGGCCTGTGCAGACAGACTGCGGTTCAGTACAGCACCAGCACCATTAGGGTACTGAAACATGGCCAGTTGAATTCTACAAAAGCTCTCCACATCCGGCTCGGTTGAACACAAAAAATGTTTAGCAGACTTTGATAAAAGAATTGTCCAGCGACCATTTACTGGCTTGTAGTGGAACAATCCAAGATAAGTGCCATACGCGCCAAATTCATCTCGAAAATTGGAAACATCCCTTAGCGCATACGGTGAGCGTCCACTTATGGTAGAAAACCGATCTGCCAACAAATCTCTATCCAATTCTTCGCCATCGAACATTGAAAAAATATCCGCGATCTCAAGAAGATAGTCTCCCCAATCCGGGCGGGAGCTTTCTATCTTGTTTGAAAAAAACTTTTTAATTATAGGAGTATGTGGCAATCCCATTGTAAAGACCTCCCCGTAAAATAATACAGCAGAACAAGCATCTTGTCGACATACCTGTTCCGCTGTATTTGATAATGAGATTTACTTGAGCAAATAGTCTGAACCTAAACGTCGAATAATCTCATTATAATCGGGTACATCTTTTACCCCGAAAGCCTCCTCTAAAAGATGCGCGCCAATTACAGCAGCGAAAACAGGCGGAACAGCATTTCCAACCTGACGGATCGGATGCCGACTTGTCCCTGAAAATGCCCAATAGTCAGGAAATGTCTGCAAGCGAGCAGACTCCCGCGGCGTGACTTCTCTAGGAGAGTACGGGTGAACGTGACCTTTGCCGCCACCTTTATCAGAGCCAACAACGATTGTAAAACTTGGTTTATCGGGATTCAGTTTATTAATCCTTGTTTTAGAATCTCTTTCACCAAAAGTTAGCGCAGAATAACGATTAATGACTGCTTGTCCATGAACACGGCCAACATGATTAGCGATAGTATTAGATGGCGGAGAGGGTAAACTCAAAATTGCGTCACCCACTGTTACAGGCGGAAGAAGTCCATCTGCTACCTCGGCATCAGTCAACGCATGAGTTTTCCTTGGCATTGAAATAGCGGTTTTCCCTTTTACCCCGTAAATAATTACGCGAGACCGATATTGCGGAACTCCAAAAGACGCGGTATCGAGCAAATAGTGCGAAACCGTATATGTCTGATTGCCATTTGCATCCTTTGAGAGTTCCCCTAAAAACTGCTTAAACACTTTGCCATCATCAATAGATAAGAGACCAGCAACATTTTCAAAGATAAAACAAGCTGGCTCAATCTCGCGAATCACACGGAGATAGTCCCACAAAAGCGTGCCGCGAGGGTCCTCCATTCCTTTTCGCTGACCAAACACAGAGAAACTTTGACAGGGGGGGCCACCATAAACAAGGGACACTTCTTCCTTTTTTAAGCCTGCATCTTTCAAAATTTCATCGGTGCTATACTCTTTTATGTTCTTCTGCTTAATAACTGCGTGAGAAAGAAACGAATGCTGATGGTTGTTAGCCAACGCGTCCTTGTTATTCTGCAAGGTCTGGCAGCTATGTAAATCAATATCTGTGCAAAGCCGTGTTGTAAAGCCTGCGGCTTCCATGCCAAGGTCAAAACCACCGGCTCCTGAGAATAGTGAAATTGCATAAAATGGCATTCTCCTGTTCACTCCTTTCTCATTACAATTACTCATTTTTATTATACACGCTCTCCAAGCTCTTTGCAAGAGAAAAAATACATAATATTTTCTTGCCTTTTCTTGACGGTTGTGGCCGTCTTTCATGAGTATCTGTAAGCGCAGATTGTCGGTGCGTATCCTTAAATGAATTACACTTCTGTATAGAAGCCAGTTTGCAGATAGTCTCTCCCTATCCGGCTCATATCCTTGGCAATCACACAGCCGACCTTCCCGGCCTCAATGTCCGCGACAAGCTGTTTCCAGCTGGGCCGCTCAAAGTTGGCCCCGCTCCATCCGTCATCCGTGTAATGGGAAATGTTAGTAAATCCCCGCTGGGCGGCATAGCTTTCAAGCATGGCCTTTTGATTCACAATCGAGTTACTATCCCCAATTTGCTCATCGTCACGACTGAGACGCTCGTATAATGCCGTGATCTTCTCCGGCTCCAACCGCTTCTCGTTCATGTTGAACTCCCTTCAAGCGGCTGGCTCGTTTGTGGTATCCCCATTGTACCACAGTCAGTACCGTTTGTCACGGCCCCGCGCCGAATTAAATGCAGAATTTTGTCGTTCATGGTTTCCTGGGCGGTTTCGCTGAAATGGACGCGCACCTTGTAGGTGGTGGAACCAATACGGCGGTAAATGGTGGCGGTTTTCGCCCCTGCTGGTTGAATTGTAGTTATATTGGCCTTCCTTTCTTGCGGTAGGACGCAACCCGTAGTATGATGGTGGCAGACGTTCCAGGCACACAGAAAGCCAGCCCCCGGCTGCGTAATGTCGTTTGCAGTCGAAAGCTGGCTTGAGTGCCTATGTACTTTTGTCGTGAAAGGACGTTAGTTTTCACAGCATCCAAATCATCCTCTCACTTATAGGAGAAAAACCGGGGGTATGGCGGAACCATTTTCAAAAAGGTTTAGAAAATTTCTTGGAGCGGCCCGGTTTGTTCGCCCATCTCTATTATACGGTCAAATTGGCCATGACCGCAAAAATATGGCGATAATGCAAGATTAGGCCGTTCTGTTCTGAAAAATTGCAAAAATGCAAGATGAAATCAGAAGTGCAGAATGCACACTTGATTTTGGTGTAACGTGACCGACATTTTGATATGCTCCCCATATGGCAGACAGGGAAATAAAGAAAGGCAGGAGGGAAATGGGGAAACGTGCAGAAGTAGAGGAAGCAGAACGACTGCTGCTGATAAAAGAATGTCTAGCGAAGCGGATGCGCATACGGGAAGCAGCGCGACGCGCTGGAGTACATCCATCAACAATAGAGAAATGGATCAGCCATTACGAAGCAGAGGAGGAAGCAGGGCTTCAAGATAGGAATAAGGCTCAGAAGTCCTACGATGAAGAAACCAAACGAAAAGCAGTGGCAGATTATCTTTCAGGAGGGGGCAGCTTGCTGTCTATTGCAAGACGGTATAGCATACGATCGGAAAATCTTTTATTGCGGTGGATAAGGGCGTATAATAGCCATGGAGAAAGCACTCGAAAAGAAGGGGGAAAGGCCATGGCAAGGAAAACATATACGCTGGAGGAGCGTTTGCAGGCAGTAAAAGCCCATCTGGAGCAGGGAAAAAGCATTTGGGTAATAGCGGCGGAGAAACAAGCAGAAGAAACGACCGTACGGACCTGGATTAAGAAATATCAGGCCATGGGGATAGCCGGGCTGGAAGATCGCCGCGGCCAAAGGACAGCACAGCAAACACCCCGTACACCGGAAGAGGAGCTGCGGGTACGGAATGCCCAACTGGAGCGAGAGATATATTTGCTGAAAATGGAGAATGACCTGTTAAAAAAAGTGAAGGAATTAGAGAGGGGGAAGGATTGAGGCAATTTCGCAATGAGCGGCAATACGAAGCGATCCGCCAGTGTTCCGAGGAACGGGGGTATCCGATAGAAACGTTGTGCCAAATCCTCCATGTTTCCAGAGCCGGTTATTACCAGTGGCATGCGGGAAAGCTCAGCCCCCGTGCGGCGGAAAACAAACGCATTGCAGAGCAAGTAGAGGAAATCCACGGGTCAAGTCCAGACAAGGGCTACCGACGCATCCGAGACGATCTGACACGTTATTACGATACATCGGTAAATGACAAGCGGGTCCGCCGCATCTGTCAGAGTCTGGGGATCAAATCCACCATCAAGTACGCCAGACACAGCTGTACACGATCCGTCTCAGACCCAAAGCATACGGCGGAAAACATTCTGAACCGCCAATTCCATGCAGACAGGCCCAATGAGAAATGGCTGACGGATGTGACCGAGTTCAAGTATTATATTGGTCCAGTGGTACATAAGGTCTATCTCAGTGCTATCCTGGACCTGTATGACCGTAGAATCGTTGCGGCAGTCATTCGGGATGCAAATGACTGCGCTCTGGTATACGAGACCCTCGACAAAGCCGTGACTGACAATCCGGACGCACACCCGCTGTTCCATAGCGACAGGGGCTTCCAATATACAACGCAGGTGTTCCGCGACAAGCTGGCTGCGGCTGGCATGACCCAAAGTATGTCCCGGGTGGGCAAGTGTATTGATAATGGTCCTATGGAGGGGTTCTGGGGCATCCTCAAGAGGGAACGCTATTATGGGCGGCGTTTCACCAGTCGAGAGGAACTGGTCTGGATGATTGAGGACTACATCGCTTATTACAATTCCAGGCGACTCCAGCGCGGCCTTGGCGTACTCACACCTTTTGAGAAGCATGAACTGGCTATGGCGGCATAACCAGACCTTGCAAAATCTGTTTGGATGCCATCGGCGGACAAATAAATTTTGCAAGGTGCCACAGTGCTACAGCACTGTGAATTTTCAATGAATTATTTCACTGTCTACTTGACGGGGAGCAGTTCATTTTGTCGCTCACGTTTCTGACAAGCGAATACCATCGTTCTCCCAAGTATATTATGGGCGAAATCTAAAAAAACAGGCTAATGGCATGACAGTCCCATTTCAAAAAACATGACACCGCCCCTCGGATATACTTCGAGCGACAATTTGTCGCTCGAAGTTGTGCGGATATTGGTATCACCCCCTCCCATAGCACCGTCATTCACCACAAACGAGCAAGCCGCTATGTTGTATTAGGCGAAATCTCACATTCACCCTTTACAACATACATCTTTATAGAGCCGGGCCGCTGTTGTCAAAAACGTCGTCCACGCCTGATAGCTGCCTGTAACCTGCCGGGCAGTATCGTCCGCCAGCTGGAGGGCAGCCTGGAGCTTATTCGTCATAGGCGAAATCCTCCGGATCGAAATCGGGGGTGAGATCGAGGGCGGCATACTGTTCATCGCTCATAGCCCTCAGCTTATCAAGGGCGCTGCCGGTCAGCTCCCGCAGCTCTGCTTCATCCGGCTCCAGATAGCCCCGCATATCCTCCAGGGCGGCAATCAGGCCCTCTCGGGTTCCGGCGCTGTTGTAAATGACAAGCAGATTCTTTTCCTCAAATGTCAGTTCGTTCATCTCTCCATACTCCTTATCTCAGATTTCATACCGGACTGGCCCGGTGCGGCCAGCTTCTCCAGCACAGAGGGAGGCTGTACCCTGCGAAATGCCAGGATGCTGCCTCCATCGTCCCGGATGGGCTCATACCGTTCCTGGGTCCGCAGATACATGCCGTCCATGCCAGCGCCGCCTATGTACAGCCCTCTCCCGTCCTTCTCGCTCTCCAGAAGGACGGTTCCGTTTTTGAGGACAAATCCGGGCTCCATCCGCTGGGACTGGCCCGGCAGTCCACAGGGTACGCCGGTCTGGGCGATCTCCACAACTGGCTCCATGAGCTCCCGGTGGGAAACCGTCTGCAACTCCCGCATCACTGTTACCTCCCTATTTCTGCGTCTTTTTTCGGCGCTGTTTTTTTCCGTTCCTGGGGTGGCTGGGCCTTCAGCTTTGGCAGGACGGACGGCTTCTCCCGGCGCTGGGCCGCTGCCAAATCCGTCAGGGAGATGGGCTGGCCGGACCGGGCCTGCTGCTCCAGCTCCGCGACGGTGGCCTTGGGGCCGTTGTTGATGATGCCGTCGATCATCCCCAAATCGTCCTCCAGAGACATCTCCGCGTTTTTCAGATAATTCTCCGGCTGGATGAAGTCCGGCAGCTGCTTGAAGCCGTAGCTGTCGCAGTAGTGAAACGATAACATACCGTCCAGCCGGATGGCAATGATGTCGCTGACGGACATAGACGGGCGGCGGTAGTCTGCCGGGTGATCGTTGTTGAACAGGTTCCACAGCCGCGCCAGAGCCGCGTCCGCGCTTTTGACCTCGGACAGCGGGGCGGTGTAGGCCAGCTCATAGTTACTGCGTTCCACAGCCCGCCCCATGGATTTCAGCCGGTCCATGGATTCATAGCGGATGTCCCGGAGGGAAGCGTCATCGCCCAGCTTCACCTGATAGATGGCGAAGCAGTCTCCGCTATGGTTCAAAAACGCCTGCTCCCGGTCCTCCTGCCGGTCCATGCGGCCCGCCACGGCCTGCTGGAAGTCCGGGCTGTCCTCCCATTCCTCGCGGGGGACGGCGAACATCACGCCCTCCGGCTGCTCCATCAGGTCCTCCCGGTCAAAGACCATCTCCGGGTTTTCGCCGGTCCGCACCATGTAGACGGTCATATCCCGGTCCACCAGCTCCGCGCCCCGGTCCCTGGACAGAGGCAGGAGGTCCGTCTCCGAATAGCCCAGCTCCGCCAGATCGCCCAGCGTCATGGAGCTGTCCGGCATGGGGTATTCGTCCAGGGCCGTGTCCCACAGCGCGGCATCCTCCTGGGAAAAATGCTCCCGCAGTTCCCCGGCATAGCCGCGGCCCTGTTCCGGCTGGACAGCTTCCAGCCCATGGTCCCGCAGTTCCTCCAGGACTTCTATGGAAACAACGTCAACGGCGAGTGTGCCGATCTCCTCCGCCTGCCGGATATGCTCCACAACGCCCGTGATGGAGAGGCCGGGGTCGTCCAGCTGTCCGCCGTCCAGCTGCGCCATATCATGCTTGGTGTAGAGCGTATAGTCCCACCCTTCACCGCTGGCCTGGATATGGAGGTACACGGAATCATCCAGAAGGTAGAGGGCTTCCTCCGCCTGCTCCGAGGGCGGCGGAATGGGCGGGACCGTCTGCTCCGGCCCGTCCTCCCTATGGAGCGGAAGGGCGGCGAAATTCTCCAGCTCCGCCTGGGTAAAATATCCTGTTGCCTGGAGTTCTTCCTGGGTGCGGGGCCTGTCTACCCCGGAAATGGCATTGAATACCCTGCCATTGTCAGAAATGTGCATCAGGGAGCGGTCGTTATTGAGATAGTGGCCGCGATTGTCGTAATGGTCGCTCCTGCCCAGGTACACCTTATCATCCGGCCCCACCAGGGCATCCAGCTTCGCGCCGTCCCTGGTGGTATAGGGGCTGATCCGCGCCGCAGCGACAGTAACGAAATCGTCCGGGTGCAATGCGCCGCTGTTCAGCTGCTCCAGCAGACCGGCGCACACCTCATTTGTGCCGCAGAAAAGGATTTTTCCCGGCAGCGGCGCTCCCTGCCCGCCGCGCTGCTGGGCCTCGATGAAAGACTGTCCGGCAATGCCGGTTGCTTTCAGAGCATACACATAGGCCCGCTCCGGCGCGGCTGGCGGTTCAAAGTCCGGCTGGCGCACATCCCGCATGGTGATGGTCCCGACCTCCAATCCGGCCACCACGCGCTGGCACTCGTCCATGGTCCCAACAAAAACCGGCTTCCAGGGGATAAGCCGGTCTCCCTGCTTTTGATAGGTCTGGACCGCGCGGCGGTCAATCGTGCTGTCAGTCCCGAAAACAGGTTCAATTTTACAGACGAGGGCCGCATCCCACTGGTCGCTCAATTTTTCCAGCCGGTCCAACAGCGCCGCGCCTGTGGGTGTGACAACGTGCGCGGCGGCATCGCGCAGAAGGGAGCGGGAGCCGTAAAAATCACCCTGGCACAGAGAACCAATATAATGCTCCTCCACTTCTTTCCGGTCCAGACTTCCCAACGGAGGCGGGATTTCCCCCGCCTCATACAGACTTTGCAGATAATTGAGCATATCCGCAACAAAACGCTCCGGGGTGTCCGGCCCATCCAACGTGGGCGCGGCCTGCTCCGGCTGTGCGGCGAGGTCAATGCCCCGTTCCTTGCATATCTCGGCAAAATGCTTATCAATGGAGCTGATAAGGCCGCTGACGGTCTTGGTGATGGTCTCCAGGCTGGCCTTCAGCTCCGGCAGGGACTTGTCCCTGCTCCATCCGGCGATGTAGCCCAGGGAATTGGCGCTGGTGTCAATACCGTAATACTGGCAGACGGCAAAGGACACGCTTTCGGCCTCCACCTCCATCGTGTTCTTATCCTTGGCCTTGGGCGGTTCCTTGTCCGTATTCCCGGCAGCGGCGGAGAGGCGGTCCTTCTCCCGGTCATGGAGGACCGCGTGGCCGATCTCATGGACGGCGGCGCACACCGTCTGCACCTGGCTCATGCCCTCCCGGATGGAGATGGTCTGCCGGGTGAAGCTGCAAAGGCCGTCCGTGTTGGGGTCCAGGGGCGCAAAGGAGATGGGCATGGGGGATGTGCGCCGCAGGGCCTCCATGAACGCCTCGTACTGCTGCACATCGCCGGTCAGGGCAACGGCGAGGCTGGGGAGGGGCCTGCCCTCGGTCTGGCTCACATCGAACACCTTGACCGGGCGGAACAGGGGAATCTCGACTTCCCGTTCCTCCATGATAACATTTCCGTCATGGTCCAGCACCGGGGTCCTGGTGTCCGGGTCCAGCCGCATCTCCTCTATCTTCTTTTTCAGCGGCGTGGGGGCGATGATGGTCAGCCCCTTCTCACCCTTTTTTACATGCCGCCCGAACTGCTTCCACTTGTTGAAGCCAGCGGCGGGCATGGCGGCATGGGGCCGCTGCATGTGAATGAGGATGGTGTTGTTGACGGAATAGCTGTGAAACCGGGACATCGTGCGGAGGTAGTCAAAATACCGTTCGCTTTGGAAAAGCTCCTGGATATTCTGCTCGATCCCCGCAACGATCTCTTTGACCCGTTCCCGGTTGCTGGGCTTGGGGTCAGCCATGATAAATCAGCTCCTTTCTATGGGCTGTAACGGTCTAAAACCGTGTTTTGGCGGGTCCGGGGGAAAAGATACGGGCGCTCCCGGACCAGGGCCGGAAACGCCCGGAAACAGCAGGGTTTTCGAGGGCCTAAAGCGTTACGTCCGCCCCCTGTGGCGGCGCACCCGGTCGC
>OFHP01001181.1_pt1 | contig 12924 bp, 8 predicted proteins | sample 1521651 | NCBI WGS metagenome assembly OFHP01 (sample SAMEA3504105, study PRJEB24116) | mouse gut metagenome | biome: mouse gut; feature: mouse-associated habitat; material: faeces | place: Denmark | collected 2011 | reverse complement strand
CCTACGAGGCGATTATCAAAGGGGATAATATACCGGAACCCGGTATTCCCGAGTCCTTTAAGGTATTGTTGAAAGAATTACAGTCTTTAGGTCTTGATGTAAGGGTGCTCCGTGATGATAACACAGAAGTCGAGATTATGGAAACCATTGATTACGGTGATACTGATTATCGTTATGAGATGGAAGGCGATGATAAGAATTATGATTATGACAAGGGTTCTTTCTCCTCTATGGGATATCAGCATCAGGAATTTGACGAGGACAGCGGTGAACTTGTAAGCAGTGAGGATGAAGACGAATCGGAAGAATTTCTGGATGATGAATTTGATGAAATAGAAGAATCCGATGCATTTGATGAGTAAACAGCCCAGACTTTGAAAGGAGCAGGATATAGCGATGTCAGAAACAAAGCAGGAAGTGTATCAACCGATGACGTTTGATGCGATCAGGATTGGTTTAGCATCACCTGAAAAGATCAGGGAGTGGTCAAGAGGCGAAGTGTTAAAGCCTGAGACCATAAATTACAGAACCTTAAAGCCTGAAAAAGACGGACTGTTCTGTGAGAAAATTTTTGGCCCCAGCAAAGACTGGGAGTGCCATTGTGGTAAGTATAAGAAGATCAGATATAAAGGCGTTGTCTGTGACCGCTGCGGTGTGGAAGTTACCAAGTCAAGTGTAAGACGTGAGCGCATGGGGCATATCGAGCTTGCGGCTCCGGTTTCCCACATCTGGTATTTTAAAGGGATTCCGAGCCGTATGGGGTTGATCTTGGATCTTTCCCCAAGGGTGCTGGAAAAGGTTCTTTATTTTGCGTCCTACATTGTCCTTGATAAGGGCGATACCAACTTAGAATATAAGCAGGTGCTTTCCGAGAAAGAGTATCAGGATGCAAGGGAAACATGGGGCAATAAGTTCCGTGTGGGGATGGGCGCCGAATCCATCAAAGAACTGTTGCAGGCAATTGATTTGGAGACGGAGGCGGCTGAGCTTAAGGCAGGGTTAAAGGAATCCACAGGCCAGAAGCGGGCAAGGATCATCAAAAGGCTGGAAGTGATCGAGGCATTCCGGGAGTCAGGTAACGAGCCTTCCTGGATGATCATGGATGCCATCCCGGTAATCCCGCCTGATATCCGCCCCATGGTCCAGTTAGATGGTGGACGTTTTGCAACCTCTGATCTGAATGATTTATATAGAAGGATCATCAATAGAAATAACCGTTTGAAGAGACTGCTTGAGCTGGGCGCTCCGGATATCATTGTCCGCAATGAAAAAAGGATGCTCCAGGAAGCGGTAGACGCTCTTATTGATAACGGCAGGCGCGGCAGGCCGGTAACGGGGCCTGGCAACAGGGCGCTTAAGTCCCTTTCCGATATGCTGAAAGGTAAGGCAGGGCGTTTCCGTCAGAACCTTTTGGGCAAGCGTGTGGATTATTCAGGACGTTCCGTTATTGTGGTAGGGCCGGAGCTAAAGATCTACCAGTGTGGTCTGCCTAAGGAAATGGCTATCGAGCTGTTTAAGCCTTTTGTGATGAAAGAGCTGGTAGCAAGGGGGATTTCTCAGAATATAAAGAATGCAAAGAAGCTGGTTGAGCGGTTAGACACGCAGGTCTGGGATGTACTGGAAGAAGTGATCAGGGAACATCCTGTCATGTTAAACCGTGCGCCTACCCTGCACAGGCTTGGTATCCAGGCATTTGAGCCTATTTTGGTAGAAGGTAAGGCAATCAAGCTCCATCCCCTTGTTTGTACGGCGTTTAACGCTGACTTTGACGGTGACCAGATGGCGGTGCACCTTCCTCTCTCGGTGGAAGCCCAGGCGGAGTGCCGGTTCCTTCTCTTATCACCTAACAACCTGTTAAAGCCCTCCGACGGCGGTCCGGTTGCGGTTCCTTCCCAGGATATGGTGCTTGGTATTTATTACCTGACACAGGAACGCCCCGGTGTACTTGGGGAAGGCAAGTTTTATAAGAATGTAAACGAAGCTATTTTGGCTTATGAAAACGGCGCATGTACCCTGCATTCCAGGATAAAAGTGCGTGTGAGCAAAAAAAATGCACAGGGTGAAGAAGTATCGGGCGTTGTGGAGTCCACGCTGGGAAGATTTTTGTTCAATGAAATCCTTCCTCAGGATCTGGGTTATGTGGACAGGAGTAAGCCGGAAAACTTCCTTCTCCCGGAAGTGGATTTCCATGTAGGTAAAAAGCAGTTAAAACAGATCCTTGAAAAAGTTATCAATACCCATGGCGCTTCCGTGACGGCCGAGGTGCTGGACCTTATTAAGTCTACCGGGTATAAATATTCCACCAAGGCAGCCATGACGGTTTCTATTTCGGATATGACCGTGCCGGCTCAGAAACAGGAAATGCTGGATGAGGCACAGGCTACGGTAGATAAGATTTCCCAGAACTACAGAAGGGGGCTGATCACGGAGGAAGAAAGATACCGTGCGGTGGTAGAAACCTGGAACGAAACGGATAAAAAGCTGACAGACGTGCTTTTGGCAGGACTGGATAAGTATAATAATATCTTTATGATGGCGGACTCCGGCGCCCGTGGTTCCAACCAGCAGATTAAGCAGCTGGCGGGTATGCGCGGACTGATGGCCGACACCACGGGAAGAACCATAGAGCTGCCCATTAAGTCCAATTTCCGTGAGGGACTGGACGTTCTGGAGTATTTCATGTCCGCCCACGGCGCCCGCAAGGGCCTGTCCGACACGGCGCTGCGCACTGCCGACTCCGGTTACCTGACCAGGCGAATGGTGGACGTGTCCCAGGAGCTGAGCATCCGGGAGGTGGACTGCAGCGAGGACAGGACGGAGATTCCGGGCATGACGGTGAAGGCCTTCATGGACGGCAAGGAGACCATCGAGGGCCTGAAGGACAGAATCACGGGGAGATATTCCTGTGAGGACATTTACGATAAGGACGGGGAGCTGATCGTCAAGCACAACCACATGATCACTCCCGGCCGCGCGGCCAGGATCCTGAGCACAGGGGTGGACGAGAAGGGTGAGCCCATCGAGGCGGTCAAGATCCGCACCATCCTCACCTGCCGCTCCCATGTGGGCATCTGTGCGAAATGCTACGGCGCCAACATGGCCACAGGCGAACCCGTGCAGGTGGGCGAAGCGGTAGGCATCATCGCCGCCCAGTCCATCGGTGAGCCCGGAACCCAGCTTACCATGCGTACCTTCCACACCGGCGGCGTGGCAGGCGACGATATCACACAGGGTCTTCCCCGTGTAGAGGAGCTGTTCGAGGCCAGAAAGCCCAAGGGCCTTGCGATCATCGCGGAATTCGGCGGCAAGGCGGAGCTGCGGGACACCAAGAAGAAGCGCGAGGTGGTCATCACCAACAATGAGACCGGCGAGAGCAAGGCATACCTGATTCCCTACGGCTCCCGCATCAAGGTGCTGGACGGCCAGGTGCTGGAGGCCGGAGACGAGCTGACGGAAGGAAGCGTGAACCCTCACGACCTGCTGAAGATCAAGGGCATCCGTGCCGTGCAGGATTATATGCTGCGGGAGGTACAGAGGGTGTACCGCTTACAGGGCGTGGACATCGCGGATAAGCACATCGAGGTCATCGTGCGCCAGATGCTGAAGAAGGTGCGCATCGAGAACAGCGGGGACACGGATTTCCTGCCGGGGACGCTGGTGGACGTGCTGGAATATGAGGATATGAACGAATCCCTCTACTCGGAGGGCAAGGAGCTGGCGGAGGGAAAGCAGGTGCTGTTAGGCATCACCAAGGCCGCTCTGGCCACCAATTCCTTCCTGTCGGCCGCATCCTTCCAGGAGACCACCAAGGTGCTGACAGAGGCTGCCATCAAGGGCAAGATAGACAATCTGATCGGCCTGAAGGAGAACGTCATCATCGGTAAGCTGATTCCTGTGGGCACCGGCATGAAGCGCTACCGCAACACAAGGCTGAACACGGATGAGCTGGAGACCATCTCCTTTGACGAGCTGGGGGACGAGGAATTCGGCGAGGCAGTGGAAGGGGAGGGATTCGACGATATGCCGGAGGAGCCTGCGGAGGACGGGGATATCGAAGAGACTGACCAGGCGGATGCCGAGGACTTCCTGGATGAGACGGAAGATGCCGGGGACGGCGCGTATGTGGATGAAGACGACGCATACGAGGAAGAGGATACAGAGGACGAGGAAGAGTACGACGAGGACATGGAGGGCTCTGAGGAAGAGGACGACATGACCGGAGAAGACCGGTAAGCCGGACAGAACTGAAGAGACAAAACGGGGCCGTCGGCGACAGGCTGAATGGCGCGGATATGCGGCTTTCAGAAATGAAGTAGGCGGCAGAGCGATAAGGCAGGAGGGTGCGGCGAACAGGACGGCACCCTCCTGCCATATGGAAACCATAGGTTCTCGGAACTTCAGAAGGTAAAATCAGGCATTGTGGCAGGACGGCACCTTGAAAAGTGGAGGAATCGCTACCAAGGATTTCCGGAAAGCCGCGTGATATGCGGCCTGGAGATTCCGAGAGGATACGACCTCCAGAGGGAGGGGCCTTCCGCGGAGAGGGCCCTGTGCCCATGATAGATTGGATGGCCGCCTAAAGGGTGGGATGCCTACCCAGAGGGGGGATACCTGCCCAGAGGGTGGGATATCCGCCAAAGGGTGGATGCCCACCAAAGGCGGGATGCCTGCCAAGGGGGGATGCCCGCTATAGCCGGGCGGAGAGGGACAGAACATGAAGATATTTGTGACAGGAGTGAGGGGACAGCTGGGCCACGATGTGGTGGAGGAGCTGGAGAAGCGCGGCATCGAGGCCGTGGGCGTGGATATTCAGGAGATGGACATAACCGACGGGGGCAGCGTGGAAAAAGTCATCAAGGCGGCGGCCCCGGACAAGGTGATTCACTGCGCCGCCTACACGGCGGTGGACGCGGCGGAGGACAATGAAGAGGCCTGCCGCAAGGTGAACGCGGACGGCCCCCGCAACATCGCCAGGGTGTGCAGAGAGCTGGACATCCCCATGCTCTACATCAGCTCGGACTACGTGTTCGACGGCAAGGGCAGTGCGGGATGGAAGCCGGATGACGTCTGTAATCCACAGAGCGTATACGGATTGACGAAATATGAGGGAGAGCTTGCGGTGAAGGAGCTCCTGGACAAGTATTTCATCGTCCGCATCACATGGACCTTCGGCGTCAACGGCAAGAATTTCGTGAAGACCATGCTGAACCTGTCCAAGAACCACGACACCATCCGGGTGGTGAACGACCAGTTCGGATCCCCCTCCTACACCTACGACCTGGCGAAGCTCCTGGTGGACATGGTGCTCACGGACAGATACGGCATCTACCACGCCACCAATGAGGGCATCGCATCCTGGTATGATTTCGCCTGCGCCATCTTCAGGGAGGCGGGCATCGAGATGAACGTGGTGCCCGTGACCACGGAGGAGTACGGGGCGAAGGCAAAGCGCCCGGCCAACAGCCGGATGGACAAGGAGAAGCTGGTGGAGAACGGATTCCACCGTCTGCCCACCTGGCAGGACGCGCTGGCAAGGTATATCAGAGCCCTGCAGGAGGCCGGCTTCTTCGAGGAGGCTGGAATCGCCCGACAGAGCTGAGCGCCATGACCCGACAGCCTGCCGCCCCGGGCCGTCTGCGGACAAGGCGGCTGGCTGTCGGCTGCCCCGGGGCATGTAAGGAGACGCAGAGTGAAGCATTTCATACACACCTTCAGATTCCAGATCCTGTCCCTGTTCCTGCTGATCAGCATCCCTGCCGTGGGGCTGTCCCTGGCGGCCAGCCGCGCCAACCTGGAGGAAGCCAGGAAGCAGGTGCTGACGGCGAAGCAGACAGGCATGAATATTTTGGTGGAGCAGTACGACACCAGCCTGGAAGGGGTGAAGAATTATCTCCAGCTATTGCTGTACAAGGACAATTCCTACGCCGCGCTGTGGCGGGAGGCCACGGATACCCGGTATCAGCAGGCCAGAGTCTGGCTGAATGACGAGCTGTCCAATCTGATGAGCTACTTCCCGCTGGTGTCCGGCTTCTATGTCTACATTCCCCACAATGAAGATATCTATATGTCGAAGAGAAAGGACCAGATATCCATCGATGCCCAGGAATATCTGCAGACCCGGATTCCGCTGGACAAGCCTTACCTGGAGCCCTGCGTGGTGGAGTGCGGGGAGGGGAAGTACCTGATCTGCGGCTATCGGAACGCTTACCTGGAGATCGGATTCCTGATTTGCCTGGACGGGCTGCGGGAGCAGCTCGACATGGGGCTGGGCGAGGGCGATATGCTGGCGCTGGTGCTGGAAGGGGACAGGCAGGGGGCTTTGAGCGGGGAGGGATTTGGGGACGGGCGCGGGCTTACCATGGTGGAGGAGGGATTCTCCGTGATTCCCGTGAAGCTGCGGCTCTATTTTCCCGAGGGCGCCATGCGCAGCGGGGTCTCCCTCAGGGCGAAGGCCTTCCTGTTCATGACGGCCCTGCTGGCGGCTTTCATCCCGGTGTTCCTGATCGCCATCAAGAAATGGTTCCTGGTGCCCATGCGGAAGGTCTCCTCCGCCATGCAGGAGATCCTGGACGGCAATATCGAGTACAGGATCCAGGAATTCTCCCATACCAGGGAGTTCTCCAATATCGAGCAGGCCTTCAACCATATGCTGGACTACAGCCAGAACCTGAAGATAGAGGCCTATGAGCTGAAGCTGGAGAAGGAGAAGGACGAGCTGATCAACCTGAAGCTCCAGATCAATCCCCATCTGCTGTTGAATTCCCTCAGCGTGATCAACAGCCTGGCCTTCAACGGCAAGACCGAGGAAATCAGGGATTTCTCCTACAACCTGTCGAAATATTTCCGGTACGCCCTGCGCAATACCTCGGAATCCGTCACGGTGCGTTCGGAGATCGAGTTCGTGAAGACTTACAGCCAGGTACAGAGAGTGCGGCATCCGGACGCCTTCTTCGTCATGTTCGATGTGGAGGAGGAGCTGATGGAAGAGCGGATACCGCCCCTGATGATACAGAATTTCGTGGAAAACAGTACGAAATATGCATTAAAGCCGGACGAGGAGATAGAGATATTCGTCATACTGCGCAGAGAGGGGGAGATGCTGCGCATCGCCGTATGCGACGATGGCAGGGGGATGGAGCCGGAGCTGGTGCGGAAGATCATGGCCGGGGAGATCATCGAGGACAGCCGGGGACAGCATGTGGGGATCTGGAACTGCGTCAAGAGGCTGCGCAGCTTCTATGGGGACAGGGCGGATTTCCGCATCACCTCCCGGAAGGGGGAGGGGACCCAGGTCTGGATGGAATTCCCGCGGATCGTGTAGAGGGGAAAGAGGAATGAATCTACTGATTGTTGAGGATGAAAAAGAGATCCTGAACGGCATCATGGCCGGAGTCTGCTGGGAGGATATCGGGATCGACACCGTCTGCCAGGCCACCTCCCTGGAGAAGGCCCTGCAGCAGTTCGACCTGACCAGGATAGACATAGTGCTCTGCGACATCGAGCTGCCGGACGGGTCCGGGCTGGACTTTCTGGAATGGGTGAAGGAAAAGCAGCCCTCCACGGTGAGCATGATCATGACCTGCCATGAGGAGTTTGACTACGCGAAAAGGGCAGTGTCGCTGGGATGCAAGGATTTCATCGTGAAACCGATCATCTATGGGCAGTTGGAGGAGAAGCTCTTAGGTGTCTGCCGGGAGATTGCGGAGAGCCAGGAGAAGGACAGATACCAGGCCTTCGGCAGGGAGTGGATGAAGCAGATTTCCGGAGAACAGGAAAGCCCCCTCTCCACCGTGAACAAAAAGGAGCTGATCGGCCAGGTGAAGTCCTACATCACCGCCCATCTGAAGGAGGACCTGCGCATGGAGCAGATGGCCAAACGGTTCTGCATCTCCGCGGATTACCTTTCGAAGCTGTTCAAGCGGGAGGAGGGGATCGGGATAGGGGACTATATCGTAGAGGAGCGTATGTTCCTGGCCGGGGAGTTGATGAAGGCAGGGGGGGCGTCCGTCTCCAGGATCGCCTACGAGTGCGGCTATGACAACTACAGCTACTTCACCAAGGTCTTCAAGAAGAGATATGGGATGACGCCCCGGGAGTTCATGCAGAAGGAGTCGAGGGCAGAGAATGGCAATTTGTCGGATTGAACGGCAGATTGCCATTTTTGTCCGGATAATTTCTATTATTTTTTGTGAAAATGTATATAATAAAGTCACCGTACTAATTGCGGTGGCTTTTTTGTCAGATTGTTTTTGCCAACGGAGGGAAGGGACGAGGATGAAGAAGAAAAAGAAGAGAAACTGGAGGAACGCCCTGCCGATCTACTGCATGATGCTTCCGGGAATCATCTACCTGTGCGTCAACAATTACGCGCCCATGTTCGGGCTGGTGATCGCCTTCAAGAAGATCAACTGGAACAAGGGCATCCTGGGGAGCGACTGGGCGGGCTTTGCCAATTTCCGGTATCTGTTCGCCTCCTCCGAGGCCCTGAACATGACCAAGAACACGGTGCTGTACAACCTGGCCTTCATCGTGGTGGGGACGGTGGTGTCCATCACGGTGGCCATCCTGCTCAATGAGATCACGTCCAAGTTCTCCAGCAGGCTGTACCAGACCTTGATCCTGCTCCCTTACATGATTTCCTGGGTCATCGTCAGCTACCTGGTGTTCGCCTTCCTCAGCGCCGAGACCGGCATGGTGAATCAGGGCATCCTGGCGCCTCTGGGCAGGGAACCGATCGTATGGTATCAGGAGAAGAGGTACTGGCCCTTCCTGCTGGTGCTGGCCTATCTGTGGAAGAGCGTGGGCTTCTCCATGGTCATCTACCTGTCCAGCATCGTGGGGATCAGCAAAGAATACTATGAGGCGGCCAGGATTGATGGGGCCGGGAAGTGGAAGCAGATCAGGTTCATCACGCTGCCGCTGCTAAAGTCCACGGTGATCACGCTGCTGATCATGAACATCGGGAGCATCTTCTATTCCGATTTCGGGCTTTTCTACCAGGTGCCCAGGAACTCGGGGGCGCTGTACGATGTGACCCAGACCATCGATACATATGTGTACAATGCGCTGATGCAGCAGGGCAATATCTCGCTGTCCTCGGCGGCGGGCTTCTACCAGTCCATCGTGGGCTTCGCGCTGGTGCTGGCGGCCAATGCAATCGTGCGCAGATACAGCAGGGAGAGCGCATTATTCTAGGGGGAGGAGAGCTATGACAGGAAAAGACGATAAAAGGATACGACTGATTGCGAACATAGTGCTGACTATTCTGAGCCTGGCAGCGGTGCTGCCCTTTATCCTGCTGATATCCTCCTCCCTGACGGACGAGAAGGCGGCGGTGGTATCGGGCTTCCGGTTCCTTCCGCCGGTGTTCAGCATGGAGGCCTACCAGTACATCATGCAGCAGAGCGACATGATCTTCCGGGCCTATGGGATCACCATCTTTACCACGCTGGTGGGGACGGCTGTGGGACTGGCTGTCACGTCCCTGCTGGGCTACGGGCTCACCAAGGACATCCCGGGGAAGGGATTCTTCAACTTTTTCGTAGTGTTCACCATGCTGTTCAACGGCGGGCTGGTGCCCACTTATCTGATCTATACCAAGTATCTGCACATCGCGGACACCATCTGGGCCCTGATCGTGCCCTCCCTGCTGGTGAACGCTTTCCAGGTGATGCTGGTGCGGAACTACTTTGCCACCAGCATACCGGAATCCCTGCTTGAGAGCGCCAAGCTGGACGGGGCCGGCGAGATGTCGATTTTCCGGCTGATCGTGCTGCCCCTGTCCAAGCCCATTTTGGCCACAGTGGGGCTGATGATGGCCCTGGCCTACTGGAACAACTGGACCAACGGGCTGTACTATCTCAACGACCCGGCGCTGTACTCCATCCAGAACGTGCTCAATGCCATCAACAACAATATCGCGGCGCTGACATCTATGGCAGGCAGTGGACTTTATATCAATAAATCGGACATCCCTACCCTGACGGCGCGGATGGCCATCGCGGTGCTGGGGGTGCTGCCCATGCTGATCATCTATCCCTTCTTCCAGCGGTATTTCGTGAAAGGGATCACGCTGGGGGCGGTGAAGGGCTGACGGCCGGCTCCCATGGGACAGGATAAATGGCTTCCCGGAAAGCTGTACATACTGTATACTGTATCCTTTCCGGAGAAGCGGTTTATAAATAGCAACAGTGGTGAGGTTCAATAAGGAGGAAAGTATGAGAAAAAGATTGCTGACTAAGATTTTGGCAGTGGCCATGAGCGCCGCGCTGCTGACAGCCTGCGGGGGCCAGGCGGGGCTCCAGGACGGGTACTATACCGCCCAGATGTCCCAGTTCAGCCACGGCTGGAAGGAATACATCACCATTCTGGTGAAGGGCGGCAGCATTGTTTCGGTGGAGTACAACGCGGAGAACGCCAGCGGCTTTATTAAGAGCTGGGACAACGCCTATATGCAGACCATGCTCCACTCCAACGGCACCTACCCCAATGAGTATACCCGCTACTACGCCGGGCAGCTCCTGTCGGGGCAGGGCGAGGCCCCCATCGATGCCATCACCGGCGCCACCTCCTCCTATGGATCCTTCCAGAAGCTGGCGGCGGCGGTACTCCTCCTCCAGGACCCTGCGGCCATCCGCCGTGATCATGTAGCTGCGCTTTCGCCCCTCCACCTTTGTCTCCCGGATCATTCCCGCCTCGAGGAAGCTGTCCAGCAGATTCCCCTCCCGGTCCAGTTTGACCAGCCGGTCAGTCTCGCCGTCCGTGATGTTCCCCAGTTGGGCCAGGTAGCCGTCCCCCAACCGGGCAGCGTTCCAGATGCCCAGGTTGCCCACCTCGGTTTTATGGAAGGACAACTCATTGCCGTCGGTGTCGTATTGGCTCAGACAAAGGTATCTCAAATCCCCCCGGCTGATAACCGCCCAGGTTCCATCCCTGTTGTCCAATATATGGGATATATATTCGTGCTTGAAGCCATGATCCATCTGTTGCCGCCATAAAATGCCCCCGCTCATATCTATCCTAGCAAGCCAAGCACAGGTGGGCTGTTCGCTGGACCAGGTGTCATTGCGACCCCAGACTGCTGTCCCGTCAGCGGTAAATACGCTGCCTTCTGCAAGGAAATCGTGGATTTCCGCCGTCCAGAGCAATTCTCCATCCCGATAGCATTCCAGGGTGCTTTTGTCCATCACATCGAATCCCAGTGTCTCGTCCATCTTTTCTTGAATATCGATGCGGTAGCTGATCCCAGCCCTTGACTGGGCGTTGCGCCACATATTCCAATCCCACAGTGCCGCCAGTTCCTCCGGGGTGGGCTCCCGCTGGGAAATCTCCATCCCCGGCACCGAACGTTCCATCACTTGGGCCGTCTTATCATTTGTAAAGCTCTTGGTCGTAATGTCTCGGTAGACCGCTTTCACGTCTGATCGGTTCAGGCCCTCCATGGACAAGCCGTTGACCTCGAAAAACTTTACCGCTGTACTGTATGCCTTGGCCTCGGCAATGAGTGTACCGCCAGCCAGACTTACAATCAGAGCCAAACAGGCAGCCAATGCTCCCCACTTAGCCCAAATGGGCTTTTTGTCCTTATCTTTCTTCATAGTTATTTTAGCCCCTTTCACAATGTCGTCATCAAGTTCACCAAGGACTTCAAAGAAATCTTCTTTTCTCATATCTCAAAGCCCCTTTCTGTCAAATATGCTTTTAACTCTTTTCTTGTCCGTTCCAGTGTCTTTGATACGGTTCCCTGCAACATTCCATTGTCATGTGCAATTTCTGTGACTGAGTCCGCATACCAATAGCGCCGTACAAATATATTTCGCTTGCTTACCGAAAGACTTCTGACGAATGAATTGATAGCCTTTATTAGTTCCTGACGGTCAATGATTTGCTCCACATCATCAACGTCCGATATGCAGTCGGTCAATTCGTCTAAAACAAGTGTTATTTTTTCCCCACCGCGTTTTTCGGTATGATTGTGCTTGTACCTGTTAAAAGCTAGGTTCCGTGTGATTTTACCGAGGAATGTTGCCAACTGTTCAGGCCAATGGGTTGGCATGGAGTTCCAGGCGTTTAGATAGGTATCATTGACACATTCCTCTGCATCTTCTTCATTGTTTAAAATATTCCTTGCAATAGCTTTGCAGTAATGACCATATTTATCGGATGTTACTTTTATGGCTTGGTCATTCCTATCCCAATAGAGCTGGATTATGCCATTATCATCCATACAAATCCTCCTTCCACCTATATACACAACTTCTAGGCAAAAATCTGACACCTATTTTGAAAAATTTTTTTCTTATTATATCATACTGCCTACATGATATCATTAAAAATGGGCCAGAACAGTGTCTGGCCCATTTCAAAATCATTATTATCACACCACATTAGGGAATTGACCTTTGGTGTTAATGTCAAGCGGACGAGATTTTATGCTGTCATAGGATTCTTTGTAATCATCCCAACTGTCTGCAAGAGTACGTTTGAGTAGAATAACCCTTTCATCCAGTGATAAACCTTTATGTATCCATTGCCATGTAAACAAAGCCATGTATTGATTCAAATACTTTGTTGCTGGGATACGTTCTGCTGATTCTGGCATGAATTTTTCTATCTGTGAATGAATTCCATTGACATTTGCAAGATTATATCTGCCTTCAGTGTGCTTATCTGCTTTGATTTGAACATGACGAATATTTTCGCTCTTTGCCAAAATCGGATAGGCTGAATGACTGTCAGTAATTAGAGTGCTATCACTATCAAAATGCCCTGATAACAATTTTTTAACATCTTCTGTTTCTAATCTACCAACAGAAACAGGTTTTGCTATTAAGTTCTTTTCATCATCCGCCGCAACAACAATACAGGCCTGTTCATTGCTGATTCCTCTTTTGTATCTCTTGGTGTTCTCCCGCAGTTCCTTTA
>OFHP01001179.1_pt1 | contig 12934 bp, 9 predicted proteins | sample 1521651 | NCBI WGS metagenome assembly OFHP01 (sample SAMEA3504105, study PRJEB24116) | mouse gut metagenome | biome: mouse gut; feature: mouse-associated habitat; material: faeces | place: Denmark | collected 2011 | reverse complement strand
CCTCCGATGAACGCCATCAGAATGCCGACGGGCAGCTCGTAGGGGGCGAACAGCACGCGGGCGAGCAGATCGCACCCCACGACGAAGGCAGCTCCGGCCAGAGCGGACACCGGCACCACCCACCGGTTGTCGCAGCCGACGAAGAAGCGCACCAGGTGCGGCACCACAAGCCCCACGAAGCCGAGCAGTCCCGCGAAGGAGACGGCGGCGCCGGCGAGCACCGCGGCCACGGCGAGCATGGAGAGGCGCAACCGGCTCACATTGAGCCCGAGCCCGTGGGCCGCCTCGTCGCCGAGCGCCAGGATGTTCAGCTTCGATGCACCGGCGAGCGCCGCCGCCAGCCCCACGGCGAGGGTTTCCCACTGTGCCGCGCAGGATGCGGCAAAGATTTTGCGCTCGTTGGGGCTGAAGAGCACAAGAACGGCCTTTTCCGGCCCGTCCGCGAAGGGCACGCACAGCAGGCAGCCGCTGCCCGTCCGCACGCATGTTGCCTCGCCGTCCGTTGCGGCCTGTTCCGCCGTTGCCCGCCATTGCTGGTTGTGTGGCTCTGTTTCCACAACATTACAGCCGATTACGAAGTTGAAGCCGTCGGCTTCCCGGCGAAGCAGAAAGCCGCGTTGGGCGTCCAGTTCTACGGTGAAGAGGTGGACGAGCAGGGCATAAAAGCCGTCGAGCGAGTCCGCCGTCACGTCCGAGAGGAAGGCGGCGCAGGATTCGAGGGCCTTGCGCGCCCAGCGGGGCGTTTCCTGCTGCGGGCGCATGGGCGCGTCCACGGCGGATGTGCCGGGAAAGAAGGGATAGCGCGAGTAGTCCAGCGACGTGTAGCCGCTCAGGAGCGCGAGCGCCTTTCCTCGGAGAAGGGGCGCGCGGTTGGGATCGGCGTAGGCCGTATACAGCCACGTCCGGGCCAGTTCGCAGGGGGCTTCGGATGCTTCCAGAAGGGCGGCGCTTTGTTCAAGCAGGGAAAGGGCTTCATCATGACGGCCTTCTGCCTTGCCGAGAAGCGCCCGGGTGCGCAGGGCGAAGGCGCGGACGAGCTTGCTTTGATTGGCCATTCCGCGTTCGAGGTCGGCTTCGAGGGAAAAGTTCTCGAAGTCGGGAAGGCCGTTCAGACGATAGTGAAGGTGCAGGTCCCAGAACCACGAGATTGGATAGGTGGCCGAGATGCCGTAGCGCGCGGAGTGGGAGAGCAGGGTTTCCATCATGCGGCGGGAGCGCCCCACGTGGCCCGCGAAAAGCTGATAGCGGGCGAGGATGTGGCAGGCCATGAGGTAGGGGCGCGTTTCACTGCCGGGCCTGAGCGTGCACAGGCTTTCCGTGACGCGCTCAAGGCATTTTTCCGTGTCGCCGTTCTCGAAAAGGGCGATGGCGTGGCAGATGTTCCAATTGCGCAGGTAATAGGGGCTCTTCCGTTGCAGCGGGCCGCGGGCGGCTTCGCACAGGCCCACGGCGAAGGTGCTGTGCCCCAGATGCAGCGCGGCTGCGTTCGCGCCGTAGACGTAGAGGTAGCGGATGGCCTCGCTCAGGAGCGTGCCGGGCCGTTTGGTGCCCATGAGGGCGTAATGATGCAGAAAGGAGCGGCAGCCGTTGAAAAGGAAGTTCATGGCGAAGTAGAGGCCGCTTTCGGTCATTTCCGCGTCGTTGAGGCGCTTCATGCGCTCCTGAAGCTGCACTTGCAGGCGGTACGCCTTGTCCGAACGTATCTGATCGGACAAAAGCCCTTCCAACATGCACTCCATGATGTCCACGAGGCAGAGCGCGCGCTCGTTGCCCTGCCGTTCGGCTGTCCGGCGGATGTCGGCCAGCAGGTGCAGCATGGGGTTTTGCTTGATTTCCAAGAGGATGACGTAGGTATAGCAGAAACAGACGGATTCGAGAAAAACGGCGTGCTCCGCCGGGGCGAGGGCCGCGCTGTGGAGGCCCGCCAGTTGGGACATCCCGATTTCCAAAAGCGCGCCCAGTTCCGTCAGGGCGTCGCGGGCGAGGAGTTCCGGCAGCGCGTCCAGAAGCCGCCGGATGCCCGTGAGCTGGTTTTCCCCGCTCAGGAGGAGCAGGCCCTGTTCAAAAGGCGACAGGACGTGTCCCGCAAGGCTTTCTTTCCATTGCCGGAGAAGCTGCTCGGGACGCTGTTTGCCGACGTATCGCCAGCGGCCGTCCCGCGCCGCGTAGGTTTCGCCTTCAGCCGAGAGCCGCAGGAGCCGTTCCCGGACGTTTGCAGGCGTGCTTGAGGCAAGCTGGGTGAGGATATCGAAAGGGCAATCTTCGGAAAGAAGGGAAAGAGTCGTGCGCAGGAAGAGGGAAAGGTGCGCTTCCGTCATGAATCATGTCCTTTTTTTCCTGAGCATCCGACGCTTCAAGGCAAAAATCAAGAAAAAAGGTTAAAAGATATACTTTTTTCTCGATTTTTTCCTTCCCCGAGAGCCCCTTTTGCGGCTTTTCATGAGACTAATACGGCGTAATGACAGCGTATCCTTCTTTTAGCACGCCCCTTGCTAATGGAGTTCAGGAAGAGTTGGACAACCGTTAAAGAAGGAGTGGACATGTCATCACGCATCAAGAGCAGTATGAGGTTATGTGCGATAGCTGCTGCGGTATTCCTTGGAGGAGGGATGCAGTTGCACGCAGCGGTCATGAAAGCCGACACGGTGTATCACGGCGGCAAAATCTATACCATTACGGAAGATTTCCATAAGCCTTCCGCTCTGGAAACGCCGAACACGGCTGAAGTCGTTGCCACCCTGAACGGACAGATCGTCTTTGCGGGCAGCGAAGCGGAAGCAAGGAGTCAAGGGCTCTTTGACAAAGGCACTGCGGCCCGCATCGTCGACCTCAAGGGCAAGACCATGCTGCCCGGTTTCGTCGACGGGCACAGCCATTTCCCCAATCAGGGCCGGATCGATCTTTTTCAGGTCAACCTGAACAGCCCGCCCATCGGGAAGATGAACAGCATTGAAGACTACGTCACCGCCTTCGCCGAGGTCGCCGCGCGCACCGAAAAGGGCAAGGTGATCAATGGCGTGGGTTACGACGACACGTTGGTCAAGGAACGCACTCATCCCACCAAGGATGATCTCGACCGGGCGAGCCGGGACCATCCCATTGTTGCTCTGCATACCTCCGAGCATCTGCGGGCCGTAAACAGCCTCGCCTTGGCCAACTCCGGCCTGTATGACAAGGATATCAACGAAAAAGGCGTGTATGTAAACCCGAAGGACGGCAAAGAATATCCCGGCGTGCATACCCGCAAGGCCGCCGACGGTTCATGGGAACTGACGGGCGTCTTTGCGGAATCGGCAGCTATGGGCCTTCTCGGCGCGGGCGAGGCCCCGACCGTCGATAACAGCGGCGCGAAGGCCGTGGCCCGTACCTCGCAGGTCTACGCCGCGGCGGGCGTCACAACGGCGGATCAGGGCGCGGGCGTCTTCGCCATGCCTACGGTCATCAACGGCCAATTCCAGTATGCCGGCTATAACCTCAGCGAAGTGCAGAACGGCCTTGCGCAGGGCGTCATGGGCGTGCGCCTCATCCTGCATCCTTTCGGCTATATGAACATCGGCAACGGCCTTGATCTCGGCGCAATCTCCCGTATGGCCCTCGGTTGGACCGGCACGGGCTTTACGGAGAAGGGGGCAAGCTCGCCTTCTGTGGGCGACGACATCACCAGCCTGAGTCTGACCGGCGTGGCGATTGGCGGCAAGGCTCCCGAAGGGCTGCCCGCCGACCGCATTTTCCTGGGCACCTGGAAGTTCGTGTACGACGGCTCGAATCAGGGCTATACCGGCTATTTCAAAAAGCCCGGCTATTGGAACCCCTCCTTTGGCGGCTATGCGCCCGGTTACGACGGCCTGCCCAGTGCGGTGACGTATACCAGGGAAAAGCTGGAAGAGCAGGTCGACTTTTACCATGCCAAGTCCGAGCCCTTTGAAATCCATACCAACGGCAGTCAGGCGGCGGAAGACTTCATCACCGCGATAGAAAAGGCCGTCGCCGCTCACCCTGACGTCAAGGACATGCGCCATACGTCGATCCATGCCCAGATGATGGAACGCCAGCACATCGAACGTCTTGTGGGCGACTACTCCAAGCTCGACGCCACGAAGGACATGTATGAAAGTCTGTCCGGCGCCGCCGTGGATACCGACCTGCGCGCCCGCCTCGGCAACGGGCAGTTGATGCGCGATCAGAATCTGATCAACTCCTACTTTATCAACCATGCGTATTTCTGGGGCGACCGCCATCTGGAAATCTTCATGGGCCCGGGCCGCGGCAAGAATATGAATCCCGCGGGCTGGAGCGTGGCTATGGACAATCTGTATACGTTCCACAACGACACCACCGTGACCCCCATTTCCCCGCTCCGCAGTCTGCAATCCGCCGTGGAGCGCGTGTCCGCGCCCACCTCGCTCGGCGCGGGCGGAACGCTGGTCAGCGGCGAAGGCAAGGACCTCGACGCCATCGTCTACTACCCCGAAGTGAAGGGCGGCACGGAAAAGCCGTTCTGGAACTATGACCAGCGCATCAGCGTCTTGCAGGCGCTGCATGGCCTTACCATCGTCCCGGCCTATCAGAACCGCCTCGAAGATCGCGTCGGTTCCATCAAGGAAGGGAAGTTCGCCGACTTCGTGATCCTCGACCGCGATCCGTTCGCCGTCAAGCCCTCGGAGCTGGCGTCCATCCGCGTGGCCTCGACCATCGTGGGCGATACGGTCGTGCACGGCGTTTTGCCTGACGACGAGTCTTTCGCCTCACAGCTCGCCCCCGCCTACATTCAGCCCGGCGGGGTCACCCCGACCGACTTCAAGTCCCAGAGCCTTGACCCGGCTACGGCGGAAAAGACCTATGCCTCGCTTCCCGAAGGGACCAAGCGGCTTGGCACCTTTGATTTCAGTGCGACGATTCCGGCTGGCAAGAGCGCGGTTTTCCAGATGAACTTCCTTGGCAACGGCGAGGCCGTGAACACCATGTCCCTCCTGAAGCTGACGGAAACCAAGGTCACGTCTTACGAGTACGGGATGCCGACCCCCGCCGAACTGGAGACCGCTTCCGGCAAGTGGTGGATCGCCGACATCGACGCGCCCACCAAGGCCCTCAAAGCGGACGACACGTTGATGATGGATCATACCTATACGGCCTTCTTCGTGATTGCCGACAACGATCCCGTCTTTGACCATGATGGCACCGACGGCGTCATTGCCGATCCCGTGGCGCTCGCGACGACCGGGCCGCTCCCCGACAACGGGACGAACGTCGGTTCCTCGGACGATGGCGGCAGCAGCAGCGGTTGTACGGTAGGCTCCACGCCTTCGTATGATCTGCTTCTGCTCTTCCTCGGCCTTTCCGTGACCGTCTTCCTGCGCACCGTGCGTCGCAAGACGGCCAAGTAACCCTTAGGCAGTCATCGGATACACCGAGTTCGCTCCTCCGGGCGTATCCTTTGCAAAGCCCCCTCCTTTTCTCTGAGGAGGGGGCTTTTATGCGTACGGGAAAGAAGCCGTCCGCGCGGCTGTGGGCCGGGCAGCCGTGGCAGCAGGCGTGTTCGATGCGGCAAAAAGCCGTTGGCGCGGCTGTGGACCGGGCAGCCCGAAGGCAAGAGGGAACAAGGGGGAAGCACCGCGCCCCGCGCCAAACCGCGATGCCCCGCCACAGGGGAGGGCATGTCCGGCGCGGTTCCGGCATCCAGCGTTTTGGGGGTTGGCCTTTTAGGGGCCGCTACCGCTATGGCGTCTCTTCTTTTTTCGAGAGGTTGGGGAAAAAAATCATTTTCCTCAATGAGGGAATACGGGGCACCACATCCCCACAAAACGGCACCTTGTTGAGTGGGAACAGGCTCTAGTCTGAGGTGGCTCTGACCGGGACCAACCGTGTGCTGGCGGCGAGGTCCGAAGGCGCGACCACGGGCTGATCGTGGGGGGTATCCGTTCCATAGCGCTGGCGCATGGCGGCACGGACCGCCGGATGGCTGAAGTGGTAGTCGCGCATCTTCCGCAGGGGAGAAAGCGTGATGCCAGCGCCTTTTTTGTAGACTTTCCAGACGAGTTCCGAGCAGTATTGCGCTTCGTCCGTCCATTCAAAAAAGAGGTCGTAGGGCTTGCCCTCAAATCGGGCGGCGGCCTCGCGCATGGCCCTCAAACGAGCGGGCGAGAGCACGGATGCGGCGTCGCGCAGGCGCAGCACAAGAAGACGCTTGCCCACACCCCGCGCCACCCACGCTTCCGGTGAGGTATAGCACACGCGGCGGCTGGCCTCGAACACCATCAGCCGCCCGTTCCGTTTCAGGACAAGGCCGCAGTGCGTCCACGGCGATCCCGTTACCAGCCGGATGGCCTCGGATTGCGCGGAGGAAGACGTTTGCAGCACGATGTCCCCTTCCTGCCACCGGCTCACGGGAACCGCCGTGGAACGGGAAAGGGAGGAGGGTAGCATCAGCAGGCAGAGAAGCAGCAGAGAGAGGAGACGGCGCAGCCGGTACTGCCCGTGAAGGGGAAAGAGTGGGCGCGGCATGGGGGTATCTCCTTGTCCGGGAGCGGCACACGAGGGGAAGGGCCGCCCCTCAAAAGGGAGGTAGCGGAGAGAGGGCCAAAAGGCAAGAGCCGCCGGAAAGGTGGATGTATCCACGGCACCTTGCGCCCGGTGGGGCGAAGGTCGTCTTGACCAAAGAAAGGTAGATGTTTCCACAGCGTCTTGCTCTCGGGCGGAATAGACACGCGGCCTTTTCAGAGGCGTCCATCTACGTGCTGATGGCGGTGGGGGCCTTGATCGCGGCCTTGCCCGTCATCTTCATGGGGCGGCCCCGGTCGGCCTGAGCCGGATTCTTCGGGAAGGGAGGGGAGATCGGAAGCTGAGGGGGGTACGCGTTCGCGCGGCGGGGAGAGCCCATCGGGGTGGCGGGGCACAGGCTCGGAACGGGCTTCTGCAGGAAAACCACCCCATCAGGCAATGGGGGGCACCATCCCCGGCTCCCTTGCATACCACGAAAACTACGCTGTCAGGAGATGGGGCGGCACACAGGAAGCGCCCCGGTTCATTGTCCGGCTGCGCCTTGTCCTTTTCTCCTGTGCCTCGGCCTTGCCGGGAAAACGGCCTTCCGGGGCGGGGCTGTGAGGGGACACACCCGAGCACCTTTCTTTTTTCCGGGGACAGGGAAACGAGCCGCGCCGGGGAACGGAAAAGGGCCCGCCCTTGTGGGGCAGGCCCTTGGCTTTACTTCGCGTTGTTCTGGGTCATGGCCTCTTCATACAGCTTGGCGTAGACGCGGCTGAAGAAGTGTCCGGTGGAGCGGCACTTCGCGCCGACCACGAGGTCCATGTTGCTCCCCTTCGCGCGTCCGGCGAGGTTGGGCGTCTTGTTGCCGTCCTTGTCTTCAAGGTGCCAGGCGCCGATGGTCTTGCCGTCGAAGGAGTCCACTACCAGCTTGAAGTATTCGTGCGGTCCAACAAACACGTTGTTGGTCTTATCCAGAACGATTTCATCCTTGTTTTCAAGCATGATCTCGTGGATAAAGGAGCACGTCGCTCAGGTTTCGGGACGGGCGATGAACCGCGGGTCGAACGGCCACGGCGTCCCGTCCTGTACGTCGATAACGTCCTGATACGCCACGAGCGCAGCCTTGCCGCCCGCGAAGGGGCCTTCGGCGGCGCGCACGTTCAGGTGCACGAGTTCCTTGCCGCTCGGGGAGAGTGTCCAGAACTGGTCGCGGACGGACTCGGCAAGGTAGAGCTTGTTGCGGGTTTCGTCGTTCCACGGGCCGAAGGTCTTTTCGACGCTCTTGCCGCCTTCGCTGATGCGCACGGTGACGCTGTCGGCCTTTACGTCGGCCACTTCCACCTTGGCCTTGCCGATGGAGAAGCTTTCGCCCTTGGCGTAACTCTTGATCACGGGCGCGGAGGGGGAAATCCACGCGTCGGTGATGCTGTCGGTGGCCAGTTCGCGCACCTTCACGGCTTCGGGGGTGATGGAATCGACGATGACGTAGGTGCGGCCGTCGGCGGAGACGGAACGGCCCATGATGAAGTCGTCAAGCCGTCCCTCGCGCTCGGAAATCCCGGCCTTTTCGTAATAGCCCTTGGCGGCGGTGCCGTTGGCGCCGTCGTTGTTCACCTGGGGCCCGGTCATGACGGGGAAGGCCTCGCCGTAATAGTTGCCGGTGGCCTTCACCAGCTTGAAGGTGGCGCTGTAGGCCCCGTCCATGAAGAAGGGGTTCTTGTCGAGCATGGTGAGCTGCCAGCCGCGGCTGGAGTGGTTCATCTTCTTCATCTCGCCGGGCCGGAAGGTGACGTCGTGCAGCACGTCGCGCACCGAGCGCTGGTTGATGTAGTAGAAGGACTTGCCGCCGAGGTTAATGGGCTCGTTGTCGAAGGGGTGCCAGTTGCCCGAACGCACGGTCGTGAAGACCCCGGACGGGGGAATCACGATTTTGCCTTCGTTGTTGATGCGGCTCTTGCGAACCACGATACCGTCCCATAGCATCTTCTTGACGCCGCCGATGGTCATGTGCTGTTCGCCGTTGATCATGCCGGGCATCTCGAGGACCATCGCCGCGTTGGGCGCGGGCGAGGCCATGGTGACCGGCCGAGGAGCGGCGAAAGCCATGGAGCCGCACGCCGCTGTGAGGCATACGGCGAGCACGCAACGCGTTGTCATGCGCATACGGCTTCTCCTTGGTTTGAGGTGAATATCCACAAAAGACCACAACGGCCTTATTGCCTTGAGGGATGCTCCCATCAGGCCCTGCAGCAATATCGCCTTTTCCCATCGTCTATGCGGCGGGGAAAAAGGGCATGACGGAGCGGGGCTGCGCCCTGGCCGTCCTTGTTTCTGCGTATCCTTTGGGCACACGGGCTTTGCACGGACGGCCTTTCCATGAGGTTTAGTCCTGTGGCCCTTCGTCCTCCGGGCGGAGTTTCGCGTACCACAGGGGGTTGTGATGCCGGATGTGCTCAAGCGGGACGAAGCCCGTAAACATGGAGCGCAGCGCGGGGCCTTCGCCGGGCGCAAAGGCGGCCATATAGATGTGCACGGGCAAAAACACCGCCATGAGGCCCGCGCAGATCAAATGGATCAGCAGGCACCATTGCAGCAGGCTTTCCGTGCCCGGCCTGTTGGCGGCGAAGGTCAGCACAAGCCCCGTGGCCGCCAGCCCGAGGCTGCACAGCACGGCGAGGCAGGCCACCAGCTTTTGCCCGGCGTTGTAGAAGCCCTGCGGCGGCAGTTCGGGATTGAGCCCCATGCGGCGCATGAGTTTTTCCCCGAGAATGAGCCACAGCCCCTTGCGCAGGCACCAGACGAGATCGGAAACCGGGTGCAGATCAGTGATTTCGCGCAGGAAGGCGCGGGCTTCGGTACGGGCCTTGAAGCCCAGATAGATCGCGTACATGGCGATCCACAGGAGGCCCGTGATCACGTGCAGCCGCAGCAGCCCGAGCGGGCCGAAAAGGCCGTTCCACGCCGCGCTCCACCAGTCGCCCACGGGCTGCATGAAGGGGTTGGCGAGCAGGCCGAAGCCCGTGAAGAGCAGCAGAATCCAGCACGCGGCATTATGCCAGTGCATGAAGATGGCCGAAACGGAGTGGCGTCTGATGGTTTTCATCACTGTTCCTCCCGGGGCTTGGCGTCCGCCGGGCCCGTGGGGGCGGCGGGGGCCTGAGGCGCGGGGCGGTGAGGCTGTTCCGCGTCCGGGGTATCGGGCTTCTGCGTGGCGTCGGGAACCTGCGCCGCAGCCGCGCCCGGCGCGTCCTTTTCCCGCGGCGCGTCTTGCGAAGGAGCCCCGGCGTCCGGGGAGGCGGCGTCCCCGCCGGACGAACTCACCGCCGTCCTGGGCCCAGGCTTTATACTCCAGGTAAAGTGCCCTCGCGCCTTCTCTGGCGTTTGGGTCCCTGATACACCGCTCGTTGATGAAATTGGTCAGCCAGTCCTCCCGCTGCCGGTATTCCTCGGTGGCCTCCGCCACTGCATCGGGAATGTCCAGCTTGAAGCCGTTGCGGACGAAATTCACCGCGCCCTCAATGCCCCAGGCCAGGATAGCGCCTCCGCATTCCTTTGCCAGCATTTCCCCATAGTTCTGCACACTACTCCCCGGCTGAATGACCGCATTGAAGGGGACAACGATCAGCCGCCGCCAGGTGCCGTTATCCGTGGAAGCGACACGGGGCAGATGGTTTGTAAACAGGAGAAGCGTGTGGGATTGCTTCACCGTCTCCGGCTGCTTGTACTTCTCCTCAATGGTCAGCTTGTCCGTACTGGCCACCTGCTTCAGCGTTGCCACAGAAAGCCGCTGATGTTCTTCCAGCTCCCCGGTAATAACCAGCCGTTTCCCGCGCAGAGTGGCCAGAGACGCGCCCTTGTTCGCCCGGTCGGTCGTAATGACCTTGATATCGATGGCCCCGGTATAATCGCCCAGGGAATCGCCAATAGCGTTAAAGGTGGTGGATTTGCCGTTTCTGCCGCCGCCGTAGGCAATGACGATGCCCTCCTGATAGATGCTGCCGATGAAAGCCATACCGGTCACCATTTGCAGGAATCCCTTTAGGCCTCCATCATTGCAGGTGACGGTATCAAGGAATGTCTCCCACATATCCCGCCCCTTGCTGTCGGGCGCGGCCTGGGTGATCTGGCTGCAATAGGCTCCCCGGTCATGGGGCCGCAGCTCGCCGGTTGTCAGATTGACGATCCCGGCGGGGGTGTTCAGATCGAAGGGGTTCGCGTCCAGCCGGTCGGCCTTGATGACCAGAGAGGGCTTGGACAGTTCCATCATGTTTTTGATCCGGATGGCATTCCGGCTGGTCTTGGCATGGGCTAAATACGACTTTGCCCTGCTGACAGCTTCATCCGCCGTTTTGACGGCTTCACCATCCGCAGTATCGCCGCTGGCGGCATACCTGGCCTTTGCCTCCGCTTGCTGGTGGAGCGCGTCCCGCGTCTCCTTCTGGGCCTCCTCCAGCATCCTTGCGGACAGCTTCAGAGCCCAGGCGGTGGCCTTGTGATCGTCCCGCTCCCACTTCCGGCCGTTCCACCAGAGCCAGCCCAGGGCATCCACAAAGATCAGATCGTCCTTGTATACCCGGGCGAAAATGACCGCGTTCCCAGCATCGGAGTAATCCGGGGGCCTGACTGGCTCAGCGTCCTTTACGGGTGCGTCTCTCTCCATCCTGCGCCGGGAAAAATCCCTGGGATCATATCCGCTCCTGGCATCAGAAATGGCGTTCTGGATAGTAAGCGCCCCGTAGGTACTGCCGGATTGCCGCCGGTCCCACTTTTCCCGCATGAGGCCAGACTGCCGGAAGAGCCTGTCCATCCGGGCAGGATTGCGGTTCGTCCAGAATGCCAGGATGTTGCACAGTGCCTGGTCAGCCTCGGAACGGGACTTATAGCTGGAGGCATCCCCGCTCCAAAGGGCGGTAAACTTAGGGCCACCCTTGCTCCGCCTGGCCTTCTCGATCAGCTGGAGGTCGTCCAGCTCCGCCGGTTCCTTGGGGGCCTGCTGGGGTATCTGCCGTTCCGGTCTGCACATGTACTTCTCTAGGACCATCCGCAGCGGATCCCCGCGCTCCTCCAGATCCCTGCCCGGGGTCAGGGTGTTACCGGTGACGGTCACGTATTTATTTGTTGCACCGGCTATGTAGACTTCGAGGCCTGCCTGCTGGTTATTGATGCGGTACCGGGCCTTGTCATACTGGAAAGTATCCGGCACGGTGAAGAGAATGCGCAGGCCCTTCCCGCTGGGGGAGTATTCCGTGTAGGCGTTCATGGTCGACATGATGTCCGCCGCCATGTCCGACAGCTCCCCGGAATCGGATATGCAGTGGTCGATGTCGATGGCGCCCAGGTTGCCGAACAGGCCCACGCCGATCCCGCTATATGGCTGTCTGGCTTCTATGCTCTTTCCCAGGGCCAGCAGCGCGGCGGAAAAGGCTGAGAAGCTGCCGGGGTCGGTACTCTTTGCCCGGTTCCCATTGCGGGGGTTGTAGGGGACCTTTGTGGGCTTGTCCTGCCGCTGCTCATACCGCCAGCAGCAAAAAAGGCCCTGCCGCTTCAGCAGCTCCGGGAGGTTTCTATAATCGCTCAATCTCTCGCCTCCCCACAAATAGCGTCGATCCCGCAGCGCTCCACCAGAAATCTGGCAATTTCCTCCGCCGGGATGTCCGCATACTCCGCCGCCACCATGACGGCCTTCCCGTTGATGATGCTGAAAGTTGCGGAAACGGGGATCCTGCAAATGTTCTCCTGCATAGTCTAGCTCCTCCCTTCGATGATTTCCGCCACTGGGACCCCCAAGCCTGCCGCCAGCTTTCCAGCTGTTTTCGGCTCACAGGTGCCACGCCGGATGATGGTGCTGATGTTCTGCCGGGAAATCCCACAGCTTCCCGCATAGGCCGCTTTGGTTAGGCCCCGCTCCGCCAGCATCATCTCGATCTTGGTTGTGTTGATGGTCATGTGTTCACCTCCCGTCTATATTCATTTATGAATATAGCATAATACGCGATACTGAATATGTCAAGACGGTTCTGAAAAAAGTTTGCGCTTTTGAATATACTATGATATACTGCAACAGTAAGGAGGTGAATACATGCCGCGGCCAACGATAGTCAGAATGCTAGGTCTTGGCAAAAAAATAAAGAAGTATCGCACTGATGCAAACCTAACACAGCGGAAGATGGCAAAACTCCTTGGAATTCCGTATTCTACCTATTCAAATTATGAGAATGACAACCGTACACCAGATTCCGAAACTCTTCAACGGATATGCGATATATTAAATATATCCATGCAGGATTTAATTGGACAATTTGCATCTGGCAGCGGGGGCGATGAAAGTGAAAGGATTTCCGAACTGATTTATCGGCCTATAATACCATTTACCCCTGAAAATATGGCTGCTATGGCAAGAGAGCAAGATATGATATCCTCTTTTCGCAAGCTTAACGTCATTGGTCAAATG
>OFHP01001175.1_pt1 | contig 12977 bp, 9 predicted proteins | sample 1521651 | NCBI WGS metagenome assembly OFHP01 (sample SAMEA3504105, study PRJEB24116) | mouse gut metagenome | biome: mouse gut; feature: mouse-associated habitat; material: faeces | place: Denmark | collected 2011 | reverse complement strand
AATGTATGCTGGCCGTCCGGGAGAACGTCATGCGAACCCACCACGCCACGGTGGACGACTCCATCATCAACCGGGTGCTGCGGTTTGGCACGGCGGACATTCAGGAGGACTATCTGAACACCATCCGGGAAACCGCTGCGGGGTATGTGCGTGAGATTTTTCGCATTTTGCGGGAGCGTGAGTACAACCCGGCCCTCATGCGCCTCCATGTGCTGGGCGGCGGGAGCTGCCTGATCCGCAATTTTGGCGAGTATGACGCCGACCGCGTGACCATCTACGATGATATTTGCGCCACGGCCAAGGGCTACGAGTACCTGTGTGAGATGGCGCTCCGTAAGGGCGGCGGTGTCCATGCAACGTAAAAAGATGACCCTCCGCTTTGACCTTGACCGCCCGGAGGACAGGCGGGCGTGGGAGTACCTGCAAGGGCTGAACCCGGCGTCCATGAACAAGGCCGTGCTGACAATCATCAATCACGCAGACCGGGCCAACCGCGTCCAGGGCATGATACGCAGTATCTTCCAGGAAGAACTCGCCGCCGCTCTGCTCCAAGCCCCTGTTCAGCCTGTGCGGGCGGAGCCGGAGGGCGACGATGGGATGGACGATACCATCATGGGCTTCCTGGATAACTTCATGTGACGGCAAAAACGGCCAAAAGTGCCGTCACTCATTTTGACCTTAAACAACCGTGACGGCAAAAAAGCCGTTATTTGCCGTCACCCGCTGAAAAAAGGAGGTGTTTTTTCCATGCAGGGCAAACCGCCGCAGAACAGGCCCCCTCCCAAACCCGCCCGCCGTGTATCCCCAGCGGAGTGGGCGTGGCTCAACCGCATCAACCGCCAGCTTGCCTATGACGAATATATGCAAGCCAAGCGGGAGTTCTGGCTTGCGGCCCGCCCCGCCAAGGGGGAATCCGACCGGGTCTGAACCTACCCCGACCGTTCTCCCGCGCCGCAGGCGCAGAGGGCGGTATTGTCTTAACAAGCAACGAATTGTGGGGCCACAATTCAGCTTGACAGGGGCTTGCCGCCCCTATGACCCCGGAGAAAGGAGAATCCAATGCGAAGCAGAACAAACCGAATCAACGTCTGGCTGTCCGATGAGGAACTGGCTGACCTCAACGAAAAGGTCAGCAGGGTACGGGGTTCCCGTGAGCGGTTTATCCGTCAGTGTATCAGCGGCGCTGCCATCAGGGAGGCCCCCTCCGTTGACGTGCCGAAGCTGATTTATGAAGTCCGCAGGGTTGGGGCCAGCCTCAATCGTATCCTCATCATTGCCAACGCCAAGGGTCTGCTGGAAGTGCCGGAACTCCGCAAGGCGATGGAGCGGAACCGGGAATTGGAAGTACGTATCGTGGATGCCTACACGAAAGACTGACGGCAAGAAGCACCGCACAGCCATTAGGCCATGCGGTGCCTACATAGGTAGTTAAGATGCTTTTGCCGCAAATCCGATAGAAATACTGCCTGTTACATTTCCTAAAACGCCGTCTGTGGCTCGGAGGAACAATTTATATGTTCCAGGTTTTACCGGCGGCTTAACAGTGAAACTTGCAGTACATTCCAGTGTTTCATCTTCCTGACGCAAATTCTTCACAGAATAATAGGTCGTGTTCAAATGGGTATCCCCGGGTTTGACAAAGCCAACCTGCAAGCCATTCCCTGTTTCCGCTGAAACGTTATACCAAATCCTGTCCCCATCGGACAGTGTGTATTCTCCCAGCCATACAATCTCCCCATTGGCCATTGTTTCCAGGTTGACAGGAAGAACCTGGGGATGCCAAATCCTGCCCCCGGCTGTTTCCTGCCAGTCATCATCGTCATCGTCCATATCCTCCAGCAGTTCCGTCACCTCCGCTTCGGTCATATAAGCGACGCCCGTGATTTTGTTGTTTATATTGCGGACAATTTTGATATTAACTGTCCCTTTTGGGTTCATATTCAGCGTGTAAACGGACTGGTTGGGCCTGATGTCCAAAAAGATGTTGACAAGCTGGCCTCGGTAGTAATAGTCCTTGCCGTTCATTGTAACGCCCACAGCCCGATATTCCGCCGCCTGCGCTTCGGCCCATTCTTTCTCCTGTTTCTCTTTCAACTCGTCAAATTCCTCGCCTCGGTTTAGCTTATTATAGAGCATGGATTGAAACGCCCAGTTTCCATCTTCCAAAGCCCTGTCCAGCCAAAGCTCCAACTCGGCTTCATCCATGCAATCCGTCAAGGTAGAGAAAAACGCCGTTTCTTCATCAGCATATGCTTTTTCAGCGAAGTCAGCAAACAAAGCGGAATTTGTGTCAAGCCGACGTACAGCAACAGAGAAAAACGCAAAGTCTCCATCAGCATAGAACTTTTCCAGCCATTTCTTTTGCGTATTTTCATCCAACCGGGGAAAAGTGATTTCAAACAGCGGCAGGCTGTCAGCCTCATAATACCGCTCCGCCTGGGTGGCATAGTCCTTACTGCTTGCACTTGTGTTCCCTTGTGCGGGAGTTTTATTCACAGCCGCCTGGGGCTTGCCTGCTGTACGGTCAACTGCTGCGGCAACGGGGTAAACGCCAACGAAAGCCGCCCCGAGCATCATGCACAGCGTCAGAGCCCCCGTTAAAAGGCGCATCGCCATTGATTTCTTCTTAAAGTTCATAATCGCATTTATCCTCTCTTTCAATAACTGTTTATTCTCGCTTAACGTAACGGCTCCGAGATTTTCTTTGTATCTCCCAACTGCCGCCATCGCGTCAAGCAGGGTTTTCCCATACTCCTGGGCGCTGCCGCTCCCCGGTTTAGTGAGGACGGCTTCATCACAGGAAAACTCACACGCCTTTGTAATTTCCCGGCTCATAAGATGAACCAGCGGATTGAACCAATGCAGGCAGACGGTAACCTGCACCAGCCATTTATAGAACATATCCCCCCGCTTATAGTGCGTCAACTCATGCAGGACGATATAGCGAAAATCCTTTTCGGGAATGTCTGCGCTGGGCAGTATAATACATGGATAGAAAAATCCAATCAGCAATGGGGAAGAAACCAACGGATTGACACATAACTCAATCGGCTTTTTGACACCTGATTGCTCCGCGACAATGGAAAGTTCGTCTAATCGCCCAATGTCAGAAATCGGGGTTAATCCAGCCCTGATATACCGTACAAAACCCTGATAGATTGTTATTTTCCGTATCAGCAGACCCAGCGCAGCCCCCAGCCAAATCAGCCAAACATGATTTGCCAGCAGCACGCCAATCTCCTGGGCCTCAAAATATCCTTCCCGCGTCCCTGCATATGCGGGAATCCCTTCCCGGTTCAACACCTCCGTAAACACGTCGGCAAATCCTCTGATACTTCTTGTGAGAATCACGATGTCCGAGTACCGGACAGGGCGGAACTTTCCAGTCTTCTTATCTATAACCTGATGCCGCTCTTTCAGTTCCCGTATCCTTGAGGCAATCCCCCGCGCCTCAAGCTCCCGGTCGGTCATTTTCGCAGATGCCACGGATTCCCGGCCTTTATCCGGCTTTCCCGCCGACTCGCCGTCTACTCCCAGATTTTCCGGCTCATCCTCCCATTCCGGAAGGTCACTGTCTATGACCAGGACCTCTGTTTCGAGATGTTCCCCCTCTTGATAGTCCGCCCCCACATAAAGCGCCGCCTGGTCGTCATAGGCAATCCCGCCAAGCTTCTGGGTCATAATCTGCCGGAAAATAAAATTCACGCTGTCCAGGACTTCTTTCCGGCTGCGGAAATTCTTGTGCAGGTCAATCCTCTGTTTCAAGCATCCATTCTCCCGGTCTTCCGTATGGCTGTCCGCTTCGCAGGCAGTTTCATAAGTATGGAATTTCTCCATGAAAAGCTCTGGCCTTGAGAGGCGGAACCGATAAATGCTCTGCTTCACATCCCCCACCATGAAAATATTATAACGCCCCGAAGACACGGTGGAGATACTGGTAAGAATCGTCTCCTGTATCAAGTTACTGTCCTGATACTCGTCTATCATAATCTCCTGAAACTGCTCCTGATACTCCCGCGCCACCGCCGAAGGACGGAACCCCTCCGCCGTCTTCTCGGCCAGAATCCTTAGCGCATACTGCTCCATATCCGAGAAATCAATCATATTCTGGCTGCGCTTCTTTTCCTCGAAGCGCGCCGAGAACAGCAGTACCAGCTCGGCAAGCTCTTCCATGGCCGGCCGGCACGCCCTAAGGTCACTAAGCATTCCTTCCGCGCTCTGGTAAAAATACTGCCCCGCTAAATCTTTCACAATCTCCTTGACCTCATCCCGGATCGCCTTAACCATTGCCGCCTTCTCCCCGTCCACGGTCTTATCCCGGTTGGCGGCAAGGCGCACCCAGGAAACGCCCGCCATGGCTTTTGCCATTTTCTCGAAAGAACCGGCTGCAAGCAGCCCCTCTATCATCTGCTGGTCGCCAAGAAGCGTGGGCTCATATGCCGTCGGTCCGTCGGCTTCCTGACAAATGGCAAGCCCTGCCGTAAGCAGGCCGTCGGCTTCCCGCAGATACTCCATAGTATGTTCCATCGCCAGACGCACGGATTCGCTGGCTTCTAGTTCTTCTATGCTGTCGGGACGGTACGCATCCATGCATCTGCGAATCCATTCTTCCGGACTCGGGTAACTGCGGGAGAATTCATAGATTTTCAGAATCAGCTCCTCAATCTTCTTATCGTCCCGCCCGTTTCCATACGCCAGTGAAAAATCAAGGAACCGCTGGCTTTTCTGGCTGTACTTCTCCTCCAGCACCTCCCCAAGCACCTCCTGGCGCAGCAGTTTCAGTTCTCCTTCCTCCCCGGTACGGAATCCCGGGTCTATATCAATGGCATGAAAATGGTCCTTCACGACAGACAGACAAAAACTGTGGATGGTCGTAATCCGGGCATTATGTATCAGCGTCGCCTGTTGTTTCAGATGTTCATTGTCCGGGCATTCCATAAGTTTCTTCTCGATTGCCCCCCGGATTCTTTCCTTCATCTCCGCAGCCGCAGCCTCGGTAAATGTCACAATCAGCAGACGGTCCACATCTACAGGCTCGGCGTCCCTGGTCAGCATCGAGATAATACGCTCCACTAAGACAGCCGTCTTTCCCGAACCTGCCGCAGCCGACACCAGGATATTCCTGTCTCTTACGTCAATGACCTGCTGCTGTTCCTTCGTCCACGTTACACCCATACTCTATGACTCTCCTTTTTCCTCATCCGCCTTCATCAACCCAAGAATCTCTTCCTTGCTTACCTTCTCAATCTCCCGGTAAACGTAACCGGGAATCTTCCGGTCAAAACCACAGACATGCCGGTATTGGCAGTAATCGCATCCCGTTTCCTTTCCCTTGCGGTAAGGCGCCGCCTCTGTATTGCCATCCATAATCATCTGGTGGGATTTGGCAACCTTTCTGGCGGCATGACGCATCATCAGCAGGAATTCCTCCTCCGGCACCGTCTTCGACCCCTTCGCCAATGCGCCGTTTTTATTGTATTTCACAGGGACGGCAAGGGATTCCCCGCCCTTTAAGTGATCCAGATGCAAAAGGACCTCTTCCTTTAAGTTGACGATACCGTCCGGGCGCAATTCTTTCAGGATTGCCTCTTCGATTTCCGTTTCCTCAAGCTTCTCCACCAGCGGATCTTTGATACGGTAATAAAATACCCCTGCCGGAACCACCTCACGCTCCGGATGCTTCTTGGCTTCCAGCTCGCAAGCCCCGTTCATATACACCATAAGCTGCAGCTGCAAACCATGATACAAGGAAATAATATCGAACGCCTTACTCCCGGTCTTGTAATCCACCACCTTTACATAGGTACGGTCATCCTCCGTGCAAGTATCCACCCGGTCAATCTTCCCGTAGGAGAAACGCAGCTCATATGCCGACGGGCGGAAATCCCCGGCTCTTAACTGCCGGGTCAGCGCCCACACGGTACACCCAAGCATCCGCTTCATGCGCACAATCATATACTCATCCCTTGCGGAGCGGTAAAGCACAGAATTGCCGTAGTCCGTCACCGCCTCGTCCACGCTTTCCTCTACATACTGTTTCCGGACTGCCTCCGGGATTTCTACCCAATCGTAACCGTTTTCTTCCACCTTCTTAGAATACCGCTCCAATGCGCCATGGCAGACATTTCCCAAATCCACCGCCTGGAATTCATACTGCTGCCGCTCCCGCAACCCTAACCCGTAGGTGAGGAAATGGGCAAACGCACAGGCCGAGAACTGTTCTATGCGGGTAATGCTGTCCTCAAAATCTTCTCCGTAGAGTTTCCGCGCCGCCTTCTGGGTCAATCCGTCCATGGGACGGCGGTAATATCCCGCCGCAAGCAGGCTCTCAACCTTCTTCTGCCATCTCTCATCCTTCTTATACCAGGTATACAACTCCTTCCAGACCTCGTCCATGCCGCTGCCTTTGCTCCGGAACCCGCGAATCAGCCAGTCAATCCCCAATTCTTCCGTCAATTCCCGCTTTGGAAGGCTGATTTCTTCCTCGTCCTGCACCTCAAGGTGCGGGTACAGCCTGCGCAAGTCTTGAATCAAGTATGCCGGACGGATGCTCTTCCCGTCTGACGACACCTTACTGTAATAGATAAAAAGCCTGTCCGACGGTTTCGTCAGGTTCATGTAGAGGTAGAATTTCTGGATATACGCCTTCTCCTTCCCTCCGGGGGCAAGGGCAAGTTTTTCCTTCTGGAAATGTTCCCGGTCGCGCTCCGACAGAAGCCCGGTACGAAGGAGGGCTCCCGGCAGATGCACGTCGTTTGCCCCGATGAAAAACAGCGCGCGGATGTCCTTGAGCCTGGTACGCTCCACGTCTCCTGCCACCACCTGATCCGTACTGGGGGGAATCACGCCCACTCTCGCCTCCTCAAGCCCCGCGTCCAAAAGCTGGCAGTATTCCTCAAGGCTGACCTCCTCGTCGCCTAAAAGCTCCACGAACTTATCGAACAGCTCCACCACAATCCGGTAGACCTGCGCATACTCCTTGGCAAGGGCAAGCTCTCCCGCCTCCTGGAATTCTTCCTCCTGCCGTTTCAGCCTGACCTGCAGATTCTCCTGAACCATGAACTCATACACGGCGCAGGTGATGTCTCTTACCGTCTTTTTGCGCTGTTTCAACACGAACATCAGGGAGTCTACCTTCTCCACCAGCGCAACACGGCAGTGGTTCAGCCGCTCTAAATCCTCTCCCCGCATATGTTTCAGGCGGCGCAGCCACTTCTCCTGCCACCTCTTATAGCCTCTGATTCCAAGCCCCAGGCAATAGTTCTCCAGCTCGTCCACTTCTTCCGTAGTGAATCCGGATAAGCCTGTGCGCAGGAAACGGAACACGCTCTCGTCGCTGAAGTTTTTCTGTGCCATATTCAGAAGGCTTCGGATGTATTCCACGAAAGAATTCAGCAGAATGTTCCGCTTATGATCCATGAATACTGGGATATCGTACAAATCAAACGCCCGTTTCAGATAGTCCCCGTAAATCTCCATACTGCTTACGATTACGCCGATATCGCGGAAACGAAGCCCTTCCTTACGTACCAGGCGGCGGATGGCCCCTGCTGCCGCCAGCGACTCTTCCCATGGGTTTCTTGCCGCATGGATTCGGATTGCATCTTGCTCCTTCCCAAATGTCCCTGTCTGGTAACGGAACAGGTTCCGCTCCAGAAATGCCAGAGGTTCATTTCCCCGGAAACGGTATACAGGTCTTTCGTATCGGCAGATGGGTTCCTCCACCTCCACCCGGTTCTCTCTGGCAAGGCCCATAAGTGTGCTGACCATATGCTTGCTGAGGGCAAACAGTTGGTAGGGATGGCTGTACACATAAGGGTCCTCCCGCTCATCCATGGTCACTGTCACGGCCACCTTGCGGCAATGGCGCATCAGCTCCAAAAGAAGCCTGTTCTGTACAGGCGTAAAGCCGGTAAATCCATCCAGAACGACGACGCTGTCCCTAAGCATCTCCGACTGGCCGATTACCCGGCTCAAACTATCCAGCAATTCTTCTTTTGTAATGTATTTCCGGCTCAGATAGTCGGTAAACCCTTTATATAGGATGGAAATATCCTTGAGTTTGTAATAAAGGCGGGACTGGCTGCCGATAGACGCCATGACGGTAAGGAGTTCCTCTTCCCCGATATCATACTGGGTGAATTCCGAGATCACGGACTTGACCTCGGTGATGTATCCCAGTTTCTTCATATTGCCTTTCAGCACGCTTAATTCTGCCTCATAATCCCCTGCAATCTTCCTGAGAATCAGGTTCTTTCCAACATCGTCCAGCACGGGAAGCATCCCGCCTCCGATCTCTTCAAATACCCGGTAGGCAAGCCTCCCGAAGCTCAGTACGTCAATATTCATGATTCCATGTCTGGGATGTGCCATGACCAGATCTTTCTGTGTCTGCATGGTAAACTGTTCCGGCACCAGCACGATGTAGTTCCGCTGTGGATGGCGTATGGATTCCTCCACCACGTACTGGTACAAGCCGTATGATTTCCCCGAGCCTGACGGCCCGAATATAAACTGAAGCGACATCTCTTCTCCTTTCCCCCAGCGGTCACGGGCTTATTGCAGAATCACGCATTGATTGGAGCGGGACGCGAACGCCGCTTCAAACCTGTCTTTGTCATATTCTACCAATCCTTCCAAAGGATCTGCAATCTTGACCGTATTCTCGGTATATCCTACAAGCACAGCCGTATGGTCGTTAGTACTCCACTCCACATAGGCTCCTTCTTCCGTGTTCCACCCTGTAGTCGGCCTGCGTTCTGCCATATCAATTGTCACCCAGACGATTACCGGGATTCCCTGGCAGACAAGCTGGTATAATTTCTCGGGGGTGGCGCCGTTCTGGTCGATTGCACGCCGGTCGCTCTCCTGTTCTCCCAGATAGGCGTTCGCCGCGGTCACGATTGCCCCAGTGCCGCAGACATGGCCGTCCCCTTTGGGATCTCCTATAAAATAATGGTTCAAATCCGTTCCCAGAAGCCTTCCGTCTGCTCCATAACGAAGGTTCTCGGGAGCCTTGGGAAGATATACGTCTGACATCACGGTCTTGTCAACATCATAACCATAGTAATTCAGTATCATGGTAAGGGAGGTAATCTCACATCCTTTTGGCAGTTCAGGATTCTGCTTCACTTCCGGGAAAGAAGGGAGGGAATAATCCATCCTGCGCGGAAAAACGGTGATTGCGGTGATAAGTTTTCCTTCCATCACCACGACGCGCATCCCGCTTTCCATGACGTCTGGTTTTAATTTTTCTGATAATTTGAGTTTTGAAAGATCTGACTCCTCGGCGCTGTCCGTCGATGATTCCCCTGCGGAATATACTGTCCTTGCACCTGCCGGGGCGATGAGAGATGCTGCAAATGCGGCTGCCAAGCAGACAGCAGCCGCTTTTCTGGTCTTTTGTCTGTTCTTCAATCTAATCCTCATACTCCTTTTCTTTTAAAATATCATGACTCTATTTTAAAACATTTTGAGGATATTCACAACAGTAATTTTTACATGAGCATATTAATGAGGAAACTGTCTCCTCCCTTCTGTTCTTCGCTTTCCTTCGCATTGGAGACTTCGCCCATGCGCTGCATTGCTTTTTCCAGCATTGCTTTGACTTTTGCCACTTCATTTTCATCGCACATATCGTTAGCGACGCCGTACTCACAGTCTGACAAATCCTTTTTCAAAAGGCCTATCACCATCTGAACCTGCGCCGCTGTTTTTGCCGAGGCAAGCTGGCGGGCGCGTTTTCCCTGATTAAAGGCGACCCTGCCGGAACGCTTTTCTGATTCTTGGTCCTCCCCTTTTAACCTGTCTGCGCTGCCTGCATCGTCCTGCCCTATGAGAATCTGGTCTTCTCTTCGTTCCAAGGCGTCTCCCGTCCCTTGCGTACCGGCTGTTTTGCCCAGCACTTCCTTGACATCCCCAGTGACAATAGACGTAATCTTCTCGTCAGCAAAAATCTCGTCTAACAGGTCTTTGGGTATCTGCTGTCCCACGCTCCATCCGGGCATCTTCTCCTTAACGGCCCCTGATACCTCCTGTGCCAGCTTTTGCTCTAGCTTGCTTAACGTCCATGCCGCAGGCACACGGTCGTCCCGGGCAAGGGTCTTGTAATACTCGTTGCGGGCGCCGTGGTATGCCTCTTCCTCTGCCTGATTATCCCCTGACATCCCGTTATATTGATAGTATGCCTTCTTTACGTTTTCAAACACCAGATTTTTCATCTCATCCGATACGTCTATGATCCTTTTTTGGCTGGGATCTCCGGTGAGCAGCATTCCCTCTACTCCGTATGAATTTTTGTAATGCCCGGAACGCAGATCCTCAATTGTGTTCACATATCCTCCTCGCATCCTGCCTCTCTCCCTTCTCTAAATCCACTGATTTAATGGCTCTCTTTGGAGTGTTTTGTTTTTATATCGGCAAAAACTATATTTTCTACGGGGAAATGGAACGAAAAGGGGCATTTAAGGGAATGAAAGGAATGTTTATAGAAACTTTTTTATGTAATAGCGTTTATGCCCTGCCGGGCAGTCTTCGAGTACGCCAAATACTTCATACCCAAGACTTTCGTAAAAGGCACGCGCCTGAAAATCGAACGTATCCAGATGAATGAGACGTGCGCCATGACTACGGGCAGCCTCCTCGACCTGCATAAGCAGCTCTTTCCCAAGCCCGGTTCCCCTATGTGCTTCCGAAACCCACAATGCATCCACATCCGCACAATTCCAGCAGTACATTCTCGCTATAATACCGCCTAACACCTTCCCAGTATCCGAAACTACTTTTCTGCTCAAATCAATGAACAGTTGTTCCTGCACTGCCGGGACACGGGTCAGATTGTAGGCAACTAGACCGTCTATAATGGTCTTCTTATCCTCTTCATTACACGGATATATCTCATACATAAGCGACCTCCTCTTTTCACTCCTGTCGGCATTATCTGCATGACTTCTGTTTGTCCTGTCTCTCGGTTCTAATCGTAAAACGGCTTCAACAGATTGCGGCAGACTTCCCCAAAACAGCTTTATAAACCATAAATACCAGCTTTCGGGCAGTCTGCCGCATCTTTCTAACAAAATCTATGCTTCCGCATCGGCATTCCTCAACTTCTCTGCAAATTCATTGCTCAGGGTTATCTTAGCCACATAGAAGACATCTCCTGTCATATACACAGTCCAGTCGTCCTCAATCTCCACCTGTAAATCCCCGCCAGGCATATGGACGATTACCTTATTGTTGGTCATTCCCAGCTTGTAAGCGACTCCTGCTGCTGCACATGCGCCGGTTCCTGACGCAAGGGTGTAACCCGCGCCCCTCTCATAAATCTCAATCGCCACATGCTCCTTGTCAACCACCTTCATAATCTGAGTATTTACACGGTTGGGGAAATATCTTGCCATCTCCGCATAGTCTCCGATTTTGCACACTAATGGTTTGGAAATCTCCCTCATGGGGATGACACAGTGGGGATTTCCAATGGATACGCAAGTGACCGGATACAGCGTCCGCCCAAATACCATATCTTCATTAATCACTTCCCGGCTCTCGCCCGTCACAGGGATATCGTCGCTTCGGAAGGATAACCGTCCCATGGACACCCTAAGGCGGCTTCCATCCTCATTTAAGAAGGTCACTTCCACCGGGCCGTTGCCGGTATACAGCTTGAAATTCTTCTTCTGGACATAGCTTGCGTCTTTTAAATATTTCGCAAAAATCCGGACGCCGTTCCCGCTGGTCTCCGACTCGCTCCCGTCCGGATTCCAGACCTTTACATGCATCCCGTCCGCCTCAAGGATCGGCCCTTCCAGCACACCGTCTGAGCCAAGCCCGGCGTTACGGTCACAAATCATCCTCACATTCTCCCTGGTCAGCTCTAATTCATTTTTATTCGGGTCAAATACCACATAATCATTGCCAAGCCCGTGATAACGCTCTAATACAACCTTCATTCCATACCTCCATGCACATCTTACACTTATCATTTCTGACGGTTACAATTTTCCGATATCCTTATCATAACAGGCATTATTTCCCTTTTCAACACAATTCATGCCAATTATATTGCAAATACTGCCATCTTACAGTATGATATGAAAGAAACCGACTGAACATACCGCCTGGGCAGCAAAATGCCATTAAATCGTATGGAGTATAAAATGGGACAATATGTGAAAAAAGGGTATCTGAACAGCGAATTCCGCCTATTCCATCTGACAGACCAGGAAACCAGAGAGGTGGCGTACCACTATCATGACTTTGACAAGATTACCATTTTCCTCAAAGGAAATGTCAACTATATTATCGAAGGGAAATCCTATGAATTGAAGCCTTATGACATTGTGCTTGTCAGGCATAATGACATCCACAGGCTGGATGTGGACAATTCTGTCCCATATGACAGAATCATCGTCTATATCTCCGTTAATTTTATGAACGCCTACAGGACAGATACCTATGACCTCAGCTATTGTTTCCAGAAAGCCGAGGCGGAACATTCCAACGTCCTGCGGATTCCGTCATTGGAAAAAAGTTCCCTGTTTGGTTCCATTTCCCAGCTTGAGAAATCTTTCACGGACGACGGATATGCGGCGGAGCTGTTCCGTCAGGTGTTGTTCCTGGAATTCATGGTACACCTGAACCGCGCCGCAATGAAAAACCGGCTGGAATTCATCGATACGCATAACTGCAACTCTAAGATTCTGGATATCCTCCGGTATATCAATGAGAATCTGGACGGCGAGCTTGGCATTGATACGCTTGCTGAACATTTCTTTATCAGTAAATATTATATGATGAGGCTATTCAAGCAGGAAACCGGTTATACCCTTGGGCAGTATACTTCCCAGAAACGGCTCCTGCTTGCGAAAGAACTGATTCTATCCGGTGTACAGAGTACACAGGCTTGTTTTGACTGCGGTTTTAAAGATTACTCTACCTTCTCCCGTGCCTACAAAAAATTCTTTGGAGAATCCCTGCGG
>OFHP01001171.1_pt1 | contig 13009 bp, 14 predicted proteins | sample 1521651 | NCBI WGS metagenome assembly OFHP01 (sample SAMEA3504105, study PRJEB24116) | mouse gut metagenome | biome: mouse gut; feature: mouse-associated habitat; material: faeces | place: Denmark | collected 2011 | reverse complement strand
CCGCCGCCAGCGCGAGGACGGGCCAGGCCATGTGGCGCAGAGCGAGGAAAAAGGGCCAGGCCAGCAGGACGGCGAAAAGGAGGGTCAGGCCGAGATAGCCGCACAGGGAAAGCCCGTCCTGCCCCAGGAAGGCGCGGCACCACGATTCCCGGCAGCCCGGCTTCGGCGCGCGGGCCTCGCCAAGCGGGGACCGGCCCTGCGCGAGCAGCCTTTTAAGCTGCGGCAGCCCGGCGTCGATCAGATAATAGCCCACATGTGCGTTGAGGGGCATTTCCGCGCGGCCGCGGCTTTCCTCGCGTTCCTGCGCCTTCCACGGCGTGCCCGTCTCGCCCTCGGCCAGCGAGAGGGCGGCCTGCGCCACGTCCTTTTCGGGCAGGGCGTATTTTCTGGCCAGCCTTTCCACCACATGGCGGTAGTGATCGCGGGTGTGGAAATCGGTACGGGGATAGACGCGCGCGGGATCGCGGCGCAGGATATGCTCGACCACGCTAACTTTTTCCACGAAGTCCCGCCAGTCCTGCGCCCCGAGCAGGCGCAGGCTGGTCATGCTGTTGCCGATGGAGACCTGATCCGCGGCCTGCTGCTGCGTGTCGAGCTGGACGAGCTGATCGATGCTCAGCCCGGACTCGGCCAAAAGGTCCTCGATCCAGCCGAGGGGCAGCGTGAGGGCGGCGTTCTGGCCTTGCAGCCGCCGCGCCAGTTCCGCGACGAAAGCGCCCGTCATGGGCGGTTTGGAGGCGGCCATTTCAGCCACGGCCAAGAGGACGCTCTTGCGGTCCCTCTCCGCCGTCTCGATGAGCTTGTCGGCCCATTTCTGCGCCAGCTTCTGATCGTGCCATGCGGCCATGACCCGGGCGGTGACGCGGCGCAGGTTCTCGATGAGCGCGAGGCGCAGCATGATGGGGATGGCCCACAGTTCTCCGAGGGTCAGGGGGGAAACGGTCTGGTAGGCCGTGACGAAGCGGGCGAGCAGCGCGGGATCGAGCTTGCCGTCGCCGTGCGAGATGTTTTCAAGGGCAATGTCGTAGACGCGGGGAAGCCCGGCGGAAGGGCCTTCCGCCAGTTGCGGAAGCTCCTTGCTGTAGCCTTTGGGCAGGTGGCGGCGCGCGGCGTGGATGTGCTCTTCGACCACCCAGTAGTTGTCGAGCAGCCATTCCCCGGCCGGGGTCACATGGCGGCCCGCCTGCGAGCGCGCCGTGACCGCCGAGAACATCTTGCAGCATTCGGCCAGCACTTCCTCGTTGTCGTCCAGACGGGCCAGCAGGCGGTCGGGGCCGGGGCGCTGCCGGAGGCGATGGCGGCTGGCCAGTTCCACGGCATGGCTTTCCATCTGTTCGGCGTTGAAAAGCTCCGAACGCAGGGCCGGTTCCGCCGCGAAGGTGTTGTGCTCCGCCCTCCACAAAAAAAAGCCGGTTTGCAACCGGTATAACGCCGCCGACAGCATCGTGCCCATAGTCATGCCTACCTCTTCGTAACGCCGTTTCCGCCGGAGTGCGCCCGCCAAGAGCGCCTTCCCGGGAGCCGAACCTGCGTGGCTGGCGTGCAGCCGGGAGGACAGGGACAGCGGCCCGGCCGCCTGGCCGTTCGCAGGTGTTGCGGCGATTATAGAGTAAGGATGATTAGGGTTTAGAGGTCAATGATAAGTGCCCGGGGCCTTCTTTATAATCAGGAAGGCGGCGCGGGCGGAGAGCGGAGAGGAATGATGCCCGGCGACCGGATGGACCCACCCGGATGAAGGGAGAGAGGAGCAGAGGGGAGACGAGGAGCCGCGCTTCCCGGCGTTACGGCATCCCGGACGTCGGGCACAAGAAGTCCTTCCCCTGCCGCAATCCCTCCCCGGGAGGGCTCCCACGCCTCATGAGCTGCCCGCTGAAGGTGATGAGCGGGGAATCCTTCATGAGAGGGGTCCCTCTCTACATGGAGTGGCCACCGGGCCCGGTGAAGGCAGGCGCGACCAATCAAGATAGGTACAGTGGCTATACGTTCAACCTCAAGCCCGGTGAGGGCGGGCGCGTTGGGGGCAAGGCGTTTTATCCTGTGGGCAGGACGCGGGCCTTGACGTATGTGCCTTTTTTCGCTAATTGGAAAATATATATCCCTTATGATCAGGATGTCTGCCATGAAGTCCTCGACTTCCCCCTTCCCGTTGCCGAGCAAGGTGTGTTTTCTCCTTGTTCTGCTCATGCTCGTCTTTGGCGCGGGGCAGGAAGGGGCGGCAAGCAGCATTCTGAGCAGCTTTGACGCCTCCGCGCCCCGGTCATGGAACCGGGAAGACCGTCACGGCGCGCTCCTTCAGATCGTTCAGACGCGCCAGTCCCTGCCGCGCCTCTGCGTCAAGCAGGGCGGGGGACAGGGAGCGGCCCTGCCGCCGCGCGTCGCCCCTCTTTTCCCGCCCGTCCCGCGGGACATCCTCTCCCTCTCTCTCGACGAGCATCACCTTCCCCGGCTTTCCGATTTCCGGGGGATGCTCCCTCTCCCTTGCGCCCCACCTTCCCTGGCCTCCCTCTGATACTCGAAAATAGGACCACGCTTCCTTGCTGTTCATCATTTCCATCATGGAAAAAGGTGGTTATGAAGCAAGGGAGTTCCGCCCGCCCCGCTGGAGCATGCCCGCGTACCTCTGTTCGTCGGGCCCTGTCCCTCCGTGAAAGGCGGGGCTACACTCCTTCTTTTCTTTCAGGAGGCTATTATGGGACTCGGAATGACCGTCTTCCTCGTGTGTCTCGGGTTCGTGGCGTTCGCCGCCGTCGTCGGATGGATCGGCGTCAAGATGGGTGATTGAGCCTTACGGCGCGGGTCCGCCTCAGCGCGCGCCCGCGCCGTTTTTGTTTTCCGGCGCGACCGGAACCACCGTTTGATTCCTCTTTTCATGAAACAACAACGGGATCGGCAATCGCCTTGGGGCGTTTCTTCCCGGTGCCGAAGCCTCAGGTCCATGTGAAAAAGAGGTGGGAAACCGTCAGCCCTCCCCATCAAGGCACCTTCTTTTTCATCAATCATGTAGTTACAGCGGAGTGCGTAACGCTTCTGGTATGGAACTTTTTATTCTCCTTTTGCTCATTCTTTTGAACGGCGTTTTCGCCATGTCCGAAATCGCCCTCGTCACGGCGCGCAAGGCGCGTCTGGCCTCCCGCGCGGCCTCGGGGGACCGATCCGCTCAGGCCGCCATCAAGCTCGGCAAAGACCCGACCCGGTTTTTATCGACCGTGCAGATCGGGATCACCTCCATCGGCCTATTGAGCGGCATTTTCGGGGAATCCGCACTGGCCGAGCCGCTGGCCCGCTGGTTGCGGCACAACGTGGACCTTGCTCCTTCCACGGCCTCGGCCGTAGCGGTGACGGTGGTCATCGCCCTCGTCACCTACCTGTCCATCGTCGTCGGGGAACTCGTGCCCAAACGCCTCGGGCAGATCAACCCCGAGGGCGTGGCGCGTCTCGTGGCCCGGCCCATGACGCTGCTTTCCGTGATCAGCCGTCCCTTTGTGGCGCTGTTGACCTTTTCCACGCGCGGGCTGCTGCGTCTCTTCGGGATAAACCCGGATCAGCAGCAGGCGGTTACGGAAGAGGAAATACAGGCCATGATCGACGAGGGTTCGGAATCCGGGGCCATCGTCCGCCGCCAGCGCGAAATGCTGCGCAATATTTTCTGGCTCGACGACCGTCACATGGCCTCGATCATGCTGCCCCGTTCGGAAATCGTCTATCTGGACACGCGCTTGCCCGATGAGGAAAACCTGCGCCGCCTCACGTCGACGGAACACTCGCACCTCCCCGTCTGCGACGGCGGTCTCGACAATGTGCTCGGCGTCCTCCGGGCCAAGCAGGGGATAAGCCTTTTTCATGAGAACCGCTTCGGGGAATTGCGGGACTTCCTCGCGCCGCCGGTCTTCGTCCCGGAGACGCTCTCGGGGCTGGAACTGCTTGAGCGTTTCCGGCAGACACGGATGCATATGGCCTTCATCATTGACGAGTACGGAACGCTTGAGGGCCTGGTCGCGGTCCGCGATCTTCTGGAAATCGTGACCGGGCAGATGAACGTTCCCACCGACGAGGCGTGGGCCATCCGCCGTGAGGACGGCTCATGGCTGCTGGACGGCACCATCCCCGTCCTTGAAATGAAGGACAGGCTCGGCCTGCGCACGGTGCCCGACGAGCGCAAGGGCATTTACAACATCCTGAGCGGGATGATCATGTACATGATGGGGAAAATCCCCCGCGAGGGCGACAAGGTGGACTGGGAAGGCTGGCGCTTTGAAGTGGTCGACATGGACGGCAACCGGATAGACAAGGTGCTGGCCCGACCGCTGGCCGAAGCTGCCCCGGAGAAGGCCGGGGCGGACCCTCTTGAATAAAACGGGGCCCTTCCCGGAAGTGGGAAGGGCCCCTTTTTTACGGCGTTTGCGTCAGGCCCGGTCCGGCGCCCGGCGCGGCGAGAAGAGGAAGAGGACGACGGCGAGGATGATGAGCCCCGCCGCCGCGCCCGCGCCGTAGGTCCCGTCCCAGAGCCACCGCATCCAGATGAAGGTGAAAAGCAGGGGCGAGACGCCCTGACTGACCCGCACGAAGGTTTCGCTCACCGCGAGGATGGCGGCTCGGTCGTCGGAAGGGGCGAGCAGGGCCACGCTGTCGTTGATGATGGGCAGGGACAGCCCCTGCGCCATGCCGAAGACGAGCAGGGGCAGGACGCTCAGCCACAGGCCCGGCGTAAGGGCCAGAAAAGCCGTGGGCACGGTATAGAACAGCCCGGCGGCGATCATGAGGGTGCGGAAGGACCAGCGCTTGTGCAGATGAGGCAGCCCGGCGGAAGCGATATACGACCCCACGGCCACCATGCAGAAGACGATCCCGATGCGCGAGGGCGAGGCGTGGTAGCGGGCCTCGGCCATGAGCGGGTAACAGGTGTTGACCGGCCCGTAAATGACGCAGTAGCAGAGGAAGACGAGGATAAAAAAGCCGATGGAGCGCCTTTCGCGCAGGGTGTTCAGGGATTCCTTTGCATAGGCTCCCCAGTCCATTCCCTTTTCCGCCCCCCGGAGCGTCACGTAGAGGCTGAGGAAGGCCGCGGGCAGGGCCAGCGTGAACACCGCGAAGGGCGCGCGCCACGACCACTCCCCGAGCACGCCGCCGAGGATGGGGTAGACGATGGTCCCGAGGCTGTCGACCGCGGTCAGCCGTCCCATGATGCGCGGCAGATGCGCCTCGTCGTACATGTCCGCGGCAAGGATGGTGTAGAGTACGCCGAGCGGCCCCGCCCCCAGTCCCTGCACGATCCGGTAGAGCAGCACCTCCTCCCACGTGTCGGCGAAGAGGCAGAGCACGCCCCCGAGGGCAAAGACCAGCAGCGAGGGCAGGAGCACGGCCTTTCTGCCGAAGCGGTCGGAAAGCACCCCGGCCACGGGCGTCATCGCGGCTTCGGCCAGCGTGAAGCTGACCACCACCATGCCCGCTGCGGCGGCGCTCAGGCCGAAGGTATGCATCATGGTGGGCAGGACCGGCAGGATCAGGGTCACGCCCATGGCACTCAGCAAACGGACGCTGAAAAGCAGCGTCAAATCTTTCTTTCCCGGCATGGATCACCTCCGTCAGGATCGCCTCACGGTACCACGCCGGGTTTCGGGAATCTTGTATTTTTCAGGCCGCCGGAGAGCGCCGCGCCGGGGTTACGGCCAACGGAAAGCGGAAACCGCCTGCACCGCTGCGCCTTGAGGACGGGGCGGGGCGGCAAGGGCCGCCCCCGGGCGAGGGCCGTTGCGCGCCGGGTACGGCAGCAAGGCCATGACTGCTCCTTACAGGAAAAGACGAGGTCCGCTGCGCGCCGGGTGCGGCCTTGGACTGTGTCTATGACATGCCTTGTAATGCTTCTGACCGCTGCGCGCCGGGTATGGCCTTGGACCTTTCCGGGATTCCCCCCCGAGCGCGGACCCTATTCGTCGGGCATTTCCATACCGAGCGTGACGAGGCCGGGCTTTTCGGCTTCGAGGAAGGCGAGGGCCTCTTCCGCGCCGGAACCGGAGGCTTATAGGCCGTCTCCTGCCGGAATCGCCCCACCGGGCCGCCGGACGCCGCCTTCAGCGCCCGAGCCGCCGCAACCGCGCCTGAAGGGAAGCCTGAAACGCCTCTTCGGAAAGGGCCGGATCGTGCAGCGAAAGCCAGATGCCGCAGGGCACGTCCCCACAGTGGCCGCAGTCCTTCATCCCTTTCTTCTGGGCGCAGGCGTAGAGGGGGCAGATGTGTTCCCCCATAAACGCCGTCCAGTAGACCTGCCCTTGTTCCGCCGCGCAACCCCGGCATTCGCTCCCGAACGACGGGCACTCCGCACAATCCACACCGCACGCGTTCATGCTTCCTCCTTCTGCCGCCTCTCTTTCCGGGCAGCGGAAAGGGGCCTGTCCTCCCCTATCACGGGCCGGGGCGGAGGTCATCCCTGAAAAGACGGCGCGAGCGGCGCAGTCGGAAGGACCACGCCGCTCGCCGGGGAGGCGGGAAAGGACGCCCGCTCAGGCCGTGGCCCGGGAAGTGGGGTACATCATGCGGTAGCCGAGCCAGACCGCGCAGACGCAGAGCACCGCGTTCAGGAGGATGTTGAGCCCGGCATAGGCCATATCGCCGCCGTGGTAGAGATTGAAGGTGTCGAGCGAAAACGTGGAAAAGGTGGTGAAGCCGCCGAGAAAGCCGGTTCCGAGCAGGCTGTAGCCCACGGGGAAGGGTTTGCTTTCGCGTTTCATCCAGCCTTGCAGCAGGCCCATGAGGAAGCCGCCGAGGACGTTGATGATCAGAATGCCGATGGGAAAACGGGTCGTGAGGCCGCTCATGATCGCGGCGTTGAGGTGAAAGCGGCACACCGCCCCCACCGCGCCGCCCACGAGCACCGCGACCGCGTTGGATGCATAGGACATGTCGAGCCTCCCGCCTAGTGGATCGTCATGAAAAAGCCTGCTGCCGTTCCGCAGAGGCACAGGACCATATTGAGGACCACATTCAAAATCCCCTTGCCCGGCTTGCCGTCGCGGAAGGCCGCGAAGGTGTCCATCGAAAAGGTGGAGAACGTGGTCAGCGCCCCGAGCATCCCTTCCCCGATGAAGTCGTGCCACGGGACCGCCGACATCGTGTGCGCGGCGATAGCCCCCACGAGCAGGCCCATGATGAAGGAGCCGAGCACGTTGACGAAGAGCGTTCCGTAGGGGAAGCCCTTGCCGAACCATGCCGCGAACCATGCCGAAATCTGGAAGCGGAGCCACGCGCCGATCGCGCCGCCCCCCGCCACCCAGAGAGTACCCGCCATATCTGTCATGAATCGCTCCCTTTCCGAAGCCCCGTTCAGGGGTTGGAGTGCCGAAGCGGGAACCGCCCGAGGGCGGCTCCCTCCTTCGCTACATCTTGTAGGCGTCTTCTCCCAGAATGGAGTTGTCGAGCCCCGCCACTTCCTCTTCGGGGGTCACGCGGATGGGCTTGCCCCACATGTCGATGACCTTGAAGATGATCAGGGTGACGAAGAAGGAGTAGACGGCCACGATGATCACGCCGAGAAGCTGCATGAGGAACTGTTCGAGGCTCGCGCTCACGCGGTCGATGTTCGGGCTGGCGAGGATGCCGAGCAGGAGCGCGCCGGTCACGCCGCCCATGCCGTGGGCGCGCCACACTTCGAGCGCGTCGTCAAAGGCGAAGCGTTCCTGCACGCCCTTGGCGAAGTAGCACACGAGAGAGCCGAGGCCGCCGATGACGATGGCCGCCCAGGGTTCCACGTAGCCAGCGCAGGGGGTGATGGTGGCAAGGCCCGCCACCGCGCCCACCAGCACGCCCGAGAAGGTGGGCCTGCGGCTGTAGTGCCAGTCGAGCGCGAGCCACACGAGCATGGCCACGGACCCCGCGATGGTTGTATTGGTGAAGGCGTAGGAGGCCAGCGCGTCGGCGGCGTAGGCCCCGCCCGCGTTGAAACCGAACCAGCCGAACCACAAGAGGCCCGCGCCCACGGCCACCAGCGGGAGGTTGCTCGCTACGGTCGGCTCGCCGGGCCGCACCGTGGTGCGGCGGCCAAGGTAGAGCACCGAGGCCAGAGCCGAGAAGCCCGCGCTCACGTGGATGACGATGCCGCCCGCGAAATCCACCACCCCGAGCTTGGCGAGGAAGCCGCCGCCCCAAATCCAGTGGCAGGCGGGCAGGGAGATGAAGATCATCCACAGGATGATGAATTTCAGGTAGCCGTTGAAGGTCAGCCGGCCCGCGAAGGCTCCGGTGATCAGGGCCGGGGCGATGACCGCGAACATGAGCTGATAGGCGAAGAAGAGGATGAACGGGACCGTGCTCGCGTATTCCGTGCTCGGGGCCACGCCCACGCCGTCAAGCCCGAAATGGAAGGTGATGTCTCCGATGATGCCGCCGAGATCGGGGCCGAAGGCGAGGCTGAAGCCGCCGAAAATCCAGATGACGGCGATGACGCCCATCGAAATGAAGTTCTGCATCATGATGGTCAGCACGTTTTTGCGGGGCACCATGCCGCCGTAAAAAAGCGCGAGGGCGGGCGTCATGAGGCACACCAGCGCCGTGCAGAGCATGACGAAGGCGGTATCGCCCGTGTTCAGTGTGTACATGGGGGCTACTCCTTTGCGATTGAAGGTGAAGCTACCGGTGGCTGGCCGGGAGCAGGTCAAGGTTGGGCAGGAGGAAAATCCACGCCGCGATGACGAAGGGGAAGGTCAGGGTCGGTATGCCGAAGGTATTCAGCACCACGTTGAGCGCGCCCTGCGCCACCACGGTGAAGATCGTGCCGACCAGTGCGTAGATGACGACCCTCCAGTTGGGCTTGTAGAAGGTGGTGCCGAGGCCGATGGCCGTCAGCACCGCGCTGAACTGGAAGAGTCCGGCGATGATGGCCGTGGACCCGCCGCCGAGGATGACCGCCGTGCAGATGGCGACGAGCGAACCCACGAAGGCGAAGACGGCCGCCCACACGGAACTGACCGCGAGGCCGATGAGGAAAAGGATGCCCGTGATCACGTTGTTGATGAGGAAGACCTGCGACACCCCGGCAAAGGCCGCGTGCCAGAACTGCCGCATGTCCAGCGTGAAGAGATCGCTCACCGGAGGCTGGACGGCCACCACGGGATGGGGCAGGCTCGTGATCTGGATATGCCCGAAGTTGTAGGCCGCGAGCATCAGGAACCACGTCGTAATGACGAAGGGCCCGGTCATGGCCGAGACCTTCCATGTGCGCAGGACGCCCGAGATGGCCCGCATGAGGATGGTCGAGAAGATGGAGCCGGCGATGACGTAGCCCCACAGCAGGGGCGTGGGCGCGAAGAAGGTGGGCAGCGCGCAGCCCACCAGGATGCCGTTGTAGCCGTGCAGCCCCATGTTGATGTTTTCTTTGGGCGCGCGCGTGGCGTAGGCGGTGAGGGTGCCCATCACCGTGCCGATGATGGCCCCGATGCCTACGGAGATCATGTGCGCCGAATAGGCCCCCCAGAAGATGCCGACGAGAAAGAAAAGGCCCGTCAGCGGGTTATTCTGGAACATGACCTGTCCGGCGCCGCGCAGACAGACATCCACGAAATGGATAAAGGTATTTTGGGAGGCCAGCGCACCCCACGAGTGGGGGGCTGTGCCCTGGGCAGCGACGTCGCTCATCGTGTTTTCTCCAGCTCGGCGTGGCCGAGAGTTGAAGATGGCGGAACGGTTCCGCGGAAGGCCCTATTGCCACAGGAACGCTTGCGGCAGATCGCGCCCGGCCACGATGCGGCGGGCGATCTGCCAGAATTCCCGGATTTTTCCGCGCACCGATTCCGAGGTCATCCCCAGCACCTTGAACACCACCCCGCAGTCGCCCGGCAGGAGCGAGGCGCCGTAGGCGAGCCGCGCTTCCTTGTCCACCGCCGCATCCGCGGCCTGAAGCGTCTGCAGGGCCTTTTCCTTTTCCGTCAGCAGGATGACGTTGCCGAATACCTCGTAACCGTTCATGATCCCGGTCCGAGAGAGGTCCGTGGCGCGGGGATCGACGATAAATTTTTCCACGAACAGCCGGACGTTGTTCTCGCGCCGCGTGGCCTCGATGGTGGAGGAGTAGAGATCAAAGCCGAAAAGCTCGTCCTTGTGGTGGTACTTGCGGCCCGGCAGCACCACTTCGGAGTAGAGCAGGCTCCCCCTTTCCGCGATGGAGATGCGGGTGTGCGAGAGGAAGCGCGAGGTCCGGTGCGGGATGAGCGGATCGGGCATATATTCGAGATAGCCGCCTTCCTCGACCACGATGTCCTGCATCTGCGAGGCATAGTTGGCGTTCATCATGTGCACCTTGGTGGCGGACTGGGTGGTGACGTGGGCCGCCGCGTCCTTGCCCACCTCAATTTCCAGCGCCATGCGGTCGCCCTGAAGCAGGCATCCGGTGGTGGTGATGATGAATACGCAGGGCATTTCCGGCATGGCCTCGTCCCAGTAGAGGGGCCGCTGGGCGAGGAAGGGCACGCGCCGATCCATGAAGGAGAGCACGCTCCTGTCGCCCCTTTTGGCGAATTCGAGGCGCAGGTAGCCGTTCTTGCCCACGATGCCGCTCGGCATCTGCGCGGGCTCGTCCTGATAGTCCCGCAGTTCCGGCGCCTGCCCAAGCCGTGCGAGGGCGAGGCGGGCCAGTTCAGCGCGGGTCCGGCTGCTCAGTTGCGTCATGGCGTCCCCCTTCAGGCCGTCTTTTCGGCGGGCTTGAAGTCGAAGAGGGCGTCGCGGATGATCATGTCCGCCAGTTCCTCGATGTTTTTCCCGGTCTTGCAGTTGGTGAAGATGAAGGGCTTGCCGTCGCGCATGAGGCGGGAATCGCGGTCCATGACCTCAAGGCTCGCGTCGACGTAGGGGGCGAGGTCTTCCTTGTTGATCACGAGGATGTCGGACTGGCAGACGCCGGGGCCGCTCTTGCGGGGGATTTTGTCGCCCGCGGCCACGTCGATGACGTAGATGAAGAAGTCCGCGAGCGCCGGGCTGAAGGTCAGCGTCAGGTTGTCGCCGCCGCTTTCGATGAAGATGAGGTCGCTTTCGGGGAAACGGCGCTCAAGCTCCTCCACGGCGGCCAGATTCATGCTGGGGTCTTCGCGGATGGCGGTATGCGGGCAGGCTCCGGTTTCCACGCCGACGATCTTCTCGGCTTCCAGAACGCCGTCGAGTTCGCGTTGCACGTGCTTGGCGTCCTCGGTGGTGACCACGTCGTTGGTGACGATGAGGGGTTTGACGCCCCTGCGGATGAGGACGGGCGTCACCGCCTCGATGATCGCCGTCTTGCCGGAACCGACCGGCCCGCCTACGCCAATGCGAGTGATTTTTTTCATTGTCTTTTTTCCTTTGGAAGTATGCCGTAAGGCTAGTTCATGAACAGGCGCACGCGGGCCTTGACGTGGTTGGCGGCGAGGATGTCCGTCATGGGCGCGAAGGCCGACATCTGCTCCAGCGAGAGCTGCATGGACAGGCGGCACAGAGGATCGAAATGCCGGGTCAGCCCGTAGAGCGTGCGCTGGATGTCGATGTGGGTGATGCGCATGAGCCGCATGGACGCGTTGAGGATGGTCATGGCCACGCCGTAGAGGTGGACCGTGAGCACTTCGTGCAGGAGCCCCGCATCGAGCTGCGCCTGCGTGGACAGGCCCGTGACGACGAACATGATGGCGAGCGAGACCGGATAGGTGCCGGGGGTGCGGCCCTCCCGGACGGCGTCGCGCCAGCGGGCGATGAGCGGGTCTTCGGTGATCTCCGCGCCCATTTCCGCCAGTTTTTTGCCCATGCGCGTGGTCATGAGCCGCGTTTCCTCGTTGAGCTTGCGGGCGAAGGCCTCATGGTCGATGCGCATCAGCTCCTTGATGTTGCCCGCCAGGGCCGCCCGCGTCGCCCACACGATGGCCACGCCGTCGCCCTTGGCCGCCTGTTCGAGGGCGGTGAGCGCATAGCCGCGCAGGGTTTCGGGATCGCGGACCACGCCCTTCTGGACGGCGGATTCCACCCCGCTTGAAAAGGCGAAAGCGCCCACCGGCAGCATGGAGTCTCCGAACTGGAGCATTCTGGAAAGGGAAAGGATCGTCTTCACGCTCGCCTCCGCAGTGTCATCACTTGTGGTGGCGGTGCCCGTGCCCGCAGTGTCCGCCGTGTTCCTCGCACCGGTGAGGGTGGCCGTGCCCGTGATGGTGATGATGGTGTTCGTGGCGGTTTCCTTCGTCTTCGCTTTCAGGGCCGTGCGCGTGATCCCCGTGGTGGGAGTGCCCGTGCCCCGCGCCGTCGGCGGAGGCGGCGTCCCCGGCGTGGGTATGGCCGTGCGCGTGCGAATGCCCGCCCTGCATGGGCTGCTCCGTACCGCCGAAGAGCCGCCGCGCCTGCGAGGGATCGAGCTTGTCCGCGATTTCCGCGCCCGGGACGAAGCGGAAGGAAATGTCCGCGAAGTGATGGGTGTTCATGACCGAATTCATGACCAGCCGGTTGACCGCGAGGGGGACGTAGACGAAGCCGTCCTGCACCACGGCGGGCCAGTGCTGGTTGCCGAGGGCGTGGCCGAGCTGCACGCAGCGTTCAATGAACTGCTCGGGAGGCAATTTCCGCAGATCGCTCAGATCGACGACGAGCACGTCGCACAGATCGATGTTGCAGACCACGGCCCTGTTTTCGCCGTCGTCCCAGAGCAGTACGTCGCCGTCGCGCAGGAAGGTGTCGCGATCCAGCGAAACGGCTACGGTCTGGCCGTTACGCGTGTCCTTGCGCAGCCTGTTTTTCTGCGCGTCCCACTGGCTGAGTTCCAGCAAGTCGATTTCGGCTTCGGCCAGCCGATCTTTCCACGCCTCATCCTTGATGTTGCCGAGTACGGTTTCTACGATGTGCATTCGATTCCTGCCTTGAACGGTTGATGGGGGAGGGCCGCCGGAGAAGGCGGGCCCCGCCTTTGTGAAGCGCCGCCTCACCGCGCGGGAGAGGCGGGGCCGTCCGGGGCGCGACGGGGTGCGGCCTTGCGGCCCTGCTCGGCGTCCCCGGGTGGCCCCGCCCTTCTTCCCGCGTG
>OFHP01001169.1_pt1 | contig 13047 bp, 15 predicted proteins | sample 1521651 | NCBI WGS metagenome assembly OFHP01 (sample SAMEA3504105, study PRJEB24116) | mouse gut metagenome | biome: mouse gut; feature: mouse-associated habitat; material: faeces | place: Denmark | collected 2011 | reverse complement strand
AACGGAAAATTCCATCAAAAAACAGGCGGGGCTTAAATAGCTCCATTGCCCATAATCTAAACAATATAGGAGGTGTGTTAAATGTTATCAATGTATCCTGCATGTTTCTTTCAGGAAAGCAACGGCTTTTCCGTTGTATTTCCTGACCTTAACTGGCTTGCAACCCAAGGCGATAATTTTGAAGATGCTATGGAAATGGCTGTTGAGTGTTTAGCCGGCTACCTTCATACTTGTCAAATGGATGGAGACGATATACCCAAACCGTCTAAATTATCCGATATTGACCCATGCGCTATCGCAAAGGAGCTTGACCCGGATGCGCCTATGTGTGAATCGTTTGTCAATATGGTTTCTGTGGATGTAGCTTTATATGCGAAGGAACATTTTGAGAAATCAGTTAAAAAAACCCTCACAATCCCGGCATGGCTTAATAACGCCGCTTTGGAAAAGGGTATCAATTTTTCACAAGTTTTACAGGACGCATTAAAAGCACAGTTACACTTAGGCTAGACTTCCCTGTTAAAGGCATCCGCTCCTTTCACAGAGGAATTGGAGAGCTGGGTAAGGAAATCTAAGGACAACAGATGTGAAAAGGAACAGCCGGTGAGCTGTTCCTTTTGCAAACTTATTCGTTGTTTTCGTTTATGATATTTTCTACATTTCGTCCGCCATAAAAAATACGGATGATGGTAACCGTAGAGTTTTCAGAATTTGCCAGGTAATACACAACGTAATTGTCGATGGGAAGTTTTCGCATTCCCATGCTGCACCATGGCTCCCAGTCAACTTGGGCATGGCCGTTTGGAAATGTATCCAATCCTTTGATTCCTTTTCGTATACGGTTTGCTTGATTTTGGGCTGTTTCCGCTACTTCCAGTTCAAAGGCAATGTAGGAATAAATGGATTTTAGATCCTCTAATGCTGCGGGAGAGTATATGACACGGTATCTGCCTGTCATATACCAAACTCCTTGGCAAGAACGGCATCTACTTCTTCCACAGAATAAGTTTTACCGGATTTTAAGGATTCAATTCCAAGTGAGAGCTGCTCATCCAGTTCAGCCTTATTCATCCCGCTGATGGCTGTAGGTTTTGCAGTTGGAAGTCGGAGGTCAAATGGCATCCCTTTGTTAAGCACGATCTGACTATAGAGCATTTGGATTGCGCTGGAAGGGGATATGCCAAGTTTAGAAAGAATGCCCTCAGCATTTTCTTTTAAGTTTGTATCAATCCGAGCGTAAATTGCGGATGTATTTGCCATGGATATCACACTCCTTTTTTCTTTTAGTATAACTAAAATTGATGTTAAACGCAAGCAATCGCAAGCAAAATTATGGAATTTCCGCTTGATTCTGGAAAAGAACCCTTGGATGGGTTCTTTTTTTTCGTCTGCGGCTGCCGTTTCCCAGGGCAAACCTCCTTTGGGATTTAGCTGTGGGGAGTGCCAGGGGCTGTTAATCTTTGGAATCCCATATTAAAGGCGTAATGAATTGCGGCGCAAGTTCCTGCGCCATTAATAGAAATGCCCGGTGGGCAAAAAGGAGGTATTTTACAATGAGAAAGACTGGTGTTTGGCTGCAGAGGGGATGGGCGTGGGTGTCCTTTTTAGGGATGCTGCTGGTACTGTTCCTGATGATGACTGTTCCGGCATTTGCAGCGAATGAAATGAAGACGCTTGTCATGTCTGTTTTGGAAGAGATCATTTACCCGATCTTTTCCGCAATCGGCGTCCTTCTCGGCGCGTATGGGATTGGCGGGCTGGTGCTTGCGTTCAAGAACAGCGATCCGGACGCCCAGGCGCGGGCGACACAGGCGCTTGTCGTTGCAATCGCCCTGGTGGGGATCCGCGTGTTCATCGGGAACATCCACCTGGAAAAATATCTGTAACTGCCGGCCGCCCGGCACATCCGGAGCGGCGGGATTAAGGAGGGAAGAATGGGAAGTTTTATCTTTATGGTACTGGGGCAGATTTATGGCGACGGTACGACGGAAGAAGTTTCAGAATTCCTTTCCACGATCATGAATGGATTGATCTTGATCTTCCAGAAAGATACGGTATCCTCAATCATAGACATCACGATCGGAGCGGCCGTCGCATTGCTGATCTGCTATTTTTACATGGATTTGACAGCGAAAGCGTCCATAGACATGATAACGATGGATAAGCTGGTCGTGACCTGCATCAAGCTGGTGGTCGGATGTGCAATCTTAATCTATCTGCCGACGATCATGATGTACCTGTTCCGTTTCGCGAACGCAACGTATGAGACGATCCGGGATGCGGACTTTAAGCTGCAGTTCGGAAACAGCTCGGGGCCATTGGCAAGGGGCTTTTATTTTGGGAAGGACGAGTGGCCAAAATATGAAGACGTGCAGAGCGATTTCGAAGAGATCTTTAAATCGAAACTTACGGCACTGCCTGTCACGCTCTCGTACATCCTCAAGCTGCTGATCCCTTATGTGCTGCTGTTCGTGTCAAAGCTGGGAGCCTTCTTCATTGCAGTGAGCAACGCGCTGTCGCTTGTCCTGTACACGGTCTTTTCGCCGATTGCGGTAGCCAACTGCTTTGACGGCGGGGCGAAGAGCGAGGCAATGAGGTATCTGAAAAAGTTCCTTGCCAAGGGGATATCATTTGCCGTGATCGTTGCCGCGCTAAAGGCGAGCGAGATAATCGGGAATGCGCTCCTGTATAATTCCCTGCACGACATGGGCATCACCAAGCTGGAACTTACGAAGGAAGGGCTGGATGCCGCAATGGACATGGGGCTCATGGTCCAGCTCTGTGTTGTCCGGGTATCAGCAGTTGGCGCGATGTTCACGGGTGACAGGCTCGCGCAGTCCATCGTGGGCTCCCACGACGGGCATTAAGGAGGTGGCAGACTTGATTGAAACAAAAGTGCCGAAGGATATACGAGCGTACGATATCCGGATTGCCGGGCCATTTACAGTGCGCCAGGCCGCATTGCTCACGGTGGCTTTTATGGCGGACATGGCACTGTACTCACTGGTCCTGGACCCGCTGCAGGTTCCGTCAGAGATACGGATGTATGCAGTGATCCTGCTCGACCTGCCGATATTGATGTTCATTGCAAAACCAATGGGCATGAAGATGGAGCAGTACCTTGCGGCGGTCATACGGAGCAACTACCTTGCGCCGCTAAGGCGCAGGGCGGAGAACAGGATCGTGCAAAGGAAACCGTGCGTATATACGAAAAAAGAGCTGAAAGTGGAAAAGAAAATGCTGAAAAAAGCAATGCCGGAACATCCTGAGTACAGGGCGTTCCGGTAGCAGGCAGCGGAGGAGGGTTCCTCCGCTGTTTCCATTTGTCATATTATATATGGGCATCTGCCCATAAAGGAGGTTTGAAAATGGCAAGAAAAACAAAACGTGCGGCAGTGAAACAGACGATTCCGAAAACGCTCGCGGATACGATCCCCTATATCAGCGTGTTTGAGAATGGGATCATAGAAGTGTCGCCGGGGCTTTTCTCAAGGTCATATAAACTGCCCGAGGTGAACTTCAAAACGGTGAATGACGAGGCGCAGATGGTGCTTGCGGAAAAATATTCGCAGTTTCTGGGTTCCTTTGATGCCGGGATGTCGGCAGAGATCTCACTCTACAACAAGACGGTGGACGTAAATGAATTCCAGTCAAAAGTGTTTTTGAAGATGCGCGATGACAACCTGAATGCGTACCGGGATGAGTATAACGACATGCTCCTGGAAAAAATGTCAGGGGCAAAGAACAATATTGAGACCATTAAGCTGATGACGGTATCCCTGCGCGCGAAAAGCATCCGGGAGGCGTCTGAGAAGTTCGCGCAGCTTGACAGGCAGGTCACGGACGGCATGGTGGAGATTACAAGGCATGATGCGCCGCCGATGACGATTTATGAGCGCCTGGAGCTTTTGAATTCCATCTATAACCAGGACAGCACGGTCCCGCTCTGCCGGGAACGGACCGCGGGCGGGAAAAAAGTACAGTCGTTCACTTTGGAAAACTGCGTGGCACAGGGGATTACGACGAAAGATGTGATCGCGCCGTCAGGGTTCCTGTTCCGGTCACGGGATTTTGAGATGGGCGGGACAGTAGCGAGGTCGTATTACGTGTCCAATTACCCGACCTGGCTGAAAGGCACCGTGCTGACGGATTTCACCGCGATGCCTGCAAATATCCTGGTCAGCGTGTATTTCAACACGGTTGAGCAGGGGGAGGCGGTACGGCTTGTGAAAAGGCAGGGAACGAATATCGCATCCAAGATCGTTTCCAACCAGAAGAAAGCGGCGAGGGAGGGATATGCCGCAGAGTATATCTCCCCGGATATCCAGACCGCAAGGGATGAGGCGGATGAGCTGATGGCCGGGCTTACGAAGGATAATGAACGGCTGTTTCTGACGAATTTCGTCATCACGCTGTTCGCAAACGATATGGACCAGCTTAAGACATATGAGGAGCAGATGAAACTGATCGCCAACAAAAACCTGCTCACCGTCAAGCCGGTAGGCATGCAGCAGGAGAATGCGTTCAATACCAGCCTCCCGCTGGGCAACCCGCAGCTTTGTATCGAACGCCTGATGTCCAGCAATTCCATCTGCTCTCTGATCCCCTTTGACGTAAAGGAACTCCGCCAGGACTCGGGAATGTATTACGGGCTGAATGCAGCAAGCAAGAACATGATCCGCTATAACAGGATGTCTGACGTGAACTGCAACGGATGCATCCTCGGCATGCCGGGAGCCGGGAAATCCTTTGCCGCGAAACGCGAGATGATCAATGTCCTGCTGAACACGGACAATGAAGTGTATGTCATAGACCCCGAGCGCGAGTATTACGAGCTGGCTAAAAACCTTGGCGGCGCAGTTGTCAGGATAGCCAACGGCTCTAAGTCCTATATCAATCCATTTGACATGCATATGGATAACACGGATGACGACGGGGATCCGGTAAAGGTCAAGACCGATTTTATCGAAACGGTCTGCGAGATTGCCATTGGCGGGAGGTACGGGCTGTCTCCCATTGAGAAGTCGATCATCGACCGGTGCGTGAATGTTGTCTATGAGCCGTACCTTGACCACCTTGAAAAAACAGGGAAACGGATTGACTACCAGGCAGCGCCTACCATGCTTGATTTTTACAATGTCATGAACATGCAGAGCCAGCCGGAGGCGGTGAGCATGGCGCTGTCACTGGAGCGATATGTGAAAGGCGCGCTGGATGTCTTCTCGCACCATACGAACATCGAGATTGACAACCGGTTCACGGTATTCGACATTAAGAACATCGGCTCCGGGCTCAAAGAGCTTGGGCTCCAGATATGCCTGGATAACATCTGGAACAAGATGGTGTCGAACAAGGCCAAGGGAAGGGATACATGGTTCTACATTGACGAGTTCTACCTCCTCATGCAGAAACCGACGTCTGCCGCTTATATTGCTGAAATATGGAAACGTGCCCGGAAGTGGAACGGGATTCCGACTGCACTCACGCAGAATGTGGAAGATATGCTGAAAAGCGAGGATGCGAGGACGGTCATCAACAACTGCTCCTTCCGCATGCTGCTCGGACAGGCACCGATGAACAGGAAACAGCTCTGCCAGATGTATGACATCTCCCCGGAGGAGGAGAAGTATATCAGCGCGGCGAAACCAGGCATGGGGTTGATTCAGATTGGTGACGACATCATACCTGTGGATGACTCGTTCCCGAAACATACGCAGCTGTACAGGATCATGTCAACAAAGCCACATGAAGATTTGGGATAATGGAAAGGAGGATGCGGGAGGCTGCCTGCCTCCCGCAGATGACACATGGAACACAGAGAGATTTCAATTGAGGAACTTTTAATGCTTGCAAGCGGAACGGACAGTGAGGGCAACGCCCTTGCCGCCGGCTCCCTGGCGCGGGATAAGATAAAGGACATGGAGCCGGTCACGCTTGACAATATATTTTTGGAAAAAGCAGTGTTTGACGTAAAGGCGGACGGCGGGTGCGCCGTGGTGAAGGCGGATTTCCCAGCATCCGCGTCCCTGTTTTTCGAAAAAGCGGAAAAAATGTGCAGGGAGTGGCTGGATGCCCCGGTGCCGGAAGACGAGGCATTTTCCCTGCTGCTCTCCCCATACCTGCTGAATGGCAGCGTGTATGTGCTCTTCCTGAACCTTGTATTCGCTTACGGGCATGAAAAGCCGGATGGCGGGAGATGCCTGATCCTTGCGTTTGACAATACCGCTACCATCCCGTATGAGACGGGGGATGTGGATTACGCGGCAATCGTCCGCGAAGTGGAGGCGGAAATGAAACGCCGGGAAACGGAACTGGCGGAAGAGCTGGATGATGCGAAAGAGGAAGAGGATGCGGCGCGTGATGCCGGGGCATATGACTTCGGAAAGGAGATTGCTGACAGGTATGACCCGGAGCATCTGGAATCCCGCGGCAATCCGGTGGACAAAGGCCGGGTTCGTTCGGGGAGACAAGGCCGGGGAATCCGGATTGCGAGGAGGGATGAAGATGCGTAGATTATTCCTGCTGCTGGCTGCATCATTCCTGATTGCCATGCCGGTATGCGCGGCGGAGATGCCGGAGCCAGGGCAGGCAGGGCAAAGGACAGGGCAGGAGGATGGGCAGGCATCAGAAGAGGCATGGAACCCGGAGGAAGACCCGGCGGCAGATGCCGCAGGCTCCTACCCGGAGGCGGGCACGGACACCCTGTCCGTGACAGTGAAGTACACGGATGGGCTTAAGGCGGAGGCAGGGGACACGTTTGATATCGTATATCAGGTGGTCGGCTCTGACGCGCCTGCAACGATCACCGTGGATGCGGACGAGATTGACGGCTATGAGGGCGAGATCGAACTCCCGGAGGGCACCTATGAGGTGCTGGGCCTTCAATATACCGGGGAGCGGGAGGAAATCCAGTCCTACGGGATTGAAAATGGATTTACCGTCGGAAATAATGCCGCCGTATGTCTTGTGATCGGGAAAGACGGCACATTTTCGCTTGCGGGGCAGGAGGGGTACTTTACCCAGATTGGGGAAGAGGACATGAGCGGGGAGGTGCCGACAGACGCGGAACTGCGGGAGGCGGAGATTGCGGCGGAACAAAAGGAGGAGCCGCCGGAGATCGAAACCCCCGGAATCCTGCGTGCCGTGCCGCTGCTTGTCCTGAGCGTGGTACTGGCGGCAGGAGTCTGTATCGTGAAGAAGAAGGGGTTGCTGGACAGATAGGGGAGGCCGGAGACGGCCTCTTTTCCTGTGTGCCGAGTCAGTTAGTAGCCGGAAAAAAGGAAAGAGCAAACGTGAATTAAAAAAATTCATAAAAGTTTTGTTGCATTAACCGATATAAAATAATAAAATAGAGATAGAAAAGTATGAATTGCAACGGAAGAACCATACTAACAAAGGAGGTGTTTATCATGGCAACTTCAAGTATCACAAAGAATTTTGTCATTTCCGGCAAGGAACAGGTGGAGATGTTTGTCAACGCGATTGAAGAATCTGCCAAGAACCGTCCTGTTCATATACCTGTAGCGGCAAGCGAAATAACAGATGATGCAGAATTGCTTGAATTTATGCGAATGAGGAAAAAGGCAAATGACAGAAAAAAACAAATATAGAATTATCAATATCCGGCGGTATATTGGTAATGAGAATCCTGAACTTGGGGAGGATGAACTTCTTCAAATCCTCTCCGAGTTTTCTTGTCCGATGAACCCTGACGTGGAACGGTTTTTAAAGCACAGTTCCATTGAATTTACTAAAAAGAACCAGTCTGTGACATATCTTGTGTTTTCTGTTGCTGACGGAAAATTGCTGGGATATTTTACGCTCGCATTAAAGCCATTGACGGTAAGAGGTGAAACGGTGAGCAATACGGTAAAGAGAAAATTGTTACGGGTTAGTGAGTTGGATAAAAAATCGGATACATATACCATGTCAGCTTATTTGATTGCACAATTAGGGAAAAATTATTCTGAAAATGATGGAAAAATGATTACTGGCGCAGAACTTCTTGAACTGGCATGGGATAAAATCAAAGCAACACAATATATGTTTGGCGGCATGGTAACATTCTTGGAAGCTGAAAATGAGGAAAAGCTGTTATCTTTCTATCGGAACAACCGTTTTTCGCAGTTTGATACAAGGCAGACTGCATCAGATGCGGACGAATCGCATGAGCTGGTACAGCTTTTAAGGCTGCTCTAATGCGATTGCGTGTACTGAAAATATGGATTTTGTCGACAAAAGCGCAACTTGTCGATTTGCCGAACTGCAAATTGGGTGGGGTAAATTCCGCATAGGTGGGGCAAAAGGGGTAAAAAGTCATCAAAGTCTAACAGCGACACAGGCGGCAATCTCAAATTAATGCCATAGGATTTTTGGTGCTAACAGGCAAAAGTATTGAAGAATGGCTTAAAATCAGGGGATTTTGAGGTTTGGTGGGGTTCGTCACAGTAGGTGGTGGATCTCTCTTTTTGTGAATTTTTATGCCGCTAATAAAGGCGGGGCATTGGGTGCAAAAAATAACGATAACGCCATTCAAAAATTGTATCAATTTGGACTTGCAATATAGTGTAAGAGAGTATCAGTCAGTAACCGTCTCCTGCTTGATTTTCCATATTGTCACTGGAAACATATCTTTTTGCAGGAAGGAGAGGGATTTTATGGATGGAAAGGGAGCGAAAACTCCGGAAAAGGCACTGGATTATTACACCTTTGAGCACTGGCAGAACAAAAACGTGGTTGCGGCAGTCCTTGGGACAATCCGTGCATTTGTCAATTATGTATCCTCCCTTGTGGGGGATGTGGCGCATAACATCATATTTGCAAGGCATCAGCACTCCATGAGCGGGATGTACCAGGAGGGATACCAGCGCGGGAAGAAGGAAAGCGCCGCTAAAGAGGAAACCAGCAAGGAAACAGCGGAAAACAGAGTGGTATCTCCGGAAGAAAAGCGCGGAGCGGAGAAACCGGAACTGGATCCCCATGAGCGGGATACGGAGGCGTGCGCCCTGTTATCCGATGATGTTGTCAGGCAGCACTTGGAGGGCATTGGCGTGCTTGCGTTCCCGGAACGTGATTCTGACCGGATACTGCTCGCTTTCCGGGACAGTGACGGGTGCAGGCAGAATTTTGGCACAATGTCCAAGACAGGGCTGATTGAAGGCAAAGCGGATATGCTTGCCGCATCCCTTTACCGCCAGCGGCTGACAGAGACAAAGGATATACAGGCGGCAAAACTTGACGCTGCCCTAGATGCCGTGCTGGCATCGGCGGGGATATCCATATATGCGTATGCAGATGTATTCCGCAAAGCGGACAGCGACGGGCACAGGGCAGACATTGCCAGCGTCGGGATAGAAGTTCCGGGGGGCGCGGCAGAGATCCGGATCACAACGGATCCCAGGCGGCCGGAGACAGCAGTGGCCGTCTATAACGGGAAGAGCCTGTGTTCCTGTGATGCCCGGTCTCTTTCAGACAGCGGCGTCATGAACCGTATCAAAGAGGCGGTCAGGACGGAGTATGAGGCAGAAACCCGTGTGCGGCACAGGATTGGGAACAAGGGCGGGAAGGAGTTCCAGGGTTACGAGTTTTTCACCAATAAGCAAGGGAGGACTGCCGTGAACTACCGCGATGGGGAGCAGAAGATTCCCCTCGGCACATACCAGTTCGAAAGCACGAAAGATGTAAAAGCGCTTTCGGACCGTATCTGCAGCAAGTCGCTGGGGCAGGTGTATGACGTGTCGGGCAATTCTTTTGTACAGGACTTCAAGCTCGGGGATTGTTTTGTATCTGGAGAGGTATTGGCCTATTCCATTGCGGCCATGTCCAACCCATCCATGAAACAGGAAATCGAAAACGGGGAATACTTAAACCCGGTCACGCAGCAGTATGAGCCGGGAGGCGCGGCACATATCAGCATTATCCACGATCTTTACGGTGTCAGCTTTAAGCAGAATACACCTGTGAACGGGGAAATGGAACAGTCGCTGATCGGCGAATATGCCAATCTTGCGGATATCGGAACACGGGAACTGAACGCGCTTGTTACGGGGATACAGACGGCGCACATGGAGAACCAGGCACAAAGTGAGATCGTGGAGGACCATGTCCGTATCCAGGATGCCGTAAACCTGTCCCCGCTCATGGAGGATGCGGATGCAAGAAAGGTGTTGGAGCAGAACGCGCTGGATGAACGCACAGCTTTGTTCCTGCATGAAACAGAGCCGCCCATGGAACTGGAGATCGAGCTGGACGAGATTCCTTTTGAGCCGGATATTTCCGACAGGTAGGCTGCCTTTTGGTTGACCATATTATCTGTAGGAGCGGAATGTGCCCTGTCCTGTAAAGGCAGGGCAGGACTGGAAAGGAGGAGGCAGGGGCTCGCTCCCCTGTGAGCATTATTATGGCAGCACATAACCAGATGCGTATTGTGGGATATATTAAGGATGAACCTACAGTGATGGGTGAAGACGGCATGAAAACGGTCATGCTGAACGTGCGGACAACGCACAGATGGACGGAAGACTGTTTTGAACACCGGGTTTTTGAGGATGTCATGGTATATTTCAATGACAATAATGACAGGAAACTGATGTCACGGATGCTCGAATTTAAGAAGATGGACCTGGTTGACATCAAAGGCGTGTTTTCCGTGCTTGTCCTGAACAAGCCGTCTGTATGTGAACACTGTGGATGCCGCAACATTAAATATAACGGCTGCATTACCGTACTCTGGCCGATTTCAGCAATCAAGAGAGGAAACCTTGAGGCAGATTACCTGCGCTGGAAAGACCAGTGCAGGGCATATAAGACGCTTACGGAGGAAGAACGCGTGGAGGGGCTCATGAAGGACCCGAAAGTGGATGAGCCGATTCCGGAAAAGGTGCTGACTATGCATTTTCAAGAAATCTCAAACCAGGTGCTTGTGATTGGGACACTTGTTTCCGAACCGGAGAGGCTCGGAACGGAAAAACGTCCGGGATGCCGGTATATGCTCGGCATTGACCGGAAGTATTATATCCGGACACAGAGCGATGTCACGGCAGATTATCCATACGTCTATTCCTATGGAAACCAGGCGCTTATGGATCTGCGGCATCTGCATAAGGGCTCCCTTGTGCTGGCAGATGCATTCCTGCGTACCCGTGAGGTGCAGAACAATATGGTGTGCGGGGAGTGCGGGGGAACCTATCAGTTCCAGGATGTGGCAATGGAGCTGATCCCGTATTCTGTCGAGTACCTCAACAACTACTGGACGGATGAAGACATTGCCAACTATGAGGATGAACAGGCACGGATTGGCGCAGGAAAAAGCCTTGCCGCGCTTGGCTTGTAGAATCATATTCCGGAAATCTTCTGCATATGGTCAGGCTGCGTTGCAGATGGCATCAAAAAAAGAGGCTGTGAGGCTTCTTTTTTTGAGAAAATATCCAGATTATCCTTGAATAGAAAAACATTAGAGGAGGATTTTATCATGGATGGAAAAAGGATATTTGACAGAAATGAGGTAGAAGAGCTGGTTAAGGAGAAAGACTGGGAAGGTCTGCGGAAATATGATTTCCGTGGCGCGGATCTGAGCGGAATGCACCTTTGGGAGACAGAATTTGACAGCATGGATTTTAGCGGCGCCAATCTTTCCTATGCGTTCTTTGATGTGGCGGATTTGAAAAATGCGAAGTTTAATGGTGCGAATTTAGATAGAACGTCTTTTCGTTCTTCGAATCTGGCAAACGCAGATTTTCGTGGCACGGATATTGCTGGCGTTGATTTCTCCTTCGCCCACATGGACGGGGTCATTATAGATGGCACGACATCCCATTTCCACATGTGCTGTCCGGAAAAAGGGGAATTTACCGGCTATAAAAAAGCACGTCATAGGTGGGGGCTGAACCCGTACATTGTTGAACTTCGGATTCCGGCACATGCCTTACGTTCCAGCGCAACCTCAAATAAGTGCCGATGTTCGGAAGCAGAAGTGATATCCATTACGCGTTTGGATGGCACAGATGATGGCACAAATGTTGCAAGAAGTAATAAGAACCGCCATTTCCTGTATAAAGCCGGCGAAAGAGTCAAAGTATATGATTTTGATAAGAACCGCTGGAATGAATGTGCTCCCGGTATCCATTTCTTCATGACAAGAGAGGAAGCTGTAGATTATAAGTTCCTTTAGCAAAAGAGAAGCCGGCACGGCTGCTTTTTTTGAGGAAATATCCAGATTATCCCTGAAAAGAAAATCATTAAAGGAGGATTATCATGAATGAAAAAAGGACATTTGACCGGAGAGCCGTAAAGGAACTGGTTGATAGGAAAGACTGGGAAGGCCTGCGGGAATATAATCTCCGTGGTGCGGATCTGAGCTATCTGAGTTTTGCCCATGCGGATTTGAAAGGCATGGACTTCAGCGGGGCTTATTTTATGTCTACGTTTTTTGGCAATGTGAATTTAAAGGATGTAAGGTTTAACTATGCACATTTGTATACTTCGTCTTTTCACTATTCGAGCCTGACTGATGTGGACTTCCGTGGCGCGGATATTACTGATGTGAGTTTCAATAATACGCGCATGGACGGCATCATCATGGATGAAACAACATCCCATTTCCATATGCACTGTCCGGAAGAAGGCGGGTTTACCGGCTATAAAATGGCGTTTAATGACAAGTATCATCCGTATATTGTCGAGCTGAAAATACCGGCATGTGCCTTACGTTCCAGCGCAACCTCAAACAAATGCCGGTGTTCAGAGGCGAAAGTGATGTCCATTACCTGTTTGGAAGGTACAGACGATGGAACAGATATTGTGAGGAGTGGGAGGAATCCATATTTCCTGTATAAAGCCGGGGAAACAGTCAAGGTAGATGACTTTGATGAAAACCGCTGGCATGAATGCGCGCCAGGAATTCATTTCTTCATGACGAGGAAAGAGGCTGTAGACTATGTTCTCTGACCGTGAAAAAGAGAAGCCGAGAGGCTTCTTTTTTGCGGAAATAACCAAATTGCTTTTGAAAAGGCAATCATTAAAAGGAGGGTAAAAAATGATTAAAGAAGT
>OFHP01001168.1_pt1 | contig 13053 bp, 11 predicted proteins | sample 1521651 | NCBI WGS metagenome assembly OFHP01 (sample SAMEA3504105, study PRJEB24116) | mouse gut metagenome | biome: mouse gut; feature: mouse-associated habitat; material: faeces | place: Denmark | collected 2011 | reverse complement strand
CGGCCGACCGGCTAACGGGCGCTGCCAATATACGGAGACCAAGCATTCAACATCCCCGGTCATCCGTTCATCAACGCATGCAAAAATCGGTAATACGCCCGATCTCGCAATAAATCGCCTCGTTGGTCTGACATGCCGTGGTCTTACATAAATCACCATTCGTTTGGTCACATCTGTATACAGAGTTCGTTGCGAGACACAATCCCGCTGGGTTATTCTCCGACTGATGGCACGTCTTATTGGCGGCAACGGACACACAAATACTGTTATCGCTCACGTTGATACCTCCCTTGACGTTTTGCATGGAGGCTTTCTCCAATGTTGCGACGACGTCTCTCTTTAACTGCAACTTTTTCATAATACGTTAAGTTTAAGGTTAATAGCATTGGGACTGCAATCCTGAAGGATACATTGGCAATATAATACAATAGCTCCACAATTCCTAATATTTTATTGTATTTATTTGCTTTTTCCTGCCTCACTACAGCCAATTGACCGGTCGGTGCCGGCCGCACCGCATCCGCCGGACACCGGACACCGGACACCGGGGAGGCGCCGAAACCCACGACGACAGGCGCTATGGATTGAAAAACAGAATATTGGCGCCTCCAGTGCCTCTTCGAAAACCGGAGGGCACCATGCCGTCGCTCTTTTTCATGACAGCGCCTCCTCCGGCACGAAAACGAAAAAACGGGAACCTCACGGTTCCCGTTCTTCTTTTCCCGGGCGTCGCCGCCCTCCATATTCGCTATTGCGCCGAACTCCGGCAACTTCTGCCCCTATACGCAGCCCTGCCGCCCAAACGGGGTTTTCACCCGCATGCACGCGGGGCACCAGCCCCGCATCCGCCGCACCTTCGTCCGGCCTGTCTGAAAAACCGCTGCGCCTCGAATGTCCGGGCGGATCGTTCGGGCAGGCTCACCGCCCCGAAGCTCCGACCGCCGCCGTGCAAAACATGCAAAACATGCAGGCCGCACAAACCCGCACAAACCGTGCGATCCAAAACCCGCACACACGGTGCAGGCCGCAAAAGCCGCGTGCGTCCGGCCGCCCCGCACCCGCCTCCGGGCAGACGGCGCCGCAACGGCCCCGCCGCGACGGCTCGGGCTACTCCTGCTCGGGATCGGCCACGAGGATGCGGCCGCAGTATTCGCAGATGATGATCTTCTTGCCCTGACGAATGTCGGCCTGGCGCTGGGGCGGGATGCGGTTGAAGCAGCCGCCGCAGGCATCACGCTGAACGGTGACGATACCGAGACCGTTACGTGCGTTTTTGCGGATCCGCTTGAACGCCTCCAGAGTGTAGCGGTCCACCATCGGCTCGAGTTCTTTTGCTTTCTGGCGGAGTTCGTCTTCCTGCTGTCGTGTCTCTGAGATGATCTCATCGAGTTCCTGACGTTTCTGCTCCAGAATGTGGCGGTTGTCTTCGAGCAGAGCCTGGTCGGTCTCTATGTCGGCATGCTTCTGGGCAATGCGTTCATTGGCCTCGCGGATGTTCTTTTCGGCAAGTTCCACCTCAAGGCTCTCGTATTCCTTCTCCTTCTCGAGGAATGCGTACTCGCGGTTGTTGCGTACGTTGTTGATCTGCTCCTCGTACTTGGCGATCTTCACTTTCCGGTCCTCGATCTCTCCGGTTTTGGTCTTGATGAGTTTGTCGAGTTCCTTGAGTTCTTCCTCGTGTTTGGCGATACGGGTTTCGTAACGGGCGATTTCATCCTCGCGGTCTTTTACCTCGTTTGGGAGTTCGCCGCGGAGAATCCTGATGCGGTCAATCTCGGAAAGGTATGACTGGAGCTTGTAGAGGGCTTTGAGCCGTTCTTCCACGCTGCGGTCCTTATCTGCTTTTTTTTCTGCCATATCTTGTTAATTCACTATTCTTTAATCTATTATAATACGAAACTTCTTCCTGTTGTCTCCTTACCCCCCCCCGGATGTCATATCACTCCGACGGGACTCCGGTTTGATTCGGAGAAGTAGGTGACGAGTCCGGGATGTTTTTCGCGGATTATCCGCGATAGAATCCGTGTGGAGCAGAGTTCGCTCTCGAAGTGTCCTATGTCGGCGACCACGATGTCGAGGCCCCATGTGGTGAAGTCGTGGTATTTCACGTCGCCGGTCACGATTATGTCGGCTCCTGCCTTTATCGCCTGTGGGATCAGACTCGCGCCGGAACCTCCGCAGAGGGCTACACGTTTGACCACAATCTGCGGACTCTGGGCCGAGTATCTCAGGGCCTTCACGTGGAATTTATCCTTGAGGCGGCGCAGGAATTCGAGCTTGGGAGCCGGGGTGATGTTGCCGACTACTCCGAGGCCTTCGCGGCGGCTGGCGTCGCGGGGTTCAAGCACGCAGATGTCGGTAAGGCCGAGCATGTGGGCCATTTCGTGGCTTACGCCGTCCCATGCCGAGTCGAGGTTGGTGTGCGCCGAGTAGATGGCCACGTTGTCGCGCAGGGCGCGGATGGCTATGCGTTCGGTGTCGGTGCGTCCGGTAAGCTGCTTGAGTCCGCGGAAAATCAGAGGATGGTGGCTCACCACCATGTTGCAGCTGCGTCGCAGAGCCTCGTCGAGAGCCTCCTCCGTGACATCAAGACAGAGAAGCACTCCTGATACCTCCATCCCGGGGTCTCCGATCTGAAGGCCCGCGTTGTCGTAATCCTCCTGCAGATGGAGAGGGGCGAAATCTTCGATCGCGGCGGCTATGTCACTTACCTTTGTCATCGGCGGGACGTAGTTCAAGACGCAGTTCTTCGAGCTGGGCGGCCTCGATGGGAGAGGGAGACTCGTTCATCACGTCGCGGCCCGAATTGTTTTTGGGGAATGCAATGGTGTCGCGGATGGTGTCGAGGCCGGCAAGCATCGACACGAAACGGTCGAATCCGAGGGCCAGACCTCCGTGGGGCGGCGCACCGTATCTGAAGGCGTTCATCAGGAAACCGAATTGTTCTTGTGCGCGCTCGGGAGTGAATCCGAGGAGCTCGAACATCTGGTCCTGAAGCTCCGAGTCGTGTATTCTGATCGATCCTCCGCCGAGTTCCGTACCGTTCACCACGATGTCGTAAGCTGTGGCGCGTACTCGGCCAGTGTCGCTCTTGAGCAGCGGGATGTCCTCCGGGTTGGGGGCGGTGAAGGGATGGTGCATGGCATAATACCTCTGTGTTTCGTCATCCCATTCGAAGAGGGGGAAGTCCACCACCCAGAGGGGGGCGAACACCTCGCGGTCGCGGAATCCGAGACGCTCTCCCATTTCGAGACGAAGCTCGCACAGTTGTTTGCGGGTCTTCATGGCATTGTCGCCGGCCATCACCAGCAGGAGGTCTCCCTCCTTGGCGCCTGCACGGCGTCCCCAGTCTGCAAGCTGTTCGGGAGTGTAGAATTTGCCGATGGAACTCTTGACTTCTCCGTCAGATCCGAATTTCACCCACATAAGGCCTTTGGCCCCGATCTGAGGACGCTTTACGAACTCGGTGAGCTCGTCGATCTGCTTGCGGGTGTATTCCGCGCAACCTGGTGCACATATACCCACGACAATTTCGGCATCGTCGGCCACGGCGAAGCCGTTACCTTTGGCCAGGTCGGTGAAATCGACAAACTCCATGCCGAAGCGGATGTCGGGCTTGTCGCTTCCGTATCGTGTCATGGCTTCCTGCCATGTGATGCGCGGGAAGGCTTCGGGGAAATCCATACCCTTTACATATTTGAAGATGTGCTTCACAAGACCCTCGAACATGCGGATCACGTCCTCCTGCTCCACGAAGCTCATCTCACAGTCTATCTGCGTGAACTCCGGCTGGCGGTCGGCGCGAAGGTCTTCGTCGCGGAAGCACTTTGCAATCTGGAAGTAACGGTCGAATCCGCTCACCATCAGGAGTTGCTTGAAAAGCTGAGGACTCTGCGGCAGAGCGTAGAATTCACCGGGATTCATGCGGGAGGGGACCACGAAGTCGCGGGCTCCTTCGGGCGTGGATTTCACCAGAATCGGCGTTTCCACCTCAAGGAATCCGTTGGCATCGAGATACCGGCGGATTTCGAAGGCCATTCTGTGACGCAGTTCGAGATTTTTGCGTACTGCCGGACGGCGGAGGTCCAGATAGCGGTATTTCATGCGCAGGTCATCGCCGCCGTCGGTGTTGTCCTCGATGGTGAATGGCGGAACATCACTGCGGTTGAGCACATCCAGCCCGTCGGCTATCACCTCGATGTCTCCGGTGGGAAGGCTGGGGTTTTTTGAGCTTCTCTCGCGTACGGTACCTGTTACCTGCACCACAAATTCGCGGCCGAGTCTGTTGGCCCTGTCGGCCAGTACGGCATCTATGTCCTGACCGAATACCACCTGGGTTATTCCATAACGGTCGCGGACATCGACAAACGTCATGCCGCCCATCTTGCGGATTCTCTGAACCCATCCGGCGAGCTTGACCTCTTTGCCGGCATCGGCAAGTCTCAACTCGCCGCAAGTATTGTCTCTATACATTGCAAACTATAGAAAATAAATTTCTTCTGGCCGGTCGTCCCTCATTTCCGATGCATGAAGCGCATACGCCGGGGTGCGACGAATGACCAAGGTACTTTAAACGTGCAAATTTAGCAAAAAAAACCGATATGACGAAATCTTTTCGCATTTTCGCCTTTGAATTCTCCCGGCCTTTTCATGCTGAGCGTGAAATTCTTTTTTTCAGTTCGGTCAGCTCGGGGAAATGGAAGATGAAAGATATGCCGGCGTAGAGGCCTCCTCCTGCAGTTGTCACGCAGAGCAGCAGCAGGGCCGGATGCAGGGGGAGAAACAGAGTGGCGAATGCGGCGCCGCCGGCCAGCAACGCTGCTGCTGCGTAGGGCGCGAGATCGCGGAGCATAAGGGTCGTCCTGTAGCCTGTGGCCCGGCTCACAATCGCCATCGCCGCCACCCAGGTCAATGCCGAGGCCCCGAGCTGTCCCCACACCAGCAACGGCACGCTGTGGTACCAGACCGTGCACAGAACCGCCGCGACAACAAGCCCGTCTTTCACCAGTTCGATGATGAAAAGCCGTCTGGCGTAGCCGAGCGCAAGTATGTAGTTGTTGTAGAGCGATGTAAGGACAAAAAAGATACCCCTTATCGTAAGGATTTGAAACAAAGGTATGGCCGAGTCCCATTTGTGGCCGAACAGCGTGTGGAAAAGCGGTGCTCCCGCTACAGCCACTCCGATCATCACGGGGAAAACTACAAAAGCCGCGAAGCGATGGATCTTACCCATGTAATCATGGAATTCGTCACCGTTGTCCTGCACTTTTGCCAGAACAGGCACGAAGGAGGCTGTGAACACCTGAGAGATCGATGCGCTCCCCATCTTGCTCCATTTGTCGGCCTGGGTATAGACTCCGAGTGAGGTGAGATTGTAGAATGCTCCGATCACGAAGGAATAGATGTACAGAAAAAAAGTATTTAGAGCCGATGAAGAGAATACAGAAAATCCCACACGCCATATCCGTCTGACAGTGTCGGTGCTGAAGCACAGGCCAGGACGCCATTTTCCCGTGAGCCATAGCCATCCCGACTTTATGGCGGAGAGTGCCACCGACTGCCATACCAGCGCCCAGGCTCCATATCCGGAAAAAGCCAGCCATACGCCGAGTATGCCTGAGACGGTCAGTCCTACCATGTTTGCAACCGCAATCTGCTTTACATCCATGCGCTTCATCAGGCGTGTGGTCTGGACGAGTCCGAGCCCGTTGAGGATAAAGGTCAGAAACATTACCCTTGAAAGAGGAATCAACCGCCGGTCGTTCTGAAAAATCTCGGCTATGAGCGGAGCACAGAAGAATAGTGCGGCATAGACGGTGACTGATACCGCGAGGTTAAACCAGAATACAGTCGAGTAATCGCGTTCAGACACCTCCTTGCTGCGTAGTAAGGATGACCCGAAGCCACTGTCGACAAAGAGAATTCCGAACGCCTGGAACACGAGCAATGCGCCGACAAGTCCGAAGTCCTCCTTGGAGAGCAGATTGGCGAGCACCACTCCGACCACGGCGTAGAGCAACTGCGATGAGAAGCGGTCTATCGTGTTCCATTTCAGCGTCTTGGCTGTCCTGTTCTTTAATTCTCGGTTCATTGCCGGACAATTTGTTATGCAGCTGATCGGGGAAAGGGTGGAGATTACTCTGCGAGAGCCTGATTTTTAAGCCATTGTCCGGCTATTTCATCGAGTAGGGATAATAATTCATCGTACTTTTCGATGCGCAGAAGCCGGATTCTGGTCTGGCGGAAATCGTGAAGACCTTTGAAGAGGGGGGATGCGGCGAGGTGCCGGCGGATGTGGAGTATGCCGCGGTATTCATCGATACGCTCCACACTCTCGGAGATCTGACGTTTCAGCAGTGCGAGTTTCTCTTCGACCGGAATCGGAGTTGCCGTGCCGGTGTCGAGGAGTTCCCTCACTTCGCGGAAAATCCATGGAGCACCGAACGATGCGCGGCCGATCATCACGCCGTCCACTCCGTAGCGGTCGAATGCGTCGCGGGCTTTTTCAGCGTTGGTGATGTCACCGTTGCCGATTACCGGTATTTCCATGCGCGGGTCCTCTTTCAGCGCGCCTATCAGACTCCAGTCGGCCTCTCCGGTGTACATCTGGGAGCGGGTACGGCCGTGGACAGTCAGTGCCTTGATGCCGCAGTCCTGAAGGCGGGGTCCGAGGTCACATATTATCTTGTTCTCGCAGTCCCAACCGAGTCTTGTCTTGACAGTGACGGGAAGTGATACGGCCTTAACCACCTCTGCGGTGATCCGGAGCATCTTGGGAATGTCCCGGAGCATTCCGGCGCCGGCCCCTTTGGATGCCACTTTCTTCACCGGACAGCCGAAATTGATATCGATAAGGTCCGGCCCTACCTGCTCTACAATTTTCGCGGCTTCGACCATCGCGTCCTGTTCGCGGCCATATATCTGTATCGCCACCGGTCGCTCGCGCTGGTCTATGTGCAGTTTGCGCACGGTGGATTTCACATCGCGCACCAGAGCCTCGGCCGACACGAATTCCGTGTAGACCATGGCGGCTCCCATTTCTCGGCAGATCAGCCGGAAACTGGCGTCGGTCACATCCTCCATCGGTGCGAGCATCACGGGGCGTTCTCCTAATTCTATGTTGTCAATCTTCATTATGTGGTGATGATTGGGACTGTCAGGTAAGAGTCAGTCGTGAGAGTTCTTTTGAAGCGATGAGGGCTGCCATGTCGCGGAGATCGTCGGGGGTCACGGCACGTATCTGCTCCGCAGTGTGCGCTATGTCGTGGACTTCTCCGAAATACAGCAGACTTTTGGCCAGGGCCATGGCGCAGTTCTCGCGATGGTCGCCGCTTACTGTGAGCTGGCCGCAATATTGGTCGCGTGCGGCGTCAAAGGCTCTCGGAGAGAGACGGTCGGATGCGAGTCGCGAGATTTCATCGGAGATGATGCGTAAGCATTTTTCCACCTTGTCGGGCTGCGAACCGAAGTATATCAGCATTGAGCCGCAGTCGCTCATCAGCGTCAGGGCGCTGTCGACTGTATATACAAGTCCCCGTTTCTCGCGGAGTTCGCGGTTGAGCCGGGAGTTCATGCATGGGCCTCCGAGAATGTTGTTGAGGAGAAAGAGAGCATGCCGGCGGGGATCGTTACGTGCGAAAAGCCGCGTGCCGATGATCGTGTTCGCCTGCTGGTGTCCGCGGTCGCGGGTTTCGCGGAAGGCAGGCAGCTCGGCAGGAGTCACCCGGCAGCTTTCATTTTCGGAGAAGGATAGATCGCCGAAGTGACATTCGAGAAGGCGGAGGTTGCGCCGCTCATTGCCAGGGTCCACGCAGTACAGCACTATGTTGGCGGGTGTATAGCGGGAGTCGATGAAAGCGCGTCCGTCGCCGCCGGTGAGGGCCTTCACGCTTTTTTCGCTTCCCAGTATGTTGTGCGAGAGTGCACTTCCGGCATAAAGCAGTTCATCGAATTCATCGTAGACAGCGTCTGCCGGGGAGTCGGCGTAGGAGTGGATTTCCTCGATGATCACATCTCGTTCGCGTTCTATTTCTGCGGTAGGGAAGGTGGCGTTTTTTATAAGGTCGGCTATCAGTTCGATGGCTCTGGGGGCATATCCCGCAGGAGCGTTGGTGTAGATGAGCGTCTCTTCTTTGGTTGTGTACGCGTTGAGTTCGCCGCCGATGCTTTCCATTCTGTTGGAGATGTGCCAGGAGGAGCGGCGGCGAGTCCCCTTGAATAAGGTGTGTTCCACAAAATGTGCCAGTCCGTCGCGTCCTTCGCCGTCATCACGGCTGCCGGCGGCGACGGCTGCGCCAATGTACGACACCGGGCTGTCCGAACGCCGGACCACGGCGCGGACACCGTTGGAAAACGTGGTGATTGTCATAACTTCAATAAGAAAAGGGCCGAGGCTCTAAAGCCGCGGCCCCTTTTCATAAAATAAATTAAGTGTTTTATTATTTTATGGATGGTTTCTTATCAACGGGTGTCTTTGTCTTATTTGCCAAGACGTCCCTGCTCACGGCCTATGTAGGCGTCGATGCTGCCGTTGCCGGGCGTGAAGTCGGGATAATCCTTCTTTATGGTCTGGTAGCATTCGAGCGCGAGGTCGTACTTCTTCTGCGCGTCGTAGACATTGGCTTCCTTGAGGAGGACGCGCGGAACGATCTGCCCGTTGCCTTTGGCTTTCTTCACGGCCTTCTTATAGGAATCGATCGCCTGGCCGTACTGCTTGAGGTTGACCTGACAGTCTCCTTTCAAGACAAGCGCGTTGGCTGCGAGGATCGGTTCTAAAGTGCTGAATTTGTCAAGATAATTCAGAGCCTCCTTATATTTTCCGAGAGTGTAGTAGTGTTCGGCGGCGTTGAGGGCCGCAAGCTGTCCGGCTTCGTTGCCGCCGAATTTGTCTGCGACTTTTGCATACTCCGCGGCGGCTGTGGAATCGTTGCCCTGAGCGAGGATCTCTACCTGGTTGTAGGCCTCGAACGAACGGTTCAGGCGCGGGTTGAGGTAGATGTACAGGTAGCTGACGATGAATGCGGCAATTACAAGAATGCCGCCGATTGTCCAGTATATCACCTTCTTGTTGTTGGCGATTTTTTCGGTCGCGCTGCTGAGGTTGTCGTTGATTTTTTCAATAGCGTTAGCCTCTTCGGCTTCATGATTATTTGCCATTTCTCTGTTTTCGGTTTTGTTCGGTTATTAAGCTCCTTTTCGCCAGAATCTCGCCAAGAGCGGAAGGCGCTGCGGATTCAACACGCAAAGTTAATAAAAATAATCGGATTCGTTGCAAATTTAAAGAATATTTTCATCAATGCTTTCAATCTTTTCCTTTCACACTTTTTTATGCGGCATGATTCTCTTGAGGAGGAACCTGATGAAGAAGCGGATGTCCGTGTTGAGGCTCCGTATGGGCGTGAGGATAGGTCTGAAGCGTTTTTTCCCCTTCGGGTCGCAGAATATGCTTATATTCGAGGGATGGCATTCGACCTCGACTGTCTCGGGCATTTCCGCCACATCGCCGTCGATGTGGACCGTGCCGGGGAGCTTGCGGATGGTGGCTCTCGGGGTGCGGATTGTCTGGATTATGATGTTGCTGTTGATTCGTCCCGTGAAAAGTTCCACTCCCACCATGACGCGGGTAAAAGGATCGCCAGAGTGTATCACCGTGATGTCGAGCACTCCGTCGTGGATCGAGGCCGTGGGGGCGATGAATGCGTTGTTGCCGTACTGCGACGCATTGCATACCGCCACAAGAAAGGCTTTCACCCGGAATGTGGCTTCCGGAGTGGAGATCTCGTATTCCTCCGACCTGTACTTAAGGTAAACCTTGAATACGCTCTGCAGGTAGGTGATAAGTCCGCGTCGGCTTGCCGATGAGAACTGGCGGCTCACTTCGGCGTCGAACCCCATGCCGAACGTGCAGAAGAAGGGGCGTCCGTTGGCTGTGCCGTAGTCGCATCTCTTGGGATAATCGGCCGCGATCACATCGATTGCCTTGTCAATGTCGATTGAAAGAATTACGTGGCGGGCAAGACCGTTGCCCGACCCGAGGGGGATGATGCCGAGCACTGTGCGGCTTCCGGCTATGCCGGAGGCAACCTCGTTGACCGTGCCGTCGCCCCCGGCGGCCACCACCGCGTAGTATCCCTTTTCGGCGGCCTCTCGCGCCAGCTCAAGCGCATGCCCCGCCCGTTCGGTGGCTTTGGTCTGAACTTCATATCCAGCGACTTCCAGCCGACGGTGCGCCGTCGCGATTATCTCCCGCTTCGGAAGTATCCCCGAAATGGGATTCACTATCAAAAGTAACTTTTTGCTCATGTTTAGTGTATAAAAACGCGATTTAAAGGCTTCTATGGTGATGTTTTATAACATAATGGATTGTATAAATGCCAATTTTCTACAAAAATAACTAAAAATATCGAAAATTATGTTTTATAACATCACATTTTTTTTGGAATCGCTTTTCAGATGAAGTAATTTTGCGGTGTAAAAAATGAGAAAAGCCTTATAGGTACAACATAGAACCTTAATACCGATTTATCTTAGGTCTAATGCCTGAAAAACGGAAGTGATAAAATATTAACTGAAACAACAGGGTAATTGATTATTATTTTGACCTTAATCTGAAATTGGAAAAAGATACCGGCGGGAGTCGTCAATCTTTCTCACGAGCTTTCAACGTTCTGTTGGGGGCTCGTTAGTTTTTCAGAATAATCTTCCGGATAATACAAGAACAACAATGGCGGAAGCAATGTTTGCTTCCGCCATTGAATTGTCGTTATGTCCGGGCAGGCCGGAACAGTAATTATTTCTTCTTGGCGGGTGCGAATCCACGGAGTCGGAGAAGCGCGCCGGTATCGGGGGTGTGGCCGCGGAAACGCTTGAAGAGTACCATGGCGTCCTCGGTGTCGCCCGCCTGGAGAATGTTCTTCTTGAAGGAAGCCGCTGTCTTGGGGTCGAAGATTCCTTTCTCCTCGAATAGCTCCCATGCGTCGGCTTCGAGGACCTGTGCCCAGGTATAGGTGTAATATCCGGAAGCATAGCCGTCATCGCCGAAGATGTGCTTGAAGTAGGGAGAGCGGTAGCGGAATGTGATTTCCTTAGGCATGCCGATCTTTTCGGCTACCTCAGCCTCGAAGGCCGCGGGGTCGGCCACTTCCGTCTGCTGTCCGTACATCATGTCGAGAATGGCGGCTCCTACAGCCTCGGTGGTGACGAAGCCTTCGTTGAATGTTCCGCTTGCGGTGAGTTTCTCGATTACGTCATCCGGAATAGCCTCTCCGGTCTTGTAGTGGCGCGCATATTTCTTAAGCACTTCGGGAGCGAATCCCCAGTGTTCGTATAGCTGTGAGCAGAGTTCCACGTAGTCGCGGTCGACGTTGGTGCCGGCCAGCGACTTGTAGGGCGCTGTGGTGAGCATTCCCTGGAGAGCGTGGCCGAACTCATGGAAGAGAGTCTCCACCTCGTCGAGTGTGAGAAGCGAGGGTGTCTCGGCTGTGGGAGCCGTGAAGTTGCCGACATTGTATACGATGGGACGCTTGTAGGAGCCATCGCCGTAGAGACCGGCACCCTGCATCTGTTCCATCCATGCTCCCTGGCGTTTGGTGGCGCGGGGGAAATAATCGCACATCCAGACGGCTACATGTTCGCCGGTCTTTGCGTCGACCACATCGTAGACCATCACGTCCTCATGATATTTTGGAGCGTCGGGCATCGGGACCATCTTTACCCCGAAGAGTTTCTCCGTGGTGTCGAAGAGTCCTTTCTTCACGGCCTCGAGTTCGAAGTAAGGACGGAGGGATGCCTCGTCGAGATCGAATTTCTCCTTCTTTACCTTGTCAGCGTAATAGTAGTAGTCGTACGGGGCGATTTTGAAGCCGCCTCCATGGGCGTCTACGTATTTCTGCATGTCTGCAACTTCCTCTGCGGAGCGGGCTACAGCCGGTTCGAACACCTGCATCAACAGCTCGGAAGCTGCCTCCGGGGTCTTGGCCATCACGCGGGAGGTCATCATCCTGGCAAAGTTGTCAAAGCCCATAAGTCTGGCCTTTTCATTGCGCAGCCTGACTATCTCGGAGATGACCGGGAGGTTGGAATTGTCGCCGTACGATGCGAGGCTGGTGTATCCCTCGTAGACTGCCTTGCGGAGGCCGCGGTTGTCGGCATACTGCAGTACGGGCAGACGGCTCGGTGCATGGAGCGTGAAGACCCAGAGACCGTCAAGGTTGCGGGCCTTGGCCTCCTGGGCTGCCATCGCCACTGATGACTCCGGCAGTCCAGCGAGATCCTGCTCGTCGTAGACTACAACTGCAAACTGGTTTGTGGCGCTGAGAAGATTTTTGTTGAACTTGATGAAAAGTTTCGATATCTGGTCATTGATCTTGACGAGTTGCTCCTTTTTGTCGGCGGGAAGGGCCGCGCCCTGCTCGGCGAACTCGCGGTAATATTTCTCCACGAGGCGCTTCTGTACCGGTGTGAGTTTCAGCTTGTCGCGGGAGTCATATACCTGACGGATGCGGTCAAAGAGAGCCTGATTGAGGTTTACCTTGTTGTTGGCCTCGTTCAGCAGGGGGATTGCCTGCTCCGACATCTCGGCGAACTCGGGAGTGCCGAGAGCCTCCATATAATGGTAGAAGACAGCCGCCACGCGTTCCAGAATCGGAGAGAGATTCTCGAGCGGAAGGATGGTGTTGTCGAAATCGGGAGTGGCGCGGTTCATGACAATCGCGTTGATTGCGCGGTCCTGCTCCTCGATGCCGGCCTTGATGGCGGGGATGAAATCGGCTGTGGTGATTTTGTCGAAAGGGGCGATTTCATACTTTGTGTCGTACGGCTGAAGGAATGGATTCTGTCGTTCGGCAGCCATGGCGGTCGTGGTGTTGACGGCGAGGAGCAGAGCTCCTCCGGCCAGAATGGATGATAATCTCATTATTTGAAAGATTAGAAATAGATTTAAGATTTGGAGACAAAAATACAAAAAAATATTCCGGCGCCAAAATTATGATATATATTTTCTTTAAATATAATTCATTCTCGTTTTGTCAGAACCATTGAGGATAAAGGCAACCG
>OFHP01001160.1_pt1 | contig 13095 bp, 9 predicted proteins | sample 1521651 | NCBI WGS metagenome assembly OFHP01 (sample SAMEA3504105, study PRJEB24116) | mouse gut metagenome | biome: mouse gut; feature: mouse-associated habitat; material: faeces | place: Denmark | collected 2011 | reverse complement strand
GGCGTGGCGGTAGCCGACCGTCCCGAAGGTCCTTTCGTTCCGCAGCCCGATCCGATACGCGGCAGCTACTCCATGGACATATGCGTGCTGCCCGAAGATGGTGAGTACTATCTTTATTTCGGGGGTCTTTGGGGCGGCCAGCTCCAGCGCTATCGCGACAACAAGGCTCTTGAGTCGGCAGAACTGCCGGAAGGCGCGCAGCCTTCGCTCCCGAGCCGCTGTGTGCGCCTTAGCAAGGATATGCTGCAGTTTGCCGAAGAACCGCGTCCCGTGCAGGTGGTGGATGCAGAAGGCAATCCTCTGCGTGCCGACGACCCGCACCGCTTCTTCGAAGCTTCGTGGGTGCACAAATACAATGGCAAATATTATTTCTCGTATTCCACCGGCGACAGCCACCTGCTTTGCTATGCCATAGGCGACAATCCCTACGGCCCATTCGTGTATCAGGGTGTAATTCTCACGCCTGTAGTGGGTTGGACTACGCATCATTGTATCGTGGAATATGAAGGCAAATGGTATCTTTTCCACCATGACAGCGTGCCTTCCGGCGGTAAATCGTGGTTGCGTAGCCTGAAAGTGTGCGAGCTGACATATGATGCCGACGGCCGCATCAATACAATCGAAGGTATTGACGAATAAGATAAATGAAAGTCGCAGTCTACATAGTCTTCGCGATTTTGTTGGCGTCGTGCGGAAATCCCGGAGTCGCTTCGCGTCCCGGCTCTCCGCAGGATGTGGCAGCGCGGTATCTTGCGGAGAATTATCCCGGCCGTGTGGCTTTGGATATAGACACGTCGGATTCCGAGCTCGCAACCCCCGATGCGTTCCGTGTGGTGCGTGGCGGCGACGGGGAGGTGCGTGTCACCTCCCCGTCGGCAGCGGGCCTGCTGTACGGGGCATGCCACCTTGTGCGTATGCATGCGTCAGGTGCCGATTCTGCGGATTTCGATGCGGTGGAGGTTCCGGCTTATTCGTTGCGCCTGCTCAACCATTGGGACAATCTTGACGGAACAGTGGAGCGTGGATATGCCGGTCGCAGTATTTGGCGCTGGGATGCTTTGCCCGACAGCGTGTCGCCGGACATTTACGACTATGCCATGCGTTGTGCCGCAGTCGGCATTAACGGAATCGTGCTTAACAATGTGAACGCGTCTCCTCGCGTGCTGTCGGCCGAATATCTTTCTAAAGTTAGGGCATTGGCCGATGTGTTGCGCCCGTATGGCCTGCGTACCTATCTTTCTGTAAACTTCGCTTCGCCTGCGGCTCTTGACAGTCTGCCTACGGCCGATCCTCTCGACAGAGACGTGCGTCGGTGGTGGGATGCCAAAGTGGATGAAGTGTATGATTCCGTGCCTGATTTCGGAGGATTCCTCGTGAAGGCAAATTCTGAAGGCCAGCCGGGGCCGTGCGACTATGGCCGCAGCCATGCCGACGGAGCCAACATGCTTGCAGGAGCACTTGCCCCGCATGGCGGTATAGTGATGTGGCGTGCGTTCGTATATTCCGCATCGGATGCCGACCGTGCGAAACAGGCCTATCAGGAATTCGAACCGCTTGACGGCGATTTTGCGCCGAATGTGATATTGCAGATAAAGAACGGGCCGGTGGATTTTCAGCCGCGTGAACCATACAGCCCCCTGTTCGGGGCCATGCCGCATACGCCGCAGATGGCCGAATTGCAGATAACACAGGAATATCTCGGCCATTCCAACCATCTGGCATTCCTTGCTCCGATGTGGAACGAGTTTTTCCAATATGTGGAGCCGGGCAGTCTTAGCGGCATTGCCGGTGTGTCGAATGTAGGTGATAATGCGTGTATGACCGGACATCCGATGGCCGACGCCAATCTGTATGCCTTCGGCCGCATGGCGTGGAATCCGCGTCTTACGCCCGAACGCATAGCCGACGAATGGACAGCGTTGCATCTTTATGGCGATGCCGCTGCTGTGCCCGATTCTGTTAAGGAGGGCATTCGGCGCATGATGCTTTCCTCGCACGAAGCGGTTGTGGATTATATGATGCCGTTGGGGCTTCACCATATCTTTGCTTTCGGACACCATTATGGCCCGGAACCATGGTGTGATGTGCCCGGCTCGCGTCCGGACTGGATGCCGCGCTACTATCATCGCGCCGACCGAGCAGGCATCGGCTTCGACCGTACCTCGCACGGAAGCAACGCCGTGGAGCAATATCCGGATAGTCTCAAATGCGTTTTTGATGATATTGCGACATGTCCCGAGAAGTTTCTGCTTTGGTTCCATCATGCTCCGTGGACACATCGCATGTCGTCGGGGCGCACCCTGTGGGACGAACTTTGCTTCGCCTACCAGCGCGGAGTGCGTGCAGTAGACGGGTTTATCCCTGTGTGGGATGCTGCACGTCCGTGGCTTAAAGACGGTTTTTACGAGCCGGTGGCAGCCAAACTGAAGGTCCAGGCCAAGGATGCCCGCTGGTGGCGTGATGCATGCCTGTTGTATTTCTCGACATTCTCGCGCATGCCGCTGCCGGAAGGCGTGGAAGTGCCGGAACACAGTCTTTCCGACTATATGCGGGTGAAGTTGCCGATAGATAATTACACATGCCCCTCCGATAGTCTGCTTGACTGCTATAGATAAGGTTATAAATCAATCAAACAATATATTGCAATGTATTTATTAGGTTATGACATAGGCACTTCGTCGGTGAAGGCATCGCTCGTCGATGCTACTACCGGCCGTGCTCTTGCATCAGATTTCTTCCCTAAACAGGAAGCAGCCATAAAGGCGCTGCATCCGGGATGGGCGGAGCAGGATCCGGACAGCTGGTGGCAGTATCTCAAGGAGGCTACAGCTTCTGTTGTGGCAAAAGCCCATATTGATCCGAAGGACATCGCCGCAATCGGTTTTTCCTATCAGATGCATGGTCTTGTATGCATCGACAAAAATCTGAAGCCGTTGCGCGACTCCATCATATGGTGCGACAGCCGTGCCGTGCCGTACGGCCGCGCCGCATTCGATGCTCTCGGCCATGAACAGTGCCTTGGCCATCTGCTAAATTCTCCCGGCAATTTCACGGCGGCCAAACTGGCATGGGTAAAGGAAAACGAGCCCGAAGTGTTTGACCGCATATATAAGATTATGCTGCCTGCCGATTACATCGCCATGCGTATGACGGGCGAAATCGTCACTACGCCCAGCGGTCTTTCGGAAATGATGCTGTGGGATTTCAAGACCGACGGCCCCGCGTCGTTCCTCATGGACTGGTTCGGCTTTCCTGCCGACATATTGCCGGAAGTGCGTGCCACTTTCAGCAATCAGGGTCGCCTGAGCGCTGAAGCCGCCGCCGAACTTGAGCTTGCGCAGGGCACTCCGGTGACCTACCGCGCCGGCGACCAGCCCAACAATGCTCTTTCTCTCAATGTGTTCGAGCCCGGAGAAGTGGCGTCTACAGCCGGCACGTCCGGTGTAGTGTACGGTGTGAACGGGACCGTTGACTATGATTCGCTTTCGCGAGTCAACAACTTCGCCCATGTCAACCATACCGCTGAGGCTCCCCGCATCGGTGTGCTTACGTGTATCAACGGCACCGGCATTCTCAACTCGTGGGTGAAACGCAACATCGCTCCCCAGGGTATCAGCTACGACGATATGAACAATCTTGCGGCGGAAGTGCCGGCAGGCTCGATGGGCGTGAGCATCATGCCATTCGGCAATGGCGCGGAACGTCTGCTCGAAAACCGTGAAACAGGCTGTTCGATACATGGTGTCAACTTCAACACTCACGACCGCCGTCATATCATCCGTGCGGCCCAGGAAGGCATCGTGTTCTCGTTCATGTACGGCATAGAAATCATGCAGACTCTCGGACTTGCCGTTGACCGCATCCACGCCGGAAAGGCCAACATGTTCCTGAGCCCTGTATTCCGCCAGACACTTGCCGACGTGAGCGGAGCCACTATCGAACTTTACGACACCGACGGCAGTGTCGGAGCTGCCAAAGGCGCAGGCATCGGAGCCGGTGTGTATAAAAACCGCGAAGAAGCGTTTGCATCCCTGGAGATGCTTGGCTGCATCGCTCCCGACCCGGCCACCCGTCCGGCAGTGCTGGAGGCGTACGCGCTTTGGAAAAACCGTTTGAAATAGAAACCAATAACCAATCAAATCATTATACCAATGTCAAAAGAATATTTTCCTGAGATAGGCAAGATCAAGTATGAAGGTCCGTCGAGCTACAACCCGATGGCCTACCGCTACTACGACGCGGAACGCGTGGTACTGGGCAAGAAGATGAAGGACTGGCTCCGCTTCGCGATGGCGTGGTGGCACACCCTTTGCGCCGAAGGCGCCGACCAGTTCGGCGGCGGCACGAAGACGTTCCCGTGGAACGCATCGTCCGACGCCGTGGAACGTGCCAAGGCCAAGGCCGACGCCGGTTTCGAAATCATGGAGAAGCTCGGCATCGAGTATTTCTGCTTCCACGACGTGGACCTTGTAGACGAAGGTTCGACCATCGAGGAGTACGAGGCCCGCATGCACGCCATCGTGTCGTACCTTAAGGATAAGATGGCCGCCACCGGCATCAAGAACCTTTGGGGCACGGCCAACGTGTTCAGCAACGCCCGCTACATGAACGGCGCAGCCACGAACCCCGACTTCGACGTTCTGTCGCGCGCCGCCGTCCAGGTTAAGACTGCGATAGACGCCACCATCGCCCTTGGGGGCGAGAACTACGTGTTCTGGGGCGGCCGCGAAGGCTACATGAGCCTGTTGAACACCGACCAGAAGCGCGAGAAGGAGCACCTTGCCCGCTTCCTGACGATGGCGCGCGACTACGCCCGCTCGCAGGGCTTCAAGGGCACGTTCCTGATCGAGCCCAAGCCGATGGAGCCGAGCAAGCACCAGTACGACGTGGACACGGAGACGGTGATCGGGTTCCTGAAGGCCCACGGCCTTGAGAACGACTTCAAGGTCAACATCGAGGTTAACCACGCCACGCTCGCGGGCCACACATTCGAGCACGAGCTCGCCGTGGCCGTAGACAACGGCATGCTCGGCAGCATCGACGCCAACCGCGGCGACTACCAGAACGGCTGGGACACGGACCAGTTCCCGATCGACAACTACGAGCTGACTCAGGCCATGATGCAGATCATCCGCGGTGGCGGCTTCACGACCGGCGGCACGAACTTCGACGCCAAGACACGCCGCAACAGCACCGACGCGGAGGACATCTTCATCGCCCACATCGCCGGCATGGACGCCATGGCCCGCGCATTGCTGAGCGCAGCCGACGTACTTGAGAAATCGCCTTACAAGTCGATGCTTTCCGCCCGCTACTCGAGCTTCGACTCCGGCCTGGGCAAGGATTTCGAGGAAGGCCGCCTGAGCCTTACGGACCTCGTGTCGCACGCCCGCACCGTAGGCGAGCCTGCCGTGACATCCGGCAAGCAGGAGCTTTACGAGGCCATCGTGAACATGTACGCATAAGCGATTAACCTATCGGCGGGCTTAAGGACTTCAAGGATTGTAAAGTCCTTAAGCCCGCTTTTATTTTCTTAAAAAAACTGCAATGGAAAAGACTTGGCGGTGGTTCGGTCCTAAAGACAAAATCACACTCGGCATGCTGCGTCAGATAGGCGTGGAGGGCATAGTCACGGCTCTGCACCATATTCCGAACGGAGAGGTATGGACCTACGATGAAATCATGAAAATGAAAAATTTCATCGAGAGTCACGGCTTGCGGTGGTCGGTGGTGGAAAGCCTTCCCGTATGTGAGGCTATCAAATATGCCGGTGCGGAGCGCGACAGTCTTATTGAAAACTACAAGGAGAGCCTTGCAAATCTCGGCCGCGCGGGCGTCAGGACCGTGTGCTACAATTTCATGCCTGTTCTTGACTGGGCCCGTACGGATTTGGAATATCCCAATCCCGACGGAACAAGCAACCTTTATTTCAACAAAGCCGAATTTGCCTATTTTGACTGCCGGATACTATGCCGTAAGGATGCTGAGCGTGACTATGACGAGGCTACGCTTGAGCGTATGGAAAAACTTGCAGAAGGAATGGATGAAGACGGACGCAAGCGTCTTGTCGATAATATAATAGTGAAAACACAGGGATTCGTAAACGGCAATATTTCCGAGGACGAACTGAAACCTGTCGAAAAATTCCGCGAGCTTCTCGCACTTTATGAGGGTGTTACACGCGACGACCTTCGGACCAACATGAAATATTTTCTTGAGGCCATAATGCCCGTGTGCGAGCAGTGGGGCGTGAACATGTGCGTGCATCCTGACGATCCTCCGCTTCAAATTCTCGGTCTGCCGCGTATCGTCACATGCGACGAGGACATAGAGTGGTTCCTGTCGGCTGTCGACAATTCTCACAACGGACTTACATTCTGTGCCGGCAGCCTGTCGGCCGGAGCGCACAACGATGTGGTGGAACTGGCCAAAAAATATGCTTCGCGCACCCATTTCGCGCATCTGCGCATCTGCAACGTGATGCCCGGAGGCGATTTCAAGGAAGCTTCGCATCTCGACCCGCGCTTGATAGAAGTGACCCGTATTTTCGAGCGGGAGAATCCGTCGGTTCCAATGAGAGTGGATCATGCTCCGCTGATGCTCGGCGATGGAGAGATGGGATATAATGCCGGATATTCGTTCCACGGACGTATGCTCGCTCTTGGAATGGTGGCAGGCATAATGGCAACTGTTAATACCGAAAAACAATGAATAACTTATTTGACATAAAGGGCAACGTCACTGTGATAACCGGCGGCACCGGTGTGCTCGGGCGTGCCATAGCCAAATATCTGGCGCACGAAGGCGCTAAAGTGATAATACTCGGCCGAAAGGAAGATGTGGGCTGTGCAATAGTGGAGGAAGTCATGGCTGAGAAACCTGAGGGCAGCATAGAATTCATGCAGACCGATGTGATGAATCGAGCTCTTGTGGAACAGAACTGCGACGAAATATTGAAGCGGTACGGGCGCGTCGACACTCTGCTCAATGCTGCCGGAGGCAATATGAAGGGTGCCACAATAGCTCCGGATCAGACCTTTTTCGACCTTGACCCCGAGCAGTTCCAAAAAGTGCTGTCGCTAAACCTTACCGGTACGGTAATCCCCACGCAGGTGTTCCTGCATCCTATGGCCCGGCAGGGTAGCGGCGCCATCATCAATTTCTCCTCGATGGCGGCTTTCCGTCCCATGACACGCGTCTGCGGCTATGCGGCCGCGAAGGCAGGCATTTCCAACTTTACGGCATATATGGCCACGGAATGTGCCAAAAAGTTCGGCGAGGGAATCCGTGTCAACGCAATTGCTCCCGGATTTTTCATCACGGAGCAGAACCGTTCTTTGCTGACAAACCCCGACGGCACGTATACCGAACGCGGCCGGAATGTCATCCGTCAGACTCCTTTCGGTCGTATGGGCGAAGCCGATGAGTTGTGCGGTACGATACATTATCTTATGAGTAAGGCATCAAAGTTCGTCACCGGCACGGTTGCCGTGGTGGATGGCGGATTCAACGCGTTTGCAATGTGATAAAGTTTGTGGTATGAGTGATTTCTTGGGCAGCGATTTCCTGCTGCAATCGCCTGTTTCGCGTATGTTGTATCGCGAGCATGCTGCGTCGAAGCCTATAATAGACTATCATTGCCATCTTGACCCGGCTCTCATTGCTGCCGACAGGCGTTTTGCATCTATCACAGCCCTGTGGCTTGGCGGTGACCATTACAAGTGGCGCGCCATGCGTGCCAATGGTGTGAACGAGCGTTTCATCACCGGTGATGCCTCCGATTGGGAAAAATTTGAGAAGTGGGCCGAAACGGTGCCTTACACTTTCCGTAACCCGCTTTATCACTGGACTCATATGGAGCTTCGCACGGCTTTCGGAATAGACGAAACCCTCAACCCCGAAAGTGCGCGCCGGATATTTGACGAGTGCAACGCCCAGTTGCGTGACAAGGAAAGCATGACTCCACGCGGACTCATGCGCCATTATGGTGTGGAGACAGTGTGCACCACCGACGACCCTGCCGACACTCTCGAGCATCACCGCGCCATACGCGAAAGCGGGTTCGAGATAAAGGTGCTGCCTACATGGCGTCCGGACAAAGCGATGGCGGTGGAAAACCCCGGCCAATTCGCGGCATATGTCCGTGCACTCGGTGATGCCGCCGGAGTCAGAATCGACACATTTGCCGGTCTATGCGAGGCACTGCAGCGCCGCCACGATTTCTTTGAGAGCAACGGATGCCGCCTCAGCGACCATGGAATAGAAGAATTTTATGCCGAGGATTTTGACGAGGCGGATATTGTGGGCATTTTCGCCCGAGTGATGGATGGCGAGACGCTTTCCGAGGACGATGTGCGCAGATTCAAGAGCAAGATGCTGCTTGTATTCGGCGAAATGGACGCAGCCTCGGACTGGACGCAGCAGTTTCACTACGGCACCATACGCAACAATAACAGCCGCATGATGCAGTCCATAGGCCCTGACACGGGCTTCGATTCCATAGGTGAATTTGCCACGGCAAGCGCATGTGCACGTTTTCTTGACAGACTTGACAGTGCCGGCAAGCTTGCGCGTACGATTCTCTATAATCTCAACCCGTGCGCCAATGAGGTCATGGCCACAATGATCGGAAACTTCCAGGACGGTATCACCGCCGGTAAAATGCAGTTCGGCTCGGGATGGTGGTTCAACGACCAGATAGACGGCATGAGGCGTCAGATGAACTCTTTATCGCTGCTCGGTTTGCTGAGCCGCTTTGTCGGTATGCTCACCGATTCGCGCTCGTTCCTTTCATATCCGCGCCACGACTATTTCCGACGCACTCTTTGCGACCTCGTCGGAGCCGATGTGGAGGCCGGTCTGATTCCGTTCTCGGGTTATGAAGAACGCCGCCTGCGTCAGATGGTAGAGGACATCTGCTATAATAACGCCAAAAACTATTTCAAATTCTGAAAACCGCCATCATACCATGAATACCACCACTTCATCGTCGCTCAGAAGCAGTAATTGGCGCTGGGTGATATGTACGTTGCTGTTTTTTGCAACTACAATAAACTACCTCGACCGGCAGGTGCTCTCGCTCACGTGGAAAGACTTCATCGCTCCCGAATTTCATTGGACCGATTCCGACTACGGCACTATAACGGGGTTCTTCTCTCTGTTCTATGCCGCTGTGAGTCTTTTTGCCGGCAAGTTCATAGATTGGATGGGAGCCCGGCGCGGCTATCTGTGGGCCATATTCATATGGTCGCTTGCGGCCTGTATGCATGCCGGTTGCGGTTGGGTGACGATGAAAGTGGAAGGTGTGGAGTCGCTTGAAGCCCTTGCGGCCATAGAGAGCGGAAGCGCCTTGGCTTTGGCCTTGGCTTCTGTGAGCGTGTGGCTTTTTCTCGGCTGCCGTGCGCTTCTCGCATTGGGAGAGGCCGGCAACTTTCCTGCGGCCATCAAAGTGACTGCGTTGTATTTTCCGAAAAAAGACCGTGCGTTTGCCACTGCGCTTTTCAATAGCGGTGCTTCGGTTGGAGCGTTGGCGGCTCCGCTCTGCATCCCGCTGCTTGCACGGCTGTGGGGCTGGGAGATGGCTTTCGTGATAATAGGCGCACTGGGCTTTGTATGGATGGGATTTTGGCTCAGGTGCTATTCTGCCCCTGAGGATTCGAGGCATGTGAATGCCGCCGAGCTTGCCTACATACGTCAGGACGAAGCCGGGGAGAGCAGTCGGGAGGTAGAAGCGGAGGTGCACGACACAATACCATTCTGGCGCTGTTTCTCTTTCCGTCAGACATGGGCTTTTATCACAGGCAAAGCCCTGACCGACGGTGTGTGGTGGTTTTTCCTGTTCTGGACTCCTGCCTATTTCTCCGACCAGTATGGCTACGCTTCTTACACCCCAATGGGGCAGGCGCTGATTTTTACATTGTATCTTATTGTCACAATAGTGTCGATAGGCGGCGGCTATCTGCCTAAGATTTTTGTTGAGCGTCTCGGCATGAATCCCTATGCGGGCCGTATGCGTGCAATGCTGCTGTTTGCATTTCTTCCGGTGCTTGCGCTGTTTGCGCAGCCGTTGGGGATGTATTCCGCATGGTGGCCGGCGGTTATAATAGGACTTGCGGGTGCCGGCCATCAGGCCTGGAGTGCCAACCTCTACTCGACGATAGGCGATATGTTTCCTAAAAGCACCGTGGCATCCATCGTAGGTATCGGTACAATGGCCGGTGGCATCGGATGCTATATAATCAACCAGGGCAGCGGCATACTTTTCGATTATGCCGCCGCGCGCGGAGCAGATTTCTCATTTGCAGGTTTCACAGGCAAGCCTGCAGGCTATATGATAGTGTTCTGCATCTGTGCATTGAGCTACATAGCAGCATGGTTCATCATGAAAATGCTTGTGCCACGCTACAAAAAGATAGAACTTAATCGGTGAACCATTTCTGCGGCCTGATGTTTTTAATAGCAAGAGAAGGCATTTTGCTGACGTTATTAAAAAGTCAAGGCTTGAGAATAGTCGATAACCTTCTCCGCCCGCCAACTCTCCTCTGAGCCGGCGGGCTCTTTTTATTATTAAACAATTTCTTAATTGCGGCGGAGTACAATTGCGGCGACCACACATATGAGCAGCGCCCATGGGTAGTAGAGCCACGGCCACGGCTCGGCAGGACTGATTCCGGCCATGCCTGTGGCAAGCAGAGTCTGCGCTCCATAAGGAATAAGGCACTGAACGATGCAGGAGCCGGTGTCGAGAATGCTTGCGGCGCGTGCGCGTGCAATACCGAATCGTTCCGCGATGCCACGGCTTATGGAGCCTACGGTGATTATGGCCACGGTGTTGTTGGCCGTGCATGCGTTCACCGCTCCTACGAGCAGCAGCATCGTGGCTTTAGCTCCCCGGCTGCCTGAAACATGCCGTGTCATGGCTCCGAGCATCCAGTCGATGCCTCCGTAAGCTTTTATAAGCCCGAGCATTCCGGCCGCAAGCAGCGTCACCACGATGAGGCCTCCCATGCCGTCGATTCCATTGCCCATGGCGCGAGCCATGTCTCCCGGCGTGATGCTGTATGACAGGCCTATCATGATAGCGGCCAATATACCCGTGACAAGCACGATGTTGACGTTCACGCCGGCTACAGCCATTACGAGTACGGCTATATATGGAATTACGAGCCAATAGTTGCATTCTGTGGAAGGGGTGTAGTCGGAAGTGTGCGCCCCTACGAACACATATATGGCAAGGGTGGCTATGGCGGCCGGCAATACTATGGCGAGGTTGGCGCGGAATTTGGCGTTCATCGGCACGTTCTGCGAGCGGGTGGCTGCGATGGTAGTGTCGGAAATAAACGACAGGTTGTCGCCGAAAAAAGCGCCTCCGAGCAGTGCTGCGACGAGCATTCCCACTTCATTTCCGCTTTCCGATGCGATTTCCACAGCCAAGGGCGTAAGTGCAACCACAGTGCCTACGGATGTGCCTATGGACAGCGATATGAAGCATGCGGCAAGGAACAGGCCGGGCACCATGAATCCCAAAGGAAGATAGCGCAACGCCAGGTTAACGGTGGCTTCTATCGCTCCTATGCCGGAGGCCAGCGATGCGAATGCGCCTGCAAGGATAAATATCCATATCATGCTCAGGATATTTGTTGACCCGGCCGCTCGCGAGAACTGCTCGATGCGTGCGGCGAAACTGCCATGTCCGCGACCGATGACGACAGCCCATGCCGAGGCTGCCACGAAGGCAAGCGACAGCGGCATAGCATAGAAATCTCTGGCTGCGACAGATGTGCCGAGGTATAATGCGGCGAACACAAAAATAGGCGAAAGAGCCATAAGCCCGCGGCATGTCCCGATGCCGGTCGGGGATGCGTTTTCAGTCATGTAATTTACGGAATTTTCCGCAAAGTTACGAAAAACACGTTTATCCGTCAAATCCATGCGTTGGCGCGTTCTCGAACGGCCATTGACTCGCTCAGAAGGGTTATGAACACCTGCATGGAGCGTTTGCGGTAGCTGTCTTTGAGGATGTGCACACAGCCTGACATTTCGCCTCCGGGCACGTCGAGCGGAATGGCTTTGACTCCGTTCTGGTTGTGTATGGAGGCTTCGGCAAGCACGGTGACGAGTGTGCTGCGGCGTATCAGGTCGAGCAGGATGTGGGGATCGTTGAGCTCAATGCGTATTTTCAGCTCGCACGGATTACGCTCCAGCAGTGTGTCGAGGGCATTTCGCGCCTGTAGCCCTTTCGACGGCAGAGCGAGGCTGTAGCGTGCCACGTCCTCGATTCTGACCTTTGGCAGTCCGGCTATAGGATGCGAGGGATTCGCTATCGCTGCAAGATAGTTCTGAAAAAGCACGTGCGATTCTATGCCTTCCATGGTTTCCGAGGGTTTGAAAGCGAGCACGAAATCTACTTGGCGGCGGCGCAGCATATCCATGAGTTCGGCCATGGGTTTGTAAAACACATTGAGTTTCACTCCGGGGTATTGCTTCATGAATGTGAATATGCTTTCGGTGAGAATCGGCGCGAAAGAGTATGTGACGCCGATATTCAGTGTGCCAGTGAGCAGATCCTGAAGGTCGAACATGCGCTGACGGCACATTTCGGCATCGCATATTGTGCGTCTGGCGTAGGGGAGGAGTTCGGCTCCGGCCTCGGTGAGTGCCACCCCGTGGCTGTTGCGCTGGAGGAGTTGTGCGTTTATCTCGGCTTCAAGCTGTTTTATCTGTTGCGACAGTGTGCTTTGTGTGATGAAAAGTTCCTTGGCGGCTTCCGAGAAGTTCAGAGTCTCGGCTACCTTTACGAAGTATTTTAATTGTCGTAGTTCCATAATTGCTGGTGCAAAGTTACAAATCATCCGTGTTTCTTGTGGCACGGAACGAGATATGTTTGAACATGAATATAGGCATTGTGGCTCCTACGACCATTGCCAATATTATAAACACGCAAGTGAGTCCGTTGTCGGCAAAAAGGTAGAAATAATGCATGAAGTCCGTTTCGTTTTTATGCAGAAGGCACATGGCAAGGCCGCCGAACGCCTTGTAAGCGTATATTCCGGGAATCATCGGCAGCAGCGACGGAAACAAGAATGTTTCGGCGGG
>OFHP01001157.1_pt1 | contig 13115 bp, 13 predicted proteins | sample 1521651 | NCBI WGS metagenome assembly OFHP01 (sample SAMEA3504105, study PRJEB24116) | mouse gut metagenome | biome: mouse gut; feature: mouse-associated habitat; material: faeces | place: Denmark | collected 2011 | reverse complement strand
TCTCGCTTTTTTAATCTTCTATATTCATATTCTCATATTCTTGAAGTGTTAATATAATATCATTATATATTTTTTTATCTAAATATTTTAATAAATCGTTTGAATGAACAAATTTGTATTCAGTATGTTCGTGAGAAATTTTTACATGATTATTTGTAGGTACACATAAAAAGCCAATACCAACAGTTTGATATTGTGGACGTATAGCTGTAAATGTATAGACAGGTTTAATTATTTTTATATCTAAATTGGTTTCTTCTTTTAATTCTCTGATTAAAGCATCATGTGGAGTCTCACCATATTCTAATCCGCCACCAGGCAACTCCCAAAACCCTAAACCATCTTGTGATGGTTTTACTCTTTTTAATATAAGTATTTGATGATGATATATGACAATCCCTTTAACTGTTATATGAAATCTGACATTATCCATAATATTGTTCTCCCCTTTTTATATAATCATAGCACTTTCTTATAAAAAAGTATCGTTTTATTAAAATAAATGTTATAATATTTTTTGAGGTGATCTTATGATTGATTTTTTAAATGAAGTAAATAAAAGAAAAGAAGATATGATTAGAGATATAAAGATGTTATGTCAAATACCTTCTGTATTTGATGAAGCAACTGCTCAGGAGAATCAGCCATTTGGGAAAGCATGTCGTGATGCATTAGATGCAATGTTAGAAATAGGAAAAAGAGATGGATTTGAATGTCTTGATGTTGATGGATATGCAGGACATATTGATATTGGAGAGGGAGAAGATATATTTGGAATTCTTGGACATCTAGATGTTGTTCCTTGTAATTTATCAGGTTGGAATACAAATCCATATGAAGTTGTAATTGAAGATGGAAAAATGTATGGTAGAGGAGTAGCAGATGATAAAGGTCCACTCATTGCTGGATATTATGCTGCGAAAATTATTCATGAATTAAATTTGCCTGTCAAAATGAAAACACGTATTATATTTGGGTGTAATGAAGAGAGTGGTTCATCATGTGTTAAATATTACTTTCAACATCAACCATTTCCTAAAATGGGATTTACACCAGATGCAGGATTTCCAGTTGTTTATGGAGAAAAAGCTGGAGCACATTATAGAATAACAGGAAATATAGATAAAGAGAATATTATTGGAATTTATTCTGGAACAAAAGTTAATGTTGTTCCAGAGGTATGTGAAGCGTATGTTGTAGGAAATTATAAACAAAATAGAGAATCTTTTATGGCATTTCTTAATGAGAATGGTTTAGAAGGAAGTGTAGAAGAAGAAGGTAATCATACAAAACTTATTTTAATGGGTAAGTCTGCACATGCTTCAACACCAGAATTAGGAATCAATGCAGCAACATATATGTGTCATTATTTATCTACAATTTCACAAAATAAATTGGTTCATTTTGTGAATGATTGTTTCTATAACGATCATAATGGAAAAAACTTAGGTGTAGGATATCAAGGAGCAATGGGATTATTAACAACTAATTTAGGTATTTTGAATTATAAAGATGGATATGTTGATATAACTGTTGATATGCGTGTTCCTCATGAAATTACTGAACAACAATTGACTCAACCTATTGATGAATGTTTAGAAAAATATGGGTTAAAACAAACTCATCATTTAGGTCAAGCACTATATATGAATCCAGAAAGTCCATTAGTTAAAACATTGCATAGTGCTTATGTTTCTTTTACAGGAGACTATGAAAATCAACCACAAACTATTGGTGGTGGAACTTATGCAAAATCAATGCCAAACTGTGTGGCATTTGGTAGTGAGTTTCCTTATGCTGATAATAAAATTCATCAAAATAATGAAGAATTTTCTATTGATGATCTTGTAAAAGCAACAGCTATTTATGCAAAAGCATTATATGAATTAATTAAAGAATAGGACATTGTCCTATTTTTTGATTGATTAGAGTAAAATAAATATGCTATAATATTCAATGGACATGCAGTCGTGGTGGAATGGTAGACACGCTACTTTGAGGGGGTAGTCAACATGCGTTGGTGTGAGTTCAAATCTCATCGACTGCACCATTTTTTTATTTTGCAGCTGTGGTGGAACTGGTAGACACGCTATCTTCAGGCGGTAGTGGTTAATACCATGTGAGTTCGAGTCTCATCAGCTGCACCAGATAGTTTCACATGTTGTAACATGTGTTTTTTGTTACGGAGGAAAATTATGAACACTGAAATTATTCAAAACATTGCTGAGCAATTATCAATAGGAGAACAACAAATCCATAATGTTTTATCTTTGTTAGAAGAAGGGGCAACTGTTCCATTCATTGCACGTTATCGTAAAGAGAAAACAGGTGGTTTAAATGAAGACCAGATTAGAGAAATTTCTAAAGTTTATGAATATCAAATAAATCTTCAACAAAGGAAAGAAGATGTTATTCGTCTTATAGAAGAAAAAGGATTGTTAACAGAAGAACTAAAAAAACAGATTTTAATGGCTGAAAAATTAAGTGAGGTAGAAGATTACTATCGTCCATTTAAAGAAAAGAAAAAAACCAAAGCATCTATGGCCAAAGCTAAAGGATTAGAGCCTTTAGCTTTAGAGATTTTAAAATTATATCGAGAATTTGATTTATTAAAAGAGGCACAAAAATATATAAATGATCAAGTTTTAACTGTGGAAGAAGCTATTCAGGGAGCAAAGGATATCATTGCAGAACAAATAAGTGATGAACCAAGATATAGAAAATATACAAAAGATATGATTTATAAAACAGGAATCATACAAGCAAAAGTGAAAAAGAAAAATCCTGATGAAGCTAAAGTATATGAAATGTATTATGATTATCATGAACGAGTTAATCGAATTGTATCTCATCGTATTTTAGCAATAAATAGAGCAGAAAATGAAAAAGTAATTGCAGTAAATATAGTAGTAGATAAAGATTTTTTAACTCAATATATAAATCGAGGAGTTACTAAGAATAGAAATAGTAGTGTTAATGAATACTTATCCAAAGCTGTAGAAGACAGTTTAAATCGTTTATTGTTACCTTCGATTGAACGTGAAGTTCGTAGTGAATTAACAGAAAAAGCAAGTGAACAGGCATTAAAAGTTTTTTCTATTAATTTAGAAAAGTTATTGATGCAAGCACCACTAAAAGATAAGATGGTTTTGGGGTTAGATCCTGCTTATCGAACAGGATGTAAATTAGCTGTAGTAGATCAAACAGGAAAGGTATTAAAAATTGATAAAGTTTTTATTACAATTCCTAAAGCTAACTATGATAAAGAAAAGAAAGTTCTTTTAGATATTATTAAAAAATATAGTATTGAAATTATCGCTATTGGTAATGGTACTGCAAGTCGTGAAAGTGAAGCTTTTATTTCACAGTTAATTAAAGATAATAATCTTAATGTTGATTATGCAATTATTTCTGAAGCTGGAGCTTCTGTTTATTCAGCTAGTAAACTAGCAAAAGAAGAATTTCCAGATTATCAAGTTGAAGAACGTTCAGCAGTATCAATTGCACGTAGATTGCAAGATCCTTTAGCAGAATTAGTAAAGATCGAACCTAAAGCAATTAGTGTTGGTCAATACCAGCATGATATTGCACAAAAACAATTAGAAGAACAAAAGCTACCCGCAGATCTTGTAGATTTGGTATTGACTGATGACGCTGAAAAGACGCACAGCAATATCCAAAAGCTGGCTGAGTCAGTTGATATGTTGGTCAAGGCACGAGTTGAAGAGCTATCTAAAACGGATAGTCCAAGAGAAAGTGCGGGGTTTAAGGCTAGTGATAACTCAATGAATGATATTGCTAGCTTTGCACAAGCTAATAGATTAATTAAATAGAGGAGGGCTTACAATGCCACAAACATTTGATCCAAATAACGTAACGCTTTTACAAAAACGAGATGGGAGTATCCCAGAAAAGCATGCTATCTTGACGATTCAAGAGATCATGCAAAATTCGAAAGTCATGCAACTTGGTAAGTATGAAGCTATGGATGGCTTAGAAAAGAAATTTGACGTCTTTGTTAAAGGTGGCGGAGCTTATTGGGTAGATGAAACTCAAAAGATCCCAACAACCAAGAGCGAATGGAAGACAGTCGAAATGCGAGCTAAGAAGTTGGCTGTTATCTTGCCTGTATCTGATGAGTACCTTAAGTGGGGCATGAGTAATTTCTTTGAATTCATGAAACCTAAGATCGCTGAAGCTTTTTATAAGAAATTTGACGAAGCAGTCTTGTTGGGTAAGAACAACCCGTTCAAACAATCGTTAGCACGTTCGATCGCTACCGCTGGAACTAATATCACTGGTTCGATCGATTATGATACGATCTTGGATCTTGAAGATAAGTTATATGACAATAACATTGAACCAAACGCCTTTGTTTCCAAAGTGCAAAATCATTCTGCTTTACGTAAAGCAGTCAAGACTGAAAACGGCGTGGCCACATCATTATACGATCGTGTGAACGGAACGATCGACGGGATCACGACCGTAAATCTAAAGTCAGATGCAATGCCTAAAGGGTCTTTGATCGCTGGGGACTTTAATTACTTGTACTACGGTATTCCAGCAGGTTTAGAATACTCTGTATCTGATCAAGCTCAATTATCTACTTTGACTAATGAAGACGGCACGCCGATCAACTTGTTCGAACAAGGTATGAAAGCTTTACGTGTAACGATGCACGTAGCCGCTTTAGTAGTCAAGGATGAAGCATTTGCAGGCTTGAATATGACAACAGACGATAACGTCTTTGAAACAATGCCAGGTCATGGTACAAACTCCACCGACCCCGATGCTGTTAAGAACACGAAGAAAGCCAAAGCTAAGGCTAGCGAGTAGGTGAGATAATTGTCAGAAGGAACAATGAAAGTGGTAAACACGGTCAAGCTTCTGGCAGGGATCACAGATAATGAACAAGATGATGTTATCTTGGCTTTAGAAGAGATGACACGCAATCAGCTTTCAATGATGGTTGATGAAACCTCAGTACCACCACCATTGGAAGCTGTAGTATTACCTGTGACCCTTGCTCGCTTTAATCGCTTAGGAAATGAAGGAATGCAATCTTATTCGCAAGAAGGAGAAAGCATCACTTATCCAGCTAGCGATTTTAACGAATATGCAGACGTGATCGAGCGGTATAACACTGAGCGAAAACGTGGGCGAATCGTGTTTTTCAATGAAGACAAGGCTGGTGCGTAATTATGAGATTTAACAAGCGGGCCTTGTTTAGAAAGAACGATCTTGATGGTGAAGTAGTTCCTGTAAATTTAACTTCAATGGGAGCTAATCAGCAACAGCTCGTTTTTGGTAATGTGAAGCAAGAACGTGTTGTCGCTCGTTTTCAGCGTCCTATGAGCGTCAGGACGGGATATTTTACTGTCAATGATAAAACGTATCAGATCACTATGAATATCACGTCAGAAAGGCGCACAGCGTTATATGGAGTTGAATATCATGGGAGATTATAGAGTCGAGATCGAAGGCGACGATAAACTAATTGACGCCTTACTATCTAACAAAAATTTAAAGCAAGTTAAGGCTATCGTTAAGAGTTCAACGATCAATGTTGCTCGTGGTAGTCAGCAACTTGTACCCGTTGGTTGGGGGAAAAGATACCCGGTCAACACAAAGCCCCCAAAAGGCTATCGTGGTGGTACGTTAAAGCGTAGTATGACGCAGAAGATTATTAGCGAGGGCCTAGAAGGTCAAGTCAGCTATGATACTGAATACGCTGCTTATCAAGAGTACGGAACACGTAAACTTCCAGCTCGGCACTATCTGAAAAAGCCTTTTGAGAGCGAAAAAGAAGTGTTTATCTCGAAACTGAAAGGGTTGGTTAAATGATAGACCCATATCAAGAGATTTTTGAGAAGATTATAGAATTATCAAATGAATCAGGATATGCGACTTTCGACTATTTACCAGATGAAAGTCAAGCATATCCTTTTGTTTACGTCGGTTATCAGCAAAATATCGATAGAATCACTAAGACTCGATTTTTAGGTAAAACGCATATTCAACTTGATGTGTATGCAGAGCATAATCGTCGATTTGAAGTGTCAAGGATCTTGAATGATTTGTTAAATGTGATCCAGCATCACAGAAAAACGACACATTTTACGTATACAGTCGTAAATAGTGAAAGCCAGATCGTTGGTGATAATACGACAGATATTCCGTTGATTCATGGGATTTTAGAGTTAGAAATTCAATACAGTTAATAGGAGTGTGACTAAAAATGGCAGAAAATATTAAAACATTACATGGGAAAGATACTTTTCTCTTTGTTCGCAAGTTGAAAGATGCTAAGACAAGCGAAGGCAAGTTGATCCCGTTTCAAACGTCATTAAGCTTTGGACCTAGTCGGGACTCAGATACGACACAAACAAAGTCAGGCCCAGTGACAACTGCAGGCGGTATCGAAACGGATCTAAGTGTGGAGTTTATCAATAACACATCTGCTATCGTAGATGCTTTACAAGATAGTTTGTTCGATGGCGATAAGTTAGAGTTCTGGATTATTTATACAGGACGAAAGAACGCACAAGGACAGTATTTCTCGTTCTATGGTCGTGCGATCGTATCAGAAGATAGCAATGATAATGACGTTGATGATCTATCGACTCGTGAAATTTCATTTGGTGTTGATGGCACTCCAAAACGTGGGTGGACCACATTACCACAATCAGCGCAAGAAGCTATCGAATATGTTTATCGTGGCTTAGAAGCAATGGGTGAAAATGAAACTACTGGTACAGCTTGGAAAGAAGCTGACGCTGGGATCAATACGGAGGGTTAAAAAATGATTTTGAAAATTAATGAAAAAGATGTTGAGTTAAAATTCGGTGTTCGCTTTGTACGTGAATTAGATAAAGTTGGTGGTGTTGATACTGGTAGCTTTAACATGGGAATGGCTTTGACTAAGGCTATTCCAGCGTTACAAGCGTATGATCCTGTGGCGTTGAGCAACGTTATCTATGCTGCTTCTTATGGAAGTACGCCCCGACCAGCGATGACAGAAATTGATGATTTCTTAGATGGTTATGCGAAGATCGAGAAACTATTTGATGATGTCACAAAAGAAATGTTGAAAGCCAACGCTGTGAAAGTTGCAGCAAAAAACCTAAAAGCCTAGATAACCAATCTGGAGATCAACAGTATCATGAGATAATGTTGAATTCGTTGGCTTATCTAGGTTTTTCTGATATTAGAAAAATCGAAGATATGACGTTTGATGAGTATAATTTGCGAATCGAAGCTTATCAACTTAAGCAGATAAAAGAACAAGAAAAATTGGCTTTGTTGGCGTGGTTTAATCAGACGGTTCAAGCCACAACAGGTAATGCTAAACATCCAAAGCCTAAATACAAGAAATTTACTGATTTCTTTGATGCTATGGAAATGATCGACGTATTGCGTGATGAGTTTGAAGAAGACTACAAGCCACGTACCGAAAAAGTCAAAGAGAAAAAACGTCGTGATCTTATCAATGCTAGATTAGCTGAATTTGAACGATTGAGGAGGGGAAGTCATGGCACAAAGTTATAGTATTACTGCAATTCTTAGTGCTGTCGATCGTGGCTTTTCTTCCGCAATGGATAAAGCTGCTAAATCTACTGAATCGCTTGGTAAAACTGTTCAAGATAAGATGGGTGGCATTGGTAAAGCAATGACTTATGCGGGAGCGGCTACAACTGCTATGGGAGTTAGCGCTCTTAAAGGTTATGGTGACTTTGAATACTCACTTAACCAAGCTGCAGTCATTGCGGGTGGTACTGCTAAAGACATTGATGGATTAGCTAAAGTCGCTAATAAAATGGGTGCTGAATTACCAATCAGCGCTCAAGATGCTGCAAATGCTATGGTTGCTATGGCCCGTGACGGCGCTTCTATTGAAACAATCAAACAACGATTTCCTGCTATCGCTAAAGCTGCTACTGCGGCGGGTGCTGATTTAGAAACGACAGCATCTGTTGTTCAGCAGTCAATGAATATCTGGGGTAAGAGTCTCAAGTCACCAGAGCAAGCAGCAGGTATCTTAGTGCAGGTTGCTAACCAGTCTAATGCGTCTATCGAAAGTATGCAACAAGCTTTATCGAGCATTGGACCGACTGCAGCATCTGCTGGTTACAGTATGCAAGATACAGCTAACGCTATTGGCTTGCTTACTAACACTGGTATGAGTTCAGCACAAGCAGCTGATAACTTAAATCATGCGATCGTACAAATGCAATCACCAACTAAAAAATCTCGTGGCTACATGGAAGAGTTAGGTATTTCTTTCCGTGACGCAGAAGGTAACATGAAACCTATTCCACAAGTTGCCAGTGAGCTTTCTGGAGCGCTTAAAAATCTTGGCAAAGAGCAACAAGATGCTGCTTTAAAAGCTATGTTTGGCCAAGATGGTATGAAAGTTATGCGTACACTTATGAAAGCTGTTGCTGACGAAACAGATAACACAACAACTAGTTGGAATGCTGCAGCTAAAGCAATCGAAGAGTACGCAGGATCAACAAAGACTGCAAACAAAAACTTAGACAAACAGGCTAAGGAAATGCAACAAAACGTTGGATCATCACTTGAACAATTAGGTGGTAACTGGGACAACTTGATGAAAACGTCAATGGCTGGAGCTAAGAAGATAAATGGCGCTTTGATTGGTTCTGGAAATGATTTTCTGCAATGGGCCACAACTTCTAACGAGTCAACAGCGAAGGCTATTCGTAGCTTTATCGGACTTAGCCCTGCAATTGGAACAGCTATGACGGCTGTTGGTGGCTTTCTGACTAATGCGCAAAAAATCGGGGGTGCATTGAGCGGTGGCATTAGAGCAATCAAATTATTTGGTAGTGGTGTAGGAAGTTTTGTTAACGTTTCAAGAGCTTTAATTGGAATTGCAAAAGGATCACAATCAGCGTTATTGGCGTTACAAATGCTAGCAAAAACGTCAATTATCGCTAAAACAGCATTGTTAGCATACAACGTTGTAGTGAAAATAGCGACAGCTGTACAAGCCGCATTTAATGCTGTTATGGCATTAAACCCATTTGTATTGATAATTGCTGCGATTGCTGCAGTTATCACTGCTCTGGTATTGTTTTTTACCAAAACGAAAATGGGTCAGCAAATCTGGGCTAGCTTTGTTTCTTGGTTGTCAGATGCTTGGAACAAGTTGAAAGAACTTGCGTCTGTTGTTTGGGAGGCAATAGTACAAGCTTTTTCAAGTGCTGTCGATAAGGTGAAAAGCGCTTGGAATGGTATTGTAGAATTCTTTTCTAATCTTTGGCAAGGGATCGTTGATTTTGCTGTCCCTATTTGGAATAGCTTTTTAGAAGCGATCGCACCAATTATCGACGCTTTCAAAAACTTGTGGGATGCGTTGAAAGAGTTCTTTGTTACACTGTGGCAAGCTATTGTTGATCTTGCAGTTAATATTTGGAATGGCTTGGTTGAATTCATGACACCAATCATTGAAGCGATTAAGACTGCTTGGAATACAATGACAGAGTTTTTCTCCAATCTTTGGCAAGGGATTGTTGAAATAGCAACGACTGTTTGGCAAAGCATTGTTGCTTTCATGACGCCAATTATTGAAACAATAAAAATGCTTTGGAATGGCTTTTCCGAATTTATGTCTGGGTTGTGGCAATCAGTAGTTAATGTGGCGACAAATGTTTGGAATACACTTGTATCAGTAGTCACAAGTGTTTGGGAAAGTATCAAGTCGTATGTTCAAATGGCTATCACAAGTTTGGGTGAAACGATACAAACAGGTATTACAACTATTCAGACTACTTGGTCTAATATTTGGAATACTATTGTATTGATTGCTCAAACAGTTTGGAATAACATAGTTACGATTATTTCAGCTGTTCTTAATGCTTTAGCTGAAATAATTCAAGCGGCTACAGAAGCTATCAAAGGTAATTGGCAAGGAGCTTTAGAACATCTAAGAAATGCTGCGGATACTATTTGGGATGCTATTAAATCAGTGATCGAATCAACACTTTCAGTAATAAGAAGCATTATTGAAGGTATCTTGAATACGATCAAAGCTATTGTTACTGCTGTTTGGGAAGCTATCAAGAGTGTGACGTCTAGTATTTGGGATGGGATTAAATCTGTCATTTCAAATACAATAGACACTATTAAGTCAACAATTTCAAACACAATGGAGAATATAAAAAGTGCATTTTCTCGTGGATGGGAAACTGCAAAGCAAGTGACGTCCGACGGTATCAAAGGTGCTTTAGACGCTGTTAAAAGAGTTGCAAGTGATATGGTAAGTGCTGGTAAAGATTTTGTTATGGGATTTGTTAGAGGTATCAAAGGCGCTATCGGAAAAGCTGTTAGTGCTGCTGTTGATATGGCTAAAAGTGCATTCGATTCTGCAAAGAGAGCTTTGGGTATTAACTCACCTTCTCGTGTAATGCGTGACAAGGTAGGGCGCTTTGTTCCAGCTGGTTTAGCGGTTGGTATGATTGATAACCTATCAATCGTTGAAAAAGCATCAGACAAGCTAGCAGAAGCTTCTATGTTCGCTGTCCCGGCAGTTGATACAACAGACTTCACAAGATCACTAACAGCGGTCAACGGAAAGCTTACAGGTAGTGTAGATAGCAATTTGACTCACGAATTAAGCTTGAATCAGCAACCAGCTTATATTAACGTTTCGCTCGGCGGGACTGATTACGGTGCTTTTGTTGCAGATATTAGCCGTGAACAAGGATCACAAGCTAGTTTGACTCGTAACTATAAATTCTAAACAAAAAGGAGGACGACAAGCGCCCCCCTTTGAAATTTAGTTCGTTTGTGCTATCATTAACGTGTAGTTAAGGAATTACACGATAGCTGGGTCATGCTATCAAACAGAACTTTCGGTGTTTCGACCCGAGCACATGGCCGTGTGCTCATAGCAAACACCGTAGACAAAAATTGGGATAAAAAAATCACCCGTTTCGTCGGTATTTGCACATGAGGGACATGCGCAATCTCAATTATAACAAAAATCAAAGTCAGTTGATACTCATACCTTGATGTATCTACTGACTTTTTTGTATGGAGGAAATAATTATGTATGATTTTAGAGATTTACAACCACGAGCAGAGCCTAGCTCGTCTTTGCCACTTGAAGCGATCTGTTATGCGGGTAAGTGGCTAGATCGTGAAATTCCAGAATTCGAAACTTTAGTTGTAGAAGGTCGTGGTGGTTTTGAACGGCAAATAAACGCTCCTGAACGTGTTGGAGACGGTAGCCTATATCTTAACTCACGTATCAAGGAACGAAAAATCACAGTTACTTTTAGATTGCTGTGTAATACGATCGAACGATATAACGAAGTCTTGGCTAAGTTAAATCAATTGACGTATGCAGCTAATGTTGAAGTTAAGTTTGCTGATGAACAGGGTTATCACTATATCGGTACGATCGAAAGTATCAGTTTAGATAAGCCGTTATTTAGCACGACTGGAAAAATCGAGATCGTTTGTGCTGACCCGTATAAATACAGTTTGCCAAAAACGATTGAAATTACTGGAACATCAACAAGTATTTTAGATCCCGAACTAACGTATCAACAAATACCAAAACTTATTGAGTTTACACCAAATAGCACTATTTCTAAATTTGAAATGCGTACCAATGCTTCTAAGGTATTTACTTTCAATGAAACTATCGGAGCTGGAACAAAATTGACGATCGACTTTACAAAATTGGCTGTCAAGCTCAACACGACTCAGCATTTGATGGGGTTGAAGCTATCGTCTAACTTTAGTGATTTTTATATTCAAAATGGAACAACGATCACACTCAATGCTATTGGAAAATTTAAAATGATTTACGAGGTGAAGCGCTTATGATCATGTACCTACTTGATAAACAACAAAATATCATCAAAGCGATTTCTGATGGGATTATCGAAGCAAAGATGACAGAAGAGATCAACGCAGCGGATAAATTGTCGTTTAGCTTAGTTCAAGATAAGCGTTTAGCAAACAGTATCTATTTTGTCTGCATTCCTGCAACCCGTGGGGATGCTTTTTTGATGTTTAAAATCATTTCTGAAAGTGTCAAAGATGATCGCATTGAATACACATGTATTGAGTCAGCTTATGATGAATTAAAAAGTTATGCATATATCAAAGATGTTAGACCGCAAGATAAAACGGCTAGTGAGATGTTGCGAATTGCTTTGAATGGAACACGTTGGGAAGTTGGATATAGCGAAGAAACCACACGAAAACGGACGAATTTTTACTACATTTCAACACTGGAAGCTATTCAAAAAGTTGTGGAGCTGTTTAAGATCGAACTAACATTTACAGTTATTATTGATCCGATCACAAACAAAATTGCTAGACGACAAGTTAATTTATACAGCCAGCAAGGAGAAGGTACAGGCAAGCGTTTTGAGTATGGATCTAATCTGTTGAGTGTGACTCGTGAAGAATCAAGCGAGGATCTTGTTACGGCGCTTGTAGGACGTGGGAAAGGCGAACAGCTAGATGATGGTAATGATGATACTGTTGATGGTTATGGTCGCCGTATCATGTTTACTGATGTTATCTGGAGTAAGGCAAATGGTCATCCAACAGACAAACCTGCTGGGCAAGATTATGTTGAAGATAAGGAAGCAACTAAACTTTATGGTTTTGATGATGGTAAACCACGCATTGGTATTGCTGTGTTTGAAGATATTGAAGATGTTAATCAGCTGATCAATGCAACGTGGGCAGCATTGCAAGTAGCTAAACGACCTAAAGTATCTTTTAAGGCAAGCGCATTAGATATTGGAGATCTTGGCCTAGGTGATACAGTTGCGATTATCAGACATGAGTTGAACATTGAATATTTCACCCGTGTCTATAAAGTAGAACATGATCTATTGGATAAAAATAATAATGTGATCGAGCTGGGCGATGACTTTAGTGAAAAAAGTCTAACAAATTACGTTGCATCAGTCAAAGAAGCTCAAGAAGAAACGTCACGAGTGGCTAATATCGCTTTGACGTCAGCAAATGGAAAGAACAAAAATTTTTATTCTAATGTCAAACCAACGATTGCATCTGAGGGTGATAATTTATTTCTTGATCTTGGGAACGGTGAAACAGAATAT
>OFHP01001150.1_pt1 | contig 13178 bp, 10 predicted proteins | sample 1521651 | NCBI WGS metagenome assembly OFHP01 (sample SAMEA3504105, study PRJEB24116) | mouse gut metagenome | biome: mouse gut; feature: mouse-associated habitat; material: faeces | place: Denmark | collected 2011 | reverse complement strand
GCTGAAAGCAACTGCGAGTAAAAGAACTAACTTTTTCATTTCTTTTTTTGAATTAAGAGTAAAACAATATTGTTGTGCTTCAAAAACGATGCAAAGTTATTCCAATTTTTTATAACAGCAAAATATTTTTACATTTTTTTCTGCTTTACAGCATAAAAATGAAATTTCATCAAATGCAAAAATATACTAAACCGTTGATATTGGATGAATTAGCTTTGCTTTGTCGCGATGCGATTTGCCATTACAACGGCTTTTGAGATATGGTCGCATATGTGGTCGGCTCCGACGAGGCGGTCGATGCCGGCATGCATAAGTGTCTCGCTGACAGCCGGACGTACTCCGGAAAGCACGATGTGTATGCCCTCGCTCTGCGACGATTTGATTAGCAGTTCGAGGTTGTGTAGAGCCGTAGCGTCTATGAACGCCACTTTGCGCATGCGGATGATACGTACCAATGGCTTGGAGCCGAGGGTGGAACGCATCATTTCATCGAACTTTGTTGCAATGCCGAAAAAGAACGGGCCGTCTATTTCATAGATGCTCACACCCGGAGCCACGTCAAGCATTTCGTGCTGCGACAGGTCGGTGCCTTCGGCCACGTCAAGTTGTTCGGAGTACACTTTTATCTCGGTGTTTTCCATTACGCGTCGCATGAATAGGACAACGGCAAGCAGCAGGCCTATTTCAATTGCGATGGTCAGGTCGAAAATCACAGTGAGCAGGAAGGTAACCATGAGCACAGAAATGTCGCTTTTCGGTGCATGGAATATGCCCACTATTGTGCGCCATCCGCTCATGTTGTATGCAACCACTACGAGCACGGCCGCAAGGCAGGCCATGGGGATGTAGTTGATGAGCGGCATTGCGAAAAGGAAAATCAGCAGCAGTACCAATGCGTGGACTATGCCGGCCACGGGAGTGCGGCCACCGTTTGTGATGTTTGTCATTGTGCGTGCGATGGCTCCGGTGACGGGGATGCCTCCGAAGAAAGGCACGACTATGTTGGCAACTCCCTGTCCGATGAGCTCTGTGTTGCTGTTGGTGCGCGAGCCTGTGACGCCGTCGGCCACTGTGGCGCTTAGCAGAGATTCTATGGCGCCGAGCATCGCAATGGTGAATGCGGAAGGCAGAAGCATATTTATGGTGGCCATGTCGATTCTGAATCCGTGCGGGGCAGGTATGTCGGTGTTCATTGTTCCGAATCGGTCGCCGATGGTTTCCACGCTGAATCCGGGCAGGAATATGCTTGCCAGATAAGCTCCGGCGGTCACAAGGACTATTGCAATTAGTGCTCCGGGAAGTTTTTTTGATATTTTCGGCGTAAATATAATAATGAGTAGTGAAATGATGGCTGTAGCTGAGGTGGCTATGTCGATATTGCCGATGCTGCGCAGATACATTCCCCATTTGGGCAGAAACTCGCTGGGAATGTCGCGCAACCCGAGGCCGAGGAAGTCGTTGATTTGGGTGGAAAAGATAGTCAATGCTATGCCCGCTGTGAACCCGACGACTATCGGGTAGGGGATGAACTTGATTATGGTTCCAAGTCTGAAAAGTCCCAGGGCAACGAGGATGAGTCCAGCCATCAGGGTGGCTATGGCCAGGCCTTGTAGGCCGAATTGGGCGATTATATTGTATACGATTACTATAAAAGCTCCGGTAGGGCCTCCTATCTGCACCGAGTTGCCTCCGAGAGCCGATACGAGGAATCCGCCTATTATTGCGGTGATAAGTCCTATGGAGGGGCTTACTCCCGATGCTATGCCGAATGCTATGGCGAGAGGGAGGGCGACGATGCCCACTACTATTCCTGCAGTGACGTCTGTGCGTAGGCGCTCCATGTTGTAATTCTTAAGAGCGCTGATTAGCTTAGGCCTGAAATCAATTGTACCCGAAAAATCCATTGTCTGTTACCTTAATGATTGGAATACCGTGTTTGGAAAAATTGCCGCAAAGGTAGTGAAAAAAACTTAAAAATAAAAGTGCGTATTGTGGCTTGTGCAAATTGTGGGTATAAATGTATGTAAATTTGGTTAGTTGTGATAAAATATGTAAATTTGCCGCAGAAAGGTTTCGTTTTCGGCGGTAGCCGCCGTCGCATACAGCGTTAGCCTTGTATTGTCAATGATAATTACTATGCTTAAGATTGCCATGTTGTACGTGTTCGTCCCTTGTCCGGATTCTGTTCCGTCAGGTTGTTCAGTGGCCGCCATGGCGGAACATTGCAAAGCCTTAAATACCATAAATATCTGACTAAACCTTTATCTATCCACACACGTATCAGTTATGAATATGAATGCATTGGCGTGCCTCGCCACTTTTTTTGTGAGTTTGCTGCTCGCGGGCGTCATTATACCGCAGATATTATTGATTTCATTTAGGAAAAATCTTTTTGATGAGGTGAATGAGCGGAAAATACACCAGGGACGTGTGCCGCGTCTCGGTGGTATCGCTTTTATGCCGTCAATGGTGTTTTCCGTAGCGGCGGTAAGCGGCTGCTATTGTTTTATAAGCGCCGGCGGGGAGGCGTGGGCCAATGATGTGGTGGTGCCTTTCTGCTTCGGAGTATGTGCGCTTATGATAATGTACCTTGTCGGCATGGCCGACGACCTTGTGGGGGTGCGTTATAGCGCAAAATTCATAGCACAGTTGGTTTCTGCCGGATTCCTTGCGTTGTCGGGTCTGACAATTGACAACCTGCATGGATTTCTTGGTATCGGAGAAATTCCACAATGGGTGGCGGTTCCGTTCACCATGCTTGTGGTTGTGTTTGTGACTAATGCGATTAATCTGATAGATGGTATTGACGGACTTGCATCCGGGTTAAGCTCGATTGCGATGCTTTTTTATGGCTGGGTGCTTCTGTGTTGCGGACAATTGGAGTTTGCTCTTGTTGCGTTCGGTACACTTGGGGCGCTGATACAGTTTTATTATTATAATGTGTTCGGAAACGCAAGAGTCGGTAAAAAGATTTTCATGGGAGATACGGGCGCTCTTACTACAGGAGTAATAATATGCTTCCTTTCGCTGCACATATGTAATCTTGATGTGGAAGCCGGCGGATTTAATTGCAACCCGCTTGTAATGGCGTTTGCCCCTTTGCTGATTCCTTGCTTCGATGTTCTTCGTGTTTATTTCCGCCGCATACGCAGGCACACCAACCCGTTTTTGCCGGACAAGTCACATATTCATCATAAATTTCTTGCCATAGGTCTTCACCAGCGTGTGGCCATGGTTGTGATTTTGCTTGTCTCGCTTGCATTTACTGCAGTCAACTATTGGCTGTCCATGAAGATGAACAGCGCCTTGCTGCTTTTTCTTGATATAGTAGTATTCTCGTTGGGAAATATTTGGCTTAGCGCGGCAATAAATTGGAAAGAAAAACGTAATAATAAGGATAACCAATAGCGTCATAGAGAGAAATGAGACTATACCGCATTCTTTGCGTCATGGTATTTGCTGTAATTCTGGCTTCGTGCAATTCGTCGAAGAAGGTTCTGTATATGCAGGATGTAGCAGTAGATGTGCCTGAAGAAATAGCCAATATGCATGAAATCAAGGTACAGCCGGGTGATAAGATAACAATAGTGGTGAGCTGTATGGAGCCGAAACTGGCCCAAGTGTTCAACCTCATGGAAAGTACCATGCGCGTAGGGCAGCAAACTTCAAACTACAATTATCTTTCTGCCTACAGCGTGGACAAGGATGGCGATATAATGTTTCCGGTGCTCGGACGCATACATGTGGCCGGTTTGACACGCACAGAAATATCCCGGCTCATCGAGAAGCGTCTTGTCGGGGATGATTTGCTTAAAGACCCCGTAGTCACTGTTGAGTTTGCCAACTTAAGGGTTTCTGTGATTGGCGATGTTGCCCGCCCAGGCACATATTCCATTACCAATGACAGAGTTACTCTTTTTGAGGCTCTCAGTATGGCCGGAGACCTTAATGTGACAGGGCGGCGTGACGGTGTTTATGTAGTACGCGAAGACAAAGGGCAGCGGGTGACCAGCAGGGTCGACCTGCGCAGTGCCGATGTGATGAAATCCCCGGTATTCTATCTTAAGCAGAACGACGTGATATATGTGGAGCCTAACGACACGAAAGCAGGCCAAAGCAGTATAAACGAAAACAGTTTCAAAAGTGCCAGCCTATGGGTGAGCATAGCCTCGCTTCTTACATCAGTGGCAGTCCTTATCTGGAAGTGAAGTAAACGTATATAGTGTTTTTTAAAACGTGCTTAACGCTAAACGAATTATATGACGGAGAATAAACAGACCGGAGTTGACGAACACGCCGAGATTGTGATTTCAATCAACGACTTGTTGTTTATATTTCGAAAGAAATGGCATTGGTTTGTTTTGAGCCTCGCATTGTTCTTCTGTGCGGGGGGCTTGTATCTGATGGTTACTGCCCCGACCTATACGCGCATGGCTGCGCTGCTAATAAAGGATGAAAGGCAAGGCTCATCCACAGCTACCGATTTGATGAAGCTCGGTGTTTTCCAGGCCCGCAGCAACATCGACAACGAGATGCTTACTTTGCAGAGCCCTTCGCTTATGGAAGAAGTGGTGGTGCGTCTGAAACTCAATGACTCATATTCCGTAAAGCAGGGGCTGCGTAGGGTTGATCTCTACAAATCCGCCCCTTTCGTGATTACGGCAGTTGATGATACGGTGCCGGAGTTTCTGTGCAATGTCGTTGTGGCTGAGAATGGCAGAAATGTTGAACTGAGCGAGTTTATGCGCTATCGCGACAAAGAGGAATTTGCCGATGTCGTGAATGCAGAGCTTGGCGATACTGTGTGTACGCCTGTGGGAAGGCTGCACGTAAGCATGTCGCCGTGGGAAGACAGCGAGTTGTATTTGGGTATGGACGTGCGATTCTCACATCTTTACCCTGAAAATATTTCGCAGAGCTATGCCGCCAAAGTCGTGACTGAACTTGGAAGTGAAAAAGGCACCATAATAAATATTTCATTCGGAGCACCTTCCATTGCGAAAGCCGAAGATATATTGAACACTCTTATTCAGGTGTACAACGACCGTTGGGTACTTGACAAGAACCAGGTGGCCGTCAGCACTTCGCATTTTATCAGCGAGCGATTGGGAGTAATAGAAGGCGAACTTGGCAATGTTGATACCGACATCTCGTCGTTCAAAAGCCAGCATCTGATGCCTGACCTTGAAATTGCCTCTGAGATGTATATGCGTCAGAACGAGGATAATGCACGTGAAATAAGTGAGATTGCCAACCAACTGAAAGTTGCACGCAGCATTCGCGATGCTCTCTCGGGGGAGGATATAGAACATCCGCTCCCCGTAGCCACCGGGCTTCAGTCCAACGAAATTAATCAACAGATTAGCGAATATAACACCTCTGTGTTGGAACGCAACCGTCTGCTGGCAGGGTCGTCGGCGGCAAATCCGCTTGTGAAGGAACTGACTCAGGAACTGGTGCTCATGCGTGCCAATATTGTAGGCGGCGTGGACAACCTCATCGGGGCTTTGGACACACGTGTGTCCGGGCTAAAGAGCCGTCAGGCAAGTACCGCAGGACATCTTGCCGCGAATCCGAATCAAGCCAAGTACCTTCTGAGCGTCGAGCGCCAGCAGAAGGTGAAAGAGCAATTGTATCTTTATCTGTTGCAGAAACGAGAGGAAAACGAACTTAACCAGGCGTTCACATCGTATAACACGCGTCTGATAACCCCTCCTCTCGGAAGCAAGTCCCCGTCGTCGCCGAGCCGTAGAAATGTGATGATAATATGCTTCTTGCTCGGGATGGTGGTGCCTGCCGGCATAATTTACGTCAGGCTGATGCTGGACGATAAAGTGCGTTCGCGCCGAGACCTTGAGAGCCTTACAATTCCGTATGTAGGCGAGGTGCCATTGGCAAATCCTGCACGGCATGGCTTGAAACGCCTTACAAGGCGCAGTAATGTACGCACCGATGACAAAGTGCTTGTCGAGAGCGGAAACAACGATGTGATTAATGAGGCATTCCGAATAGTCCGCTCTAATTTGGAATTTATCGGCGACAAGTCACCGGACGATACTGCCCGTACTTTTATGGTGACAAGCGCCGTCCCCGGCAGCGGAAAGACTTTCGTGAGCATGAACCTCGGTGCCGTAATGGCATTGAAGGGAAAGCGTGTCATTGTCGTGGACCTGGATATGAGACGGGCTTCGCTTAGCTTGTATGTGGGACGTCCGCGCAGAGGCATATCGTCGGTACTTATCGGGCGCACACCGCTTGACGACGCTATTGTGAGCGGAGTGGGCGGTATCCGGAATTTAAGTGTGTTGCCGGTTGGAGCCCTGCCTCCTAATCCGGCCGAACTTATGTACACGCCACGCTTCAGCGAGATGATGGAAAAGTTGAAAGCCGAGTATGATTGCGTAGTGCTTGACTGTCCGCCTGCGGAAGTCGTTGCAGATGCGAAGATAATTTCGAGGTTCGTAGACTTGACCATTTGGGTTGTTCGTGCAGGCTTGTTTGAAAAAGTGCAGCTCCCGCGTTTGCAGCAGTACTACGACGAACGGCGTTATCGCAGTCTGTGCGTGTTGCTGAATGGTACGGATCCTACAAACTCTTCGGCATATAATAGATACTACTATTCAAAATATTACCATTCCTACACCAAACCGGTAGAAGAAGGCAAGCAAGAAGATAAACAAGACGAATAGAATTGAAACACGGATTATATGTCTGATATGAAATCAATATTGCTTGTGTTCGGCACAAGGCCGGAGGCCATAAAAATGGCTCCTCTCGTCAAACTCCTTCAGGAGTATGCATCATCGTTGCGTACCATCGTGTGCGTGACAGGTCAGCACAGAAGTATGCTCGATCAGGTGCTTGTTGACTTCGGAATAGTGCCGGATTTTGACCTTGACATAATGAAGCCTGGGCAGGATTTGTACGATGTCACCTCACGCGTTCTCAAGGGGATGAGGGATGTACTGGAACGCTCCCGCCCAGATTGCGTGCTTGTGCACGGCGACACCACAACCTCGACGGCTTCGGCTCTGGCGGCATTTTATGCCCGGATACCGGTGGGGCATGTTGAGGCTGGACTGCGCACACACAACGTCATGTCGCCGTGGCCTGAAGAAATGAACCGGCAGATAACCGGGCGCATTGCTTCTTTGCATTTCGCACCGACGGATACCGCCCGTGAGAATCTGATTAAGGAAGGAATCGAAGACAGCCGTATCGCCGTCACGGGCAATACGGTCATCGACGCTTTGCGCCTTGTCGTAGACAGAATAGCATCTGATGATGCATTGGCAAACGGTCTCGACAAAATGTTGGACGATGCGGGATATGATTGCCGGCGGATTCGCGGCGGTCGTCGAATGGTGTTGGTGACAGGACACAGGCGCGAGAATTTCGGTGATGGATTCCTGTCGATATGCCGTGCGCTAAAGTCGCTTGCGGAAACCCACGCTGATACGGATTTCGTATATCCGATGCATCTTAACCCGAATGTGCGCAAGCCTATCGAGCAGGTATTCGGTCATGACAATTGTGGTTTGGAAAACATGTTTTTCATAGAGCCGCTGGAATATCTTTCTTTTGTTCGTCTTATGTCGCAGGCGCATATCGTGCTTACAGACAGCGGCGGCATCCAGGAGGAGGCTCCCGGTCTTGGCAAGCCGGTGCTTGTAATGCGCGACACAACCGAGCGTCCTGAAGCTCTGTGTGCCGGAACCGTGAAGCTTGTAGGCACTGACTATGCCCGTATAGTATCAGAAACGTCGCGCCTGCTTGACGATGCAGATGCTTACAAGGAAATGTCGCATGCTGTGAATCCGTATGGCGACGGATATGCTTCGGAGCGTATAGTGCAGAATTTAATTAGATTTTTAAATAGAGTTCAATAAACAGTGGAATGAAGGCTTGTTTCATTGGTCTTGGGTATATAGGTCTGCCCACAGCAGTGATAGCTGCCAGAATCGGCGGCGTGGAGACCGTCGGAGTTGATATAAATAAGACAATTGTCGACCGGACTAATGCTGGGGAACTGCACTTTGTGGAGCCCGGAATGCAGGAAATGCTGAGCGCAGCCGTTTCGGAAGGAAAACTGCGTGCATCGATGGTGCCTGAGGAGGCTGACGCTTTTTTTGTTGTTGTACCGACCCCATTCAAAGGCGACCATCTCCCGGATGTAAGTCATGTAGAGGCAGCTACACGTGCTGTCGCTCCATTTTTGCGTGAAGGCAATTTATTTATCATAGAATCCACATCGCCTGTAGGCACCACTGAGGCTATGGCAGATGTGATATATGGGATGCGTCCGGAATTGCGCGGTAAGATACATGTAGCGTATTGTCCAGAGCGTGTGCTGCCGGGCAATGTCATCTACGAACTCGTGCACAACGACCGCGTGATCGGCGGTATGGACGACGCGTCCACTGAGGCGGCACGGAACTTCTATTCGCTGTTCGTGAAGGGAACGCTGCATTCCACTAATGCCCGCACGGCTGAGATGTGCAAGCTTACGGAGAATGCTTCTCGGGATGTCCAGATAGCATTTGCCAATGAGCTCAGCCTTATATGCGACAAGGCCGGTATTGACGTGTGGGAGTTGATAGAACTGGCTAATCGCCATCCAAGGGTTAATATACTTCGCCCCGGATGCGGGGTGGGGGGGCATTGCATAGCTGTCGATCCGTATTTCCTTACTGCCGATTTTCCGGAGCAGACTAAAGTCATAGCCACAGCGCGCGAGGTCAATAACCATAAAGCTCTGTGGTGTGCGGAGCGCATAAAAAATGCAGTGCTTGAGTTCGAGTTGTCAAACAAGCGTCCTCCGATAGTGGCTTTGATGGGTCTTGCGTTCAAGCCCAATATAGACGACATGCGTGAGTCTCCTGCAAAAATGATTGCAGGACTGGTGCTGTCCCAGGTGGCGGGAGTGGAAGTCCTTGTGTCGGAGCCGCACGTCAGCCATTGCGAAGGGATGGAACTTTCTGAATATCGGCATGCTTATGGGCGGGCGGATATTGTGGTGTTTCTGACAGCCCACGATGTGTTTCGCTCACTGCCAGAACCTGAATGCAAGACTGTACTTGATTTTTGTGGAATATATAATAAAGCATAGAGCATATGAAGGTGTTAGTAACAGGAGCCGCAGGATTTATTGGTGCGGCGGTGTGCCGCAGACTTCTTGACGACGGACATGTTGTCGTGGGTCTCGATAACATCAACGACTATTATGACCCCGCACTGAAATACGGGCGTCTGAAAACTCTCGGAATTGCGGAAGGCGAAGTCGAGTGGTATAAAATGGTGGCATCTTCGGCTTTCAAGGACTTTGTGTTCATACGCATGAATCTTGAGGACACGCAAGCCATGCGTATGCTTTTTGCCAACGGAGGTTTCGATACGGTCGTGAATCTTGCCGCGCAGGCCGGAGTGCGTTACTCCATTACCAACCCGCATGCTTATATAGAAAGCAATATCGACGGCTTCATCAACATACTTGAAGGATGTCGCGATAATAAGGTCGGTCATCTCGTGTATGCATCGTCGTCGAGCGTCTATGGGCTCAACGGCAAGGTGCCGTTTTCTGAGCACGACAGCATAGCGCATCCCGTCAGTCTGTATGCGGCCACTAAGAAAAGCAACGAACTTATGGCGCATGCCTATTCTCAGCTATACGGAATCCCTACTACAGGCTTGCGTTTCTTCACTGTCTATGGCCCTTGGGGACGCCCCGACATGTCTCCGTTCCTGTTCATGGACGCGATACTTCATGGACGTTCCATAAAAGTGTTCAACAACGGCAACATGTTGAGAGACTTCACTTATATTGATGATATTGTGGAAGGAGTGGCGAGGATTGCCTCTGTCATACCGCAAGGCAATGCAGAATGGGATGAAACACGTCCCGACCCCGCCACGTCGACAGCTCCTTACCGCATATATAATATAGGTAACCAGCAGCCCACGCGGCTTATGGATTACATTGCCTGCATAGAAAAGGCGGCAGGACGCGAAGCGCTGAAAGAATTTTTGCCAATGCAGCCTGGCGACGTGTACCAGACATATGCCGATTCGTCAGCCCTGGCCGAAGCTACAGGCTTCGCTCCGGCCACTCCCTTGCAGGAAGGCATAGAAGCCACGGTCGCATGGTTTAAACAGTATTATAATCTTTAAAGGTGGATTTATCATGAATATAGCTATAGTTGGAACGGGTTACGTAGGACTCGTGTCGGGCACCTGTTTTGCCGAGATGGGCGTAAACGTCACATGTGTGGATATTGACAAAGCCAAGATTGAAAGGCTGGTCAAGGGCATAATACCCATCTATGAACCGGGATTGGACGAGATGGTGCGCCGTAATGTGGAAGCAGGACGTCTTCACTTTACCACAGACCTTCGCGATGTTCTTGACGATGTGGAAGTCGTGTTTTCAGCCGTAGGCACGCCTCCGGACGAAGATGGTTCTGCCGATTTGAAATATGTGCTTGCTGTCGCTAAAACCTTTGGTGAGAATGTCAATAAGTACACCATATTGGTTACTAAATCTACAGTGCCGGTAGGAACAGCCCACAAAGTTAAAGAAGCTATAAAGGCCGAACTCGAACGGCGTGGCGTTGACGTGCCTTTCGATGTGGCCTCAAATCCGGAGTTCCTTAAAGAGGGTGCTGCCATAAAAGACTTCATGTTCCCCGACAGAGTAGTGGTAGGAACCGAAAGCGAGCAGGCCCGCAAAGTGATGTCGCGCCTTTACAAGCCGTTCATGCTTAGCGGTGAGCGCATGATATTCACGGATATACCTTCGGCTGAAATGATTAAATATGCAGCTAACTCTATGCTTGCCACGCGTATATCGTTTATGAATGATATTGCCAACTTGTGCGAACTCGTAGGGGCAGATGTCAATATGGTGCGCAAAGGCATCGGTGCTGATACGCGTATAGGCAAGAAATTCCTTTATCCCGGATGTGGCTATGGAGGCTCATGTTTTCCGAAAGACGTAAAGGCATTGATAAAGACGGCGGAAAAGAATGGCTACCCTATGCGGGTGCTCAAAGCCGTGGAGGAAGTCAACGAGAAACAGAAAGAGATTCTGTTTGATAAACTTTACATGCATTTTGATGGTAAACTCAAGGGACGTACCATAGCTATGTGGGGTTTGGCTTTCAAACCGGAAACGGACGATATGCGTGAGGCGCCGGCGCTTGTGCTTATCGAAAAGCTGAAAGAAGCCGGTGCCAAAGTCAAGGTTTACGACCCTGTGGCCATGGACGAATGCCGTCGCCGCCTGGGAGATGATGCGGTGCTGTATTGTGGAGATATGTATGAAGCAGCACTCGATGCAGACGCTTTGCTGCTTGTCACCGAATGGAACCAGTTCCGTATGCCGTCCTTGCCAGTGCTGAAACGCACGATGTCCAATCCGCTGATTATCGACGGCCGTAACATATACGACCGTGAATATCTTGAGGAAAACGGATTTTCCTATACCTGTATAGGTAAGTAAACCCAGCCACATGCTTATAAGCGTCGTTACAGTATCGTTGAACTGCAGAAAGGGACTTGAGAAAACAATGTCCAGCCTTCTTTCGCAGATTTGTAGCGACTGGGAATATATAGTAGTCGATGGTGCGTCTTCGGATGGCACTGTCGACTACTTGCGTTCTCAAGAACAGGCGTTCGGCGGACGTTTAAAATGGGTAAGCGAGCCCGATGGCGGTATTTATGATGCCATGAACAAGGGTCTGGCCATGGCGTCGGGCAGCGTAGTGGGTTTTCTTGGAGGAGGAGACACTTTTTTCGATGAATATTCGCTCAAGGCAATAGTAGATGAATTTGACATGGCACAAGTGGATGCCGTTTATGGAGACCTTGTGTTTGTTCGTGCCGATGATTATACAAAAGTATGTAGATATTGGCGGGGTTCGCAGTATCGTCCCGGCATCTTCGACAACGGATGGCAGCCGGCACATCCCACCTTTTTTTGCCATAAAGTGTGTTTCTGTGATTATGGTGGATTTGACACTTCGTTGCGTGTCTCTGCCGATTTTGATCTTATGTTGCGCTTTATAGAGCGGCATCATATAAGTAATAGGTACATTCCGCGCACTCTCATAAAGATGGTCAATGGTGGGGAGAGCAATGGAAGTTTGCGAAATATTATAATAGCGCACCGCAATATATACAGGTCGTTTAAGAAATATGGATATAAAGTGCCGCCGTTCTATAGTTTGAGGCGGCTGTTGCCTAAAATTCTTAATATGCTCGAAAATTCGATTACCGGCTGGATTCAGCATTAAGTGTTCAGAAAATAATTGCTCTTATGACATGTCCGGCATTAGTTATATGACTGAAGATATGTATTCTCAGGCTGAAATAACAGAATATTGTACCATTTACATAAGATTCATACCAACACATCCGAAAGTCTCAGGAGTATATATCGCACGCACAGCGGAGGGTTCAGCTTCGAAGGTTTTAGTCCGGTAAGTATGGATTTGTGCATGCATGTGGAGCTATTGTTGCACATTCAAAAATCTTTTTCTCAAAAACAATGCGTTTAGTATATAAGGAAATCTTGAGGATAAAATAATAGTAAATCAGTGCTTTATGGTTAGAGATGTTGAGATCTTCATCTTTTTACGACCTTTTTTCTTTCTCTTTCTTTGAATTTTTCGTTCAAAACATTTGGATATATCGGATAAAGGTTGTAACTTTGCACTCGCTTTTCGGAGGAAGGGCGCGGGCAAGAAGCCCTTCGGTGCAGGCGAAGCCGTCTGGAGGGTCTGAAAGCGAAGCCAAGTAAAAAAAGTGTTAAAAACGGCACAAAAATTTGGCGGAATCAAAAACTTGCATTAACTTTGCAGTCGGATTCGCGAAAAACGCGGCCGGCGCTCTCCGGGGCGACAGAGAACATTGAAACGATTACAATAGACAAGAGTAGTACAAGAGCGAAGCTGCGCATGTCGCAGCGAACGACTCCGTTCAATTCTTAAACACAATAAACGGCTAATAGTTCTGGGATACATCCCGGACGGACGATTCGGGCTGCGCGAGCGGCGTCTGCGAAGGCAGAAACATTATAATGCGTCTTGCCTTTTTTTTGATTCTGAAAAGAAAAAAGAAACAAGATACAACAACGAAGAGTTTGATCCTGGCTCAGGATGAACGCTAGCGACAGGCTTAAC
>OFHP01001148.1_pt1 | contig 13196 bp, 10 predicted proteins | sample 1521651 | NCBI WGS metagenome assembly OFHP01 (sample SAMEA3504105, study PRJEB24116) | mouse gut metagenome | biome: mouse gut; feature: mouse-associated habitat; material: faeces | place: Denmark | collected 2011 | reverse complement strand
GCGCAAAGGTATCAAAATTTTTAGTAATTCTTTTTTATCTTCGGAAAAATAGCCGGGAAAATGTTATCTTTGTGTGCTTTTAATCACGTGAAATAAATTATTATATAAAGCATGACAATAGTTTTCTATCAGAAAGACGCCACGGTGTATGCTGTGCAGTATCAGGTGTCTGAAAATCCTCTCGATGTCAGTAAATTGGAATGGTTGTTCAGTGGTGCCCGTAAAGTGCCGGGAGACGCCATGAAAGGTTATTTTGTGGGTCCGCGCCGTGAAATGATTACCCCTTGGAGTACAAATGCCGTAGAGATAACTCAGAATATGGGGATTAGCGGTATCTTGCGGATAGAGGAATTTACACAGGCCGAATGCGATAAAATATCGTTTGATCCGATGTTAAAAGCATCTTATAATGAGTTGAATCAGCATATATTCACGGTTGACAAACAACCGGATGCCATTGTGTATATAGATGATATCCGGGCATATAATGTACAGGAAGGTTTGGCTCTGAATCCCGATGAGATTACCTATCTGGAGGGGCTGGCTCAGAAATTAGGCCGGAAACTGACAGATTCCGAGGTGTTTGGTTTTTCGCAGGTAAATTCGGAACATTGCCGCCATAAAATATTTAATGGTACTTTTATTATTGACGGTAAAGAGAAAGAAAGTACGTTGTTTAAGTTAATTAAAAAAACTTCTCAGGAAAATCCCAACCGGATTGTTTCTGCCTATAAAGACAATTGTGCTTTTATCGAAGGTCCTGCCGTGGAACAGTTTGCTCCGCATACACATGACAAACCGGATGAATATGAAACAAAGGAAATAGAAACGGTTATTTCTTTGAAAGCCGAAACCCATAACTTTCCGACGACTGTAGAACCTTTTAATGGTGCAGCGACAGGGAGTGGTGGTGAAATCCGTGACCGGATAGCGGGGGGACAGGCAGCACTTCCGTTGGCCGGAACGGCGGTTTATATGACTTCTTATCCGCGGTTGGATGCTTCCCGGCTTTGGGAACAATGCGTATCTCCCCGGAAATGGCTGTATCAGACTCCCGGGGATATACTCATCAAGGCTTCCAACGGAGCTTCTGATTTCGGAAATAAGTTCGGTCAACCGTTGATTTGCGGTTCTTTGTTAACTTTTGAGCACGAAGAAGACGGGCATACTTATGGCTATGATAAAGTCATTATGCAGGCTGGTGGTATCGGTTTTGGCAATCGTAAGCAGGCAATGAAGCATACACCGGAGGCGGGGGATAAAGTTGTGTTGTTGGGAGGTGATAATTACCGTATTGGTATGGGTGGCGGAGCCGTTTCTTCTGTAGATACCGGGGTATATGCCGGAGCCATTGAGCTGAATGCCGTGCAACGTTCTAATCCTGAGATGCAGAAACGGGTTTGCAATGCCATCCGGGCCATGGCGGAAAGCGAAGTGAATCCCATTGTCTCTATACATGACCACGGGGCAGGCGGACATTTGAATTGTCTGTCTGAATTGGTGGAGGAGACAGGAGGAAAGATTCATATGGAAAATCTGCCTGTCGGTGATCCGACGTTATCCGCGAAAGAAATTGTAGGGAACGAGTCTCAGGAGCGTATGGGATTGGTCATGAAAGAAAAAGATGTAGCCGGATTGCAACGTATTGCTGAGCGTGAACGGGCTCCCATGTATGTGATTGGTGAAACGACAGGGGATATGAAATTTACTTTTGAGAATGCGAAAACTCAGGAAAAGCCTATAGATCTCGAATTGAAGGATATGTTCGGAAATCCTCCCAAAACGATTATGGAGGATAGGACTATAAAAGAAAAATATGCAGAATTGGAATATACTGCCGATAAGCTGGAGGAGTATCTGGAGCAGGTTTTGCAATTGGAGGCAGTAGCTTCCAAAGACTGGTTGACCAATAAAGTGGACCGTTCTGTGTCCGGTCGTGTTGTCCGCCAGCAAGGGGTTGGACCGTTGCATTTGCCGTTGAGTGATGTGGCAGCAGTGGCTTTGGATTATAGTGGTCATCGGGGAATTGCAACTTCCATCGGACATGCTCCGGTGGCTGCTATGGCTGATGCTTCTGCCGGTTCGCGTCTGGCGATTGCCGAAGCATTGACCAATCTGGTCTGGGCTCCGGTGGAAAAGGGATTGAAGGGAGTCTCTTTATCGGCTAATTGGATGTGGCCGTGCCGTAATGAAGGAGAAGATGCCCGTTTGTATCAGGCGGTACAGGCAGCCAGTGATTTTGCCATTGAATTGGGGGTGAATATTCCGACCGGAAAAGATTCTCTTTCCATGACTCAGAAATATGGAGATAAAAAGGTCTATGCTCCTGGCACTGTGATTATTTCGACTGTGGGTGAGGTGACGGATTTCCGTAAAATTGTCGTTCCGGTTTTGAAGGATGATGCTGCAACAGAAATCGTTTATGTGGATTTTTCATTCGACAAATTGAAATTGGGAGGTTCCAGTTTTGCACAGGTTTTGAACAAGGTGGGTAAGGAAGTGCCTGATGTAAAGGATAGCGGGTATTTTGTAAATGCGTTTATGGCTATTCAGCAACTGGTTGCTGATGGGGTTGTGCTGGCAGGGCATGATATTTCGGCAGGTGGTATGATTACGGCTTTGCTTGAAATGTGTTTTGCGGATAATCGTTTGGGAATGGATGTTGATTTTTCGTTCCTGCCTGAAAAGGATATTGTCAAGATTTTGTTTGCTGAGAATCCGGGTGTATTGATTCAGATTTCCGATAAGGATGCTAAGAAAGTATCCGCTTTACTGAATAAGGCCGGAGTGGCATATGGTTTTATCGGAAAACCGGGCAAATCCGGAAAACTGAATATAAAGAAAGAGGAGGCTTTTTGGTCGTTGGATATTAGTTCGTTGCGTGATTTGTGGTTTAAGACGTCTTATTTACTTGACCGGCGTCAGAGTGGCGAAGAGAAGGCATTGGAAAGATACAAGAGCTATAAGCACAATGAATTGAAATATAAGTTTCCGAAAGGATTTACCGGGAAATTGGCGGATTTGGGATTGGATTTGCACCGGAGAACTAAATCGGGTGTACGGGCTGCCGTTATCCGTGAAAAGGGGTGCCAGTGTGAACGGGAGACTGCCTGGGCATTGCATTTGGCCGGTTTTGATGTGAAAGACGTTCATATGACCGATTTAATCAGCGGGCGTGAAACTTTGGAAGATGTGAATATGATTGTCTTTGTCGGTGGTTTTTCAAATTCTGATGTTCTGGGTTCTGCCAAAGGTTGGGCCGGTGCTTTCAAATACAATGAAAAGGCTCGCCGGGCTCTTGAGAATTTCTATAGACGGGAAGACACCCTGAGTCTTGGTATTTGTAACGGTTGTCAGCTTGCCGTGGAATTGGGGTTGATTTATCCGGAACACAAGGAAATGCCGAAGATGTTGCACAATGATTCCCATAAATTTGAATCCGGTTTTGTCAATGTCACAATAGAACCGAACAATTCGGTGATGTTGAAATCTTTGGCAGGCAGTCGTTTGGGAATCTGGATTGCTCATGGAGAAGGTAAGTTCGGTTTACCTTATGCTGAAACCGAGTACAATATACCTATCAAGTATAGTTATGACGTTTATCCGGCCAATCCGAATGGTTCTCCGTTTGCGGCGGCAGCTATTTGCAGCAAGGATGGCCGGCACTTGGCAATGATGCCGCATTTGGAAAGAGCTATTTATCCGTGGAATTGGGCTTATTATGAGGAAGGACGCGGAGGAGATGAAGTCAGCCCGTGGATTGAAGCTTTCGTGAATGCCCGGAAGTGGATTCAGGCTAAAAAATGAGGATGGAATCATTTAGTAATAAGTGAGATGCCCGTTCGGAAAATCGGAGATATAGATTTTGCCGGACGGGTGTTCTTTTCAGGGATGGGTATTTTTGTTTTCTGCAGAAGTTTGCTTTTGATATCTGTTCCGGCTATTGTTTTTTTATGTAAATAATTGTAATTTTAAAAACGGATTTTACAATTGTTGCCATGGGATATCATGTGATTATAGAGCCGGAGTTGTTTCCGATAAAGTACACTTATGTGGACCGGATTAATGAGTTGGTTCTGGTGGAAGGGATAAACGAGAAGTCGGTTATAATTGAAGGAAAATCTGAGAATCCGCCTCAGCAGGTGGGAGTTTCGGTAAATTTCCGTCATTTGGGGGAGGAATGGTACCGGGCCGGATTGCGGGCTTTGACGATATTTGCCAAACTGGCTCGTGACAGACAATTGGTTTTGGAGGAATTGAGTCATGGACCGGAAAACGTCCGGTCGTATGTAAGAGCAAAAAAAGGGACAGCAAAAAGGGGGGATTTCTTGGTCAGAAACCGGGGGAATGCAGAGGTTGAAGTGAAATGCCGGTCTTTTTATGGCAGGGGAAACCGGAAATATTTTCTTATTTCTCAGGAAGATTTAATGAAGCATTTAAATATGGAAAATGCAACCCGTACTTCTGTTATATTGGCGGTTTTTGAGAGAAAAGGAGATAAACCTCAGGAAGATTCTTTGTGTATGATCAGGATTGACCGGATAAAAGAGTTGCTTCCGGAGTTAGTGAGTGAAGAAAAAGAGTATGGATGGGTTTATCGCATTCCTTTGCAGGAGACAGTAAGTGGATTTGATTTGTTGGGTAGTTACGGTATGGATGACCAGGAAGATATTGTTGATTTGGTGGAGAAAGAATCAGAGAGCCGGATAGGAGCGGATGAGGTACCTTGTGTCATCGTGTCTTATTATAAAAGCAAGGAACATCTGGAATGGATTGTGCGGAATGGGTTGTATAACCTGAGGGCGGGAGATGGACGGGGAGTTTTTTCCGTAGGGCCGCAAGAAGCCTGTGCAAAATATATTTTGTTGCATACTGAGGGTGAAACGTACACAGGTAAGTTGTTCCAGATATTGGAGGTCGGACCGCAGGTTTATACAAAGAACATGCTAATCCGGAAGCAGTATCCCGGAAGTCCCGGACATGAATTGTATTGGGTCTATAAAGTTGTTCCTGTATTGGAAGAGGAGTTGCGGAAACAAATCTGGGACATTTCTCTGTTTCCCGGTTATATTACCGGACATGGGGCTGCTTGTCCTTTTACTATTCCTTTGGCAGAATTAATGAAGTGAAGAATGGATAGAGAAAAAATATATAAAGAAGCAGTAAAATTCAGGCGGTATTTTCATCAACATCCGGAAGTATCCATGAAAGAATTTCGGACGCAGGCTTATATTGTTGAGATTCTGAAGCAGTATCAAATAGCTTATACAACTTATGAGACCGGTATTATAGCTATTCTTGGTGAGGGAAAGCGTTGTGTTGCTCTGCGTGCGGATATGGATGCATTATGGGTACAGGAAGATACTGGTTTGTCTTTTAGTTCTGAAAATCCCGGAGTGATGCATGCCTGTGGCCATGATATGCACATGGCTATGTTGCTTGGAGCTGCATTATTTTTAAAAGCTCGGGAACAGAATTTGGGAGGTGTTGTAAAACTTGTTTTTCAGCCAAGCGAAGAAAAGCGGCCGGGAGGTGCCCGTTTATTATTGCCTTATGTGATGGAAGCTCCGAAACCGGAAGCTATTTTCGGGCAACATATTTTTCCCGGCCTGCCTGTAGGTACGATTGGTATACGTTCCGGAGCTTTCTTTGCATCTTCGGACAATATTGTTTTTACCGTAGAGGGGAAAGGGACACATGCAGCAATGCCACAAATGGGTTCAGACCCTATATTGGCGGTTACAGCCTTGATACAGTTTTATCAGACGATTGTTACAAAATTCCGGAATCCTTTGACTCCGGCTGTTCTTTCAATTACTTCTGTTCACGGAGGAACGGCTAATAATGTTATTCCGGATCGGGTGGAAGTAAAAGGAACTGTCCGGACACATGATAATGAATTGAGGCGTCATATCTTTGAGTTAATTCATGAAAAATCTCCGGCTATTTGTGATTTATATGGTTGTTGCTTTGTTCCTGATATGTTCTGGAATGGTTTGCCTGTTTTGGTAAACGATTCTGTGCTGACCGGACAGGTGAAGCGGGTTGGTGAACAATTACCCGTAGTAGATAAAGTGGTGGAAATGGATCCGTTGACGTTGGGGGAGGACTTTGCCATTTATTTGGAGGAGTTACCGGGTGCTTTCTGGACACTAGGTGTGTGTGCTCCGGAAACCGGGCAAATGTCTCCTTTACATAACCCGGGGATGTCTCCGGATGAAAGAGCCATACCGGTGGGTATCGAAATGCTGGTGGCCAATTGTCTGGAATATTTTAGTTCTTAGTTTTTGTTATAAATCCTTTATTTTGATGATATTGTATGATATTCCCTGGTCATAAACGTCAGTCTGGTCTGTTTTCTTGATGTATTTGACAACCTGGATGGTTACAGGCAAAATTATTACTTCGTACAAGGATTTTAAACAAGCCTGGGTTACCACCATAATCAATAGTTCGTATACAGGAATTAATCCGCCGAATGCTATTGGAAAAAACAGGAGTGAATCAGCACTTTCTCCAATCAGAGTGGAGGTTATTGCCCTCAGAGAAAAGTGTTTCCCGTGGCTTGCTATTTTCATTTTACTCATGATGTATGCATTGAGAAATGAACCGGCCAGAAAAGCTAACAGACTAGCTATAGCTATCCGCGGAGCCAGACCGAACACAAAATTGAAACTTTCTTCTCCTTCCCAAAAAGAGGCTGCGGGCAGAAGGATGGCAATCCGGGCAAAACCGATGGTAAGGAAATTCATGGCAAAACCGCACCAGATGATTAGCCGGGCTTTTTTGAATCCCCATATTTCTGCAATACAGTCATTGATAATGTATGAGATGGGAAATACAATCAGCCCTGCTGTTGCCGTAACAGGACCAAGTTGAATTACTTTAGTTTCCAAGAGATTGGATGCTACCAGACATACGTTAAAAAGAATCCCCAGCAGCATAAAGGGAAGGCTGACATTTTTTTGCATGTTTCTTGTTTTTTACGTGGTTGGGCAAGCACACGGATAACCTGAGGTATCGGTCAATAATTTATGTTTTTCAAAGTTGATAGTCCACACAGGCACGCTCTTCTTTAATTGGCGCAATTCTGTTTTTTACAATTTGCTGGTGAGCCGGATGATTGGCATAGGTATCCAAGTCCTGCATTGTGTCAACGATAGCTTCCAGGCTCATGTCCCATTTTTCTGCGGAATTGATGTTTAAACCGATGTGTATTTCCTTTAATTCCGGAATAATAGCGGGCAGGTTTTCCAGTTCGTTTTTTATATTCAACATTTGCCCAGTCTTGTTTGCCGAGTCTTTAAACCTGAATAAGACTATGTGTTTTATCATGGTATTTTCGTTTTTTAGGATTGCAAATATAGTAAATACCTTAATAAATTTACCAGGGGAAGTAAAATGAATTTTGAAAGGCAGATGACTTCCCCTGTGTTGTTTGTTGCAGGCCCGGTCCCGGATATTTGTTATTATTTTACAACCCGGTATTAAAACGGGTAAGTATTTCTCCGGCAGCCTCAGAGAGTTGTTTTACCAACTCGGTTAAACTCACACAAGTAACTGCGATGATAGCCGTAATGACAATCAATAACAAAATTTGAATGAATAATTGATTACCTTTTGTTCTCATGGCTCAAAATTTTTATCTGACCAGCAGATTGTTTTCCTGTCTTAAAAATATGAAAACGTTTTCATATTAACAACTGTTTAACAAACAAAAATCAAATTTTAACATTCTGAAAATTTCTATTTGACGGGAGTAGTTTTTATCTTTGTAAAGTTTTGAGCAACAAGATACAAAATGAACGATGTTATCATTGGATTGGGGGAAGTCCTTTGGGATATATTGCCTGAAGGCAGGAAAATAGGAGGAGCTCCGGCTAATTTTGCCTATCATGTTTCGCAATTCGGGTTAAATAGCCGGGTTGTCAGTGCAATTGGGGAAGATGCGTCTGGTGCGGAAATTCTTGAAAATTTTAAGCAAAAACATTTGAAATATCATGTTGATAAGGTTCCTTATCCTACTGGTACTGTGTTGGTGGAATTGGATGGGCAGGGAGTTCCCCGTTATGAAATCAGGGAAAATGTAGCGTGGGATAATATTCCGTTTACACCTTCTTTGGAAAAATTAGCCAGACGTACTTGTTGTGTGTGTTTCGGTTCGCTTGCCCAGCGTAATGTCATTTCCCGGACTTCTGTCTATCTTTTTTTAGACAGTATGCCTGCTGATAGTTATAAAGTGTTTGACGTAAACCTGAGGCAGGAATTTTATACGAAAGAGGTGGTATGTGAGTCCCTTTACCGGTGTAATATATTGAAACTGAATGATGAGGAGTTGAAAGTGATGGGCAGGTTGCTGGGCTATCCGGAGGAGAGTCCGGAGGAGCAATGCCGGATTTTATTGCATGATTTCGATTTGAAAATATTGATTTTGACCTGTGGGGTTAAAGGTAGTTATGTTTTTACTCCGGGTAATGTATCATTTTTGGAAACTCCGAAAACGGAGGTGGCTGATACGGTGGGGGCCGGCGATTCCTTTACAGCAGCATTTTGTTGTGCTATACTGAAAGGCAGACAGGTGGGGGCCGCCCATCGGTTGGCGGCAGATGTTTCTGCTTTTGTTTGTTCTCAGCAGGGAGCAATGCCTGTATTGCCGGACGAATTAAAGAGCAGGCTTGACTAGTGATTTACTTTAAATATAAATTTTTATGAATAAAAAGTTTTATTTACCTGTTTTGGCTTTGATACTGACAACGGGTGTTGCTTGTGAACAGAAGCGGAGTGGGGGCATTGAAGAGGCTAATTTAGACCGGTCAGTGTCGCCCAGTACGGATTTTTATCAGTTTGCCTGTGGGGGATGGATGAAAGCACATCCGCTTACCGATGAGTACGGACGTTTTGGCTCCTTTGACTTGTTAGCTGAAAATAACCGGCAACAAATTAAAGGGTTGATTGAAGAGCTTGCTGCAAAAAAATCTGATGCCGGAAATGTGGCATGTAAGATTGGCGATTTGTACAATATGGCAATGGATAGTGCAGCTTTGAATGCTGGCGGATATATTCCTATTCAGGCACAATTGGATAAAATTGCGGCAGTGAAGGATAAAAAAGAGTTTGTCAAGTTGATTGCTGAGATGACCCGTCAGGGATTGGGGGCGTATTTCGGAGTATATATCTCTGCTGATGATATGAATAGCAGCCAGAATTTGTTACAGACTTACCAAAGTGGTTTAGGGTTGGGAGACCGGGATTATTATTTGAAAGGTGATGAGCATAATAAGGAAATCCGTAAAAAATATGAGCAACATGTTGTTAAGATGTTTCAATTGGCAGGATTTAGCGAAGAAGCTGCCCGGAAAGCTGCTGCCCGGGTTATGGAGATAGAAACCCGGTTGGCAACTGCTTCTTATGAAAAGATAAAGTTGCGTGATCCCTATGCAAACTATCATAAGATGAGTTTGGAAGAATTGAAGAAAGAAATACCCGGAATTGATTGGGATGTATATTTTACAACTATTGGATTGCCCGGATTAAGGGAATTGAATGTCGCTCAGCCGGAACCTTTAAAGGAGGTGGCCTGTATTTTGAATCGTGCAGGGATGGATGCTCAGAAAGCTTATTTACAATGGAAAGTGATAGATGCTGCAGCACCTTATTTGAGTGATGATTTTGTTGTTGAAAATTTTGAATTTAATGGTAAAGTGCTTTCTGGCGTCAAAGAAATGAAACCGCGTTGGAAGAGGGCTGTGGCTACTGTAGACGCGGCTTTGGGCGAGGCTGTCGGTCAGATGTATGTGGAGAAATATTTTCCGGCGGCCGCCAAAGAAAGGATGGTGAAGCTGGTCGGTAATCTTCAGGAGGCATTGGGACAACGGATTCAGGCTTTGACCTGGATGAGTGAAGAGACGAAAGACAAGGCATTGGATAAGTTGGCTGCCATTTATGTGAAAGTCGGATATCCGGATAAATGGCGGGATTATTCGGCATTGGAGATAAAAAATGATTCGTATTGGGCCAATATTTTACGTTCCAATGAGTTTGATTTTGACTATATGCTGGCAAAGGCCGGTCAGCCGGTGGATAAAACGGAGTGGTTAATGACTCCTCAGACTGTGAATGCTTATTATAATCCGACGACCAATGAAATCTGTTTTCCTGCCGGTATTTTACAATATCCATTTTTTGATATGAATGCAGATGATGCTTTTAATTACGGAGCTATCGGAGTAGTAATCGGTCACGAAATGACCCATGGCTTTGATGATCAGGGACGGCGGTATGATAAAGACGGTAATCTGAAAGACTGGTGGACGAGTGAGGATGCGGAGAATTTTGAAAAACGTGCTCAGGTGCTGGTGGATTGGTTTGATGCTATAGAAGTGTTGCCGGGGCTTCATGCCAACGGACAGTTGACATTAGGTGAAAATATTGCCGATTATGGCGGGTTGCAGATAGCTTTTCAGGCTTTTCATAATGCAACTCAGGAAGCACCTTTGAATGAACTGAATGGTTTTACTCCTGACCAGCGTTTTTATCTGGCCTATGCAAATGTCTGGGCAAGTAATATCCGGGATGAGCAGATTCGTTTACTGACTCAAATGGATGTCCATTCTCTGGGACGTTGGCGTGTTAATGCGGCTCTTCCGCATATAAACGGTTGGAATGAGGCGTTTGGTATTAAAGAAGGGGATGCAATGTATCTGGCTCCTGAAAAACGGGCCTCAATCTGGTAAATTATTTTTCTGAAAAGGAGAAAGTTTACAGGAAAATATTTATTTTTGAAGAAATTAAATTTTTAGAAGTATGGCTAGTATTAAGAGATTAAAGAAAGACATTGATTATTTGACTTTTGCTGTAATTGACGATTGTCTGAATTGTCTGTCTTATGGGAAAAGCACCGATGATATCAGTGGTATAGTGCAGGATGTAATTGATGCCCGGAATAGCATGCGTCAACGTGTAAATGTTGGCAGAAGTCTTGCTAAGAATGAAAAAAGAGCGCATTATCGTGCTATTTATAAGGATTTGATGATTTCTGTCGACGGTGCTTTTTCTAAGTTGAGTGAATTGGTAAAGGAAGCCTGATTTGTAGTATAAATTTTACGGGAAGTCATCTGAGAAGATAAGATATTGATTTTTGAGATGGGCATTTCCTTTTGATCATTGGCCAGCACCATGCTGCCAGGCTGGACTAAAGTTTCTGATTTATATTTTTCTGTGTCAACTCTATTGCACATATTCCGAATACAAACCGAATCTACATGTAAACGCTCCTTCCATCTATTTTGATAATATTCCGAATCAGATATATGGTAATGCGGAAAAATATCCGGGTATTCCATAGAAAAAAGATATTCTGTACAAGGGTATATATTCATAATATGAGGTATTCCCAGCTCTCGGCATGCAGTTTCCACACATATATTAATCTGAGTACTGTGGACTATATCCGGACCATAGTCTCTAATATACTCCGCAATTACTTCATACTCCTCTTTTAATCCTATCAGATCTACATTTTCTGCCGTTATCGATACAGAATACTTCAGGCATGTATATGGTAAGTTATGCTGTTTGCAGAGTTTTGGCAATTCTTCATTTACCCGTCCCTCCATATCTAATGGTATTGTGACGAAAACGGATATGTGTTTCTTCATAGCAGCAGCCTGCCTTATCAGTGTATTCGCAGCTCCACCAACAGCATTCGGAAAATCCAAAAAATACAATACCTTTTCTACTTTCATAATACTTCCTCTATTCTTACAGGAAATATATACTGCTTACCAACAATACCTAATATTGGCCGGATGAATACCACTTTGGTAAAATTGGTTAAAGACCTCCCGCTTATATTTGCTTGTAGTAATCAGCATACAGTAATCCTTATACTCTCTGACAAGTTCATCAAAAGATATTACTTTCTTACCTCTGTACCATGTCTGTGCAGCATTTTTGTCATAAAAGCATATTTTTTCAATACACGATTTTCCCAAATGATTTTCTAACTCCCGAATGATCTTCTCTGCATCTGTTCCCAATCCACACATTATAATTTTTTCATTTGTCTTAACAACATCCATAATTTCATTCAACGACTTATATAGTTTCCGTTCTTCAAACTTGTGTAAATTTTCTTTTAAATAACGGAAGGTGGACTCCGGGACAATCCTTTTTATTTCATTCCATTTCTCTTCTGATAAAAGTCCTCTTACTTTCTTGGCTGAGATTACCTCATTTCCTTCTATTGTTTTTCGAGGAATTTCAATTACATCTATTACATCCTTTAACTCTTTTTTCAGTAACTGATTATATTGACTTGTAATATTATCCGTCGGCTCTTCCCCTACATATCTTCTGGTGATTCCCAACTCAGGTACTACATACTTCTTAAAAATCAGCACGTCTTTGTCAGCATCTATTTTAGCATCCGGATGAATTTCTTTTTCATAATAATTTTTAAAGGTACTTTTTGATATCAGCAGTTTTCCACTTGATGCTACAACGACATTTTTCAGGTCTTCTGTACCTTTACGCACCATATCTATTCTTTCTTCAAATGTAAAATAAAACCCTTCCTCTTCCAGAACCAGGACATATAAAAGATCAACCTGTTTACTTGCATATTCTATTAAAAATCTATGACCACTTGTAAATGGATTGCATGCCATAACACAGGCACCTACAATACCGCCGTCCTTGTAGTCACATACCTTAATTGCTTTTAAATGCTTCTCCAAGTTCTCCAGTTCATGACATGTTAACTGTTTTTCTCCTTTATACAGCAAAACATCATCAAATTTTTTGTCGGAAACTTCTGATACTGGCTTAATAATTTTACGAACCAACTCACCTGCAATTAATTTGTTACCCATTCTTGTCGTATGAACCGGTATATCTGAATACAGCCATTTTTCTCCTATATAATCATTAAAAATATAGTCAAAATATAAATCAGCTGTATCTTTATCTATAAAATGATCTATAAACAAAATAATATCATTTTTATGAATATCATATTCTAAAATACTTTTTAGATTTGTCTCCTGAAACCCCATGATATGGTTAAATCCAATTTTTATTATCTTATAATCAGTTATTCCGGAAGATACTAATTCTGTATACAGCATATTGCCAAGTCTGTCTTCCGGATACCCATCTCCCCACGCAACAATACATGGTCCAACCATAAAGATAGT
>OFHP01001140.1_pt1 | contig 13279 bp, 16 predicted proteins | sample 1521651 | NCBI WGS metagenome assembly OFHP01 (sample SAMEA3504105, study PRJEB24116) | mouse gut metagenome | biome: mouse gut; feature: mouse-associated habitat; material: faeces | place: Denmark | collected 2011 | reverse complement strand
CAAATCCTCCCGGGCAGTGTTTTATTTTTTGTTTCTCTCGCTTAATTCCCTCGGTGTATAAAGGTGTCTCGGAATCCCATCTACCATGACTGGAGACACATCTCCCTGAATCAGCGGCCTTACATAAGAGATGAACTCGCTTGACACATATGTTCCGTCTTTCGTCACCCACTCCGGCGGAACGAGTTTTTCGTCATTGGCAATCTTATGCACATCTTTCACTTCTGTTCCGCACTGATACGGATCGTCAGAAAGCCTCTGCAATACAACCATCTTACCGCTGTCTCCCTCGTCCGCTGCCTTCACAGCCGCACCGCCTACCTGATAAGCCTCTAAGATATCCACACGGGATGCCGCGTGGGATGCCGCTCTCTGGAGCGTGCTGAGCTCGATCGCACGGGTCTTGCAGCCAAGCTCTCCTGCAATATAGCTTGCAAGGTAAGCTGCTGTTCCGGAAAGCTGCTTGTGCCCGAACGCATCTACAAAATCAACGCTGTTGCCAAGCTCGCATACATAATTGCCGTCCTCTGTGCGGATTCCTTCTGATACAGCGACAACAACCGATGTCTTCTTATCCAGAATCTTCTGAACTTTATCCCTAAACTTAACCAGGTCAAAAGAATGCTCCGGCAGATAAATCATATCCGGCCCTTCGCAGTCCTCTCCCTGTGCAAGCGCCGCAGCGCCGGTAAGCCAGCCCGCATTGCGTCCCATGATCTCTACGATGGTAACAATCCCTTTCGCGTACTCCAGGCAGAATCCGTCACGGATGATCTCCTTCATGGAAGTTCCGATGTACTTCGCCGCACTTCCGTATCCCGGCGTGTGGTCTGTAAGCGCAAGGTCATTGTCAATGGTCTTCGGGCATCCTACAAATCTTGTGGGATGGCCGGTAATAATCGCGTAATCAGACAGTTTCTTAATGGTGTCCATAGAATCATTGCCGCCGATATAGATAAACGCCTCGATATCAAGCTTATCCAAAATGGAAAAAATCTTGTCATAAACTTCCCTGTCCTCATGAATCTCCGGCAGCTTATAACGGCAGGAGCCAAGGAACGCCGCAGGAGTTCTCTTAAGCAGCTCTGCGTCAAGCTCTGTCTTGATATGGTCGGAAAGGTCGATATACTTTTCCTCCAAAAGACCCTGCACCCCGTGCAGCATACCATATACTTTATTCGCTCCACGGTCCTTCGCAGTGCGGTAAACACCTGCAAGACTGGAGTTTATCGCCGCTGTCGGCCCGCCGGACTGTCCAACAATAACATTTCGTTTCATAATTCCAATACCTTCCTTCTACTATATGTCTAAAATTTCTCAATAAAGCTATTTTATTATATTTTGTGCCATCTGTCCACTGAAAAATAAAATAGGCCGGCTATTCCTCTTCCATCCTTCGTATCTCCTGCTGTGCAAAGATAAATCCCTTCATACACCCGTTTCCGGATGCGTCAAGCACTTCCCCGTCCTCAACTTCCGCCTCTATCTCACAGTGATTATCACAAATTTCACACCGAATCTTCTCAATCTTCATCCTTCGCCCAGCCGTAAGCATACTTTACGGCTTTCTCCCATCCTTTTATTTTCTTTATACGTGCCTCTTCTTCAATCTGAGGAGTAAACTCCCTGTCCATCGCCCAGTTTTTCACCACTTCCTCCTTGTCCTTCCAGTAGCCGACGGCAAGCCCCGCAAGGTAAGCCGCTCCCATGGCCGTCGTCTCGATGCACCGGGGGCGCTTGACCGGCGCATTGATAATATCCGCCTGAGTCTGCATGAGGAAATCATTGGCACTGGCTCCGCCGTCCACTTTAAGGGCGCTTAAAGGAATCTCCGAGTCAGCCTCCATGGCATTGAGCACGTCATTTACCTGGTAAGCCAGCGATTCCAGCGTAGCCCGGATAATATGGTACTTGTTCACGCCCCGGGTAAGGCCCACGATGGTTCCTCTGGCATACTGATCCCAGTGGGGCGCCCCAAGCCCGGTAAACGCCGGCACCACATAGCATCCATTGGTGTCGCTGACCTTTCGTGCCATGTACTCTGAATCCATGGCAGAATCAATCAGGCGCATCTCATCCCGCAGCCATTGAACTGCCGCCCCGGCAACGAAAATCGACCCCTCAAGGGCATAATTGACTTTCCCGTCCAGTCCCCATGCTATGGTCGTCACCAGCCCATTCTTGGAGAACACCGGCTTTTCACCTGTGTTCATCAGCAGGAAGCAGCCGGTGCCATAGGTGTTCTTGGCCTGTCCCGGCTGAAAACAGGTCTGACCGAAGAGGGCTGCCTGCTGGTCCCCCGCCGCCCCGGCAATGGGGATAGGCGCGCCAAAGAAACCGGGGTCTGTCTCTCCGTAGACGCAGCTGCTGGGCTTCACCTGAGGAAGCATACACCGGGGAATGTCCAGAATGTCCAGAATTTCCTGATCCCAGTCCAGCGTGTTGATGTTGAACAGCATTGTCCTGGAGGCGTTGGAGTAGTCCGTCACGTGGACCCTTCCCCCGGTGAGCCGCCAAATGAGCCATGTTTCCACCGTGCCGAAGAGCAGCTCCCCCCTCTCGGCCCGTTCCCGAACGCCCTCCACGTGGTCCAGAATCCATTTCAGCTTGGTGGCGGAAAAGTAGGCGTCAATCATGAGCCCCGACTTCCGGCGGACAGACTCCGCCAAACCCTGCTCCTTCAGGCTGTCGCAGTATTCTGAGGTCCGGCGGCACTGCCAGACGATAGCGTTGCATACCGGCTCTCCGGTGGCCCTGTCCCAGACCACCGTGGTCTCCCGCTGGTTGGTGATACCGATAGCGGCGATATCGGCGGCGGAAGCCCCCAGCTTGCCCATAGCCTCCGCCGCCACGCCGAACTGGGTGGCCCAGATTTCCCGGGCGTCATGCTCCACCCAGCCGGGCCGGGGAAATATCTGGGTAAATTCCTTCTGCGCGGAGCTGCATATCCTGCCCTGCCTGTCGAACAGGATGCAGCGGTTGCTGGTAGTGCCTGCGTCGAACGCCATCATGTACTTTGCCATAGGTTGTTCCTCCTCCATCAAATCGGGACTCCTCTTCCTATACCATAGCATAAAAAGCAGAAAAATGGAAGTGGGAATAGGGACAGTCCCGCACCGCATAAGGTATCAAAAAGGAGGAATGAACATGCTGACAACCGCCATGCTGCTGCTGCGCAGCAGCCTTTTTTTATCCCTGCATCTGGCAGGAAATACGGGATCCTTCCCCAAGCCTCTCAGCGCGGAGGAGGAGCAAGCCTACCTCGCCCGCTGCGCCGGCGGCGACCTGGAAGCGCGCAATGTTCTGGTAGAGCGGAATATGCGGCTGGTGGCGCATATTATTAAAAAATATTACACCCAAACCGTAGACCAGGACGATCTGATCTCCATCGGAACTATCGGACTCATCAAAGGCATCTCCAGCTATAAACCGGAGAAAAACGTCCGCCTTGCCACCTATGCCGCCAGATGTATAGAAAACGAGATCCTCATGTTCTTCCGCAGCCAAAAAAAGCTGCAAGGAGAGGTCTCCCTCTCCGAGACATTGGAAACCGACAAAGACGGCAACAATCTCTTCCTCATGGACGTCGTCGGCGTGGAGGACACCATGCTGGACGACCTGGACACCCGGGAGAGTCATATCCGAGTTCGGCAGTTGGTGGACCAGTGCCTGACGGCCCGTGAGGCGGACATTATCCGTCAGCGCTATGGCCTGGACGGAAAGGCCCCGCGGACACAGCGGGAACTGGCAGCCCAGTACGGGATTTCCCGCAGTTATGTATCCCGCCGCGCTTAATGTAAACGATGCTCGGAAAGCCTTGCGGTGCAAGGGCTTGTCCGGGCATCTGGGATTTGAGGTAGCGCCGTGGTTATTGTAAGTGGTGAGAGAGTTTTTAGAATAAGCGGCCATTCATCAACACTGACAATAGCAAACTTACAAACTTATTCTCCATGGAGAAGCTGAAGCATTTTTTCATACAATCTCATAGTTGCTTTCGCATCGCCTAATGCAGTATGCCTACCTTCTACAGTGATACCAAAATATTTGAATGCTTGGGCAGAACTAGATATTGTGTCTATTATTATGCCAGCATCTTGCAAAAACTTCAATATGGAATAAGTATCCACAATCCTATGAAGAAAAATGTTGTCAAAACTTCTGTGGTTGTCCTTAAACATCTTTTTTATAAATTGTACATCAAACTGTGTGTTGTGTCCAGCTAAAGGAATGGCTACATAGTCGGTGAAATATACTTCTTTAATCTCCTCAAATTTTTTTATCAAGGTTTGAGGGGCAATGGAATCATTAAAATCAGAATCTGTCAATTTGTTGATCCTCTGTGCCGTTTTGGTAATCCGGTAGTTTTCGTTTTTTAGGTAGTATTCTGCACTGTAGCATTCGTCTAGAACAGAGTCCCACACAACAAAACCGACTGAGAGGAGAGAATGCTTTTCGGGATCTAATCCCCCGGTTTCAGTATCAATAAAGAGCAATCGAGCCATAAATCAGTTCTCCTTTTTAATAACCTTTTTTCCATTTGCGTCAGTAGTAACAGACACGCTTACCGAGGCGTCTAAAATGGCATTTTTTTCTGATATGACATAATCATAAAAACTACCGATCGATTCAGCTCTTATGTAAGGGACCGTTGATCTTCCTGGGGAGTGCTTAAAAAAGGCCATTAGTGCAACGTTATCCATCACATAATAAGAGGCTTGCAAGCTTTTGTTGAAAAGATAAACTTTTGCACCTAGTCCCAAATAATCTATGATCGACTCCTCAATTAACTCTTTTGTTTTTCCGGGGGCATAATTAAATCTCCGATCAAATTCTGCCATAATATCGTCGTTCTCATAATCAGGCATAATGACTGTAAACTCGTTTCTTCTCTTTTTAGTAAAATTTTGTATTGCAACTCTATTCGAATTTCTCCATGTCCGTGCGTATGTGAAAATCGCTGTAAAATGATGTGTCTTTTCCAATTCAGCCTTCCAGTTAATACTGGAAAAGTCGGTATCAATATGGTCAACACCACTCTGCTCAATATTCTTAGAAATTTGTGCTACTTGGAATATCGATTCAGCAAATCTTTTTTTGGCAAATATCTCCCACAAGAAATTAACGAGAAATGCGGCACCAATAGTAGACACAATTGTAGTAAGGAAAAGTTTAGCTTGTGCATTACAGTTAATTTTTGGAACAAGATAAATTGCACACAAGAATGAAATAAATGCCGCAATGAGACTGATAATAATGGTGATTAAATTTGCTTTTGTTAGGTCTTTATACATTGCCTTTTCTCTCCTTTGTTGATTCATGAAATAGAATTACACAGAAGGAACTCTAATGCTTTCACTACTCTAATCCCATCCTGTGTCTGTGTCAAGTCACAATCCAACGCAATCACCAATTTTTCGTAGTTGTCCCGGATTTTTCGCAGCGGAGCCAGTTCCCGCTCCCGAGTCTCCGGTGCATTCATATTCTCCGTGACCTGGATATACTTCTTTTCATCCGCCTTTGTAGCGATAAAGTCCACTTCCTGGTTGTCGATCTTTCCAATGGCCACATCATACCCCTGCCGGAGCAACTCAAAATAGACGATGTTCTCCAAGATATGGCCACTGTCTCCGTCTCTGTAACCCAGCAGGTAGTTCCGCAGGCCCATATCCACAATATAATATTTGCCCAGCGTCCGAAGATACTCTTTGCCCTTAATGTCGAACCGTTTGATTTCGTGGAAGATATACGCCTCCAGCAGCGCTTCGATATAGCTCTGGATCGTATGCACCGCAGGTTTTCTGCGGCCTTTTTCTTCTAGCAGTCCCTCATTGACCAGCGTTTTGCCAATAGAAGTCGCTGACACATTGTTGCCAATATTGTCGGCCAGAAACATGATGATTTTTCGGAGCAGAATGGGATCAGTGATAGTACGGCGGCCTTTCCGCTTTTCTCGCTCCAGAATATCGTTGACAACAGCGGCGGAGTATACACCGTCCAAGGCGGCAGTTACGCGGTCAATCTCCAGCCCCACATCGGCAAGCATAGGCATCCCGCCAAACCGGGCGTATTCGTTAAACAAATCTCTTTCGTCATAAATATCGCCATCCTGGTCTGTGATCCGACGCTTCAGTGCTCCAGTAGGCGATTTCTTTTCAGTCACGGTGTAGCCGTGAAAATCTAAAAACTCTTTGAAAGAAAGGGGGAGTACCTTGATCTCAACATATCGACCCGAAAGGTAGGTGGACAACTCAGATGAAAGCAAATAGGCATTAGAACCAGTGATGTAAATATCACAGTCAAAATCCACGCGGAAGGAGTTGACAGCATTTTCCCAACCTGAGATTCTCTGTACCTCGTCAAAGAACAAGTACATCCGCCGCTCAGGTAGGACACGGGCTTTCACATATTCGTAAAAGCCTCTGACGTCCATATCAGGAAAGCTCATGGACTCAAAGTTCATTTCAAGAATCTGCTCTTGGCCAATACCAGTTTCCCGCAAATGCTGGGCCATCAGTTTCATGAGACTGGACTTGCCACAGCGCCGGATACCAGTTATGACTTTAATCATCTCGGTGTCCTGAAATGCAATCATCCGATTCAGATAGAGGTCACGCTTTTTGAGAATTGGCTTCTGCACAATTATCCCCCTTCCTTTTCGTGTCAAGCATATCATATTTATGCCCAAAAATCAAGTTTATTACATTTAAATAACAAAAAATAATTTTGGCGCGATTTTTTACATTCAAATGGGATGGATTTTGCTGAGGATAGGAGGGAAATGTCGCGTGCATAACTCTCGTTGAACAGGTGCTGTTGGGGAAGGGTACGAAAAGTTTTGAAAAAGCCAGGATTTATGCGGGATTGCGGCGGATTGGCTCCTGACTGTTCCCACCCTGGAATAGAAAACGGCAAAAGCCGACAACTGCATACTGTTTTTTGCGGGAGAATGTAGTATAGCTATCAGATCGAGTATGACCTGATCGTTACTCCCTCCAACCGGGAGCAGCTCAACGAGTTTGTGGAGATTATGCTGGAGGTTGCGCTCAGCCGCACCCCCACCATGAAGATCGGGCGGGACGCGGAATATCCTACGGCCTTCGTCCGGCAGCGGTTCGAGCAGATCACCTCCGCCCACATCGAGAAGGTGCTGGACGGCATCCAGGAAAACACCACCCGCGTTTGGAACACCAGGGCTTATCTTTTGGCGGCGCTGTTCAACGCGCCCTCCACGATGGACAACCACTACACCATGTTAGTCAACCACGACCTCAACGGCGGCAATTAGCCGTCTTATTTTTTACCCGGCCACCGGGAGAAAGGATCATGCCATGAAACGCCCCCTTGCTTACATCACCGCCGCCTGGAGCGGCAGCGAGATTGAGAACGCCGAAACCGCCGCCCGGTACTGCCGTCAGGTGTATGACGCGGGCTATTCCCCCATCTGCCCCCTCCTGCTCACCGCCCGTTTCCTCCACGATGCCGTCCCCCAGGAGCATAAGGACGGCCTCGACATTGCCCGCGACTACCTCCGCCGCTCCCGCGTCCTGGTGGTCTGCGGGCGGAGCATTGATGAGACGGTGAAGAATGACATTGCTACCGCCGAGCGCCTGCGGATCACCGCCACCACCCTGGACGGCATCCTCACCGTCAAAGGCCAGGGCCGAAGTAATTCCAATTCCCGCTGATAAATCATCGAAAGGAGTTTTGAGCTATGAAAAAGCGAATCCTGACGCTGCTATGTACCGCTGTTCTGGCAATCAGCATCGCCGCACCCCCGGCGCTGGCCGCTGGCGGGCCGTTCTATCCCATCTCCGTGGAGGAATACACCTACGGCAGCTTTGACGAGCTGCGTATCAACAAAGTGTACCAGCTTTCGCTGTCCGACGACCCCTCCGGCATCCCTACGGAGGACTTCGAGCGCAACGGGCGGCGCTACTTCCTGCTGGACATGATAAGAGAGGACGAGGTGGGGGTGGACACCCAGGACTACACCGACACCATCACCCAGGACAGCGACACCAACGACCTCTCGGCGGTCTTGAAACAGTTGGACCCCCATCGGGAGGTCACAACCGAGGACGGCTATACCGGCCTCCTGGCGCTGGACTATACCTCCGTCACCGTGGAGGCCAAGGGCTACAAGACCAGCACAAAAAGCCTGTCGGCCACCCGCACCTATCCCAACCTGTCCGATGCCGACCTGTCCCTTGTCCCCAAAACCACCACGGACAACGGCAAAACCCTGACCCTGGGAGCCGTGGAATGGAGCGGCGGCGAGAACGGCTATTACACCGCTACGGCTACCTATACCGGCACTTCCAGCACCCGCTACGCCACCGGCTATACGGTCACGGCCAGTTATACGGGCCAAGTGGCAAAGACCGGCTGCGAGGTTGTCACCTACACCGCCATCTTCGGCAGCGAGGAACTGGCCAAAGAGGAAAAACCGGCTGACCCTTCCGCCCCGTCCAACCAGACCGGGCCGGAGGCCCCTGACACAGACCCTGCCCCCGCTAAAACGGGTAGCACAAATTGGCTTTCCCTGCTGGGCTGTGCTGGCGGCGTGGCGGCGCTGGCAGCGGCGGCGCTTTGGACCATCCAGAAAATGAAGGAAAGGAGGACTTGAACATGAAACGATTGCTGCACATTTTTCTTTTGACGGCGGTTTTCGCCGCCATGCTGGTGGCCCCTGCCCATGCGCTGGAGTACACCATTGACGAGCCGGAGGACTACCTGTTCGGCAGGCCCACCAGCGAGGACACCCCCTATACGGCGGAGAATCCCAACGTGGACAGGAGCAAGAACACCGCCCTCATCCCGCCCGGTTTCGGGACCCCCACCAGCTATCTGCCCAACTCCGGGGAATACCTGACCCCCAATCTGGTCCCCGGCGCTCTCAGCGGAGGTCTGGTCAATCAGACAGGGAGTTCCAGCTTTTCGGGCGGCACAGCGGCCAGCATTGCCGGGGACGGCTTTCTGCCCAGCACCAGCGTGATGGTCCCCGCTGAAGTCCCGGATGCCAGCGTCTCCGCCATGCAGGTCCAGTACAGCAGCCCCGCAGACAGCCGCAGCACTGGCTTCACGGAAGTGACTTCCAGCCTGTACGATGCCAGCGGCTCCCTGGGCACATTGGAAATCCCCGCTATCGGCCTGAGCGTAAGCATCTATGAGGGCACGGACAGCGGCGCGCTGAAAAAGGGAGCGGGCCACTTCATTGGCACCAGCATCTGGGATGGAAACGTCTGCCTCGCTGGGCACAATCGCGGGGCCAGCAATTTCTTTGGGAAAATCCATACCCTGGCCGCTGGGGACACCATCACACTGACCACCGCTTTAGGCACCCGTACATACGCGGTAGACAGTGTGGTGAAGGTGGGGGAGACCGACACCAGCGGCACACAGTCCACCGCCGCCAGCTGCGTCACCCTCTACACCTGTGTGATGGACGAGCGGGACTACCGCTGGTGCGTGAGGGGATACGAAATCTAGCTTGCAGCATCATTGATGGTTTTTCATTTCTGTGCTATCCTGTCATCAGAAGGAACCCAACACAACGAAAATGAATGGAGGATATGACGATGAAAAACAGCTGTATTCGTTTCCTGTCCGGCCTGCTGGCGGCGAAGCTGGACAGCTGGAAGATCATACGCCTGGGCCAGATCGTCCTGGGCGCGGCGCTGGCCGTCCTGCTGCTGCCCGGTGCGCCGGAGGTCGCGGCGGCGGCCCTGTTCCTGGTGGGACTGGGCAACGGCCCCCTGTTCCCCAACTTCAACTACCTGACCCCCAAAAATTTCGGGGAGGAGGCCTCCCAGTCCGTCATGGGGACCCAGATGGCGGCGTCCTATGTGGGCATCATGGTGGCCCCGGCAGTCTGCGGAGTGTTGGGCCAGTGGATTCACATGGGGATATTCCCCCTTTACCTTGCGGCTTTCTATCTTATCATGCTGGCCGCTACCCGGCGCATCAAGCGCGTGCTGCGCGTGACCCTCTGACAAAGGAGAAACATTATGCCCATTCGGATACCAAACGAACTGCCCGCCGCCAGGACCCTGAAGAGTGAGAACATCTTCGTCATGACGGAGCAGCGTGCCATGGGGCAGGACATCCGCCCCCTGCGGATCTTACTGCTGAACCTGATGCCCACCAAGATCGCCACCGAGACCCAGCTCAGCCGCCTGCTGAGCAACACGCCCCTCCAGGTGGAGCTGGAGCTGATCGCGCCCCAGGGCCACGTGCCCAAGAACACCCCCCAGGAGCATATGCTGGCCTTCTACCGCCACTTTGACGATGTAAAGGCCAACAACTACGACGGCATGGTCATCACCGGCGCGCCGGTGGAGCACCTGCCCTTCGAGGAGGTGGAGTACTGGGAGGAGCTGTGCGGGATCATGGAGTGGTCCAAGAGCCACGTCCACTCCACCTTCCACATCTGCTGGGGGGCCCAGGCGGGGCTCTACTACCACTACGGCATCCCCAAGTATCCTCTGGAGCAGAAGCTCTTCGGCGTGTTCCCCCACGTGGTGGAGCGGCGCAGCAACATGCTCTTCCGGGGCAGCGACGACGTGTTCATGGTGCCCCACTCCCGGCACACCACCGTCCGCCGGGAGGACATCGAGAAGGTGCCCCAGCTGAAGATCCTGGCCACCTCTCCGGAGGCGGGAATCTACGCCCTGTCCACCGAGAGCGGCCGCCAGATATTCATCACCGGCCATAGCGAGTACGACGCGGACACCCTGGACCAGGAGTACCGCCGGGACAGGAGCCAGGGCAAGCCCATCGAGATCCCCAAAAACTACTACCCCAATGACGACGATACCCGTCCCCCCCGTGTCACCTGGCGTTCCTGCGCCAACCTGCTCTACAGCAACTGGCTGAACTACTTCGTCTACCAGACCACGCCCTTCGATCTCAGCGAGATCCCGGGAGCGCAGAAGAACGGATAAAAAGTATTCCGCGCCACGGCGAACGCCGCAGACTTTGAAAAAGGTTTGCGGCGTTTTTTCACGTCCAGATACCGAATTACGCGGACTTTATCAAAATCATGCGCGGCAGATTGAAAACCAGCCCGATTTATGCTACAATTTGTCATATCTGACAAATGCCTGTTAATCAGGCAGAACAAATACATCATAAAAGAGCCAGACGCACAGACGCAGAGCCGACAGGCTTGTGAGAAATCACAGCTTGTCGGCTATTTTCTTGAAAATAAAATGCTATAAGTATGCCGGAAGATAATCATGGGGAAGCAGCCTAAAACGCCACCCCTTGAATTATAAAATGTAACTGTAAACCAAGCACCGCCCCATGTGGGAGAAAGGAGGATTTTGTTATGGCTTGCACACAAGCATACAGGGAACACATCATGTATTCTTTCAACGCCTTTTGCAAAGTTGTCATACGCTATGCCGCTATCAACGCATGGCGCGACAGGAACAGGCGGCGGCAAAAAGAAATATCCTTTGAATACCTCACAGAAGAAAAGTTCTACCCTCTAAGCACATCAGACGAATTTCTCAAATCACCCTACGAACAATACCCCGTTACAATCTGCGGTCAGACAATCATACTCACCAATGGGGAGCTTGCCGCCGCCCTGTTATCATTGCCGGAGAAAAAGAGGGAAATCATTTACCTTTACTTTTTCGGGAATTACACACAGCAGGAAATCGCGGATTTATACGGGCAATGCAAGAGTACGGCATGGCATTATATCCACAGTGCCTTGCAGTTGTTGCAGGAGGAAATGGAGGTGCTTTTACATGGGGAATCCTAACCTTATACCGTATGAAACCATTGTCCGGGCGACCAGCGGAGAGCCGGAAGCCGTGGACGAGGTTTTACGTCATTACAGCAAGCGAATCCGAATTGCCGCCATTGAAAACGGGCATATCAACAGAGATACGGAGGACAACATAAAATCCCGGCTTGTTGCCGCATTATTCAAGTTCCGTTTTGATGAACAGGAAGTATAAGAAATCGCTTTCATTTTTGGGAAAACGGATATATAATAAAGCACAGATAAAGTGGGAGTAATTAACAAAGTGACAAAGTTCAGCATGGAACGTTAATTTCACATTTTGGTTCAAAGGAAGAAAAGTCAAAAGGAAGAAAAAACAGAGTAATCCGATGAACATGAATTTTTGTTAAAAAAACGGAGGCGCTATGACAATAAAAAAGCTGTTCTATATTGCAATCGCAGGAAGCGTACTTTGCTTCTGCGGAGATATGTTATTGGGTTGCTTTTACCCTATGGAAAAAGTGGGGATTTTTCATCTTTTTCCTGCATTTTCAGAAGAATGGTCAAATGCTACGTCTATTAGGTTCATTATAGGCGGATTATTGGGCGTGATTGCACTTCTTTTAATGTTTTGCGGGTTTTACGCTATATCTGTTTTACTCAAAGAAAAAGTCGGTAAATATGATAAACTGTTTTTTATAGCATCCATTGTATTTGTCTCTGTAGGAACATTATACCATTGTGTATTCGCAATATCCGCGTGGCTATATAATCAACTAGCAGAAGAGAATATAGTATTAGCTAAGCGGATTAGTGAACGCTTTTTTACTACATTCATCTGTGTTGCATTTTTGGCTGCAATAAGTTTTATAATTTTATCAATTATTATATTTTGTGTTGCGATAAAAGGAACATGGGGAAAGAAAAGATGGGTGCTGATAAATCCGCTTTTGTTTATGGGAATTTCAATTATGGTTGCAACCGTTTTACCTGCTAATGCTATAATCAATGGTGTGTTTGATTGGGGACAACAAAGTTTGGCTTTGTTGCTAGTTTTCTGCGCATTTTCAAAAATCCCTTGCACAACTTCCAGTTTGTAGAATTGTAGCCAGCTAAAAACTGAATAACCGCCGCTACATAAAACGGCACACCAAGACAGGAAATCAAGAAAAGGTTTCCTGTTTTTTTGCGCCCATTTTTGGCATTTTGAAAAATCGCCAGTATTATGCCGTGCAAAGGGGATAGAAAGAAATTTCCTCTCCCATTTGGCAAATCCGCAAGCTGTCCGTGGAGGGCAGGCAAAGAGAAATTTCCGTAAATCTCCGCCTATTCCGGCTTGTGTGGTGTTGTAAGGAATAAGGGGAAATTTCCGCAAATCAACGTCCATTTTGCATTTTGCAGGTTTGTAGGTATCAGAGGGAGAAATGTTTCCGCAGCTTTGGCAAAATCCCCGTTTGCGGCACTAAAGGTATTGACGGAAGCCCACACAGAGGAAGCCGCCACTTTCTTAGAGCAAGATTCTACCACAGTACCAAATTTCGC
>OFHP01001126.1_pt1 | contig 13470 bp, 20 predicted proteins | sample 1521651 | NCBI WGS metagenome assembly OFHP01 (sample SAMEA3504105, study PRJEB24116) | mouse gut metagenome | biome: mouse gut; feature: mouse-associated habitat; material: faeces | place: Denmark | collected 2011 | reverse complement strand
AGTATGAAAATAATGTGACGGTTTGAAAAAGCAAAAAAGTGCTCAAAACAGCAGGAAATTTTGGAAATCCGGCTTGACATTGTAAAATCGGAATTATATAATATTTAACTGTGACAACATCATTCGGCAGTGTGCCAAAGCCCCGGCAGGCTGACGGATAACTGGAACGGCGCTGTTCCAAAGCGAGAGAAATGCGGTCCGGACATCCGCATGGAAAGCAGGGAACATCCGGCATAAGAGAAGCTTTTGAAGTAACTTGTTTGATGGAGGAAACATGATGAAAACATTTATGGCAAGTCCTGCTACGATCAACAGAAAATGGTATGTAGTGGATGCTGCAAATATGACATTAGGACGTTTGGCGTCTGAAGTAGCTAAGGTTTTAAGAGGGAAAAATAAGCCGATCTTCACCCCTCATATGGATACAGGTGACTTTGTGATTATCGTGAACGCAGAGAAGGTTAAAGTAACAGGAAGGAAGCTTGACCAGAAAATTTACTATCATCACTCTGGTTATGTAGGGGGACTGAAAGAAACCACTCTCCGCGAGATGATGGCCAAGAAACCTGAGAGAGTAGTAGAGCTTGCTGTTAAAGGCATGCTTCCCAAGGGACCTTTAGGAAGACAGATGTACAAAAAGCTTCATGTGTATGTGGGCCCTGAGCATCAGCATGCAGCGCAGAAGCCTGAAGTACTGACATTTTAAGGGACTGAAAGGAGAAGAATAAAATGGCTAAGTCAGCAAAATTTTACGGAACCGGTAGAAGAAAAAAATCTATTGCCAGAGTATATTTAGCACCCGGAAAGGGAGATATTGTAATTAATAAAAGACCTATTGATGATTATTTTGGATTAGAGACATTAAAGGTGATCGTCCGCCAGCCTTTAGCGGCAACAGATACGGTTGGTAAGTATGATGTGCTTGTCAATGTGCGCGGCGGTGGATACACAGGCCAGGCAGGTGCGATCAGGCACGGTATTGCAAGGGCACTGCTTCAGGTGGACGCAGATTACAGGCCGGTACTTAAAAAAGCCGGATATCTGACGAGAGATTCTCGTATGAAAGAAAGAAAGAAATACGGTCTCAAAGCGGCTCGTCGCGCTCCGCAGTTCAGCAAGCGATAATTACAGGAAGAATAATGAAATTAGCAAAACCCTTGAAAGTCCAGTATTTTCAAGGGTTTTCTTTATGCTTGTGTTTTCTGAAATTGTAGTAAAAAGTGATGAATTTTGAAGCGTAGCACACACATAGCACACAAGTAGCACACAAACGAGAGCGTAAAAACCTTGTGTCTTGCGTAAGACTTTTGTATAATGCGGTTATCAAAGAAAAGGCGGTGTTTTCATGGATAGAACAGCGTATAAAAACCGGCATATTAAAGAGCATTACGACAGGATAAACCTTGTCATACCCAAAGGCGAAAAGGATAGGATAAAGAAAATATGTTCTGAAATTGGAGCAAGTGTCAATGAGTATCTTTATATGCTTGTCTGTAATGACCTTGTGGACGGTACAAGCAGAATGGCAGAAAAGAAACAGGGTTTTAATGCAGAACAGGAGCGGATGCTTGAAAAGTGGCAAGTACCAAGAAAATATTATGAAATGATAGAGGATTTGTCCTATACCAAAGACGAGGGATATTTTATCTATCTGAAAAAGGGGTATGTAAATGATGTGACAGGCAACAGGAATATACATTGCATGAAAACATCAGAAGTAAGGCGGATTATCGGGAAAACGCATAAGAAAGACCGTTACCCAAAGTAGAAGGATAGCGGTCTTGACACTATATCAAATTCAATTCTGTAAAAGTGCGATTGTAGTCATACCCAAATATGGTAAATGGCTCATTTCCGCATCTAAAATCTAAGTCAAGGCTTTTGAGCATAAACAGCAACCCATGATAGCCGCCTAATTCTGCCAAGTCGGAATTGTGTGAAATATTTGCATGATTATAAATAATGCAGTCAAGGTCTTTGAATTTTGGAAAAAGATGTTTGTAGAGTTCGATTATTAGCGTTTCTTTTAGTAATGGATTTACTAACGATAAGATATGTTCATGTGCGTGTATCATTTCATGTAATATTATGTTCTTATCATCCACAAACTGGGGATTGATTTTTATTGTTCGCTCAAAAATATCTGTTTCGCCATTTTCAGTTGTTTCTGTGACTATAAATTTATAATAGTGTGCGTCAATGCTAAAATGATAGGTATCTTCTTTAAGGCTACCTTGTGGAGTATCTAAATATTTCCCCATTATAGAAGATTTGGCTATGCACATATCATCAAATAAATTTTCATACATAAGTGCATTTATATGTAAATTACCTATTTCATCTGTTTGTTGTTCAACCCATTTGTCATATTCCTTTTTTAAAATGTCGTTGTTCTTTAGTATATCATTGTAAATGTAGTTAAGGGTTGAGACATCGGTGCAATTATTGATTGCGGATATAGTTTTTTTAAATCCATTATTGTTCTCCTTTTATTTAGGTAGAGGGTATCTAAATTACAGACACCCTCTAATACGGTTCTATGTAACGGTTATTTCCTATATTTAGAGTATCGTGCCGGACAACAAGGAATAATCCTTTAAATGCTCTAAAATGATATTCTGGACATATTCAAGAATGGCAGCAGTATCATAAGAGAAATTGTTTTCGTCCAGTACATCGTTATCCAGTAAATCTTCGGCTATTGCCTTTGCTATGTCGTTTCTATTCATCAGCGGCACCGCCTTTCTCTGCAAGAATTTTTAAGTGCGTTAATATGGTGGTGTAGGTACAACATAAAGCGTGTGTGTCCTCTGTCTTGTCAATCAGTCTGCGGATTTCCTTGCGATACTGCTCATTGATTTGTTTTGTCTTTTTCTTCATCGTAAAATCTTCCTTTCTTTTGATAGGGAAGTATGTTACAATGAACATACTCCCTTTAATTTGCGTAGTGGCTTATTTCTGGGTAGTGGCTCTATGGTATTTGCGGTACTGTAGAGCCTTTTTAATTGCTACAATCAATCTGCATCAACTCCTTTCCTCAAATTTTGTTTATGGCATCGAAAAGGGCTTGTATCTCAAAATGGGTATATACCTGTTGTGTTACCCCCTGCCCTTTGTGACCTACAATTTTTTTGACAAGTCTATCATCAACTCCGGCTTCAGCAAGTAATGAAACGCAAGTGTGCCTTGTATCGTGTGGGCGGTGGCTCATTCCTAACTGTTCTATTAACGGTTTCCAGTAGCTGTCATAGTAATTTCTGTATTCAAAATGCTTGCCCTCTGGTGTACTTAAAAGGTATTCGCAATCATTCAGATTGTACCAATATTCAAAGAACGGTAGCACTTTATCAGAAATTGGCACTTTCCGTATTCCTGCTTCTGTTTTGGCAGCAGTCACATCAAAGCAACGCTCTTTTATATTAACGTGTTCTTTCTTTAAATCCAGTAATTCAGATATTCTACAGCCGGAATATATCAGCATTAAAATCACGTTAAAGTAACTGTTCGTATCTTTCCATTTCCAAACTTTTTCTATCTCTGCTTTACTGAATGGCTCTCTGTTGTATGCGTTGGGGTTTCCTGCTTTCTTTATGTCTATATATTGTGTTTTGTTCATGTCGGGTGGTATTATGTCATGGATAACCGCATATTTGAACATCAAGCCTACGAGAACCTTGTATTTGCGTAGGGTAGGCGTATTCTTGCCGGAGGTATCGGCAATATACTGTAAATCATCCAGTTTCACATCTACCATGCGTTTATTTGCGATAGGTTCACATAATAAATAAGCTGCCCGGTAGCCTTTTGCATTGCTTTCTGATACGGTGGGGAAGTGTTCTTCACTCCAACGCTCAAATACTTCTTGAAATGTGACCTTAGAAGCATCTACATCATATGGAGATTTATTATAGTCTGCCAGTGCTTGCAGGGCTTCTTTTTTGCTCTCATAATAGCCTATGGTTTTGCGTTTCTGCTTCCATTTGCCTGTTTCTGTGTCTATCTGCCATCGTTCCGTTACAATCGCCCTGTATGGCTTTCTACGGTTGCCAGACAGCTTGTAGACGGAGCCAAAGCCATTAGGTAACTTCATCAATCGTCACTCCCTTGTATTCGTTTTTTTACTCTATCAATGATTTTAATAATGTTTTCTTTGCTATAAGCCTTAAGCATATCTTGAAAAGTAATGCTATAGATTTCTTCACTGTCTTGCATATTGTAAATAGCCAATTTATCAGAATCTGCTTTAAGATTACATTTGTCATAAGCATGTAAACTCAAAATAGTGTGCTCATTACCATTGACCTTTACAACATCTCCAATATTCAAATCATCTAAAGAATTGCCTATTTCTGGGTTAGTGGATTTATGCTCATATTTAATGGTTTCAGTTGGGCATCTTTTAAAGCGTTCAGAAAAAATATAATTCCCGATATAGTGGAAAATTGAAAATCCTGCGTAAAGTCCTTTTTTATTGGCATTAGATTGTAAATAGTGGTAGTCTTCAAGTAATAGATTTAAGGTGTCAATATCTGTAGCACCATAAGCAACTGCAAACCGTTCAGGGTTTTCTTTTAATTTTCTCCAACTTTTTAATACTTCTATTGATTTTCCGCTTAACCCTAAATCATCACTAATATTCATTCCTTTATTTTCGATAACGCTTGTATATCCTAGCAAATAATCGGTAGATATATTTAGTTTATACCTTTCAAGAAAATAGGCTTTATATGCTTGAATATTAAACAGAGATAAATCTCTATCGCCATTTTCCAAAGAAGATAAATTAGACTTTTGTATTCCTATTTGTTTACTAAATTCTGTTGGAGATAATTCGGCAATTTCTTTACGCAATCTCACAAGATTTATTTTGCGACGTTCTAAACATTCTTTTTGATACAGTTTTTTTAACGTGTCGGCATTATAACTCATATTCTGCACCTCTCATTTTATTTGATAACAAAGATATAAAAGTTATCAAAATTAACATTATACGATAAAACACTTGTTCTGATTAAAATAGCGTGATAAGATTTAATCAGATAACAAAAACAATATTGTTATCAATTAGAATATACATTATCTTGCAAGGAATGTCAATCACAATCTAAGAAAGAGAGGTAGATTTTATTGAAAAATAAAGATATTAGAGATTATGCCCGGATTAAAGATGTGCGTTTATGGCAAATTGCAGAAAAATTAAACCTTTGTGATAGCAATTTTTCAAGGCTTTTAAGGCATGAGTTACCAGAAGATAAAAAAACAGAAATTAAAGCAATTATAGACAATCTGGCAGCAGGGCAGTAAGGCGGTGGAATTATGAGTGAACCTATTTTTGAATGTGCAAATATCCCTGTTGCAGTCGCTTCTAAAGCATTGAAGGTAGATTGTCAGACGGTAAGGCTATTGCTTCAAAGCGGTGCGGTAAACTGGGGAATTGCATACCACAGGACACCAAAGAGCCGACAGTATTCTTATTTGATTTACCCTAAGAAGTTTTATGAGGAAACGGGTTTCCTTTATAAAGGGGGTACATCAGAATGAATATTTTGAAAAGATACCGACTGAAAAAACAGCAAAAAGAGTTAATGCGTAGATACACGATATTGGAACAGTTACAAACAGAACACAGCGAGGATGAATATTTTTACAGATGTACACAGAAAGAAATGGATGCGCTTGACGAACAAGCCGAGCATATTCGAGGAGTTTTAGAGGGGCGGTGGGATGAATGACCGCTAATGAGGTTTATGAAAATAATTTGCGACACTTTAAGATAAAAAAGCGGTATGGAGATAAGTCACAATGCCAATGCCCGGCACACGATGATAAACACGCATCATTGACAATTACAAAAGGCAGAAAATGCACTTTATTCTACTGTCATGCAGGGTGTACCGTTGACGAGGTTTTAAATGCAGCAGGGCTTGAAAAGAAAGATACCTTTTATGACGTAGAGCCAAGAAGCCCGAACTGGAAAGCCTATGTTGAGGCCAGAGAGAAACGCAAAATTGAAACAATTTACAATTACGTTTCTATTGACGGTAGTTATGCCTTTACAAAGATTAGGCTTGAGGGCAAGAAGATTATCTATGGCAAATTGCAGAATGACCGATTTACATACGGTTTAGGGCATGATGTAGGCAGAAAGAGTTATAAAGCCATATATGGAAGCCTACAAGCCATAAATAAGGCGATTGCAGAGAACAGACCTATATTCATACCAGAGGGCGAGAAAGACGCTGATACGCTGATAAAGCAGGGTTACACAGCTTTTGCTTATGGCGGCGTGAATGATTGGCAATCGGATTTTGCTACATTGGTGCAGGGAGCAGATGTCTATATTCTTGCGGACAATGATGAAGCCGGAAAGCGTGTTGCTGAAACTATCCAGAATGACATTAAGGCGGTTGCAAAGAGCAGTAAAATCATTGTGCCCATGCCGGATACGCCTAAAGCTGATGTATCAGATTATTTTGTAGCAGGACATAGCAAGCAGGAGTTTGAGCAGATGCTAGAGCAGGAGCAGAATACCGTTAAAGAAGCCGTAAGGGAGTGTACGGCGGTTCACAGTACCCCTATAGAGCCGCAGAAACGGCAGGACAGCCGCATAGAACAAGTATTAAAGGATTTACACGCAGAGCGGTATGAAACAAGCGATAAAGGCTTCGGACGGCTATTTGCAGATGTTTTTAAGGACAAGCACAGATACAACCCATCACGAAAAGATTTTATGAGGTATGACGGTAAACGGTGGATTGATGATATTGAGGGCTTGAGTGCGAGAGCGTCAGCAAAGGTTTTATCAGATGCACTTGTGAGATATGCAGTAAATGTTGATACAGAGGGCAAGTATCTCAAAGCAGTAGCGGCATTGTGTAACATCAGAAACCGAAACAATATGTTACAGGACAGCAAAGATGTATATTTTTTTAGCAATGAGCAGTTAGATGTGAATGATTATCTTTTGAATGTGCAGAATGGCACACTGGATTTATCCGGGAATGAGCCTGTATTTTTGAGCCACAGCCCCGATATGCTTCTTTCAAAGATATGCAATGCTGAATATGATCCTGCTGCTGATTGCAGAGAATGGAAGAAATTTCTATTGGAAATCATGCAGGACGATAGGGAGAAAATATCGTATCTCCAAAAAATAGCAGGGCTTTCATTGACAGGGAACACAGAGCAGGAAACTTGTTTTATCCTTTATGGAAGTACCACACGAAACGGAAAATCTACTTTTTGCGAAACACTTATACATCTGTTGGGCGATTATGCGGTAACAATGAAGCCGGAGAGCCTAGCAGTAAGACAAAATCTTGATAGCCGACAGGCAAGCGGAGATATAGCACGATTGGCAGGGTGTAGGTTCTGTAATGCCAGTGAGCCGCCAAAGCGAATGTTATTTGACACAGCTTTATTAAAATCGCTGTTAGGCAGGGATAGCATTACAGCAAGGCATCTGTATCAGAGAGAAACAACATTTATTCCCAAATTTAAACTTGTGGTAAATACGAATTTTTTACCAACGATTACAGATGATACGGTTTTCAGTTCCGGCAGAATAAATGTTATCAGTTTTGACCGACACTTTGAGCCGCAGGAGCAGGATAAAGACCTAAAGAACCGATTGAGGGATAAAAGTGAAGTGTCGGGCATCTTGAATTGGTGCATTGAGGGATTGCGGTTATACCGCAAAGAGGGATTGAAGCCCCCGACAGCAGTACAGACCGCTACGGACACTTACAGGACGGATAGTGACAAGGTAGGCAATTTTATCAATGAATGTCTGGCTAAGACTGGCAGGAATAGCAAGGCAAAAGATGTTTATGAAGCCTATACGAAGTGGTGTGATGATAATGGTTACGGTTGCGAAAACAAAGGTAATTTCTTTGCGGAACTTAAAGCAAAAGGATTGTTTATGAACAGCGGAACGGTGGAGGGCAAGACGGTAAGAAATATCGTAAAGGGCTATACGGTGGAAACAGATTTTATTCAATATGATGGGCAGGAACCGTTACCTTTCGACTGACAAAAACGGGAATGTGTAAATTTGTGCAAAGTAAATGTAAATTCCCTATAAGGGCTTACTTTCAAAACATTACATCTGAAATGCACATTTTTACACAGTCCTATCAAAACCTAGCAAAATCAACGGTTTCAAGCACTTTAGTAAATTGAAGTGTGCAAAATGAATGTAAGAAATTTTACGGTTTTTGTAACGGTGTTTCAGAAAGTAAGTGCATTATGGATTATTGGAATTTGTATAAAGATGTGTGGAATTTTCACAAGAAATATTCAAAGGTACAGACAGATGATACGTATTGGGAAGCGGTAGTTTCTGAAAGTGGCGCAATCTCAAAGAAGTATGATAATCACAAATTTGCGATTGCTTTATTATTAGCAGTCATTGATGAACTGGAACGGATTTATAAGGAGATGATGAACAATGCAGACACAACGGTATAAGGATTATATGCGTAGTGATGAATGGGAAGCTAAGAAACAGGAGCGAATAGCCCTAGATGGCGGTTGCGTGATGTGTGGCAGACCGATTGAGCGTATTAAGAAAATCAACGTCCATCATGTGACCTATGCAAGATTAGGCGATGAGAATGTGCTGACAGACCTTTGTACTCTTTGCGGTTCGTGCCATAAGAAGATACACGCTTACTATAACCGCCGGAGGGCGTGAGAGACTAAGTATCACGCACAATCTTAACATCATAAAAAGAAAAATAATTAGCTGAATATCAGCAGAAAAGAGGTAAAAATATGGCAAAAAACAGTTATCCACAGGGGCAGATTGACGATATGGAGCCGTCAACGGTACAGGAACTTGTAACATCATTAAGACAATTACATGACAGGGGGAAGCCGGAAACGGACGAAGAAATCAAACAGCGGATTGATGAATATTTTTCTTTTTGTCAGCAATCAAGCATTCGGCCAGGCATTGAATCTCTCTGTATGGCACTGCATATCAGCAGAACAACGCTTTTTCGTTGGAGTAATGGGGAAGATTGCGACAGGGAGCGGCAGGAAATTGTATCAATGGCAAAAAGTTTCATTGACAGTTTTTTAGAACAAGTGACATTAAGCGGTCAAGTATCGCCGCCAGTTGGGATATTCCTCTTAAAGAACTGGTGTTCGTATAAAGACACAGTTTCCATTGAAGAATCTACGCCACATAAGGAAACAGGGCGTGTCCTGTCTGCTAATGAATTGCCTAAACTTTTCTTAAAAGATTGGGAAGATAAAGGGGAATCATTACCGGAGTTATTGGAACGGGCAGAAAAGGAAGAAGAAAGCGGCAGGACGCTTCCTTGTCCTGAAGATTGAAGCAGGGTATATAAACAATGTTATTGGAAAGAGAGGTACAGAACAATGCTTTATCTGGCAAGGGCAGAGCCGGAAACAGCGGCAAGGATAATTTGAGGAAAGGATCGGCTATTGTGCATTATAAGGATGTTTAAAAACCTTTTCAACAAAAGTGTTATTTTATATTGACTATACCTTAAAATGACTGTATAATAGAAGCGTCAATATTACGTTCGTTATTTTGACTACTATATACCATAAAAATTTTTTAAGGAGGTCGGCACAATGGCTAATATGTACAGTTATATGAGAATATCGACAAAGGAAGATAGGGAAAAGCAACGCTTCACAAGGCAGGAGAACGCACTCACAAAATATGCTAATGACAATAAGGTTGAATATGTATTCCAGTTCCGGGAAGATGTCAGTGGAAAGAGTTTCAAGAATCGGACGGAGTGGCAGAGATTAGAGAAGATAGTGCAACCGGGAGATACGATTGTGTTTAAGGATATAAGCAGATTCACAAGAGAGGCAGAGGCAGGATATACAAAGTACATGAGCCTCATGCAGAAAGGTATCAACCTTATTTTCCTTGACAATCCAACGGTATCAACTGACTACATTAGAGAGTTACTCCATGTGGCAGAACAGCAGGATTTAGTTGCTAAGACAAGCCTTGAAAGCACTGTTAAATTACTTCTGATAGTGGAATTGAATAGAGCAGAGCAGGAGAGATTGACAATCAGCAAGCGCACAAAGGATGGTATGCAAGCAGCCAAAGAGAAAGCAGAGAGAGAGGGCAGAGAGTGGAGGGCAGGGCGCAAGCCAGGGCAGTTAGATAAAATGACGGATGAATTGCAGGCGGATATTGTATTGTACTTATCTGATAGAAGTATAAAGGCATCCGAACTTATGAGGAAACACAACATTTCAAGAAACACATTCAAGAAGTATGTGGAGAAAGTCAAAGAAGAAATGTAATACAAATGCGCGCTCTAAAAATGACCGTGTAGGGGTTTTATAGAGCGAACGCACACCCACTACTTAATCACTCACACAAAAATTTTAAACAAAAAAATTATTTTTCAAAATTAAAAAAAATAAAAAAGGCAAAAGCCGGAAAGGTGAGGTTAAAAGTTATGGAGCAAAGACCTAGCACAGCATTTACAGAAAGAGAAAAAGAAAAAAAGCGGCAAGAGATAATGAGCATTCAGGACAGAAAAAAGCGGCATGAAGCTATTGCCCGGAACATGAGTTTATTCACAAATAAGAAAGAGAGGTAAAAGATTATGACAACAAATATTGCAGTTGTAGCAGAAAGTTTGAAGTTTGAAGCGGACGAGTACAAAAAGAGGTATGACGAAATCCAGAGGACAAAAGAAAGGGAACTTAAAGAAGCGAATGACACATACAGACCGGGGTGCAAGGCACTTTTAGACAGAATAGAGCAGATTAACAATGCTTGCGATTCCACTCTTACTAACTTAAAGGTTCAAGCCGCCGACAGAGCATTGCAGGACATTGAAACATTGCGAGAGCAGGAACTTATGAGGGTGCAGACCGTCAACGAGCCTTTACTTGCTAAAATTCGGGCAATCGCTAATATTCCTATGACTGCCCTTGAATTAACGGCGTTTGCGGCTAAAATCGGAGCAAAGGGCGATTATTGGGCGAATCGGGCATTGTCCGACATTGCGGAGCAAAACGGGATTGACTCTGCTGAAATCGGATTAGAATCCACATACGATACAAAAATGAATATTTTAGAACAGTTGACAGACCAGTTAAATAAGGTTTTCAAATACTACGGAACGAAAGACCCAAAAGAAAGAGCGCATACACAATTTTTGTATCTGAATGACACTATTATTGAACGTGCAAAACAGATGTACGGCGGCAAGGTTGGAAAGTTGAGCGACAGCCAGAGGGCAGATAAGGCGTATTTCACAGTGCGTACACAGCATACGGACATTCAAAAGGGCATTGCTATTTCTAATGTGCTTCGTAATGCAAAAGGCGAAATGAGAAATTTATTGCTTTGCAGACTGGCAGAGGATAACAGCATTTCCAGTATGGCGGCTGAATTTTCTGGGCATTGGGAGGAAATAGCAAGTTTCAAGAACGGACTGGCGAGAGAGTACCGGGACGCTGAAAAGGCAATGGAGAACATTCGTAGATTAAAGGATAAGACAGTGATAGAGCAGACAGCGGCAGGAATGGAAGAAAACAGCTTTTTCGGGGATATGTTTGAAAAAGAACAAAAAATAAACCTTACTTTATTTGAAACATTACATGGAGAGCAGGAGGGCGGCACAACAGCGGAGTAACCTTTTCCCTGGCAAATTAAAAGGGAAGTAGCACCGAAAATACATACTTCCCTTTTATCTCTTATACACCTACTTAAATTATAATCTGAAAGTAGGTGTATTGCAATGAGTAATGAGGAAATTGTATCTGAAATCCGGGCAGGGCGTTCTGTATCGGAGAATATGCAAGACCTTTACGAAAGAAATTTGCCATTGATAAAAAAGACTATAAAGCCATTTGCCGCCTATGAACCTATGGAGGATTGTTTGCAAGAAGCCTGTTTCGGACTATGGGAGGCGGTACAGCATTATGAAACGTCTAAAAATGTGCGGTTTATGACTTTTGCACAATACTGGATAAAACAATCAGTACAGCGGTATCTTGAAAATTGCGGCTCTACCGTCCGCATACCTACCCACGCAAGGGCGAAAATGTCACGCATACGGAAAGCTACAAGTCAGTTAAGACAAGAACAAGGCAAAGAGCCAACGGTGGCAGAGATAGCAGCTTTATTGGGCGTATCAGTGGAAGAAGTGCAGGAGATACAAGGCTATATGCAATCGGTAGTAAGTTTAGATACGCCGATAGCAGAGGACAACAGCTTGACACTTGCGGACACGCTACAAGCCGATTTAAGCGTTGAAAATGATACAGTTGATAAAATATACTCTGAACACTCTAAAAATGAATTATGGGGCATTGTGGAGCGTTACACAGCCACAAGGGAGAATGACATAATCAAAGAAATTTTCCTGCACAATAAAACAATGTCGGCAGTTGCACGAGAACAAGGCGTAACCATAGACAGAATACGCCAGATAAAGGAAAAAGGACTGCGGCGGCTACGGATGGGCAAGGCAAAGCGTGAACTATTGGAAAAGTTTGATATTGCTGAAGCCGGACTATTCCGAGGCGGCTTGAATAATTACAAAGAGCATAATTTTACTTCTATCGTGGAGCATTTAGCGGAAAAGCGACTGGAAGCAGAAACACGCTATAAAAGGCATTTAGCAGAGATTGAGGAAATGCACAGAAAAAGGGTCGATGGGGTTCGACATTGTGTCGAGCCGGATAACAGAAAGAGAGGTTTGTAATTATGAGCGAAACAGAAAAATTTTACACAGCAGAGCAGAAAGACGTGTTGAAAGAGTATAGCGTTTCTAAGGACGCAAAACGCACTACGATTACAGAATCAACAGGCGCAAGAATTTTGGACGCACTGGGAGAACAGCAGAACACGTTGCAGAATATTGAACGTATTCTGCAACGCATTGAGGAAGTTATTCTTTCGGCACTGAAAAGCCGATAGTCCGTTTCGGTCGGTCTGGCTCTTTCTCTACAGAAGTAAGCAGGAAATTCAGTTGACTAACGTGCTGAATGAGTGTTGACATTCTTCCGTTTACATAACCTTTGAAAATCATTAAAACCGATTCTTCATAGCTGATTTCTGTTACCTGCATGGTTATAGACTGGCCGAAATTAGTAAGTATAAGACCTACTTCATGTTCTGAATCGAGAGTTTTTTCAAATGCCTTTATATGCTTTGATAAAATCTCGAATTGCGTATCAGAATAAGAGTAAGCCATTGGCAAAGGTTCTATATCCGATACAATGCTTTCAGTTATGTTAGGTCTTGGTAAATCGAACATATATACCCTCCTTTCTTTCGTGATAGTCTGATTATATCACAGAAATAGGAGAAAAACTCGACATAAAGAAGTCAAAAGGATATTGCCCGATAGAGAGAATTGTGTTATATTGTCGATATGGGAAAACCATAGAGCCAAAGGCGGCTTTACCCCTCTTATTTTTCGGAGGGTTCAAGTAGCCCTCCAGACGAAA
>OFHP01001119.1_pt1 | contig 13533 bp, 9 predicted proteins | sample 1521651 | NCBI WGS metagenome assembly OFHP01 (sample SAMEA3504105, study PRJEB24116) | mouse gut metagenome | biome: mouse gut; feature: mouse-associated habitat; material: faeces | place: Denmark | collected 2011 | reverse complement strand
CGATGCGGAGGCTGAAGTAGCCGAAGAAGCTGTTGAAGCCGCAGCTCCCGCAGCAGAGGAAGTTGCCGAATAAACTCCGACCTGTTACACAATATTTATAAAACCCGCAAAACTTCTACAATATGGCACCATCCATGGCAGATATCACCAAGCTGCGCCACCTCACAAGCGCCGGCTTGATGGACTGCAAAAAAGCTTTGGCCGAAACCAACGGCGACATCGAAGCAGCTGTTGAAATTCTTCGCAAGAAGGGTCAGGCCGTAGCCGCCAAACGCGAGGACCGCGAAGCAGCTGAAGGCTGCGTTCTCGCCAAGCACGACGGAAACTTCGCCGCAGTGCTCGCACTCAAGTGCGAAACCGACTTCGTGGCCAAAAACGCCGGATTCGTAGCTCTCACCCAGGAGATTCTCGACGCAGCTGTGGCAGCACGCTGCAAGAGCCTCGAGGAGGTGACAGCTCTCGAAATCAATGGCCGCACTGTGGCAGATCTCGTTGTCGAAGAAACCGGCAAAACCGGTGAGAAGACCGAAATCGGTGCTTACGAAAGCCTCGAGGCTCCCACTACCATGAGCTATAACCACCTTGGAAACAAGCTTGCTACTATCGTAGGCTTCAACCAGGAAGATGTGGACTATCAGGTGGGTCGCGACGTGGCTATGCAGGTTGCATCCATGAATCCCGTGGCAGTAAGCCGCGATGCTGTTCCCCAGGCTGTAATCGATGCCGAATACAATGTGGCCATCGAGAAGACTAAGGAAGAGCAGGTGAAGAAGGCAGTTGAAGCAGCCCTTAAAAAGGCCGGCATCAACCCCAACCTCGTAGACAGCGAGGCTCACATCGAAAGCAACATCTCAAAGGGATGGCTCACCGCCGAAGAAGCAGACAAGGCTCGCGAAATAGCCAAGACTGCCGCTGAAGCAAAGGCAGCCAACATGCCCGAGCAGATGATTCAGAATATTGCCAATGGCCGTGTGAATAAGTTCTATAAGGAGTCCGTGCTCATGGAGCAGGAATTCATCAAGGACGGAAACCTCACCATCGCAGCATATCTTGAGCAGACTGCAAAAGGTCTTGCAGCTGTAGCTTTCAAGCGTGTTAACCTCAATCAGGACTAATTATTCCTGAGTAGTTATAACATACTGATAGTCAGGGGTGGCAAGTAATTGCTGCCCCTGATTTATTTATGGATATGTTGAAAAAATATGTTTTATAGCATGTTTTTCAAAAACTTTTTGTAACTTTGCAGTGTTATTTAAGTGTAAAAAAGATGAGAGCAAGCGCCGGAGGGCGCACACGATTCACTAATTAAATTTAGGTACAATTATGAACATGATCAAGAAAGCAGTAGAATGGTACTGCATCGCAAGCTCGGCACTTTATAGTGCAGACATGGGTCGCAGTGAGGCATACGACCGCCTCCACAGCATTACCCGCCGTTGGACGCTTTAAGCATCCGATTCCATCCCGTCGGTCGTAGAGATAATGCTCCACCGACGCATTTCTAACCTATACATCACTTTTTAAGATATAGACGCCAATCCCGCAAGGGTGCGGCGTTTTTTGTTATATCCCCTTTAAAATTAGAAATGGCGAACCGGTTTCGGACCGCCATTATCAGTGTTGTAGGTTAGGGATGCGGATTACTGTTTCTCAAGAACCATTACATAAACGTTCTCTGTGTTTTTCCATTCTCCGTCAACATCGCCCCAATTATGGCTCTATCCGGAATTATAGAATGAGAATAATAAAAAATGTTATTGGTGGGGCTATAGTAGGTGTAAATTTTCATATTTATCCTCATATTCGTTAACTTTGCAATTGAAACCTTAAATCTTATTGAATGGGACTTAACAAATGTCGCGCTGCTGTTGCCGCGCTCCTGCTGCCGCTTTTAAATGGGGCTGCGTACGGCTTTGCGCCGTCCGATGATAATTTTCCTCCGCCACGGCAGACAGATTATGAGATTCAGACACCGACTTATCTGTCGGACTATTTTATTGAGTCGTCCGGCGATTCCGCAGCTCCGGCTTCCGATGGTTTTATACGCCGCTGGATGCTTTTGGAGCCTATATCCAAACCAAATCGTTCCAATGTGGTATTCACCGACAGCTATCTGAATGAAGTACTTGATTCGGTCTACTACAAAGGGCGCCTCGAGACCATGCCACGCGACGGCGAGAAGGTGCGTGTGGGCAAAGGACGTCTTGTGTGGCATGCTCTTGACAGCCGTATGTTCAATGTCAAGCTCTACCGCTTTGCCGCCGCTCTTAAAAAACCGGTGTACGGCGTGATATTCGATGCCGTGACGATAATAGACTGTCCGGAGGAGATGCGTGACGTGCGCCTGTCGGTAGGTTCCAATTCCGCATCGAAATGGTGGCTGAACGGCGAGCCGGTGCTCGTATTGTCCGGCGACCGCCGTATGGTGGCCGACGACTGCATGTCGCCTCGTCTGACGCTGCAAAAAGGTCGCAATGTGTTGCGGGGTACCATAATAAACGGCCCCGGAATGAGCGATTTCTGCGTGCGATTCGTTGATGCAGACGGCCGTCCCGTAACTGATTTTTCAACACGAAACCGCTGAATATGAAAAACGGAATTAATATATTGCTTGCAGGCGCCGTAGCGCTTGCGGCAGCTAATGCGGCGGAGGCTCAGACGGGGCGTCCGTTCATCCACGACCCGTCTACAATTGCGTTCTGCGACGGACGCTACTATACGTTCGGCACGGGTGGCGGCGGTCTTATCTCCGACGACGGCTGGACATGGCGCGGCGGAGCGGTGAGGCCCGGCGGAGGCGCCGCTCCGGATGTAATCAAAATAGGCGACCGCTACCTCGTGGCCTACAGCGCTACGGGCGGCGGACTGGGCGGCGGCCATGCAGGCCGTGTGCTCACAATGTGGAACAACACCCTCAATCCCGAATCGCCGGATTTTGCCTATACCGCGCCTGTAGAGGTGGCCAGCTCGCTCGACGATGAGGACTGCGACGCCATCGACGCCGGTTTGCTGCTGGACCCTACGACCGGGCGTCTGTGGCTCAGCTACGGCACTTATTTCGGATTCATACGCCTTGTGGAACTCGATCCCGCCACTGGCGAGCGTGTGGAAGGCAACGAGCCAGTAAACATAGCTATCGACTGCGAGGCGACCGACCTGATATACCGCAACGGCTGGTATTATCTTTTGGGCACGCATGGCACATGCTGCGACGGCGCAAATTCCACGTATAATATAGTGGTGGGGCGCTCACGCAGTGTCACCGGGCCTTATCTTGACAACATCGGGCGCGACATGCTCCGTGGTGGCGGCAAGATGCTTCTGTCGGCAGGAAACCGCAAAACCGGTCCCGGACATTTCGGGCGATACATAGAAGACGACGGAGTGGAGAAAATGTCGTTTCATTACGAAGCCGATTTTGACCAGGGCGGCCGTAGTGTGCTCGCCATACTACCGCTGCTTTGGCATGACGACTGGCCGGTTGCCGGCGAGAACTTGCGTGATGGCAGCTATGAGATAGAGTCGCAGCGTCACGGCTATGCGTTGGAGTTGGCTGTCGATTTCCCGCCACTCGCCATCGTTTTTGGGAGGAAGACAACGAGCCGATAGTGCCGATAGAGTCGCAGAAACTCGAAGATGTTGTCGGCGGATGGGGAGAGGGACCCAATGGTGTGCGCCTCGGCGATTACATGTTTCGTCCCCACCAGCGCTGGACGGTCGAGGCTGTTCCCGATGCCGGAGGCTATCTCGGCGCACCTTACTATAAGATAGTCATAGAGGGCACCGACCGCGCTTTGGCCGCCACGGAGGATGCCGAGCTCGAGTGTGTGCCTGCGTTTACCGGTTCGCCGGAGCAGTTGTGGCGTATAGAGCAGCTCACCGACGGCACCTACAGGATTATGCCGAAAAGTGTGCCCGGCCATGATGAAACCGAGCAGCTGGCCCTTATCTCCGTGGCCGACAGCACGCCTACGTTGGGCAGGTTCGACATGAATAGTGATAATTCCAAATGGCGTTTCAGAGACAGATAACCAACCATGTTTACACGAAGTATAGTGTTGCTTTCGGCGGCCGCAGTGTTGCTGCCGACTGCCACAGCGCAGAATCCCGTAATACGCGACCAGTTTTCTGCCGACCCGACGGCCCGGGTATTCAACGACCGTATGTACATATATCCGTCGCACGACATCCCCGGCGCGACAGAGAAACTTAAAGAGTGGTTCTGCATGGCGGACTACCATGTGTTTTCATCCGATAATCTCAGCGACTGGACCGACCATGGTGTGATAATCAGTCAGGAACGGGTGCCGTGGGTCGATGCCGGTTCCTACTCGATGTGGGCGCCCGACTGTGTGTTCAAAGACGGCAGATACTATTTCTATTTCCCAGCAGCTCCCAAAGGAGAAGAACGCGGGTTCAGGGTAGGGGTGGCTGTAGCCGACAATCCGGAGGGGCCTTTTATGCCGATGCGGAAGCCTATCGATGGCATCAATGGTATTGACCCGTGTGTGCTTGTGGACGATGACGGCTCGAGCTATATCTATTGGGCCGGCATGGGGCTGCGCGGAGCGCGCCTTTCCGACGACATGATGACACTGGCTTCCGAACCTGTGCTTATAGACGGCATGCCGGAGGGGTTCAAGGAAGGGCCGTTCGTGTTCAAGCGCGATGGCAAATATTACTTCACTTTCCCATGGGTGCAGGACAAGACTGAGACCCTGGCTTATGCCATGGGCGATTCGCCGCTCGGGCCGTTTGAATTTAAAGGCTTGATTATGGACCAGTGGCCCGACGGCTGCTGGACCAACCACCATTCTATCGTGGAATGGCGCGGACAGTGGTATCTTTTCTATCATCACAACGATTACTCGCCCGATTTCGATAAAAACCGCTCGGTTCGTATTGATACGCTTGCGTTCAATGCCGACGGGACAATATGCAAAGTCGTGCCCACACTCCGCGGAGTAGGGCTCAGCGATGCCCGCAGGCGCATACAGATAGACCGCTACAGCGATATCTCTGCGCGCAATGCCCGGGTGGAGTTTGTCGACCCGGCAAACCGTTTCGAAGGAAGACGGTGATGGCCCGCCGTGGCGCGTGGGTGCGCTACGACCGTGTGGACTTCGGTGAAAAGCCGGTGACACATGTTACGGCGCGTGTGAAATCACCTTCGGGCGGTGTTCTTGAAGTGTACGCCGACACTATTTCCGACGCCGGCCTCATCGCCCGTATGCCACTGCCCCGTGCCGGGCGGTGGTGCGATGTTCAGCTGCCTGTGGAGGCCGGCGCGCCCACTGGCATGCACGACCTTTTCGTGCGTCTTGCTTCGGGCAAAGGTGTGGAGGTGGACTGGCTCGGCTTCGATGGCTTGCCTTGGGAGGAAGGGGCTTTCGATAGCGGCAAATACCGCAACCTTTTCTCCGAGACAGGCCGTAGCGACGAAGAAATAGCCGAAAAGCTCGGCGGGATTTATGAATCTCTTTTCCATGGCCCTGACAAAATCTACTTCGAGGTGGGCGACAGCATGGCCTACATCAGCGACATCAAAAACCACGATGTGCGCACGGAAGGAATGTCGTATGGCATGATGGTGGCTGTGCAGCTCGACAAGAAAGATGTGTTCGACCGTCTGTGGCGCTGGAGTCGCCGCTACATGCAGCACCAGAGCGGCGATCGCGAGGGTTATTTCGCCTGGAGCTGTCGCACCGACGGCACGCGCAATTCCCAAGGCGCGGCATCCGACGGCGAGTTGTATTTCATCACGTCGCTCATATTCGCATCCAACCGTTGGGGCAACGACACCGGCATAGACTATCTCGCCGAAGCCCGGCGCATCGTGGACCAGTCAATGCTGAAAGTGGGCAAGGCGCATTCCGCTCCGCTTATAAACGTGGAGAAGAAACTGATTACATTCACTCCCGACAACTTCGGCGGCACGTTCACCGACCCGTCGTATCATGTGCCGGCTTTCTATGAGGTGTGGGCCCGTTATCTCGGCGACGGTCGGAGCGATTTTTGGATGGAATGCGCACGCCGCAGCCGTGAATACCTGCGCTCTTGCGTGCATCCCGAAACAGGCCTGACGCCCGACTACAGCAATTATGACGGCTCTCTTACCGGAATACGCGGCATTATAGGCGACGCTTTCCGTTTCGACTCGTGGCGTGTGCCCATGAACATAGCTTTGGACTATTCGTGGGCGTGCGCCGACGGGGAGTGGCAACGCAGCTATGCCGACCGCCTGCAAGGGTTCCTGTACAGCCGCGGAATCGACGATTTTGTGGACCAGTACAACGTGGACGGTACGGAAGTGGAGAAGGTGCTTGATGCAGGAGGCTACCGCCGCCTGCGCCATTCGCTCGGGCTTGTAGCCACATCGGCGGCCGCGTCGCTGGTGTCTACAGGCATGATAGGACGGGAGTTTGTGGACCGGCTGTGGGATGCCCGCCACGAACCGTATGACGACGGATACTTTGACGCCTACTACGACGGACTGCTGCGTCTGTTCGCGTTCATGCACCTGAGCGGAAATTACCGCATAATCCATCCGGAATCGGAATAGCGCAGGGGTATGAAAATATGTTTGCGTAAATTGATTCTTTTAATTAATTTTGTACGAATTTAGGCGGGTTTTCGAGAACGCCGAAACATAAGGTACAAATATAGCTTTTGAAATGAAGAATATACGCATAGCGTTCGCAGCGCTTACAATTATAGCCGGATTCTCCGCAGCCGATGCGCAGAAAAGCCCTTACGTGGCCGAACTGGGCCGCTATGTGGCGCCTGCCAACAAGGCTGCGGAGCCAGATTCTTATTCATATCTTCCGGACGGTACGGCACTGCGCCTCGCTGCCGACGGCCGCAGCATAGTGCGTGTCGACCTGAGAAGCGGCAAGGACGGAGAACTGCTGCTTGATCTCGGCCATACGCGTGAGACCACGCTGCCGGACATCGAGGGGTTCTCCGTGTCGCCCAACGGAGAGCAGATACTTGTGTGGCGCGATAGCCGTGCCATTTACAGGCGTTCGTTCGAGGCCCGGTACTATGTCTATGAAGTGCGTTCGCGCTTACTGCGTCCGCTCAGTTCGTCGCATGCACTTACACAAAGCCCTGTGTTTTCTCCCGACAGCCGGATGGTTGCGTTTGTGGCAGGAAATAATATTTATATAAAAAAGCTTGACTATAATACAGAGGTTGCCGTCACGACCGACGGGGTGTGTAACGGCATAATCAACGGGGTGCCGGACTGGACCTACGAGGAGGAGTTCACCACAACATGTTCCATGGCGTGGGCGCCCGATGCGCTTACGCTGAGCTATCTGCGATATGACGAAAGCAGTGTGCCGATGTACAGCTTTCCGCTTTACGAGGGCTCATGCGAGCCTCGCAGCGAATATGCCCTGTATCCCGGAAGCTATAGCTACAAGTATCCTGTGGCCGGAGCTGTCAACTCTTCTGTGACGCTTCACAGCTACGACATAGAGACCCGTAAAATCAAAGACATAGCGCTGACTGCTCCTGGCATAGAATATATACCGCGCATTGGTTACGGCGACACGCCCGAGCGACTCGTGGTGGCCCCTCTCAACCGCGACCAGAACCGTCTTGAAATATTCGCCGTCAATCCCAAAAGCACTGTAGCCAAGAGCATATACGTGGAGGAAAGCAAAGCGTGGATCTCACCGGAGACATATGAGCGCCTGCATTTCGGAGCCAAGAGCATGGTTGTGCTTTCGTCGCGTTCGGGTTTTGCCCAACTGTATGAATATGCCTATACCGGAGCAGAACTGCGCAGCATCACATCCGGCGATGCCGACGTTACGGATTATTATGGAAGCGACGCGTCCGGCGTCCACTACTATCAAGTGGCGTCGCCTACGCCCCTTGACCGCATTGTGTGCTCTGTTGATGCCAAAGGGCGTGTCAGCACCCTGTCGCCCGCCGAAGGCACGTCGTCTATGGCGTTCGACCCCGGGATGTCTATGGCCGTGTTGTGCCACAGCAGCGTGTCTCAGCCGCCCGTATACACTCTTGTCAACGCTTCAGGCAAAACATTGCGTGTCATTGAAGATAATGCCGCTTATGCTTCAATCCATTCTTCCGCTCCGAAAAAAGAGTTTTTCAAGATGGAAACCGAAGGAGGCGTTCAGCTCAACGGTTATATCATAAAGCCTGCCGCCATGCAGCAGGGTAAAAAATACCCTGTCGTGATGTCGCAGTACAGCGGTCCGGGTTCGCAGAGCGTGCTCAACCGCTGGAGCTATGACTGGGAGCAGTATTATGCTACTCAGGGCTATGTGGTAGTGTGTGTCGACGGCCGCGGCACCGGCGGCCGTGGCCGCGCGTTCAGCGATGTGGTGTACCGCCGTCTCGGGCATTATGAGACTATTGACCAGATCGCTGCTGCGCGCTATGCGGCCTCTCTGCCGTTTGTCGACGGGTCGCGCATAGGCATATACGGCTGGAGCTATGGAGGTTATGAGGCGTTGATGTGTGCTTCGGCCGACGCTTCTCCCTTTGCCGCTGCTGTGTCTGTGGCTCCTGTCACCGACTGGAGATATTACGACACGGTGTATGCCGAGCGCTATATGCTCACTCCTCAGCAGAATGCCGATGGATATGCCGCATCTGCACCGCTTTCGCGAGCCGGCAGCCTGGCTTGTCCGCTGCTTATAATGAGCGGCACGGCCGATGATAATGTGCATCTGTTCAATACCATGCAGTACGTGTCGGCCTTGCAGTCGGAAGGTATGATGTGCGACATGTTCCTGTTCCCGAATATGAACCATAGCATCAACGGCTGCAATTCGCGTGCAGTTGTGTATGCCCGCATGCTTGAATTTTTTAATAGTAAACTGAAATGAAGCAGAAGTCTATAGTCGCGGGAGCCCTTCGGACGCTTTTCCGTACCTGGGCCATTTCGGTAGGCCTTATTGCCTTAGTGCTCGGCATCAGCTATCTTGTAAACAAGACGATTATGCCGTTTGTGCTCCTTGTGCTTGCTTATTTCATTTCCGCACTTATGCGTGTTCGTGGCATGCAGAACCGTCAGGTGTGCATGCGCATAGCGTGGGTGGTGCGCACTACATTCGTGATTTCTGCATTTGTGATGTTAGCGTTGTTGCTTTCGCATGTAGAATCGCTGTTCGGCACGCGTTTCAACGCTCCGTACTTCAATCCGCAAATACCTTATGTCACAGGCCTTGTCGTGCTTACGGTCTGCTCTGTCGTATGCATCTACGCATTGTTTATGGGCGTCAGTCTCGGAGTGTGCCGTGCTTGCCGCCGAATGTACGGCGAGTATGAGAACGACAGTCTTGCGTCTTCCCTGTTCAACGACGAGTCGGAGCGGCAGTTGCGTCTGTTGCTTTGGATGTGCATAGGCATGGGAACCACGCAATGGGCCTATTTTCTGACATTCTTCATCAACGTCAACTTCAACAGCCCCGACAAATTTTTCTTTAATTTCCTGCCGGTGGCAGTGTATCTTCTGTCCCTCATATTCCTCGCTTCGCGATATTACAGCATAACGGAAGCGTTTCAGTCGTCAGCTTCGGCATCGACAAGAATCAATGGCAATAACGAATTGCGTTTCCTTGTCACAAGCGGCGACAATATGTTGCTGCGCGAACAGGGCGACGGTGAATGGGACACACCCTATAGAGCCGAGATTCCATCACAGTCCAAAGCCGACGACGACAAAGCCAGGCAGAGATTCGAGGCTATGGGAGGTCCGGCTGACGCATCCATACGCTATCTTTACACCAACCGCACCAGCGGCGGCAGCATAATGCTCCATTATGCCGTGTTTGTCTCGGATGAAAGCAAGGAGAAGGCGTTGCGCGGCGGTAAGTGGTGCTCACTTTATGAGGTGGACGGCTTGTTGAATGGCAACAGGCTCTCGCCAATGCTTGCAAACGAGCTTGTGCGCATTCACACCATAACCATGGCCTGGAAGACGTACGACCGCCGTGGTCATCGCCTGTATCCAATAAAGAATTATAAGCCCATATTCCGGCTCCGGGATTTCAAGGAATGGGATGTCGACTTCAATGACCCCGTGTGGTTGCAGATTTCAGTTGAAAATGAAGACCGTCCTTTCTTCCGCGTGCGCAGGGTATGGCGTAAGTTCCTCGACATATTCAATCGGTGATGCCAGCTTTGCCGCTCGTAGTAATCACAGGTCCGACAGCTTCCGGAAAAACGCGTCGCGCAGTAGATGTGGCGCGTGCTCTTGATGCGGAAATCATAAGTGCCGATTCGCGTCAGGTGTACACCGGGATGGATCTCGGCACAGGCAAGGACCTCGACGAGTATGGCGGCGTGCCGTATCATTTAATTGACATTGCTCCGGCGGGCTACAAATACAATCTTTACGAGTTCCTTCGGGATTTTGACTGCGCCGAAAATCGTGTGCGCTCCGCAGGGCGCATACCCGTTTTATGCGGCGGCACCGGGCTGTATGTGGAAAGCGTGCTTCAGGGGATTCATCTTCCGCAGGTGCCGGCCGACTATGCATTGCGAAGCGTTCTTGAGGAAAAGACGCTGGAGGAACTGACTGAAATTCTTGCTTCCATGAAGCGGTTGCACAACAGCACCGACGTTGACAGTCCGAAGCGTGCGATAAGGGCTATAGAAATTGAATGCTATTATCGAGACCACCCAGAAGCGGCGCGTGCGGCAGCGCCCTCGCCGCGTACGGATGCGGTCGTTGTGGGTATCGATATTCCGCGCGACGAGCGCCGCAGGCGCATCAGCGAGCGCCTGCGCACACGTTTCTCTCAAGGCATGACGGCCGAAGTGGAGCGCCTTATTGCCGAGGGAGTGTCGCCCGACGACCTTATATATTACGGCCTGGAATACAAATATATAACTCTTTTTGTCACAGGCCGCATATCCCGTTCAGAGATGGAGCGCGGGCTTGAAACGGCCATCCATCAGTTTGCCAAACGGCAGATGACGTGGTTCCGCGGCATGGAACGTCGCGGCCATAGCATCAATTGGCTTCCATACGACCTGCCTGCAGAACGTTTTGTTGAAGAAGTAACAGCCCTTGTAAATGCCTATGCGCAGCATTGACATACGTTTTGCCGTGTTATGCGCAATGTCGTGTATTGCATTTGCCGTGGATGCACAAATTGCGCCGTTGCCCGAATGCCTGCATACGACAGGCTTTGTAAGCAGGCTGCGGATGCATTGGCGCGTGCGGCCTCTTGGCCATGATGAAGCGCGCTGGGGTGTGGTGTGGAATGTGGCGGACAGTTCCTGCTATGATGGTGCGGAAATGATTCTCCGCGACGCACGCTACACCGATGCATTCGGGCGCGAATCGGCTTGCCTGCGGATTTTCAGTATTCGCGACGGCTTGTTGGCTTCAGAAGATGCTTATGAGTTTTCTCCGGCAGCCTCGATGCGCGACGGCGGAGGCTCTTTGCGCCTCAGTCTTGACCGCGGGGCATCCGAGGCCGTTCTCTCTGCAGGATTCGGTGAGCCTGAAATATCGGTTCCTGTAGCTATCGTGACTAAGGATCGGGTAGGGTGCTATTCATTGTCGCCATGCGACACTCTGCGCCATGAATTGTGCGTGGACAGCCTGCCGGAGCCGATATTTACATCCTATAGTATCGACAGTCTTCGCAAACACCTTTCTTTGAGTCGTGACGTGAATGAGGGTGAGTGGGTGTACTACGACCGGGATACCGATCCCGTAAGGCTGTCTGTCGGAGGCGATTACCGCTTTGCCACGATTTCAGACGGGCGCGGTGGCTACGATATAGTGTACATTTCCGGTGCGGTAGAGAACGCAGAGGCATGGCCTCCGATGCGCGTAAAAGGGCGCTTGCTGCCTACGGGATTCATCGGACAGTTCGACCTGGTGTGGTACGACGCATACGGCGAACCAATGGGTGGCGACTGCTCTGCGCTAATCACCGACGGAATGCTTCTTGAAATACGTTTTCCCCTGTATGGCGGCAATGTTCGTTACCGTCGTGACAGGGTACAATAAAAGTAAATAATCATTTAATAATCCATCATAACCGTAATAAACCATGAAATATCGACAGCTACTCGCAGCTACGCTCACAGCAGTCTCAATGTCGGCGGCTGCGCAGATGTTGCCTTATCAGAATCCCGAACTGTCTCCTGCCGAACGTGCGGCCGACCTATGTTCGCGCCTTACGCTTGACGAGAAAGTACAGCTTACACTTAGCTCGTCGCCGGCAATCGATCGTCTCGGAATACCGTCCTATGACTGGTGGAGCGAGGCGCTGCACGGCATTGGACGAAACGGCATAGCTACTGTTTTCCCGTCATGCATAGGCATGGCAGCTTCTTTCGACGACGACCTCATAGAACGCGTATTCTCCGCTGTCAGCGACGAGGGCCGCGCAAAAAACACCAAAGCGCGCCACGACGGCACCGTGGGACACTATCGCGGCATCACTTTCTGGACGCCTAATATCAACGTGTTCCGCGACCCTCGATGGGGACGAGGGCAGGAGACCTACGGCGAGGATCCGTACATGAACGGTCGTATGGGCGCACGGGTGGTGCGCGGACTGCAGGGCGACGGCACTTCGCGCTATTACAAGAGCCTGGCTTGTGCCAAGCATTATGCCGTGCACAGCGGTCCGGAGAAGGTGCGCCATGAGTTTGATGCCGTGGCGTCGCCAAAGGACATGGAAGAGACGTATCTCCCGGCGTTTAAACGACTGGTGGACTGCGGCGTGGAAGGATTCATGGGTGCTTATAACAGGACGAACGGAGAGCCATGCTGCGGCAGTCGGACGCTGCTTGCGGAGCTTCTGCGCAGGAAGTGGGGATTTAAGGGATACATCACCTCAGACTGCTGGGCAGTCTCTGATTTTCACCTGCATCACGGCGTGACCGTGACGCCGACGGATTCGGTGCAGCTGGCGCTGGAGAATGGCTGCGATTTAAACTGCGGCAATATGTATGCCTATATCATGCAGGCGTATGAGGAGGGGAAGATTACGGAGGAAATGATCCGCACCTCGTGCACAAGACTCCTGACGACGCGCATGAAACTGGGAATGTTTGACCAGAAGACGCCTTTTGATGCCATCGGTATGGAGGTTGTGGACTGCGAAGCGCATCGGGCAGTGAATGAGGAGATGACACGGGCATCCATGGTTCTTCTGAAAAATGAAAATCAGGCGCTTCCGCTCCGGAAAGAGACCATTGCCGTGATCGGGCCAAATGCCAACTCGATCAATGCCCTGGAGGGCAATTACCATGGCACGGCGAATCAATACATCACTGTCCTGGAGGGAATCCGTGCGGAATTTGCGGAAGCGAGGATTCATTACTGTGAGGGTTCTCATTTGTATGAATATAAGCTTGAGGATCCGGGATACGCCGGAGACCGTCTGGGCGAGGTAAAGGGAATGACTGACGAGGCGGATGTGGTCATTTTGGTTACGGGTCTGGATGAGACGATCGAGGGGGAGGAGATGGCAGACAGGGAGATGGGCGGAGACAAGGCAGATCTCTATCTGCCTCAGTGTCAGC
>OFHP01001107.1_pt1 | contig 13643 bp, 14 predicted proteins | sample 1521651 | NCBI WGS metagenome assembly OFHP01 (sample SAMEA3504105, study PRJEB24116) | mouse gut metagenome | biome: mouse gut; feature: mouse-associated habitat; material: faeces | place: Denmark | collected 2011 | reverse complement strand
GCCCCTGGTCACTGACAATCCTCCCAATGTGCGGGTCAATATAATCATAGTCCTGAATATCATATTTATGGTTGGAAGGAGATACAAACAGGGGATTAAAATAAATCACATCCACTCCAAGATCCTGCAGATAGTCCATCTTATCCAGGACCCCCTGCAGGTCGCCTCCGTAAAATTCCCGCACCCCCATCACTGCCGGGTATTTATTCCAGTCCTCCACATGTACTGTTTTATCGCCAATATATTCGTATTCTGATGTCAGCACATCATTTGAGGGATCCCCATTATAAAAACGGTCCACATAAATCTGGTACATAATCGCACCCTTTGCCCAATCCGGCGTAGAAAATCCCGGCACGATGCGGAAATCATATATGTCGGAATGTGTGTCGGAGATGCCGCACCGGCTGTAATAACATGTCTGTTCCCTGTCAGAAATCTCAAAATAATATACGAACGGTTCGCAGCCGAGTTTCCAGTCAATCACATAATAGTCAAACTCGCCCTCTGCCGATTCTTTATGCATATTGTATCCGTCTTCGCCCACGACAAGACGCACACGGACGGCATCTTCCTTCGCCGTCCGGAATCTTAACGTGACAATTTGGTTGCAGCCCGGCTCCTGCGGAGATACATACCACCGCGAACCGTCACAAAATAAGGCTTCCCTTCTCATCCGTTATCCTCTCAATCAATTTTATTAATTATACACGTATCATCTCATCCGGCTCATTTATATCAACTGTCTTAAATAAATCTTCAAACTCTTCCCTGGATATCTTTTCTTTCTCCAGAAGAAGATCCGCGCATGCGTGGAGCACGCTGTCATATTCCCGTATGAGCGCTTTCGCCTTCGCATAGCACTCATCAATAATCCTTTTCACTTCCTGGTCTATAACTGTGGCAACGCCTTCTCCGTAGCCTCTTGATGCATGAGCCAGGTCCCGCCCGATGAACACTTCATCGCTGTCATCGTCATAATTGACAAGCCCGACTGTCTCAGACATCCCAAACTTTGTCACCATAGATTTCGCAAGGTCCGTCGCCTGTTTAATATCCTGGGATGCTCCTGTGGTAATGTCGTCAAGCACTTCTTCTTCCGCGACCCTGCCTCCCAGCGACACTACGATGTCCTGCAGCATCTTGCCTTTCGTATCGAACATATCATCCCGCTCCGGCAGGGGCATCGTATACCCGCCCGCGCTTCCGGTCGGGATGATGGAGACGCTGTAGACAGGCCCCACATCCGGCAGCACATGGAATAAAATTGCGTGCCCCGCCTCATGAAACGCCGTAATCCGTTTCTCTTTGTCGGAAATCACACGGCTTTTTTTCTCCGCGCCGATCCCGACCTTGACAAATGCTTTCTTGATATCTTCCTGTATAAGGAACACGCGGCTTGCCTTCGCTGCCAGAATAGCCGCCTCATTCAGCAGGTTTTCAAGGTCTGCGCCGGTAAATCCGGCTGTCGTCTGCGCGATCTGCTTTAAGTCGATCTCCTCGCTCAGCGGCTTGCCCTTTGCATGAACCTCAAGAATCTCCTCCCTGCCCTGAACGTCCGGGCGCCCTACTACCACCTTCCGGTCAAACCTTCCCGGACGCAGAATCGCCGGATCCAGTATGTCCACCCTGTTAGTCGCCGCCATGACGATAATGCCTTCATTGACGCCAAAGCCATCCATCTCCACCAGAAGCTGGTTCAGCGTCTGTTCCCTCTCGTCATGCCCGCCTCCCATTCCGGTTCCTCTGCGGCGCGCCACCGCGTCTATCTCATCAATAAAGATAATGCACGGAGCATTTCTCTTTGCCTCCTCAAACAGATCCCGGACACGGGACGCTCCCACGCCCACAAACATCTCTACAAAGTCAGAGCCCGAAATCGTGAAAAACGGCACTCCTGCTTCTCCTGCCACCGCTTTTGCAAGTAATGTCTTGCCGGTTCCCGGAGGACCCACCAGGAGGACTCCCTTCGGTATCCTCGCGCCTACCTGAATATATTTTTTCGGTGATTTCAGGAAATCCACGATCTCCTCAAGCTCTTCTTTCTCTTCCCGCAGCCCTGCCACCTTTGAAAATGTTACGTTATTGTCGCCTTCTCTGCTCAGTTTCGCGCGGCTCTTCCCGAAATTCATCGCTTTAGCATTTGCGCCGCCGCCCTGACGGTTCATAAACATGAACAGGACAAAAACCGCCGCCACCACTAAAAGCATAGGAATGAGAGTATCGGCAAACCAGCTGTCCTGAGGCACATTGGTCATCGTATAATTCTCAATGCCTTTCTTTTTCAGATACTCCTGCATCTCATTGACATCGGATGTAAAAAGATACTTCGTTTCATCTTCACCGCTTATTTCATTCTTAGTTCCAATCTCAACCCGCCCGGTAGGAACATCCTTGTTCTGGATAATGTCAATGTTTTTTATATTGCCGCTTGCAATCAGCTTTTCAAACTGATTCCAGTTCAGTTCATTTTCTTTCTGATCCATCTGGTTGGTAAACCATAATGCCCCGAATAATACCAATATGAATATGAGCACGCTCGCTCCGCTTATTCCTCTGTTTCTTCTATCATTCAATGTTTATAGCCTCCTTCTACTCAACACCTTCCACAACTCCGATGTATGGTAGATTTCTATATTTTTGCTTATAGTCAAGCCCATACCCGACTACAAATTCATCAGGGATCTTATACCCTATGTAATCAACTTTAACTTCCCTGACCCTGCGCGACGGCTTGTCAAGCAGTGTACAAAGCCTCATGCTCTTCGGCTCTCTCTTCCTCAGGACTTCCAGAAGATAAGAAAGCGTCCTTCCGGAATCAATAATGTCCTCCACCACCAGGACTTCCTTTCCCTCCAGCGTCTCATCAAGATCCTTGGCAATCTTTACGATGCCGCTGGAGGAAGTTCCGTCTCCATAGCTTCCCACGCTCATAAAGTCTATGCTTACAGGAACTGTTATCTGCTTTGCCAGCTCACATGCAAAAAATACCCCGCCTTTCAATATGCAGATCAGATGCACCTGTTTCCCTGCATAATCTTCACTGATCTGCCGGCCCATCTCCTCAATCCTCTTCGTCACGTCCTCCTCCGGGATCATGACCCTTACTGTCTCTGACATTTTCTTCTCCTCCGTAAAATCCAATCTCCAATATCCGCTTTGTCTTATCTGTCACCTGATACGCCTGGCTCTGCCTGTATCCTACGATCCAGATGATCTCTTTACCATCTGCCGCGAGCCAGATGCTGTCTCTTAGCTCCCTCGGGATTTTTTCATTGATAAAATACTGTTTTAATTTCTGTGTTCCCCCGTTTTTATCAATTACAATATAGTCTCCCGGCTCACGATGCCTGATTTTTACAGTATTTGTTATTATATCATAATCGAACCATTTCGTGTAGTTTTTTTCTGGAAATGTTGCTGATTCATTTTCAAATATATTCATCCAGAACTCCGCTTTTTCCTTTGCTCCCGGCTTTTGTGCCGCATTGCAATTCCGAAACAGCAGCCCGTCGTAATTCCGATACGCCTCCACATTGTATGGAAACTTTGCCATCCGCCCTGCCTGTCTGTCCAGCAGGTCGCACGCAGCAGCCACATGCGCTGCGCCTATGTCTCTCCTCGCTCCCGCCGCCTCGCAGAGAGCCTCGCGCATAACCCCTTTTTTAAGCGTTTCAGGAACACGTTTAAATCCATCCTCCCTCAATAGAATCTCCCCTGCATTTTCTGTCTTTATACAGCTTTTTACATATTCAGCAGTTTTTTCCTCCACATATTCCCCCGCCCCCCTGATTGTCTCAGCGCACTGCGCTATATGCTCCACTGTCCTCTCATTCACATATTTTTCCAGGTACGGGATTACCCTTTTGCGTATCCTGTTCCTCGTATAACATTCCTCCAGATTCGTCTCGTCCGTGCAGTACGAGATTTCCCGGTCTTTTAAATACCTTTCAATTTCCTGACGGCTCAGGCAGAGGAGAGGATGAATCCATACGCCGCTTTTCGGCGGAATCCCCCCCATTCCTCTTAATCCGCTGCCCCGGCACAGGTTAAAAATGACCGTCTCGGCATTATCGTTCTGCTGATGTGCCAGTGCAATACAGGTTCCGTCCCACTGGCAGCGCGCCTTTTCCATGCAGGAGCGCCTGACCTCGCGCCCCGCCTCTTCAACCGACAGCCTGCGGTTCCTCGCATACTCTCCCACGTCTTCACGGAAAAGAAAAAAACGCACTCCCGCTTTCTCACACACTTCACGCACATATTTTTCGTCTCTTTTAGCGCTTTTTCCTCTGAGTCCATGGTTCACATGCACTGCCGCAACCTCAAACCCCATCTCTTCCTTTAGCTCTAAAAGCACGAAAAGGAGGCATATGGAATCCGCTCCTCCCGATATGCCTGCGATAACTCTGTCTCCCCGCCTGATCATCTGCCAGCTCTCTATATATTTTCTGACCTTTTTACGCATTTTCTGACCTTTTTCTTTAACCGCCTTTTGTTTCCAGTATAATATATATAATTTTAAGCAAAAATGCAAGAAATACTTATAGTTTCCATAACCCCACTACCACGATAGTCATGTCGTCTGTCGGTTTCTCCTGGCTCCACTCCAATACCCTTCCGAGAAGGCAGTGAGCCATCTCTTTTGGATTGACCGTGTTCGCCTCCTGGATAAAGCCTGCCATCAGCGTGTCCTGCTCCTTCACCGGCAGTGCGTCCATCACCCCGTCTGTGACCATAATCACAAACTCGCCTGATTCCAGCTCTCTTTCAACAGACTCTATCTCCAAATCTTTAATCACTCCGATAGGAAGCGTTGCCATGCTGACCTTCTCCACTCCGTCTAACCTCTTAATAAAAGTGGCGGCCCCCGCCTTTATAAATTCGCAGTACCCTGTATACAAGTCAAACAGGCAAGCGTCAACCGTGGAAAACCGCACATCCTCGCGCCCGATCACAAGGGCGGTGTTCATGATCTCAATAGCGGTTTTTGCCGGAAATCCCGTCTCCAAAAGCTCTTCCAGCATTTCCACCACCATCGTGCTCTCCCGGCAGGCCTCCTCCCCGGAGCCCATCCCGTCCGAGAGCGCCACTCCTTTTTTTCCTCCCGGCAGGTCTGTCATCAAAAACGTATCGCCGGAAATCTGCTCGCAGTCTTTCCCTATTTTTGCCACCCCCTGAAGCGTCTGATAACGTGCGCTCTCCACACAGGCAATCGTACAATACTGCGCCCCTACAATAGGCCTCTCGCCCTGCTGCGGCATCATAACCCTTCCAATGCACGCCCCTGTCTCGTATGCCAGCTCCTTCGTCGCCACACAGATGCCTTTCGCCGCTTTCACTGTCAGATGAAGTTCATACTTGCCCTGAGGCGTAATGTAAAACACAGACGAAAGCATTTTGACCCCTATTTTCTTCAGTCGGGATTTCAGTTTCTTTTCTAAATGCTCGTCCTCAAAAATTCCCGCGTCCAGCTCCCTGGTCGTATACTGGAGCAGTTTTGCAAAGCTCTTCAGCTGCCCGGCGAAGCCTTCTCTGTTTTGCACAATCCTGTTATTCCAGAGAAGGATCTTCTTTGCGTTCTCATATACCTCCAGCGTCTCGCGCAAAAACCTGGGTGCGAGGATGCACTTTCTCTTTAAGCCTCTTTTCAGCTCCACGTTAAGCTCTGCACCATACTCTTCCACCGCGCAGAGAATCTCATACACCATCTGATAAGTGAAAACCCTGTTCTCGTGCAGGCACTCATCCCGCCTTTCGCAGTTCTCACACACCTTGTCCGTAATCTTCCCGAACATCTCTTCAAACTCTTCTTTTGAAAATGTTCCCTTATATCCTTCCAATGTGAAAAAAGTTTTCGACAGGTGCACCATTGAATCCGCAAATTTATCCATCTGCACTACATACGGATTCACAAATGCACCCTTTTCCCTGATCTCTGCCATCCCGACACTCCCCTTGCCAATCAATTAAAAAAGCTTTAGGAGCCTGCCTTTTGCCCCTAAAGCTTATCATTCGTATCTGCGCTATTTTGCTTTGAATACCGTTTCATCTTTATAAACCATGCCCAGTTTCTCCCTGGCCATGTCCTCTACATATGTGTCCGTGCCTACATATGTCTCCAGCTTATCAATCTCTTTTGTCCTTTTCTTCTCTTCCTCAATCTGCTGCTCCAACTCCGCCGCCTGCGCCTTATACGACTTTTCTTTTGCCCGCAGCGTCATCCCGCTGACTGATACGACCGCCGTCAGCAATATGATTACAGCACCTACCGCAAGCATGCTGCGCTTGTGAACCCGCATGCGCCGTTTCTGCCTGCTGCCCCTGCTATTCTTTTTTATTTTTCCCATGGCTGTTGAACACCTGCATTTGTGCTACCACTTTCCCGACAAAATAGAGCTCAGATGGCTTTGCAAACTCGCTAAGGGGCTGGCCATTGATTCTTATCATATCTTTTTTTTTAAGTTTTCGCAATGACTTACATTAAAAAAGCTTAATAATCAGCGTAGATTTTTTTTCTCACTTTTTTCAGTTTCCGCAAAACAACCGAAGAAAAAATCGCCCCAAATACCAGTCCTAGTATAAAATACCATCTGATGCCCCCATCGCTGGTGTAGTAAATTTGCACAAACACATATACAGCCGAGCCAATCCAGAAGATGATGTCCTCACCCCCCATGGCCAGCAGGCTGTGTTTTACAATCTGACGGAAACAAATTATGCCCTGATATGCCAGACGCAGCAGAATACCAGTAATCACCGCCACCAGAAATATGAGCAGTTCCCCTCTGATCTCCGGCATTTATCACCGGAACAGCTTGGAAAACAGGTTCTCCCCCTGTTTCACTCCTGCATGAACCTCCGAGTAGGCGACGCTGTCGATATTGCCTGACAAGTCCACCTCGCCCTTTTCAAGATTCAGGCGGTTCACATGCAGATCCGTTCCTTTCACCATCATCATCCCCTGCTCCGTCTCCAGAAGGATCTCATTCAAATCAAAAGACAGGACGTCGAGAACTCCCGTCACTAAACTCGTCTTACGGTTATTAATGACCAGTTTATGATTTTTCTGTGTGGTTCTCTCTTCCATACCCATCACAACCTTTCTTAATAATCATATGAAAGGTTGTTCGCATTTATTACAAATATTTGAACAGATTTGCAGCCTCTTCCTTTTTCGTGGTATCCCTGAGCTCCAGAACCTCCACTTTGACATTCTTTGTTCCGAACTGGATCTCGATAATGTCCCCAGCTTTCACTTTGACAGAAGCCTTCGCCACTTTTCCGTTGACCAGCACTCTCCCCGCATCACACGCCTCATTCGCAACTGTCCTGCGCTTAATCAGGCGGGATACTTTCAAGAATTTGTCCAGCCTCATCCTTCCACCTCCTTCACGAAAAAAGCAGAGAGCCAAAGACCCTCTGCTTCATCTATCCTCAGAAATTACTCGTTCACAGCATCCTTTAATGCTTTGCCAGCTTTAAACTTCGGCGCCTTGCAGGCATCAATCTTCATAACGCTGCCTGTCTGCGGGTTTCTGCCCTCTCTTGCAGCTCTCTTCGTAACTTCAAAAGTACCGAACCCTACAAGCTGAACCTTGTGCTCTTTCTTAAGTTCTTCTGTTACAACATCAACAAAAGCCTTTAACGCTTTTTCGGAATCTTTTTTTGATAATTCTGCCTGCTCCGCGATTGCTGCTACTAATTCTGTTTTGTTCATGGATAATTTCCTCCTCTTGTCATCACTTGAAATACAGTTTTATTTTATGATTTTTCGCCTCATGATATAGTTATACCCATTTTCATACTGTTTGTCAAGGACATTTCTGCCTTTTCACGGTTTTAACCACATTCGGCGGCAAACTGTTACAGCATGGAGTCAATCATTGCCAGAACTTTCTCTCCCAGTGCTTTTGACTTCGCATCCGCATCTTCCAGGGAGTTTCCTTTTATCCCGTAATAGAATTTCACTTTCGGCTCTGTTCCCGACGGCCTTACGCAAAGCCACGCGTCATCTTCCAGGTCATAATACAGCACATTGGATGCAGGCAGGCCCGTCGCCGTAATTTCTCCCGTCCGCAGGTCTTTAATCGTGTCTGCCTGATAATCTCTTGCTTTCAGCACTTTATATCCGCCGAACTCTGACGGCGTATTTTTACGCAGAGTTTCCAGGATTTCCTGTATCTTGTTCAGCCCCTCAATGCCTTTCAGCGTGATAGCCTGTATGTCGTCCTTGTAATATCCGTATTTCTCATACATGTCCACCATCGCATCCCAGAGTGTCTTGCCCTTTGTCTTATAGTAAGCTGCCGCCTCGCAGAGCGCCATCGTGGCAACGATCGCATCCTTATCCCTCGCATGCGTTCCGATCAGGCACCCGTAGCTTTCCTCAAACCCAAACAGGTAACTTCCTTTTCCCGTAGTCTCAAACCCGAGAATCTGCTGCCCGATATACTTAAATCCTGTCAGAACTTCTATAAGTCCCGCATCATATCCCTTTGCTATGGCATCCGCCATGTTGGATGTCACGATTGTCTTGATGAGGTACCCGTCTTCCGGCAGGCCCTTAAGCTCTTTCCTCTGTCCGATCTCATAGTCCGCCAGGAGGCATCCTGACATGTTTCCGGTAAGTGTATGGTACACGCCATCCTTATCCTTTACCAGCACTCCAAGGCGGTCTGCGTCCGGGTCTGTGGCAAGCACCAGGTCCGCATCAACTTCTTTCGCAAGCTTTAGGCCAAGCTCAAACGCCTCTTCCGCCTCCGGATTCGGATATGATACAGTCGGAAACTCCCCGTCCGGCAGTTCCTGCTCTTTTACCACATATACATTTTTAAAACCTAACTCTTTCAGAATGCGCCTTGCTGGAACATTTCCGGTTCCGTGAAGAGGACTGTAGACAATCTTAATCTGATCGCCGGCCTCATCGATAGCGTCCTGATGAATCACCTGTTTCTTCAGCTCTGCAATATACCCGTCGTCTATCTCCTGTCCGATGACCTGATAAAGCCCCGCCCCCTTTGCAGCCCCAAGCTCCATCGTCTTCACCGTACTGTAATCTGTAACAGCCTTCACTTCGTCCATGATTCCCTTGTCATGCGGCGGGGTAATCTGCGCGCCGTCCTCCCAGTATACCTTATACCCGTTGTACTCCGGCGGGTTATGGCTGGCAGTGATGTTGATTCCGGCGATACAGCCAAGCTTCCTCACTGCATAGGAGAGCTCCGGCGTCGGGCGGAGCGCGTCAAACACATACGCCTTGATGCCATTTGCCGCAAGGCAGAGCGCCGCCTCATCTGCAAATTCCGGAGACATCCGGCGGGAATCAAACGCGATTGCGACCCCCTTTTTCTGTCCGTCCTTGCTGATAATATAGTTTGCAAGCCCTTGAGTCGCCTTCCTTACCGTATAAATGTTCATGCGGTTCGTCCCCGCACCGATGATTCCCCTAAGACCAGCCGTCCCGAATTCCAAATCCTTATAAAAACGTTCCTTGATCTCGTTATCATCCTCTGCAATGCTTCTTAATTCTTCCTTTGTTGCTTCATCGAAATATGGGTCGTTCAACCATCCCTCATATCTTTCACGGTATTCCATTTTTGTACCTCCTGTCCTTAATGATTCTATTATACAACAGGAATCTACAAATGAAAAGAAAATATCTCTTCTAAAAACCTCTTCTTTTCCTCTGTCTGCCGGATAGCCATGCTAAGTTTCTCAATACTCTTCGCAGAAATCCATGCTTTGTTGGAATGATAGTAGGAATTCGCCACCTTCCAGAATTTTTCCGGGTAAATGAGCCGGATTTTGAGATATTCCATCTCTTCCCTGGAAAGCGGGCGGATTGCCGAGTAAGCATTCAGCATATTATCGCCCAGCCTGACTTTCCATCCTTGTTTTTCCATCACTTTCCGCAGGAAATAGTACAAATCTTCCACTTGTACATCTCTTTTAAATTTTTCAAAGTTCGTAACCGCAATCTGGCATGGCTCTTTCCTGTAACAGTGTTCTCCCGAGAGCATTAAAATATTGTGGTAGTTGTACTCCCCGTGGGTCAGGCATCCCGCCTTTATGCTTTCCTCATACAGCCCGTCATAGCCCGAGCCTGCAAGAAGTTCTCCCGCAGCTTTGGCCCACTCATACATCTCATCAAAAAATTTTAAGAAGACAATCTCAAAATCTCCTTTAGATGTAAGCCCCCGCACGAATTTCCGCACTTTTCTCAGTTCCCTGTCATGCCGTTCGTATTCTTTTTCCAGGCGTTCCGCCCTTGTCTGCGACGGCAGGCTCACCCTCATGGCAGCATGCAGTTTCGCTAGATTGCCTGACGCTTCCAAAAGCTCCGGCGGTTTCTTAAAATCACATTCCCGCCCCAAAAACCATCTCCGCAGCATATATTTTTTCCCGTCCTCACGGATCGTCACCAATTCATTCTCCCTGTTGGGCATAATACTGTCCGTATGACAGGGCCCATACTCTTCCAAATGTGCATACAGTTCGCACAGTGCCAGAAGACGCCCTGACGGCGCCGACACCTCCTTCAGAAGAAACACCCCCTGAGCCGTGTCGCATAAAACAGCACCCCTGACTTTACGGGTGCTGTTTACGTCAATCTCATATTTTTCCAAAATGTTCCTATCATAATCCTGCATATTGACATCCCCTGCACTCTACATTACGTGTTCTTTTCAAAATATGATGCCACGCCGCAAAATATGATTACAAAAGCAGGGATAATTTCTAATCCCTGCCCTTTACAGACGCTTTAAAAGCTCCTCTTTTGTATTGTATTCCGGTTTCCTGATCACAAGCTCCAAAAGTTTTTCCAGTTTTTCCCCTATTTCCTTTCCGGGCGACATTCCTGCCTCAATCAGATCGTTTCCCGTCACCGCCAGATCTTTTAAGGAGACGCATTCCTTCTTTTCCAGTATATCCTGGTACAGCTTTTCAATCCCGTCCAGATCTTCCAGTTTTTCTTCCCGAAGGAAAAGGCTCTGCGCCAGCACATCCGCGCGGCGCACCTCAATATACTGCGGGAAAAGCTCTTCCCCAATCTTATGCATGGCTCTCCTTACATTTTCCGCCTCCACAGGCATCCGGTAATCATGAAAATGCACAAGCCGCGTCACTTTATGAATTGTATCGTTATCAAATTTAAGCCGTTTCAGGATGTCTTTGGCAATAACTTCGCTCTCCAGTGCGTGTTTCTTGAAATGTGCGATTCCCTTTTCATCAATGGTCTTCATCGCAGGCTTTCCCATATCATGCATGAGCATTGCAAGCCTCAGGACTTTGTCCGGCCTTATATTTGCAAGAGAGTGGAGGGTATGCTCGCCTACCGTATAGATATGGTGGGGCGTTTCCTGCTCTACACCCATCATCTCGTCAAACTCCGGCATAAACTGTGCAGTGATGCCAAGCTCATATGCCTCCCTCAGATACCCCGGCCGCTTCGAAGTGAGCATCTTGACCAGCTCTACCTGTATCCTCTTCCGATCTAAGAGTCGGCGCAAGTTTCCTCATCCCCTGCCTCGTAATCTCCTCTATGCAGAAACCCAGCTGCGCCGCAAAGCGCACGCCCCGCAGGATACGCAGCGCGTCCTCCGAAAAACGGGCAGCCGCATACCCGACGCACCGGATAACCCCCTCCGCCAGATCCTCCTGACCCCCAAAGATATCCACAAGTCCGTCCTTTTCATTATATGCCATGGCATTTATCGTAAAATCCCTCCGCATGAGGTCTTCTTTTAAGCTGCGGGTAAAGGTCACTTCACTCGGATGCCGGCTGTCTTCATATTTCCCGTCAATGCGGTAGGTTGTAACCTCAAAACTGTCCTTATCCAGAAGTACGGTGACCGTTCCATGTTCAATCCCCGTGTCAAACGTCTTTTCAAACAGAGCCTTCGTCTGCTCCGGCGTGGCAGAGGTCGTGATATCCCAGTCCTCCGGTTCCCGCCCCAGAATAGAATCCCTCACGCATCCGCCTACCGCATAAGCCTCGTACCCATGCTCCATAAGGGTTCCGATAATTGTATTTACTTTTTCAGGTAATTGAATCTTAATTTCTCTCACTGCACTTCTCCCAAAAAAGCGAGGCATAAAATGCCCCGCCGTATTTTAGCCTTTAGTACGCCTTGCCCCAGTAAGCCATATGTTTTGCCGGTTTTCCGCACCAGATGCACTTATCGGAGATCATCTCCTCATCCTCTATCAGACACCTGGTAGCCGCTCCTCCCGTCACATATTTTACCTCGCCCTCGCACTCGGGGTCGCCACACCAGCAAGCTTTTACAAATCCGCGGTTCTGCCGGAATTTCGTTTTCATCTCCTCGATATCAGTAGCCGTATCGATATGCGCTTTCAAGAACTCTTCCGCCCTCTTATACATATCGGACTGGATTATCTCAAGGATATCGCGCAGCCTTGTCGCAATCTCGCCCATCGGCACTGCAATCTTCTCGCGGGTATCGCGGCGGACTACAACCACCTGGTTGTTCTCGATATCCTTCGGCCCGATCTCGATACGGGTCGGTATGCCGAGAATCTCCTGCTCTGCAAATTTCCATCCCGGGCTCTTGTCAGAATCATCAATCTTCACCCTGTAGCCAGCCTTCTTAAGCTCTTCAAACAGCGCGAACGCCTTGTCAAGAACGCCTTCCTTATGCTGCGCGATCGGGATTATCCGGCACTCAACCGGCGCAACATGCGGCGGCAGGACAAGCCCGTCATCGTCACCGTGAACCATGATAAGCCCGCCGATGCTTCTTGTGGACCATCCCCAGGATGTCTCATAAACGCTCTGAAATTCATTGTTCTTATCAATATATTTAATGCCGAATGCATCCGGGAACCCACTGCCGAAGAAATGGCTCGTGGCTGACTGCAGCGCTTTTCCGTCATGCATCAGCGCCTCGACAGTATAAGTGTCCTGCGCTCCGGCAAACTTCTCGTGCTCTGCTTTCCTTCCCGATACAAACGGGATGGCAAGCGTCTCCCTGTAACAGTCCTCATATACATGGAACATCTGGATAGTCCGCGCCTCTGCCTCCTCGTATGTCGCATGGATCGTATGGCCCTCCTGCCACAAGAACTCTCTGGAGCGCAGGAACGGCCTCGTCGTCTTCTCCCAGCGCAGAACGCTGTTCCACTGATTCCATACCTTCGGAAGATCCCTGTAAGATTTTACAGTCCTCGCCCACAGGTCGCAGAAAAGCGTCTCGGACGTGGGGCGGATGCAAAGCCTCTCCTGAAGCCTCTCCATGCCTCCGTGGGTTACCCATGCAACCTCCGGCGCAAAGCCTTCCACATGATCCGCCTCTTTCTCTAAAAGGCTCTCCGGGATCAGGAGCGGCAGCGATACGTTCTCGACACCTGTCTCTTTAAAACGCCTGTCAAGGTCTGCCTGTATCAGCTCCCAGATCGCATATCCGTTCGGCAGGTAGTTAAGGCAGCCCTTTACGCTGGAATAATCACACAGGTTCGCCTCCCGCACAACATCTGTATACCACTGCGCGAAGTTCTCGTCACGCGGAGTGATATTTTTAACTAATTTCTTGTCTTTTGCCATGTTTCTCTTCTCCTTCTCTTTTTATGCGGTCATGCCCGCACGAATAATTGCCAGGAGCCGGAAACACACGGTATAAAAA
>OFHP01001096.1_pt1 | contig 13736 bp, 12 predicted proteins | sample 1521651 | NCBI WGS metagenome assembly OFHP01 (sample SAMEA3504105, study PRJEB24116) | mouse gut metagenome | biome: mouse gut; feature: mouse-associated habitat; material: faeces | place: Denmark | collected 2011 | reverse complement strand
CCTTCAAATCAAAGAGGGAGAGATTTTGGAATTATGTTAAGATCATTTCATGATTTAGGATATAATGTTGAATGGAGAGTGATTAATGCAGCTGAATATGGGGCAAGGCAAAAAAGAAGGAGAACTTTTATTTTTGCATGGAAAAGAAATACATATTATCAGAAAAGATTAAATAATGACTCATATGAGACTCTTATTTTGAAGAATGGATTATTTGCTCAAACATTTCCAATTAAAAATGATAAGAAGCAGAGGGTTTTATCATGTGACATAAGTAGTGATAGTTATGAAGATACTGTAAGAATGACAAAAGATTTTAATTTTCGATTTGAAAATACAGGATGTATGATTGAGGGAAGTATAAAAACTTTTAGAACATTTCCGTGTGAGAAGGAAGCGATTCCTTTAAGAGAAATCTTGGAACATAATGTAGATAAGTGTTTTTTTCTTAATGAAACTCAAAAAGAGAAGTTTAAAGAGATGAAAGGAGCTAAACGAAAACCACGGAAAAAGCCAAATGGTGAACAATATTTTTTTACAGAAGGAGCTATACCATATCCAGAAAATTTAGAGTTGCCTGGAAGAACTATGTTAACAAGTGAAGCTACCATTAATCGGTCAACACATGTTATAGAAGATTTGGATACACATGGACTTAGATTTTTAACACCTATAGAAACAGAAAGACTTCAATATTTTCCTGATGATTGGACAAATACAGGAATGACTACAAGGCAAAGATATTTTATGATGGGGAATGCATTGGTAACATATATTATTGCGACATTAGAACCTCATTTATCAACAATTTTTGATAAGGAGAAGTAAAGGATGTTTATAAAGACATATTCATATCGTTATGCAAAGGAAATTTTAAAGTCAGAAAATTTTTGTGAAATTTATGATAAAATCATTCATATTTGTGAGCTTTGTCCTATACCTTACTACCATAATAAATCAAATACTCAGAAGAATAAGAATGTCATTCAACAGTTAATGAATACATATTTTTATGTTTGTTTGAAAGACTGGGGATGGATTGAAGAAGCATTTGCTACACCAGAGAGCAATAAAGATTCATTAAGGGCAGATTTTAGAAAAACATTTGATGGGAACGATATTTCACTTCAGATAGAAGTAGAGTTTGGAAATGCGGCTAGTATTTATAGAGATTATGTTAAATTTCAATTGTCTTTTTCTTCTAATTTGGCTGATATATGTATTTTAATAGTGCCAAGTTATCATTTGGGTAAAAGGATTGATAGTGGATTATCCAATTTTGAAAAAATTTGTAGAGAATTACCTTCGGCCAAGCTTTCTATAACTGTTCCAATTTTAGTTATAGGTTTGTTTGATCTTGATGAAGATGATAATGAATGTAAAGTTTGGAATGTAGAAAAAATTGAATCGAATTTGGATATATGTAAAGGTGCAAAAAAAGAATATAAAGAATATGCACCTTCAGGTGAAGCCGCCGGATGGACATGTGGTAATTTCTGCGCCTTTATCCGTGGACGATAAAGCTATAGAGGCTTATGCCAGAACTCAACTCGGCTTTATCAAGCGGGCTATTGCGCAGTTTCAGGATCAGCCAAGGGCATCGAAGCGGCAGTATGTTTCCGGTGAAACGATGTATATCTGGGGAAAGCAGTACTTCCTTGTCTTTAAGCCGGACAATCAGAAGAACAGCTTCGAGATTCAGAATCAGAATATTGTTCTTTCCATGAGTGCCAAAAGCACGGTAAAGCAGCGAGATGCCTATGTCAAAGAGGAATATCGAAAGATTCTGAAAGAAGAAATAGAAAAACGTATGCCAAAGTGGGAAGCACAGACAGGCCTTAAATGCGATTCTTGGCAAACAAAATATATGGTCACAAAATGGGGTGCCTGCAGCACAGACAAAAAGAAGCTGTGGTTCAACTTGCAGCTTGCCCAGAAACCGTTTGCTTGCCTTGATTATATTATTTTGCATGAGCTTACACATTTAATTACAAGAAAGCATGACGCCACATTCATCGCACACATGGATAGGTACATGCCTAATTGGCGTGAAATTCGGAAAGAGCTCAACGACAGCAGACTGGACTACTATGAAGCACAGGACGAAAGTCCACTGCAGAAACTGATCGACCAATCTCGTTATGACGACATCCGGGATGCGGCCATAGCTTATATTCAAGAAGAGCATTCTGGTGACACTAAGAGACTTTCGGTCGTTGATATGGAAATCGAGAATGTTATCCACATTGAACAGCCAGAGGATGGCGTAATTGCTTTCGATGTAATTGCATCATGCGATGTCGAAATGCCGTCTGCTTCTCGCAAGGGATATTTTAATGAGCGCTGGCTTAAGATCCATTGTCAGGCTACTCTTGGCATCGATATGAGCGGGTTCCGAATCATGTCTGTTGGTAATTGTGAGCCGCAAGAGGAATCTGATAATGACCGCCTGTCAGGAGAGTTGGTGCCTATTATCTCTCGTGACCAGTTTGACGACGAGGCCGAAAAGTTCCTAACGAGGTATTGTCCGGAAGCGCTGGATAAACCGATGAGAGTTCCAATCGAGACGATAGCCAGCGATATGAAACTACAGGTTATCGAAGATGTCCCTCTGTCAGATGATCTCACTTACTTTGGAACTATCATATTTGATAACGGGAATGTTCTCGATAAGCATCGGAAGATTACAATCCGCAATGCTAAACGTGGAACAGTATATCTTGATCCGCGTGTTTCCTACGAGAGATCTGTAGGAACAAAGCGTACTACACTGGCACACGAGTGTTTTCACTGGCATCGTCATCAGCCATACCACATGCTGATGAAAATGATAGGTGCCAATGATAATTTGGGAAAAGCAATTCAATGTCAGATAGCCGCTAATTCCATGGATTCAGATAAATGGAAGGCTGTAGACTGGATGGAGTGGCAAGCCAAAGGCGTCGCTCCGAGAATCTTGATGCCCGCGAAACCGACACGCTTGAAGGCAGATCAGCTCCTTGCAGTTTATGGTGGGGCTGATGATGCGAGCATTGCAGCTTATGAGAATGTCATTGATGAACTTGCGGAGCTGTTTGATGTGTCGAGACAGGCCGCCAAGGTTCGCCTGATGGATCTGGGATATTCCAAAGCCGAGGGCGCATATCCATTTGTGGACGGTCAGTATGTTCGCGGATATTCATTTGAAGCAGGTGCCTTGGATAAGAATCAGACGTTCACTATTCCCTATGCCGATTTGTTTAAGGCGTACTGCTTTGATCGTGAGTTTAAGAAGCTGATTGACAGCGGAAAGTTTATTTTTGCAGATCGTCATCTCGTTCTCAATAATGAGAAATACATAACGAGAGATCAAGCCGGGAATGCTGCTCTGTCAGAATATGCACTCTTGCACATGGATGAGTGCTGTGTGGTTTTCTCGAAGGGCTATAGTTATCAATCGAAATATCAAGGCGCGAAGTATTACGCGCAGTTCATGCGGAATGCCGCACCTGTTGAAAATCAGGTCGAGTATTCCTTTGAGCTTAATGCGCACAACAAAGCACTTCTTGATCAGATCAAGAACGCAAAGCGCCGTTCTGAAGCATTACGCAGATATCCCGGCTCTTTTGCAGAGACACTGGTCGCGTTACAAAAAGAGAGAAAGCTCTCAAATAAGCAATTGGCAGACCGTTCACTTGTTGGTGAAAAGACAATTCAGCGCTTAAGAAACGATGAGGAATACCCGACTTCAGTTCAGACAGTTCTTGCATTGTGCGTAGGCCTTAAGCTGCCTTTGCCAGAGGCTGAGATGTTTCTCGGTAAAACAGATTTTAAATTGAATTCGATGAAAAACGAAGGTTATGTTTATCAATGTGTTTTAGCGGCCTGTGCTGAGAATTCGATTTATGAAATAAATGAAATGCTCAAGGAAAACGGAATTACTCCTCTGGGGAGCGATCCCGATCTTCAATGACAGTAGGAGGATTGATGCGGAATGAAAGGTTCAGAATGCAAATTCGTTAAATACATGGAAGGCTCGGATAAGCGCTTTGTCATCCCGGTATATCAAAGAAATTATGACTGGAAGACCGAGAACTGCAAGCAGCTGTACGATGATCTCGTAAAGATCATCAAGGGGAATCGGAAGAGCCACTTTTTCGGGAGTCTTGTTTCTGTCTATAATCCGGATGGGCACAATGAGGAGTTCCTGATAATCGATGGCCAGCAGCGTCTTACGACAGTTTCGCTGTTGTTTCTTGCCATGTATAACCTGATTGATAAGAGTGTCATTGTGCCGGAAACTGCTAATCTGAAGCAGCGAATTTTCGAGGAATACCTTGTGGACAAGTGGAAGCCGGAGGATACCCGCATCAAGCTCAAACCGGTAAAGAATGACCAGACGGCTTTCGGGAAGCTGTTCTCTGATCCGACGGAGCATATCCGCGAATCCAATCTGACTGTGAACTACGACTATTTCTATGACCGCATTCAGAAACAGGAAATCACCATCGACCAGCTTTATGATGCAATCTGTTGTCTGGAGATTATAAACATCCGGCTGGATATGGACGACAATCCTCAGCTCATTTTTGAGAGCCTGAACTCGACCGGTCTTGACCTCAGCGAGGGTGATAAAATCAGAAACTTCATTCTGATGGGCTTGCCTTCTAAGGAGCAGGAGGATTATTACGAGAAATACTGGAACAAGATCGAAGTCTGCACGAAGTATGATGTAAGTGCCTTTATCCGGGATTACCTGAGTGTGAAGCAGCAGGCTATTCCGCAGCAGAAGAAAATCTACGTCAATTTTAAGGACTTTGTGGAACTCGGAAAAATTGAAACGGAACCACTTCTTGCCGAGATGCTGGCCTATGCAAAACGGTACCAGATTCTCCTTGATGGTAACTCCGGCAGTGCTGCTCTTGACGCTTGCATTGACCGACTGAACCGTCTGGAGACTACGGTAACAAGGCCGTATTTCCTCGAAGTGCTGCGCCTATATAACGAAAACAAACTGACGTTAGCACAGGTCACTGAGATTTTCCTGACGACAGAGAATTACTTATTCCGCAGAACGATGTGCGACCTGCCGACTAATGCCTTGAATAAAATCTTCCTCATGCTGCACCGAGAGATCATACGATACGACGGTACCGAGGATAACTATGTTGAGAAGCTCAAGTATGCACTTCTTTCCAAGAAAGAACGTGCCCGCTTCCCGGACGATGTGGAGTTCAAGGCGGCATTTGAGGAACGTCCAGTTTATCTGATGAACAGCAAGAATAAGATTTATATTCTTGAGCGCTTCGAGAACTTCGGCACTTCGGAGGATAAGGATGTATACCGTCACTGTGACGATGGCACCTATTCAATTGAGCACATTATGCCTCAGCATCTGACGCCGGTGTGGCAGAAGGAGCTGGGCGATGACTATGAGCAAATACATGAGATTTGGCTGCACCGTATGGCAAATCTTACGCTGACGGCCTATAACTCCAAATACAGCAATAGCTCTTTCACTGAAAAGAAAACCATGCAGAATGGTTTCGATGACAGCGGTATACGCATGAATACTTGGATCGCCAAGAAGGACAAGTGGACGCTGGCGGAGCTGGAGGAGCGCAGCGAATATCTTATGGGTCGGGCTCTGTCAATCTGGGCAGCACCAGTCACAGAGTACAAACCGGAAGAAAAACAGCTTGATACTTATACCCTTGAGGATGAGGGTGAATTGACCGGACGTCTGATTGCGAAGTTCACCTTTAAGAACACCGAACAACCGGTAACGAGCTGGGTTGAGATGTTCCAGAAGGTTATTCAGATTCTGTATGCCGAGGATAAGGCCATTATCACTAAGCTGGCCATGTTGGAGGAGGAGAACATAGCTCTCCACTTCAATACAAATCAGGATGCGTTCACGAAGTCGCTTGAGATCGGCGATGGCATCTATGTATGGACAAACACCAGCACGCAGAGTAAGCTGTCTGTCCTGAGTCGTCTCTTCAAACTGTACGATGAAGATCCGGCAGACTTGGTGTTTTATCTGCGTGATGAGAACGAGGCCAATGAGGATGAGCCGGGCAGCCGTTACGAGCTCCGGAGAAAATACTGGACGTACGCGCTTCCTATTATCCAGAAGGCGCACGGCGAGGATGGCTCCTTCTCCAATGTTAATCCGTCAAGAGATAACTGGATCAATGGCTTCTTTGGTATAGGTGGCTTCTATCTTTGCTGCGTAGCAAACTTTGATGCAGCGCGGGCAGAGGTCGTATTTGGCAGAGGAAATAAGCAAGAAAACAAGGCTGCATTCGATAGCCTGTACACACATAAAGCAGAAATAGAATCTGCGCTGGGCACGACACTCCAGTGGAACCGTGGCGACGACATTAAATCGTCCAAGGTATTCATTCAGCTGAATAACGTCAGCATCGAAAATGAGACCGATTGGCTCCAGATGGCTAACTTCCACGCTGATTGGACAAAGAAGTTCTACGATGTAATTGTGCCATTTATTCAACAGGCAATCTGATCTTGCCAAGGAGATGATTACATGATTTCAAAAGAATTAAAAGCTATCATTGATAAGTTAAACGAACAAGGCAAAATGATTTTTCTTGAGGGAGCAACTGAAGAACAGATTACTCAGTTCGAGAAAGACCATGAGATTGAACTCCCTGAGAAATATAAAGAATGGTTGCAATATTCTGACGGTGGAGAGCTGTTTCTTCCCGCTGGAGTGCAGTTTTATGGTGTGGCGCATAAGCCAATAATCGATGTAGATGAAAATGATAGGCCTGATGAAAAATATATTGTAATTGGTGCTTTAGCTTCTGGTGATCCAGTATTATGCGAGAAGTCAGGCGAAAAAATCTCGATATATGATCATGAAACGGGAAGTATCGATGACGAGCTGGTCTATGATGATTTTTATGCTTTCTTGAATGACCTTTACGACTTGCTTGGTATAGGAGAATGAGCCTATGTCAAAAACAAGTATAAAGGAAAGAAATAAGGCAATAAGACTCGCTTGGGAAAGAGAACAAAAATTAGTCGCTGAGGGCAAAGGAACACGGGACTGGTCGCAGGAACAACAAAAGGACATCCTTGATCCTAATATAGGAAAAGCTAAGGACGACAATGGACGCTCCTTTGAAGGCCAGCACATGAAGAGTGCTGCTGAGTATCCGGAATACCAAGGTGATCCGGATAACATACAGTTTCTTACAAGGGATGAACATCTGGCGGCTCATAAAGGTAGTTGGCAAAATCCGACCAATTGGTACTATAATCCGGACACTAAAGAGTTCATTGATTTCGGAGAGAATAAACCTATTCCTTGCGAAGCTATTAATCTTAGTGAGCCGGTGTGCAGTCCTGTTATTGATAGTCAGAATGAAAACGACGAATTAAAAGAATCCTCCAAAGCGGAAACAGAATCTACAGAGCGCGTGAAACCTTCGCAGCGGGAGGATGCAGCGCATCACTCAGAAACCAAATTGCAAAATAAAACTAAGATAGCATCACCAGAGGTACATGAAAGCTTTGGAGATAAGTTTCTCCATGTGATTAATGCTGTCAAAGGATTCGGCGAAAGACATCCAGTATTATCTGGTGTACTAAAGGTTGCTGGAATAGCTGCATTAGCAGCCGGAGCTGACGCAATTGCAAATAGCGGCAATGGATCATCAGGTGGTGGTTCAAGATCATCTTCATCGGATGATTATTCGAGTCGTTCTTCTGACGATGACTATGCAGACTCTTGGAATGATGATTATGATAGCTCATCATCTGATAGAGATTATCCAGATGAGCGTTCCTCGCCTGAAGAGCATACGGTGCCCGCACATGGGCAGCATTATCACACAAAGGATGGTGTGATCTGGAAAGAAAAGAAACCATATCAACGTGGCGGGAAACACGATGATGATTAGAGTTGAGGCGATGGAATTTCAGACTTGTTCCCTCGGAGCGAAGTCTTGAAGCGGTCGGCAAATCTGTGCCTTTGCATATTATAGGTAGGAGCAAGGTCTTTGACCTGTTTCCGAGAACGCACAAGGGTAAAAATTGGTGTATTTCGAGGAAAAAACACGCTTTGATAAATTCCCGCGAACGACCGCAAAAATCTGACATCAATCTGGAGCAATCGAGCCATGTGGAGACTATTGTGTCGATACAAAAGAAAATTTCGTAGAAATCCTTTATTTTAGGCACTTTGCGAAGCATTTTACGTTCACTTCGGAGGGTGAAAAAATCCGAAATAAGCACCTCAAAAACTACTTTGACGTTTCGGTGGTAGTTGATATCGGGTGTGGGAACACAAACGGAAAATAAAGGGTTTGGGCAATCAACGTGTCTATGTAGTGTCCACCTTGCTGATAAAAAGCGGGCAACAGGCTCTTAGAAATTGAACGGGATAGGCGTATCATTAGAGATAGTGGTACGCTTATTTTTTTGCCCCGATTTTGCATATTTGAGCCGACTGCCATTTCCTTATATAATGAAAGCAAAAAAGGACGGTGGCAATTATGAGGGAGAAACTGAATCATTTGTATGTAAACAGCCAAGAGAGGACAATCCTGTTACATAGCCTTGTCGAGCTGAAAAATCAGCTCATACAGCAAGGCAGATATACCGACCCTGTTGACGAGCTTATCTTCAAGGTCAGCAATGCTCCCATTAAGAAATTAAAGGTTGTGGCAGGTTAAGGGGAGGTCGTGAGGCATGGAGTTTGAAAAGTTGGTAACATTAGCATTGGAAAATCTGAAGGAAAACTCCGTATATCAGCTTTTGCAGTCAGACATGGATTTTCAGCAGGAAAGCAATGCGGAGGGCTGTGCGGAGCAAAGCTATATCCGACTTGATTTGACGGAGAAACAGCGGCAGATATGCAACCATCTTCTGGATTGCAGGGACAGTCAGAACATAGATTATTCCAACTGTTCTTATGTGGCAGGGCTTTATGATGCGTTCCGCATTATGGCAGTCCTGTTTCCAGAGAAATGGGATATAGAGCAGGTGCGGCAAGCCCTGTGCAAGAATTAAAAACTGAATATGGAAAGATAGAGATTACATAGCCGATTGGTACAAGCCAGTCGGCTTTTTTGCGTTCTCTGGTACTGTTACATAGCCGCCTTTGACAAAGCGGCTAAATCTATGCGAAAGGAGGACGCACCCATGTCAAATTGCAAAGTAATCGCTTTAACCAATCAGAAAGGCGGTGTCGGTTATGAAAAGTAAGTTACTCAAACTTCGCACTTGCATAAGTGCCTATGCACCTTGAAAATTCAATAAAAACTGGCAATAAAATAGCATGAAACACTCTGGTTTTGGTATAATTGAGTTGTCCAAAAACAAAATACCACCGGAGGCTCATGCTATGAATAACAGTATAACACAAGACAACCAGAATGATAACCAGATTTCTAAAACCATCAAAAGATTTTTCGCCAGATTCCATGTGGCGTCTGCCCTGAAAACGGCGGGCGCTTATCATAAGAAAGGTACACCTGTGACACAGATTTTTCAGTATCTGTTTCTTCTGATCTTTTCAAACAGAAGCATGTACATGAATCTGCTGTCGGGAAGAAATACGCCGGCTTTTGCTAAAGATACGGTATACCGCTTTATGAAATCAACACAGATCAACTGGATCAGGTTCACAACGATACTTGCATCAAGAATTATCAAGGATGCCGTTGTCCCGCTGAATAATGCGGACAGGGAAAATGTCCTCTGTATTGATGACTCCATGTTTGAGAGAAACCGCTCCAAGAAGGTGGAACTCCTTGCAAAAACTTACGACCATGCAAAACATGCCTATCAGTTTGGATTCCGTATGCTGACCCTTGGATGGACAGACGGCAGTACATTTCTTCCCGTAAACAGCATCCTTTTATCCACGGACAATAAGAAAAACCGTGTGAATGAAGCCGTCAGCCTTGATAAGAGAACCGTTGGTTATAAGCGCCGCAAACTTTCTGTGACAAAAGGGACGCAGGCTATGTTAGAACTTCTCAAAGCCGCTAAAAATGCTGACATTCCTGCAAAATATGTTCTCTTTGACAGCTGGTTTTCTTCTCCAAAATCGCTTCATGCTGTAAAAAATCTTGGCTATGAAGTGATTGGAATGATTAAGAAAACCCCGAAAATGTTCTTCCGATACAATAAAGAAGAACTCTCCCTTATCAATATCTACAAAAGGAACAAGAAACGCAGGGGACGTTCCAGATATCTCTTATCGGTGGAGGTGGAAGTTATCAGGGGAGAAAAATCCATCCCCGCAAGAGTCGTATATGTCCGCAACCGGAATAAGCGGAAAGAGTACCTCTGCCTTATCTCAACGGATACGTCTTTAAGCGAAGAAGAAATCATCCGCCTTTATGGGAAACGCTGGGATATCGAAGTATTCTTCAAAGTCTGCAAGAGTTATCTCAGGCTCAGTAAAGAATGCCATTCCCTTTCCTTTGATGCAATGAGCGCCCACACAGCGGTGGTCTTTACCAGATATATGATGCTGTCCATCGAAAACAGGGAATCAAACGACAACCGGTCTCTTGGGGAATTATTTCTATACTTTACTGACGAAATGTCTGACATTACATGGATACAGGCATTTCAGATGCTGCTCCAAATGTTCCGGAAACTTTTAGAGGAACACTGCGATCTCGTTGATGAAAAGATAGATGAACTGGTTGAAGCATTCATCAGCACTTTGCCATCTCTGCTACAATCGCAATTAGTTGCAGCATAGCGGCATAAAAGACTGTTCTTTGATAATTGAATCACTGCCAGATATTGAATTTTCAAGGTGCATAGCTAAAATCTATGTGCGAAGTTTGAGTTAGTTAATCAAAAATCAGGTTTGAAATATAGGGGTAAATTTCCAGTTTACTATCCAGAATCTGACCCAAGAAACCACTACTTTAGTAAAGGAATGATGATATATTCCGATAAAATATCGAAGTTTGTTTGCAAGGCAAACGATGCAGTAAATGGATTAATAATTGATAGATTAAGCAGAATTTATCCCAATATATTCATAGATGAGGTTCAAGATTTAGCTGGATTTGACCTTGAAATAGTACGTTTGCTTTTGCAATCAGATTCAAATTTAATAATGGTCGGTGACCCAAGGCAAGTTACATATCATACACATGAGGAAACAAAGTATGGAAAATATAGTGATGGAAAGATTGAACAATTTATTCTTGAACAATGTAAAAAAATAGATATTCAAATTGATAAAACTTCCTTAAATACTACTTATAGAAACGAAAAACGGATATGTGACTTTGCAAACAGTATATATCCAGAATATCCCCCTTGTAATTTTGTTGAAAAAGGAACTACAGGACATGATGGAGTATTCTTTATTGAACCATCAGAATTAGCTGAATATTTAGATAAATATGACCCTATGCAGTTAAGAGATAAGGTAAATGTGAAAGTTAATAACAACTATCGTGTAATGAATTTTGGGGAAGCAAAAGGATTATCTTTTGATAGAACAGTAATTTATCCTACGAAACCTATGTTAGAATGGATTCAAAATCATTCAAAAGAATTAGCGGCATCAAGTCGTTCAAAGCTCTATGTTGCAATTACAAGGGCACGTTATAGTGTTGCTATAGTATTTGAAAACAAGAAAAATATTTGCATTGATGGGATAAAAAATTATCAAAAGGACTGTTGATATTTAAGTAATATTTTGAAGTGATATGTCTTACCAAGCACTGAATTTGGTTATCCAAATTCGCTTGTTAGGGACATTTGCCCCTAATACCCCATAAAAAGGATGCAGAGCCAATAGCAAGTGGGTATCTCTCACTGCTTACTGGCTCTGTTTTTATTCCGCAATTTTTTACAATTTGTCCAGTTAAAAGCAGACATTGAAATGCAGAATGACAAAACCGCAAATGTGTCAGAATTTGTGGGGAAAGTTAGGAGTTATACGGAAATCAGGGAACTTACGCCTGCCATCGTCAATGAATTTATTGATTACATTATGGTATCTAAGAAACAGGTGATAGGTGGAAAGACTGTATATCCGATTGATATTTACTATAGTGGTATCGGTATTATCAACGCCCCATCTGCTGAAGAATATGAAGAAATGTTCCAAGAACGCTTGAAACAGAAACATTCAAAAAAAGAAAAAACGGCATAGCCACGAAGACTATACCGTAATTTGATACATAGATGCCCTCGTACTCTTCACTTCCTTATGTGAAGGGTACGAATAGATCCCTTTTTATTTTGCTTGAATAATTATTAGATAGTAAAATAGAAAAGGGATAATTGTTTTATTTAAATTAATGTAGTAAGATAAAAGAGCGTGTTACGCTCTTTTATTGTGAAAGGATGAAAATTATGGAATTAGAATTAGTAATATTTGATATGGATGGTTTGATGTTTGATACAGAACCTATTGGGGCGAAATGTTTTAGAGATGCTGCAAGAGAGTTTGGGTATATAGTAGATGAAGAATTTCAAATGGGATTGATTGGGATGAATGTCCATGATCATGTGTTGAAAGTTAAGGAAAAATTTGGGGATGATTATCCAGTATTTGAAGTTAGAGCTTTGGCTAGAAAGATGCGAATGGGATACTTTTATAAACATGGTTTACCGATTAAGCCAGGATTAAAAGAGCTGATAACATATTTAAAAGAAGCGGGAATTAAAATAGCGATTGCTTCATCATCACCAATTAGATTGATTAATGAATATTTGGAATTAGCGAAAATGAAAGATATATTTGATTTTGTTATAGATGGTGATTCGGTTGAACATGGTAAACCTGATCCAGAATTGTTTTTAAAAGTTTTGGCTCATTTTAATATAGATTGTAATAAGGCGATAGTATTAGAAGATTCAACTAATGGAATTTTAGCTAGTTATAAAGCTAAGATACCAGTAATTTGTGTACCAGATTTAGTAGTAAATAAACCTGAAGTTTTAGCACTTACATATAAAACATTACCATCTTTATTAGAAGTTAAGGATGAGATAAAGAATATTTTAGGAGAGAATAAATGTTAGGAACTATAGTAAATACATTAGCTGTTGTTGTAGGGGCTGCTATTGGTTTATTGATTAAAAAGGGAATTCCAGAACGAATTGGTGATTCTTTGATGAAAGGTTTAGGATTATGTTCGATTTATATAGGGATTAGTGGAGCTTTTAAAGGTAAAAATACATTAATAATGATTATTTCAATGGTTTTAGGAACTTTGATTGGGGAAGCTGTTGATATTGATAAACATGTAAATAGTGGTGTTAGAAAGATTGAAAAGAAGTTTTCTAAAGGAAATAGTGGAAATAGTATTTCACAGGCTTTTATAACTTCAAGTTTACTTTTTTGTATTGGTTCGATGACAGTTGTTGGGGCAATGAATGCAGGTCTTTTGGGTGATAATACAATGTTATTTACTAAATCTACATTAGATTTTTGTTCTTCGATTATATTTGCTTCGACTCTTGGAATTGGAGTAATGTTATCAGCTGGTTTTGTTTTGATATATCAGGGAGGTTTAACTCTTTTAGCAATTGCTGCTGCTCCTTTGTTAAGTAATAGTGTAATTAATGAGATGACTTGTGTAGGTTCTTTAGTGATTATTGCAACAGGATTAAATTTATTAGGAGTAACAAAACTAAAATTAATGAATTATATTCCTGCTATGTTTTTACCAATTATTTTATGTATGTTTATGTAATATAGATCGGAAGAGCGTCGTGTAGGGAAAGAGTGTAGATCT